>Ga0123354_10003224_pt1 | contig 22377 bp, 13 predicted proteins | sample TergutLab28metaG_2_FD_97872 | JGI IMG/M metagenome (GOLD analysis project Ga0123354, IMG submission 97872) | Labiotermes labralis P4 segment gut microbial communities from Petit-Saut dam, French Guiana - Lab288 P4 | ecosystem: Host-associated > Arthropoda: Insects > Digestive system > Gut ... | reverse complement strand
TGCAGTAACATACGTCTTGTTCTCCTGAAGATGGGCATAATGATGCCCGAAACATGTTGAGAAATTGTTAAAAATAAACATCTAACTGTTGCATCTTGTTGGTTTTCTCTCTCACTCCACACTTTACTGCCAGTCTTTCCCCAACTTTTGCAACCACCAGACAGTGATCGGTATCACGGTCAGCTCCGATTAAAGATCGTTCCTCTAGTGTACTTGAATGTCATCTCCTATCTTTCAACATTTGATCTACCTGATTGTGAGTCGTCCCATCAGAAGAGGTCCAGGTTCACTTATGAAAGTTTCGGTGTGGGAACATAGTGTTCTTAAGAACTAGATGTTTGATGTATAAGTTTACTCTTCTAGTACCATTATTATTACATTCCTGATGTAACCTCTTTTACAATTGTCAGTTTGAAAATATCCTCTCTTTTGTATTAAATTCTCCTAATAGAATTTTCGTATGGTACTTGGGAAAATGATTAAAACCTGCTCTATTTCCCCATAAAACTGTCTTTTTAATCATCAATTTTCTCCTCACTTGGTGCCAACACATTCAGAACAGTTAAATTACACCAGCGACCTCTCATAACTATACAGTATATGACACCCTATCGCTAACAAACCATACTCTCTTAACTGCTGATCCTAATGTTTGGGTTTCAAAGAATCCTGTTCCCAATTGATGATTTACTTTTTCTTTTCCATGGGAAAAACTATAATCCCCTGCTCTTGCCTTGCCCCGTTTGTTCCACCCAACCTCCTGCATTTTAAAATAGAGGCGAGGAAAGTAATTCTTGGCAGTGAATTATTTGCATTTTTTGAACAAACACAATGGATTATGTTCGAAGATATTCCAGACTTTCTTCATAATAACATCATAAAGGCATGTCTTTTTGTTTTATACGAATAGTAGTTTGCAGGGGCAAGTGAGATATGTGTACTATTATAAGGCCAAATGAAATTTCAAAGGAAAACTTGTAATTTCTCATCTCTAGCTATAGTTTATATACTCAACCATTCTATGAATCTCTCACAAAGTTAATGACTATGCATGCCATAAACATGAGTATTTCTTAAAAGACTGCTTGACGGAAAATCGGTTGTATAAATTATGTAAGAGGCCTGATCAAGAACTTTCCAGAATGGTTTCTTTTATAACATTAATAACTTGTAGTACATACAAATGCGTACAAGCAGTACATGACATCAGTCCACCACTACATGTTTCGGCGGATGACCGTCATCTTCAGGGAATCACAGCAATGTTTACAACCTAGTGAATTACAGTACAGCTTGTAACGTTAAAACACATACACTCGTGCAAAAATACAGAAAGACCTGGTGGTTTGTTATACTTAACATTAATACATGATTATTTTATGTTTCGTAGTGTTCCGCTAGCATCTTTTCTGATACCAATTTTTTAGCGTACTTGCGATAACAAACACGTTGAGAGGTGCTGTTCTCCAATAGCTGTTCCTACGATGTGAATATGCAGTACAATGTTACGGGCGTAGTACAAAATTCCAATTATTACATGAATAGTATTGAACTTCTTACTAACGTACGAACATCTATTGTATACGATTCGTTGTGGATCTTGTCCCTGCGATGTGCCCTGTGCGATTCCGGGGTTAACTTAACACTGATGTCGCCGAAACACGTAGTTGGACTTACATAATATATATTAATGTGTGCAAGGATTTTGTCCTATAAAATGAATTGTGTCTCATTTCACGGTACGAGTAACTTTCCAATATCAGGACTAAGTTCAGAAGGTACTGCGCACCATGAATACACTGCACAAGACTGAACCGTAAACCGACGTTGTTATTTGAAAGTATTACGACTGACGCCATTGCCCGTACGCGACCAATTCAAAGTCAGCATTGTGCGTAGTAAATTAATCGCGACACCGTAGCGGCACACTCGGCCCAAATTGTGCAGAAATACTTCGCCAAGAATCACATTCCGCGGGTGCGCCAAATCCCGTACTGAACGGCTTCATAAGAATTTTTCGTATTTCCCCAAATTAAGATTGCCTTAAATGGAGAAGGACTTGAATGTGTGAAAACTATCAAACTTAATCCCATGCAGCTAATTTTAGTGATCTGCATAGCAGAGTGTCAGGGGTGCCATTCATTAATGGAAGAAGCGCAAGAACCAGCGTATTCAAGCAGATGGGGCCTACCGCGAACGGGAATAATCATCATGTTACGTTTAGAAGAATCATGTTTATGGTAACAACACCTATTCATTTTTATATTTTATATTTTAAATCGCCAACGATTGAAGCTAAATTGCACCCGTGGGAAATGAGATAATTGCTTAGAGATTCTGGGTTGCAAGACCTGGATAAATAAGACCGCTTCGATAACCTAAGCGTAGATGTGAGGATAATGTGAACTCGATCATGAAGAAATAGTATACGACTGTGTTGAGTGGATTCATGTGGCTCCAGATATAATCGGTAGCGCGATCGTGTGAAAAGATAACTAAACTCTAAAACTGGGGTAAATAATTGAAGATCTTTTAAGGTTTTGGATTCACTAGAAGAATTTTACTCCAAGGATTTAGTAAAGGACGAAGACGCAATATCGACGGAAACACAGGTACATCTAGATTGCTGTCTAATGACAGGTGTTATTTAAGCAATAACTGTCATCTGGGGCACGTTTCCGTAACAAAAAAATGTTGTTTGTTGAACGGATAATAACAGCATTTAAGGTTTTCGTAATAAATATACTTGAATAATACGCGATGCATATATGTGATACGCTCTCAGAAACTTCTCTGGTAGCTCCCTACAGCCACATGTCAACATTTCAGAGAACTGTAGGAGCAGCTACACAACAATCTACAGCCCAAGGAATTAATTAGTTAGATCAAATACTTGTTGTGGGTGTTGTAGTCCCTACCCTTCCACTCGGTAGCGCAAATGATACATGAATGTCTAGAATTATTACAACATTATGGAATTCACTTCATTCCAGCGTGAATAGCCAACGTCAGTTAATACAAGGATCCTCTGTACATTCTCTCTCCAGAGGCAAAATATGTTAGTTAAACAATGCGGTGTCATTGCTCGCAGGTCCAGGCGCCATTTTTTCCTACCCTATTCGCGTGCCAATGATACAACTCGAACACCTTCTCATTATATATTCTCTTTATTTTTTAGAGCACACAGAGTTTCGAAACCTCTTGTCGTCAGGAAAATTACAAAAATCATGAAACCCACTGCAGGTTCGAGTGAGTAGAGTCAATTTCTATCCTCGAATAGGATCCTCATTCCCATCCCCTAAACTCAGCAAGTTAAATTCCTTAATTTTCGTCCTTTACGAGATAATGAGTTCAGAGCCAGGTTTCGAAAAATTGTGTTCCTGAAAAAAAGTTTGGAAAAGTCGAATATAATTGTCCCTGGATTCCTGTCTCAAAGAAAACACTTTGCATCATCGATAGCTTTCGGCTAAATTCGTTAACTGAAGGTTCTGCTGTCTATCCTCAGAAACACACGGAACCTACAAGTATTGTGTTGGCGAAATGGAGGGTGACTGAAATTATGTCAGGCAGCAGAAAGTGTTAATGAACGAGTTATCATGGATATACTATTGCCACAGACTGCAGGGTTCTATGGATGTTAATTTGCTGTGTGTTAGCGCGTAATACACGATGGATAGTTGTATTGCGCCTAATTAAGCATCACATTTTGCTAATGTAATTTTGGTCGGAAATATTGTTCCATTCCTTTTCGTGGAGGTGAGGAGCCTTCCACAAGCCCCGCTGCTTTGTCTGCAGTGGAAGAGCGCCCGGTAAGTATTACACAGAAAGTCATACATATAGAGTCGTTCTGGGTACTGTGGTGAAGAGAAAAAAACTTTTTCCTCTCCCAGAAGTGTAACCACAATTCGTAGTCCAGACCATAACCTAGCCCCTGTGCCGACTGAGCTATACCGACTTACGTGACTAAGGAGATCACAGGCGTTATCTATTTGTTAACTATAGCCTGGAACCTAATGTTGAAGAGCACAACACAATTAGTGAAAAAGAAAAAAGCTCAAAGAAAACAGATTAAAGTTTCCTGGAAATAAAAGCATAGCTTTAAAATAAACTTCTTAAAAGAATTCCACCTGACGGTGATTCCTACTCTTCTAAGAATCTTTTCACTTTCATTTGGACGTGAATGTACTTCTTATTACGATTGTCTGAACCTTTGAGATTCTGAAAGAAAAGTTTACTTTGTACTGGATGTTGTAAGCATGCACGGAGAGGGCTGAAATCGTTATAATGGGGACATTTCAGACTGAGGGGGTGAGGAAATAGCCCATGGCATTACATGAACAAATCGTTTGACCAAAAAATGTTTTCAATCTCTTGACATCAAAAGAACCAAAAGGAGGGGAAAATGAGAAAAGTATCCTCGCAGAAAAAGACTATATGCAGCTCACAGGAAAGCCGGAATAAATAGGTTCTCGGAAAACCTTGACTGTCTCCTTTCTCTAATTTCTGTCCTTCTCCTTATCTTGAACCACCTACAACCCGATGAAGAATCGATGATCAAGAACACTACTGGCAATCCTTTAGTTGCATCTCTTTTCAGCGAAAATTAGAAGAAAGACTTAAAACTGTGCAATGAAAGAATCTACTACCTATTCAGAAAGCATCAGTCACACTGCGATATATGAATTTTTCCAAAAAATTACGGCATATCTATATTAAAGTAAAATTTCACACCGTACCACGTAACAAAATTACATTGGTTTTGAAGGAAGAGTCCCATGCAGTCGTAACTAAAAATTTGCCATGGTAATATCTGAGTACATGTATTAGACTACTTATTTTCTCAGTACGTTTTCGAACATACCATAGTTACAGTACCGCATATACTGGTAGATGGTTACTAAATTTCGGGTAAAATTAACTGATAAAGTCAGCAATTTCCAGGAAACGCTGGTACCCACCTACCAGACTACACGTCCACATAACCCACAATATTATAATATAAAGTGTTACCACGGAGAAAAGTCAGGGTTTATGTAAGAGATATAGTTAATGTTACAGAAACAGGTTCAACGGTAAACACGCTTTTAATTTTCCAAGATAAATTCTAATTTAAATCTTCATTTTCTAAAGACTGGTTTTACAAGCGGACATTTTAACAATACTTCCCAAACGGTTCACTCAGTTCTTACATCATACAAGTTACGTGCTCAACCCATGTAATTTTCCTTGACTTAGCCCCCATAAAGCTCTCAGGTGTGGAGAAACCGTATAAACACATGTTACGTAATATTTTATCATCAAGTAATTTCATAATTCTCGGGTACTCTTTTCTTTATTCGAAGGATAAAGTACGGAATCAGGTTAGTCCGAAGATATAGGCAAAGAAAGCCTGCCGTCTTATTGGATAAAACTTCGTAGTTTGGCAGAAATTTACTAACGTTTCGAAGAATACCCGTCCTCCAACTTTAGGGCACAGAGGTTTCATTTTTGTTTCTCTATCCTGACACTTCAGGGTAAACGTTTGCCCGAAATTGTGATAAGGTTCAACAAGAATAGGCTACATAACTACCCGTAGGTTGTAGGCAGTACATTCCCCCAAAATACTGGCATATTTCGACCAAACAGCGCAACATCGAATTCCACAACATGGCAAAATTCTTAGTCCGACTTACATCGAATATATAAATGACCTATCGTTTTTATAGAAAGGTTGTACAGACCAAGGCATTAGGGAAAAAACAAAAATGTTACAGGTGTGTAGTATGTTTCTCTCATCAGCAGTGTCGGAATGTGGATCTGCATACATCTGAGGGAGGGCTTATTAGTGCCCTTTAGTACATCGTGATACATGTGTGTATGTTGCCAGATCTGGGAAATATACGCAAGCTTTATTCACAGCCATTTTATGAAATAAAGAAGAAAAATATTGCAAACTCGCAAAATAATATTTTGTTATACTAATTCATAGCATTTTGAATTTAGACTATTACAATGAGTGGTTTGAAGTACTGCACGCCACAGTGATTTTACAAATTACATTTTTGTTTAAAATGAGACCAAAACAAAATCAAATGCCATTCTAAATGAAAGTCAAACTATCAATTCTTGTCACAAGCTACTATTCGGTGGAGGTTTTAATGCTTGTTACATTTCTGTAATAAAAGATTAACCTAGCGCGCGTTGACATAGCAATAGCAGGAAGAAAGTTGCCTAACCGGGCGAACAGGAATTTGTGACGAGACGCAAGTCTTTTCCATTGTTTCACTGAGTGCCGTCTGTCAATGGACCGTGAATTAAAACGAACAAAGGAATGGGTTCAAAGACTCATTGTCCTGTAAAATAATTCATTTTATTCAAAAATGAGTTGAAGCGTGAAAGCAGGGGGCTGAAATGAATACAGCAGCAGTTCCTATAAATCATTTATACAGGATGTTCCTTAGAGAATTGACAAGACCGCAAGAAAATTACGTGTTTTAGTTCAATTCGGACATTCATCTCCCCGTTACTTAATATTTGCCCTAAAAAGACTGAAACCAATCTACAACACCAAATTAAGAGTTTGTCTTAAAAATCTACAGTCGTTCAGCTAACAAACAACTTAGTGTTATATAAGAATCTGAACTTATTACCATATTTATAGAAGTGCGCCAAAAACTACTCAGAACCCAAAAAATCCAACGAAGTCTCTCTACATATCGCGTAGATATCTAGCGGAAATACCCGTAGAAATTCAGTGGACATTTCCACTAATAGTGTCATGTCATGGTTGAATATATCACGCCTTTCATACCTTATCCATTTCAAATGTTTATCATGTTCCCTTCTTTCTTCCGGAAAACAGCCAATTTACTTATACCTTTATCTTTCAGAAGGCACAGTTTCGGACAGAGAGCTGTCAATTGTGTGAAAACTACAGCTGGGTGTAAAGGTATAATATACGTGCATAAGTAGTAAATTGTCTTGGCGTCTGACGAAAGATGTCTTTCAAAAAGCAAGAATTCATTTTATACGTTTTGAACTTTCTTAATTTTTACCAGTTTCAGTTGTCTGTAAACTGATTTAAAAGAAGTCACAATATTTAACTCGAATTATTCCTTTGATAATTAATTTTTGTACTTTTAAACCTCGGCGGTAAATGCTATCTTGTTCCGGTATACTTTATTGTAAGCGTTAGAGAGAGTCTTTGCAAATACAGTACACCTGCACCTACTTGGCTTAAATTTTAACAAATTATTCCAACGGACTATGGGCCGAACTCTTTTCCATGGACTGGTTTTGGTTATATTTGGTACGGGATATCGTATAATCATCCCAAAATTGCTGCCAAAATTTAAGATTCCTACATATTTTCTGACGATTTTATGACTTTTATAGACAGAAACAAAGCCACACAAATACCTTTTACTATATAGCGTGGGTTTATAAGGTAGCTTCAAAATGTTTATGGAATCACGAAATTTCTGATATGTATAAAAGAATCGAAAAATTTAAACTACATTGCCTTTAGAATAATCCACTTGGGCAAATATACACTTCTGCCAGCGACTATATAAGTGTTGGGAACATTCCTGGAACCCATTTTGTGAAATCCTTTTCAGCTCTTACGTCGCATTCTTAATGAGTCAGTGCCATAACAAAAGCGTCGTCCCTTCATTGCGAGATTTCGGTCGAGAGAGCAGGTAAAATTCAGCTGGAGCCAAGTCAGAAGCATAGGGGATGCAACAGTGTTGTCAAATTGTTCTTTGCTAAGATATATTTGACGAAACCCGATCCTTATGCTGCAGAATTGCGGTGAAAGTGAGACCAACTGTTGGTTTTCCATTTTTCGGAGAGTTTCCTTCCCGCTGCATCCTTAAGGTGACGAAAGTTGTCAATATACCTTTCTTTATTCACAGTTTTAACTTCAGAGATAAACGTATAATGGACAATAACCTGGAAGTAAAAAAATATTGTAAATTATACCAGTGACTTTTGAGGCTATTACATAATTAAAATCCATTGAAGTTTTAAATTTTAGGGTCCTGTCTTCAGGGGCATAATGCCATGTAGCTGCTGCCTACTACAAGAGACCAGAAAATGCTAGTTTGAATACGTGGAAGGGAAAGTACACAGGACTGTGGACCAACAGAGAGAAAATGGCTCTCTTCTTACGCCCTAAACAATTAAGGTCACAAGCTACTCCGAAATGTTTGCACCCATTTACCAAACTACATCGTCCAGTATTTTATAAATTATATTCTTAAACCGCACTGGAGTACAAGTTGCGTCAATCTTGGACATATATGTAATTTACAAAGAGGACCGAAAGAAAAAGGAAAGGGAGGAAACTGAGAAACAAAGAAACGTTAGATGAGAGTGAACAAATGACATGCAGAGGAGAAATGAGAAGAAAAAAAACGGAAGAGGAAAGAGATGGAAGAAAAATCACAAGTCAGCAGAAGTCGGGTTATATTTGGGTTTTAAAAATGAACTGGAAAAGCAAAAATTTGGAAGCACGATACAGCCGTCTCTTCTGTCAGCCTCGTGCCTCTAGATTTCATCACTCCGTTGTCTGTACCTCTAACATTTCACCATAATTTTTTATTATTTCTTGCAATTCCACACAAACCCTGTTTCTCTTAAATTTTGCCAATCTTCCTTTCTTCAGACACTGCATTACTTCAAAGCGTAAGATGCCCTCAGATTCAGAGCGCTAAATGTTGACGCACAGGACCAAGTTCCTATCTCTCACATCACAACATTCACATTTTAATACATGCGCGAGGAACTGAAAAACCACCAGTGTAACAGATTGGCCACGAGTCAACTTACCGTACAGGAGCACACGGAAAATACTTAAAAAATTCGTATTCTGCAACGACAAATATAAGTAACTTTGGAAGTGAATTCTTTAATATGAAGCAGAACAAGGAGATCCAACACCGCAGATACCAGTACACCAAGGACACGATTCCGAGCCAGTTTCATTTAACTCCTACGTTACAAACTCCACGTGAATTTCCCATTAATATATTTTGTACAGCCATATATGCAATTTCTATATACAGACTATCAAATGAAAACAATTTCTACGTTCGCCATTCTAGAATAAGGAAAAATTCATCTAGGATAAGACACAGAGGTGCCTGTTTCTTTTATTGCACAAAATAAATAATGTTCTCTCTTATGATTCGGGATATTCCAATATACGGACCAACTGAGGGTACATGCAATATGAACCTTCGTAATGTCAGGCCATTATGTCTTGCAAAGAAACTAACACTCTCATATTTAATGCATAAACAATAAGGAGTTCCGAGAATAATTTACAATATTTGCTTTCCTAGTGCATACATTTGTAGTCCTACGTATCTCTTTTTACGATTAATGACATTTTACTTAAGGCGTGGGAAAAACTTATTGAGTACAGAGTGCAGGTAGACCGCCGTATCCGAGGATTCAGTATCCACGGTTTGCCGCGGCCCGAAGAAAAAAAATTGAAAAATAAAAAAAATAAACGGTCCATAAGTTTCAAAACGCGCGCCAAGCCAGAACGGGCCGCAACACGGTGAAAACCAGCAGCCCAAACGCGCCCAGTACTTGACTCATCTTCCTTTTTCCCCGTACCCAAGCTTCCCCGCAGACTTGCCACCATTCTGCTTCTAGCGTTCTCGCTATTCGAATTAGACTGATTCTACACGAGCGCTCAAAACGCGGCGTTTGAAACGCTAGCTGCTAAGCCCTTTTTTTATTATCTACACAGCAGCGTTCAACAGCACGCTGATTGAGCGTCCCAACCGCGTCGGTTCTTCTACACGTGCGTTTGAACAGCGCGTTTTTGTAGTCTGCTAGGTTTAAAAAATGAACACTCTTCAGAGCGGATGTGTTGCGGGGCTTCTGTTGTTGGAGGATGTAGAAAGCAATAAAAAAACTAGTCGAAAGAGGCGATGGTGGATTCATCCTACACTATCACATCACCTCTTGATAGGTAATTTTCATACTTCCTTCAACAACCATAGAATATACCCGGAGAAATTCTTCCAAAACTACAGGATGTCAGTTACTTCTTACGACGAATTGCTTGGTTTAATAGGCGAAAATATTGTGAAACAGGAAATCATCATGAGGCAGAGTACTCATCCTACTGAGAGACTCGTAATATGGTTGAGATAAGTCGAAATTGACGATTATATACGATTTTATAGGTGTTTACTTTGTTCAATGTTGCTGCATAAAGCATCCAATGTTCGACATGGAGTTATCTGACTTTAGAAGCGGACTTTTACTTTGCTGACTTTAGTACAGTTGTTCCTTATGAAAAGACTGATCAAGTAAAAGATTCAGTCAAGCAGCATCAATGAAAATAATAACAACATACACCCAAATATTCGTGTTTGACTTTTCATCATATCTTGCGAGTCGAGATCCATTGAAACAAAATAAATAAACAAGAAATAAAGCAATTTTTTATTTATTTTATGTTTATGTAATTTCTTTTACACCATAAAAAGGAAAAATCTGTTGTTTTGAACTGCATTCTGTAACAGGATGTAGTCTGTTATGTTGAAATCCTTAGAGTTGGAATCCGTGTTGAATGGTGTTGATGGAGCAGGCGTTGAGCACCCAGAAGTGGACCATCCAGCTGAGATACTGTGATGTCCAATTGAAGTACTGAGGTTTATACATGACCTCTGGAGGGATGCATTGACAATTTCAGCTATTTTTAGTCTAGCTTCCATGGCGACATAAAGAGGCATACTGTTCAATGCAGGTACAAACGACATCAAGAATGCCTGATGGCCGTATACATCTGCCTGTCGTTCTTTTCCCTAGTATGCCTGCTCTTTCTGAATAGCGAGGCTTTCTGTCAAAATTGATGTCAACTCTTTAGCTGACGAAGCAATGGAGTGTTCAGTACTACCATATTTGTGGAGGTTCTTACGTTTCCTTTTGCTCGGACTAAGAGCAACGTTATTCCCTGTCTTAGGGCTTGCCGTAGCGTCAATGCCAAATTTGCAGTCCTGCAGTACTATTAGCAGTTTGGTCCAGAGTGTCCTGCGAGCTCTCTGCATCATTCTGAGTTCCTGCAGGAGCACTAAGTACTAGTATTTCCTTTGACTTGCGGGAGCAGGAACTGGAGTTGATGGTAGAACATGTACACTTTCTTATTGTTGGCAGCCTTCCCTGATTCCGTTTGAGTCATTTGTCTGTGGCACCTCACAAAGTTGTCCCGGATAGCTTTCCACTTCTTCATCAGCTCCTTTGCTGAAACAAACGATTCAACTTTTGGACTTTTTTTTCAGGTACTTGGCCTCAGGGATGAATTTCGGAGATTTGGAATTTGATTTCAAGGTCTCACGGAAAACAATTCGGGGTATAGTGCAGGAAATATGCGAAGTCATTTGGAATGTCTTGCAGCCTCTTGAAATGCCAGAACAAAGCAAGGAAATGTGGTTCAAAAAATCCGCTGAATTCTATAAATTTACCAAATTTTCTAACTGTGTGGGAAGTGTGGACGGAAAACGCATCTGAATGCAGTGCCCGCCCAATACTGGATCTGACTATTTCAACTTCAAGAAGTATTTCTCAGTTGTTTTGATGGTTGTGGCTGATGCAAACTACTGTTTTACAGCTAGAGATGTTGGTTGATATGGACGTGTAGGAGACTTTTATGTATTAAAAAAGTCAAATTTCTGGTAGCGTTTCACTGCTGGGTAACTGGATTTGCCTTGTGACAAGCCTCTACCCTCGAATGACTCAAGAGAAGGTATTCCAATTCCTCATGTCCAGCTTGGAGACGAGGCTTTTGACTTGTCAAAGAATTTGCTGCGACCATATCCTTTCAAAAATCTATCTCATGAAAAGAGGATATACAACTAAAACCACGCTAGAGCCAGACGCGTTGTGGGGTGTACCTTTGGAATTTTGAACAACAAATGGCATGTTCTACATTCATTCATTCTTCTGCATCCAATCTTTGCGTCCAACATAGTACAGTGTTTCTGTGTTTTGCACAATTTTTTTAGGAAGAGGGATGGTTTTGTTTTTGAAGATACTCTGTCATGTGAATTACAGCGTGTACAAGAATCGGCCGGTGTAGGAAGACGCTCACAAGGAACAGAAGTGAGGGAAATGTTTTGGCAAAATAAGAGAGTGAGGATGAGCACAAATTAGAAGAATCTACTGAATACGACATTACTGTCATTACCGGATTTTTCTTGCACTTTAATGCGAATAAAACAGTTCAGAAACATAAAAATATTTCATTGTATTGGGGCAATATCTTTCCCTATTTCCCATTCCCTCCGCCATTCGTATTGTTTCCGACATTTTTTCAAAATACCTGAAAATATTTCTGTGGTTTTCTTTATCTGAAAGAGCATTGTTCTGTATCTTTGTTCATCGAATTTTCCAGGATATGGCGGCTATGGCGCTTGATAGGTACCTATTGAAGCAAACACTGTTTACAAAAAAGGAACAAAATCGTTAGAGCTGTTTTTGGGAAAATCACAAAGAACCTCATTTGAAAGTTCGGTTGGCGTTGCAACGCGTTTTATGAGGCGTCTCAACGGCGGTGTTTTGAGCGCTCGTGTAGAATCAGCCTTACTGTAGTCGCCGCGTTATAGTAGTGTTTGTGTTCAGACAGCCCTTGTGGTGGACACCACTGGCTAGCCCACTCACCTAGCCAGGATATTTTGTGGTCCATACACCACAACCTTATAAACACTGAGACTGCAGTTGCGAGTGCAAGTGGGAACGAAAAAGTGGTGTCAGTGTTTGACGCGATTTCAATGCAGCAGCAAGAAAGCGGCCGGCCTCAGAGATTATACGTTCCCGGAGAAATAGTATTGCGTCACATACAATTGTACGTGTGCATGTGTGTGTGCGCGTGTGTATTGTGTGCGTGCGCGTGTGTGTGTGATAATTCATACTTAAACCACCACATCTTTATTTGCCGTAATAGTGGCAACAAAGCGTAAGGTCTTTTTGCGTACAAGATTCCAGTATTCTGTATTAATAACATTAAGACATGCAAAGGAAATTTTCGCACAGCCGCGTATTTAATTTACATACTCCAAAAAAATATTACTGCAACAACAGCTAAATAATTATTCAAGGTATATTGCTGTAAATAATTTCAATTTCTGTGGTACTCCTGAATCACGTGTTCATACGTCGTGCTACTAATTATTACTGTTGGTAGGCAACTGAAACATCCGAGTTGTTGCAAGTGAAAGGACAGAGACACAGACGGAGAGGCAGACATGGCGAAGCAAACAGTCGCTTTTCGCAATTTTGCGAACGCGCCTGAAAACATATACATTCCGGAAAAAGAAAGTGTTTTAACTGACACCTTAAGGTTACTCCTTATCCTAGTAACATACGGTTGAGCATTATCAAGATATCCTAAGGGGGAGATACACATTTTGTGTCTCTTAAACATCAATATCGACGCTTGCATTGGATTATAGTCGACACTGTTTGATTGCATTTACCACCTCAGTTCGCGTCTGACAGAAAACACAGTATACGTCCGGTATATGCTGGTATTAAATGTGTAAATATCATAATGTGTATTGTCTGTTATATTTCTGCAGTAATCACCATAATCGGAATATGTTCAGTAATTTTATGTAAAATTCCCAAATGTAATATGACCTGAAAATACGTCGAGTGGGAGCTGGATTGTTACATGCGGACAGTCAGACGAATAGACAGACCTAAAAAAACACAATATGAAACTGATGGTCGTTCTTCTAAATTATTTTGCGATTGATCCAAAAAATTAGTTTCATGATATCAGCGTTGTAACTTATTAGAGAGCATAAACGTTTGTGGCTATTAGTAAGGTAAATTGCCTTGCCCCTTGTGCTGTACGTACTGCAGTTTATTAACTCACTAAAACACTGCAACCAACTGCATTAACATTGATAAAGGCTATATATTCCCGACATTATGTATATAGACGTCTCATATAATTGTCGTAGTAAACAGCAATTATTTCTCCTTACATGGAGAGTGTGAATGTTAGAACTGAGGTATAAAGAAAAGTTTTGCATGGCTATGATTTAGGAGAATTTCAAAAATCAATGAGGTAATTCTTTAAACAGATCGCAACGAGGAAAACAGAATGCAGGATTCGTATTGATAATCGAAATAAAGAAATATGGAATTAGTACCATAGAGTTTTGGAAACAACACAAAATCTACCTACCTCTCTGGTGGAAAAAAAGTTTCTTAGTCCACTTCCATGTTCTCCTGGCAATTCACTATTCACCATCCTATCCGATTTGTCCACATATCCCATGTGAGCGTTATAATCCTCTATTACACGAGGTTAGACTGCATGGCCAGATTCGTCGCAGAAATTGCCTTCCACCGAAAGAGAATGCATATGTGTGAGAACATAGATATCACCTTTATCCTTCCAGCGTACAATACTTTGATTTCCTTTGACATGCGTGATAATGTCTCCCTTCTTAGCTTTTATTGCTCGGGGTGAATGTCTTTGGGCATTCCTCGACTGTCATTGCGAACAGTTCCGCAAAATTTATTTTCCTCCCTAACAGAGCATCGAACAGAGCAGGCGACGAGAAATAACTATCCATATACAGTTATGGCCTAGTCCTTCCAATCTTCTTACCAACTCTAAAAGAGTGCATGTGTTGCTGGCATTTCCTGTGTTGCCAAGAGCCGTTGGTTCCCTAGATAGATGGACATGTCATATGTGTAGGCTAAAGCGTCGCACAATTTAAGACTTTTGATGCCAGATCGCTTATGTTTCTTAGGAACGTATTGCTGAAATATTACCCTTTCTTTGAAGAGAAAAATAACTTTATCAACTGCCAGATTTTCTGTTGGATTATACAATTCGTAATATTTGTTGTTCAGGGTGTCAAAAATATTTCTTATTTTCTAAAGCCTGTCATAATGTGGGTCATCAGGGTTAGAAGGGTTTTTTATATTTGCGTTTATTGATTTCAACCCGTGCTTTACCATCTAGGTATACCACGGGGTATTTACAGAGGTGTTTACAGTGGTTTGTTACAGAGATGTTTAGAGTTTATCCCATCTCACCATTTTTTTTAGAGTACAGGTCAGTATTTGGACGGTACTTTTAGGAGTGCTGCCGGATTTAATTTCCTTGGACATCTTGAAGTGCTTGGAAGATAGTCTGAGGAAGCTTGTGATACTGACTGTGTATATGTGGTACTGCAGAACCAGAGGTGGGGTGGGGGGGGGAGAGTTTTGAGAACTGATGGGCGGTCTTTTGACCATAAGCTGCATTCCAGCATAAGGTGGTGGGCCGTTTGTACGGTCTTTTCGGGACAGTTGCAATTTGGAGAGGGCCTCTTGTTCATTTTGTGAAGGTATGAACGGAAGCTTCCGTGATTTGTTAAGAACTGAGTGAGAAGGAAGTTGGGCCATAGAGGAAGGAAAAGTCTGTGTAAAATGGTGGATATGTATAGTTTTGTGTGGGAGGCATTTGCAGAGTTTACATATGTTGCGTTCCAGATTTTTGTGTAATGGTCTTCCAGTATTTGCTTTCTTCTGTTGATAGGGATTTCATCGTAAGGGATGGTAGTATTGTATTTCGCAACTGTTTTGGCCAGGTTGTCTGCCCTCTCGTTACCTTTCAGACCCGCGTGTCCTTCGACCCAGTGGAAGGTTATCGAGGTGGGTTTCTTAGTTTAATTGCTTTCACCCTAATGGAAACGGCTAAGGGGTGAGTTGTGTGCTTGTTTGCAATGGCAAGTAGTGCTGCTTTGGAGTCTACATTTATCGCCATGCTTATTCCGTATAGTTCAGCTTGGAATACTGTACATGTCGTGTTCAGTCGCTGTGATTTTCCTTGGAGTCTTTTTCGGCGACCATACTTGCCCCTACGTGATATTCCGTTTTTGAGCCATCTGTAAAGATTGTGAAGTGAGAGAGAAAACCAACAAGATGCAATAGTTAGATGTTTATTTTCAACAATATCTCAAAATGTTTCGGGAATCATTATGCCCATCTTCAGGAGAACAAGACGTATGTTACTGCATGTGGTGTGTTACGCTCCTGTTCTCCTAAAGATGGGCATAATGATACCCGAAACATGTTGAGATATTGTTGAAAATAAACATCTAACTGTTGCATCTTGTTCGTTTTCTCTCTCACTTCACAATTTGCTCACGATGCACGGTCACAGAAACCTAAAAAATCTGTAAAGATGTTCATGTTTGCGTTTCCTACCTTTCGTGAGAGGTCTACACTTATGTGGTTGTCTTTTGGGTGGATCCCTCTGGTTTTGGTGGGGGTTTCTATTTTCTTTAGTGCAGCCATGTCTGCATTTGTGGGATTTCCACTAGAGATTTGTATAGTTGCATAGCTCGTTCTATGGGCATTATCCCTGCAATTGCTGATAGAGCCTCGTTTTAAACTGATTTGTATGTCTTTGTTATAATGGTCAACGGCCTCTTTTATTAGTCTTTTGGCCTCGTGGGAGGATGTATTTGGGCCTTGACTATTAGCCCAACTGTTTGGGGAGGACCGTCGCCATGTTGCACTATTGGGTGAAGTGTGTTTTGCGAGTGGTTTGGGGTGCCAATAGATGTCGCTAATAGTTCACTATACCTGCGTGCCCTATCCTTCCCGGCTCTAGTGAGTACTTTTTCCAGCGTGCATTCCAGACCTAAGAACATGCCTCCAAGTTGATTTAATAGACAGTCCATTTCACTCACTGCGAGTACTGCTTCCTCCTTTAGTGATTTGTCCATGTTGCTACGTGAGGATAAGGCTTGTTTCACCTTGTTTAGATGTTCTCGGACGACCGCTACTATCTCGCTGCCAGCCTCTTCCGCCATCTTGCTTGCGTCTTAGAAGGGTTATCATTATTTTCAAAGTGAAGAAATCTTGGAAAAACCTGTCACGAACCATCGTATTAAGAGTAAAACGGAGTGAAATATTGTTCTTCTCTGCCCCAGTAATCTTTGAGACAATCATACTGATCATGACCTAGTTGAATTATGATGACAAAAAATCGGTACATTTCCTCCATTGTAATATCAGGTTGCTGTACTGTCATACCGGCAACATATTGATGAAAATATCGGTTTGTTTCTCTCAGTTACATTCCAAAAATCTGTCGGAAGAAAAAAAAATATTGTTCAGGTGAGGTATTAGGAGCAGCTGATTGCTTGATACCATTTGGGAGTCCAGTAAAATCATGGATACTGGCAATATCTATTTCTCTTCTGTGGCGATATTCAATCTCTATTTCCTCTTCATCTGAGGAAGAAGGAGGAGGAGAAAAAGAAGCAGAAGAAGAAGCATTCTGATTGCCTTCAATCAATTTGTTCAGTTCCTCCAATTCTTCGTCTGACTCATCTTCCACCAAAATTTCCACAATTTCCGGTAATTCCATTGAGTTGAAATATCCTTCTCGCTTTCGAGGTTTTATTTCTACGTCCCAACTAAATTGCACTAGTATCTTCAAGTATTATTTTTAGTCACTCCAGTGCGCAGTACTGATAATACTATGTTATACTTCGGAGTGAAAATCCGCCACTGAAAAAATTGGTTTATCTGATAATTACGATAATATTATTCTTAACTTGACTGAATATATGAAACAAATAGTTTTGCCATTATGCGACTCTATGTAGATAGTGCAATTTGTGAAATTGTCAAACTTCTTAGTTTCAATTGTAGAACAAAATATAAGCACACGGTAAATTAAAAATCCGCCAATGATATTTTCGAAACACATCACAAATATATTTACGAATGTCCGGTCGCAATGGAAACTTGGAAAGAACTGGAAATCAAGTTTCTGAAGTAAATATTTTTAAAAGACTGGACCTTTCTCCTTGTGTGGAAAAAAAAAAAGTCATTTCAAATTTGGACGTAAATACTTAACCAAACTGTGGGTAGCTTAAATTTTATTTTTGCAGAAAATGAAAGCTTCATTCACTGACAAGGGTTCTGGTCTGTTTGTATTGTTTTATTACTCATCATAAAGCTATCAGCCCCGGTTGAAGTTACAGCTGCAGAGCGTCGCTTATATCTGTCATTCGGTGATGAGAGGGGTAGGCGTGCCGTCACATATATATGACATTCGCCTTTTAAATGTTAATAATAACAACAATATGTGCATACAGTCGTCAAGCAACCATCGTGTCGCCCTTATGGAATATTCTGTGACTTTTTCATCTCCACGATCAAAAAATCTCCCTGCGTGCACTTCCATATTGCAACCGGACGTTTCATTTGCGCAGTACCATAGTAGCAGGGACTAATATCGTCCGTCCGCAATAATCCTAATAAGTCACAGTTTGCAGTAGTACCACTCTGCACATTTAAGGAAACGAGAACTGCGAAGAACGCCACTTGTACCACTTGTGCATGAACGACTTGAAATTTCTCATATAGCGGAAGGGAATCTTCGGTTCATTTCGTCGACGTTCGTACATTTCCGGCAAACGCATGGTACACGAGTAGAACAAACAAATGTACAGTCTTTTCTGATAGAATTTCTTTTAAGCAAGACAACACTCGTCAAACATGTCAACTATCAACACGGAACACCACATTTGAACAACTCAGGACACAACAGTGCAAATCTGTATACAGTACTATGTGTTTTAACATCTAAATTCGTGCCTAGTTACCACAGAGTGTATTCCACGTGATCTGGTATGGAGGCTGGTGCAAAAGTACATGCGAAGAAAACTACGTATGCATGCCATTTTTTTTAAAGATTTATTGCCAAGAAAGTATGTACAGCTTTCTCGAGGACAAATTACGTAGTCATTCCCCTAACCAATTTGAATAAATATTTATAAAATGGCGAAAATTAAATAAAAGTGGATATAAAGAACAGAAGTGAAAACGTCTAAAAACACACCGCGACTGTCGGTGCGCTCATTACCGCAGAATTTGCGTCGGTCGTTTATGTTTCTTGTACATAGCAGTCAGATCGGCTAGTGTATAATTCCTGCTTCGTTGTACCAGGGGGTTGAGGTGGGAGAGACAGTTTTACTTTTAATATTTAGCGTATTTTCAAATCAATGCCATCGGTAGGTACCATGAAATCGGCATCAAATGTTTGAGATAAAAGTGACATACTGTATGGCGAGCTTTACGGCTCTGTACAGCCATCATCAGTGCTGGTATGTAACGTTTACAAGAATTCCCTACATATATCAACAATATAAAAATGAAATTAAAATTTCTTAGTCATAAATTTTTCATAATGAAGCTCCGAGTTAATCCAACGTTCAAGCAAAATCAATTTACAACCAACACACAGTGAACACGCACATGCATAATAACTACAGTCCAACAAAACTACAAATACATAAATCTTTCAACAGGGAGCATTACGTACGAAAACACCAAAATTTAAAATAAACAGTGCATATATTAAAAGAACAACACCCTGCGGCCGTAATTTTAAAATGTGTTGACGACAAAACGTATATCAATGTTTAATATTATGTACCACAACGGGATTAATTCTACATAAATTGATTTTCTTTGTATAATTGCATGATTCATATAAGCACTGTCTCCTATAACGACTTAATTTGTAAATATGTGTTAGAAATTGTGAACACTACCGATATTTAACTTACTGAAACTGTGTTTACTTGTGTTAAAGCTGTAAAAGTGTATTGAAATCATTTCCACATAGTAGAAAATGTTATTGAAAGATTAGATTTATTTTTGCGCTGTAATCAAACGCAAAGAATATTTACAATTTTGATTGCTGTGAGCGAGTTGAATTTAACACGCTATCACGGATTTACCAACAAGCCATCATGTACTTAACGGAAATTCACGATTGTAACTGAGTGGCGCATAACAATGACAAAATATTTATAATGTGAAAAACACACACACACACACAAAAGAAATATGATCTGAATAAGGCAGGATACAAAAATCAACTAAAATAACGGTTCAGATTATTGCTATTGCAAATTGGAAAAACTATCGGGATTTTAACATATAACTTGCGATCGAACACAGTAATCAGAAATGTGTGATACAGTCGTACACTGTAATGAAGTAGTTGCTGGCTCTCTCTTCTCTGAAAATATAGTATTAATGCTTCATTTCAGATAAACAAACGCATCCTAAATTGTTTCTAGGAATTATATACAAGTCAATAATCCAAGTATACAGTACTGGTTATAATTCAGTATCACATCTTTATCTGGGCCGGGAAAGCTCGGTCGGTATATGACACTCGCTACGGGCTGAATGGTCCGGCGATCGAATCCCTTTGGGGGGAGATTTTTCCAGACACTTCCAGATTGGCCCTGGGGCCAACCCAGCCCCCTATACCATGGGTACCGGTTATTTCTTGAGTGTAAAGCGTTCGGAGCGTGACGTTGACCACCCATCCCCATCTAGCGTGGAGGTAGCGCCTTCGTGGCCTGTTCTAGGCGAACGTTTACTTTATTACAACATTTATTCTGTTGTAACAGTCATGTTTTCGCTTCTGTTGACAGCTGGGACAAACAGAAGGTAGAAAAACAGGGTATAGTATCGCACAGGGCAGCATTTCATTATTTCTTATCCTCAGCAAATATTATTATTGTGATAAAACTCGCCAATTTAATTATTCGGATATAGAAAAAGCGTCGATTTCTTTGTTGCCGTCGTCGCGTATGCCTGTTGCGATCGAATACACGTTCACGTTGACAGGTCTTTGGGACTGAATGTCTTGAATAACTTCGACTGCCCTTGAGTAATTCCTACTGTCCATGTCTTGTCTGATTTAGAGTGATCCCACCGTAAGAAGCCTAAACTTGGCAGCTGTAGGGCTTTCTACCATTCCAAGGCCTAAGCTACGGTTAGTTAGTTGTTTTGGGTTTGTTTGGTTTGGTTTGGTTATTTTTGTGTTTTATTTAATGACTTGTCAGTATCTCAGGCTGTATAGTGTTGAATGACTAGAAAATAACGAGTTAGAAAAAACTTTGGAAGGAAGTGGTTGGGTAATAATTTGACGTTGTATTCCAGTACTTGCCAAGTTTCGAACTCGGGACTTGCCGAATGAAAATAGACTTCGTGTACCACTTCGTCTGCAATGTTCAGTAGTCAGTGAATGCCCACATAAATAGTGAAAGAAATAGGAATGTCCTGTGGTAATAAACTCGACCCGTAAAACACTCGGGATTATAATGGTGTTTTCAACTGCTGGTTAGAGTTACACATAATTGTAAGGATTTTACGCAAGTGGCAAATATGGGGAAGGCCACACATAAGATGGGCGAGAAGATCCATACAGGTGGAAATTTTGAGAGCGCTGAGCAGCATGCATATTTCACATATTTTAAACTCACCCTTTTGAAAGAACACATCTCAAATGCTCGCAGTATCCTCCTGTGTGCAAGGAGATCAAGCATTTATATTATTCTGCAAAGACCTGGCCCTTTCTTTTCTTTTTTGAGGGAAATACTTGAAAGAAGGAAATTTCTTATGGAATTTTTGATCGAAATTTTTTGAGGGGCATTTTTAAAAGAAATTTCTTATGAAAAATTTTTAAGGTATTTTTTTTTTTGACTGAGTTATTTTTAAGGAAATTTTTTGAAAGGAGATTTAAAGTGAAATTTTTTAGGGAATTTCTGAGCGAAATTAGTTGTTGGAAATTTTTGAAAGTAATTTTTGTTGGAACGTTTTGAGGAAATTTTTTTTATAGCAATTTTTTTAAAGGAAATATTTTGAGGGAAATTCTTCAAAGAAATTTTTTGGGAGAAATTTTTGAAGGAATTTTTGAGCGTAATTTTTTGGGGGAAAAATTTTCAAAGAAATTTTTGATCGAAAATATTTGAGGCGATTTTTTGAGGTAATATTTGTGGCAACTTTTTTGGAGGAAATATTTTGGGAGATATTTTTTTAAAGAAATGTTTGTAATAAATTTTTGTGAGGATGTTTTTTAAAAAATTGTTGAGCGAAATTTTTTGAAGGAATTTTTTGAATTAAATTTTGAAGGAAATTTTTGGGTGTATTTTTGAGCGTAAATCATTATCATCATCATCATCATGTTCCTGAAGGGTTAGGTGTGTTTTCTGTTCCTTGATCCTCTAGATGAAGTTGTTCGTCCTATGTTCCTTCGTCCTTTTGGTTTATATTGTAGTGCTTGTTTTGGTAGTCTGTTTGTGTCCATCCTCTGTACGTGTTTTAGCCACTTTTTCTGGTACTGTTTTATTTCATTTACTATGTTCTGTACTCCCATTTTTTGCCTAATACATTGATTCTTTTCTTTATCTAGTTTTGTTATTCCAAGTAAGTATCTCAAAAATTTCATCTGTGCTGCTTCTAGACGTTGTTCCTCTCTTTTCTTCAGTACCCAAGCTTCACTTCCAAATTTCAATGCTGCTTTAGCTGTAATGTTGTGAATTCTTAACT
>Ga0123354_10003220_pt1 | contig 22385 bp, 19 predicted proteins | sample TergutLab28metaG_2_FD_97872 | JGI IMG/M metagenome (GOLD analysis project Ga0123354, IMG submission 97872) | Labiotermes labralis P4 segment gut microbial communities from Petit-Saut dam, French Guiana - Lab288 P4 | ecosystem: Host-associated > Arthropoda: Insects > Digestive system > Gut ... | reverse complement strand
TTTTATATTATTGTTATATATATTGACCCTTTGTTTGAAAAAAAAGAAATTTTTTTTTTTTCCACAAAGTGTTATTTAGAAGCCTACGGCGGGGGGGCCCCCCCAGGGGGGGGGGGGGGGGGGCATGGGGGTGGGGGGGGGGGGGGGTGTGGGGATACGACCTGGGCGCACGCCATCACCTCCTGCGTCGATGCCGGAGGTGGTCTTGGCTCGCAACCATCGACGTGCCGATGTCCAGGCAGCGGTCCGTGACGATATGTGGATTCCGGTCTCACGCGGCGGATACGTGCTCGCCGACGTGGAACGGTCAGCACAGGAGGAGGCAAGGGCGCGGATCGTCGCGGTCCACGACAGGCTCCGGGCCGAGCACTGGTTCTCGCACGAGTCTGCGGCGCTGGTGTGGGGGCTGCCGGTGCTGTCGGTGCCAGAGGTCACCCACCTGCGTCAGGCATCCGGGGCTTCCAGCCACCGAGACCGCTCCGTCATGCGCCATGTCGGAGCCGTTGCTCGGCCTCACCAAGCTGTCGTCGCCGGGATTCCGGTGACTGACCTGACCTTGACGATGGTGGACTGTGCCCGGTCGTTGTCAGGGTGCGCGGCGCTGGTTGTGGCCGATGCGGCCCTTGCCTCAGGCGCCGACCTGGCTGTGGCTGATGGCCTTGTCGCTGGGCTACGACCCCGAGCACGCGGGGCCGCCCGGGCACGTGAGGTCCTGGCCTGTGCCGACGCAGGGGCGGAGTCGCCCGGCGAGACCTTGCTGAGGGCAGGACTGCTGGCGGCGGGACTTCCACCGCCGGTCACCCAGATACCCGTCCAGACCCGGCTCGGACGGCGCTATGGTGACCTCGGTTATCCGCAGTGGCGGATCGTGCTGGAGTACGACGGGCGGGAGAAATACACCAACCGTGAGGCCCTGATGAGCGAGAAACGCCGCCACGACGCGATCGTCGAGGCAGGCTTCTGTGTCATCCGAGTGACGAAAGAAGACCTGAAGCCCCACACCCTGCTGAAACGTCTCCTCCCCCTCCTCCCCAAGCAGATCCCCCTCACCCCTCACCCCCACTTCAAGCGGGTCTCTTGACGAGATCGTTCACTGATCACCAGATCGTTCATCCGGATGAACGATCTGGTGATCAGTGAACGATCTCGTCAGGGGGTGGGGAGGGCTCGGTGGCGGTTGGCCAGGACTAGGGCTAGGGAGGCGGCGGCTAGGACGGCGCCTGCGGCGAAAAGGGTGGGGTAGCCGACTACGGGGTTGAGGGCGGCTAGGACGGCGGGGACGAAGAAGCCTAGGTAGGACAGGGAGTAGTAGACGGCGGTGAGGCCGGCCAGGTCGTCGGGGGTGGCCATGCGTTGGACTTCTTGGAGGCCGCCCAGGAGCAACAGGCCGTAGGCGCCGCCTAGGACTGCTGCGGCGACCAGGCCGAGGATGGTCGACAAGGTGGTGGCGGTGATGGCGGCGAGGATCATGCCGGGGACGGCGACGGACAGGGCGACGGCGACGCCGCGGGCGGAGCGGGGGTTGTCGATACCGCGTCCGACCAGCTGGACGGTGACGCCGGTGCCCAGGGCGACCAAGCACATCAGGCCGGAGAAGGCGACGGACCAGCCGGGGACCTGGACGGCCAGCAGACCAGGCAAGATCGCGTACGCGCTGGCTGCGGTGCCGAACACCCACGGTGCGGTCGGGGCGACGACGAAGAGGAAACGGCGGTAGCCGCCAGCGGGGATACGCAGGTCGTCGCGCAGGCGGCCGGGGTTCGCGGGGGGTGTGCGGGTCTCGGGGGCGCTCAACAGCGCCAGCCCGGCACCAGCGGTGAGGACGATGTTCACCATGTACGGCAGCTGGGCCTGCCACGGTCCCCACTGGGCCAGCGACGCGGCGACAGCCGCACCCGCGCCGAACCCGGCGGTCAACGACAACGACGCGCGGCGTGCCGCAGTGGTCGGTGCGTCGGACGACAGCTCTTTGACCCAGCTGGTACCCACGGCCATGACCAGGCCCAACGCAATGCCGGAGCAGACCCGTCCCGCCCCGAGCACCACTGCCTGCCCGGCGTGGTTGGGGTCCAGCGAACCTCCGGTGGCGAGCACCGCCGAGCCGGCGATACCGAACACGGGGGCCCACACCAGCAGGGGGCGTCGTCCGTACCGGTCCGACAAGGGGCCGCCGATGAGCAGGCTGGGGATGATCCCCAGCACGTACGCCCCCAGCAGCAGGTCCACGACCAGGACGCTCATCTTCCCCTCGGCCCGGTACATGACCAGCAGGGGAGTGAACTCGTTACCTCCCCACGCCACGGCGAACAACGTCCCGGCGACCCGCAGCCACGGTGCTTTCACGTGCGCCTCCGTCTTGGCAAGCCAGCGTCTCTTCGTTCAGCGCCTTGCGCTCAGTTGCAGGATCTAGCACTCCCAGCCGCCGGTCAACCATGTGAATGTGCGACTGTGCGAGACGACCCAAAACCGGACGTCCGGTGTGGTCGCGCGGGCCTCCGGAGAAACCGTCTCGCACCCAGCACGACAGTGTCAGTCGTTGGGTGTTTCGCGGGCTCAGGCGTGGTAGCGGCCGGTGAGGTGGACCGCTCCGGCGTCGATGCCTTTGGTGCCCGCGACGAGGTTGGCGTGGCGGTCGCGGTCGGGGTCGAAGTCACGCACGGTGCCCAGCTGCCAGGTGGGCAGGCCCAGGGTCGCGGCGCGGCGGGCGACGGCGTCGGCGCTTGCGGGGTCGACGACGACGACCATACCGACGCCCATGTTCAAGGTGGCTTCCAGGTCGGACCACGGGACCTGGCCCAGGCGTTGGACGAGACCAAACACCGGCGGGACGGTCCACGAGGACCGGTCGACGTCGGCGACGAGACCCTCAGGTAGCACCCGGGCAAGGTTGGCTGCCAGGCCACCGCCAGTGACGTGGGACAACGCGTGGACGCCTCCGACAGCCATCAGCTCGAGGACGTCGGCGGCGTACACGCGGGTCGGTTCTAGCAGCTCTTCGCCCAGGGTGCGGCCCAGCTCGTCCACGTGGCGGTCCAACGACCAGCCTGCTGCCGCGACGACCGCGCGGACCAGCGAGTAGCCGTTGGAGTGCAGGCCCGACGACCCCAGGGCGAGCAGGACGTCCCCGGCACACACCCGCTGCGGGCCGAGCATCTCGTCGGCCTCGACCACACCGGTGGCAGCCCCCGCCACGTCGTACTCGTCGGGGCCGAGCAGGCCGGGGTGCTCGGCGGTCTCCCCGCCCAGCAGCGCAGCGCCGGCCACCTGGCAGGCCGCAGCGATACCCCGCACCACGTCGGCGATACGTTCGGGCACCACACGTCCGCAGGCGATGTAATCAGTCATGAACAACGGCCGGGCCCCGACGACGACGATATCGTCGACGACCATCGCGACCAGGTCGAACCCGATGGTGTCGTGCACGTCCAGGGCCTGGGCGACAGCCACTTTGGTCCCCACCCCGTCGGTCGAGGTCGCCAGCACCGGGCGGCGCATACCGACCAGCGCGCTGGCGTCCCACAGCCCCGCGAACCCTCCTACGCCCCCGAGCACCTGCGGTCCGTGGGTGGCCCGCACAGCGTCCTTCATGAGCTCGACGGCCTTGTCCCCGGCGGTAGTGTCGACACCTGCCGCCGCATAGGTCAACGGGTCGTTCGGTCTGCTCACAGTGCCGTCCTCTCTGGGTGGATCACGGGCCCTCCTGCATGGATCGCAGGCCCTCGTGCGTGGCTCACGGGTGCTCCAGCGCCGAGCCGCCGCCGAGCCCGGGCAGCATGGACGTGAGTCCCGCCGACGGGTCACCCATCGCCGGTGCACAGCCCACAGCCGCACCAGCACGCCCCTCCAGCGCAGCGCCCAACGGCAGCTCGGCTTGTTCGAGCAGGTGTTTGCCGAGGCTCTCGTCGGGGGGGAGCGCGATGGGGTAGTTGCCAGAGAAACATGCGGTGCACAGCTGCGAGGCAGGTTGTTCGGACGCGGCGACCATCGCGTCGACCGACAGGTAGGCCAACGAGTCGGCACCCAACGACGAGGCGATCTCGTCCACCGACAGCCCGTTGGCGATGAGCTCGGCCCGTGAGGCGAAGTCGATCCCGTAGAAGCACGGCCACTTCACCGGTGCGGACGTGATCCGCACGTGAACCGCCGCAGCCCCGGCCTCGCGCAGCATCCGCACCAACGCGCGTTGGGTGTTGCCGCGGACGATGGAGTCGTCGACCACGACGAGCCGACGCCCCCGGATCACCTCGCGCAGAGGGTTGAGCTTGAGACGGATACCGAGCTGGCGCAGCGACTGCGACGGCTGGATGAACGTGCGCCCCACGTACGCGTTCTTCGTCAGCCCCTGCCCGAAAGGGATCCCCGACGCGGCGGCGTACCCCACGGCGGCGGGCGTCCCCGACGAGGGCACCGGCATGACCAGGTCCGCCTCCACAGGGTGCTGGGCGGCCAGACGACGGCCCATCTCCACCCGTGCGGCGTGCACCGACCGTCCGGCGATCGTGGTGTCTGGGCGGGCCAGGTACACGTACTCGAACACGCACCCGGCGCGGTCGACCGGCGCGAACCGGGTGGCCCGCAGCCCGTCACCGTCGATGGCGACCAGCTCGCCGGGTTCGACCTCGCGCACCACCGACGCACCGACGATGTCCAGCGCCGACGACTCCGAGGCGACCACCCACCCACGTTCGAGCCGGCCCAGCACCAGCGGCCGCACACCTTGGGGGTCGCGTGCGGCGTACAGGGTCTGCTCGTCCATGAAGACCAGGGAATAGGCGCCGCGCAGCCTCGGCAGGACCTCCAGCGCGGTGGTCTCCAGGGTGTGGCCGGGGTCTCCGGCGAGCAGGGCGGTGATGACCGCGGTGTCGGTGGTGTTGCCTTTGGCGATCTCGCCGCGGCGGCCCGGACCGTAGCGTTCGGCGACCAGGTCGACCAGCTCGGCAGTGTTCGTCAGGTTGCCGTTGTGGCCCAAGGCGACGGTCCCGGTGGATGTCGGGCCCAAGGTCGGCTGGGCGTTCTCCCAGGTGGGTGCACCTGTCGTGGAGTACCGGCAGTGGCCGATGGCCATATGCCCGCCGAGGGTGCCCAACGTGTTCTCGTCGAAGACCTGGGAGACCAGCCCGATGTCTTTGTACACGCGCAGGTGCTCGCCGTTGGACGCGGCGATCCCGGCGGATTCTTGCCCACGGTGCTGCAGCGCGTACAGCCCGAAGTAGGCGAGGGTCGCCACCTCTTCCCCGGGTGCCCACACACCGAACACTCCGCAAGCGTCCTGCGGGGCGCGTTCGTTGGGGTCGGTCTCGTGGGTCAGACGTCCGTCCGCACGTGGGGCCACGCGCCCATCGTCGCACATATGTGTGAGGTGAGGGGCGAACGTCCGAGGATGTCGAGCGCTGGGGCGGACCGGCCGGTCAGCAGGGGTCGGCGCTCGCGGCGGTCTTGGAGCGCACCGGCCACAGCAGGCGGCGCACCTGGGTGAGCAGCGGCGCCCCCGGCAGGTGGCCGGGCACCATCGCGGCCCCGGGGGCCAGCTGGGAACGGCCTGCCTCGTCGGACTCTGCCACCCACGCCGCCACGTCCTCGCCGAGCACACCTGTGCGCGCCCGCCACAACGACCACGACATGGCCGCGATCTGCCGGACCAAGACGAACGTCCCAAGACCAGCCAGCAACCCGCAGGAGATGACCAGCGACGCGGCGAGCTGGCAGCCCACCGACCAGGCGACCGGACCGCCGACGACCAACGCTCCGGCGGTGGCGACCAGCGCCAGCACCACGAGCAGCTTGGTCTGGGCGATCGCCCACTCCGACGACGGGTTGATCCTGCTGGCGGCCAACGCTGCGAACCCTCCCATCCCCAAGAACACGACCACGCCGACGAGCATGCCAGCCGACTTCACGCTCAGGTCAGACCAGGGGAACAGCGCCAGGACGCCTGGCAGCGGCAGCACCCAGCCGACGGCGACGGCGACGAGCATGAGCCGGGTCCGCAGGATCCAGGCGTACCCGGACAGCGCCATGAGCCGTCCGACGTCTTCTTTTTGTGCCCGGGTCAGCAGGTCCACCCCAGGGCTGGGGGCGTGGCTCAGCGAGTGCACGGTGGCCGTCGCCAGCCACCCCACCAGGCACGCGCCGGTTGCCGCTGACAACGGCACCAACGCCACCCACCAGGTCCGCACCGCGACCACCGCGACGATCCCGAGCACCACCCCGACGGCTCCTGCGCCGAACGCGGTGACCAGCACCCAGGTCGCCAGCTCCAGCGCGCTGCGGCGCACGTTGTCGTTGTTGAGGCTGGCCAAGATGGTCGCGCAGGCCATCAGCGCCATGCTCACGGCCAGGCCGACCCACCAGAACCACAGTCCTGAGGTCAGTGCCCCCAGCAGCGTGACCACGGTCGGTGCCACACCTCCGAGGGTGACGAGCATCCCGCCCATCATCCGCCAGTGGCGCCTGCGCCCGTAGGTGACCGGGTCAGTGACCGGTACGGGAATGGACAGATCCGGCGCGCGTCGGGGCAGCGTACCGTTCACCCGTACCCACCCTCCTTCGACGGCCGCGAGGGCCTTCCCACGACAGAGGACCCACCGGTCGAGCGAAGCACCCTCGATGCACTGTCGAAAGGGATTTTCCCGGCATATCGACACCATTGGCAAGTCGTCGGGGCATGACCCCTCCGATCGGGGGATGGGACGTCTGCCGGTAGCTGGTGTCAGCCCTGGACACCGGCTCAGGACTTCTTGGGCCCGCTCGACGTCTTGGTCGTCGTCTTGGCCCGTGTCGTGCGCTTGGTGGTGCGCTTCTTGGCCGGACCCGCGGCGCGCTTGGCGGCGAGAAGCTCGGCAGCCTGTTCGGGTGTGATCGACTCGGGGGTCAGGTCACGTGGCAGGGTGCGGTTGGTCACTCCGTCAGTCACATAGGGGCCGAACCGTCCGTCCTTGACGACGATGGGCTTGCCCGACTCCGGGTCGGTGCCCAGCTCGCGCAGGGGTGGGGCGGCTGTGGCGCCGCGACCACGTTTGGGCTGGGCGTAGATAGCCAGCGCCTCGTCCAAGGTGATGGTCAGCAGCAGGTGCTCGTCGGCCAGGGTCCGCGAGTCGGTGCCGCGTTTGAGGTATGGGCCGTAACGGCCGTTCTGCGCGGTGATCGCGTCCCCGGTGCCCGGGTCGGTGCCCACGACACGTGGCAACGACAGCAGGGTCAGTGCCTCGTCCAAGGTGACGGTCTCGACCTGCATGTCCTTGAACAGCGACGCTTTGCGCGGCTGGGGCGCTGCTGCCAGGGCCTTCTTGCGGGCTGCTGCTGACAACCCCGGGTCCAGCTGTGGTTCGGGCAGCAGCTCGGTGACGTACGGGCCGTAACGGCCTTTGCGCACGACGACAGGCACCCCGGTACCTGGGTCGGGGCCCAGCACCCTGTCACCTTCGGGTTCGGCCGAGATCAGCTCACGGGCCTTGTCGACGGTGAGCTCGTCGGGGGCCAGGTCATCAGGCACCGAGACGCGGCGTGGCTTGTCGTCGCTCTGCGCGCCGGGCACCTCCAGGTACGGGCCGTAGCGTCCGACGCGCACCACCAGGCCGTCGCCGATGTCGATCGAGCTGATCGCGCGGGCGTCGATGTCACCGAGGTTGGCCACGAGGTCGCGCAGACCTTTGCCGGTCTTGGCGTCGCCGAAGTAGAACGCGGTGAGCCAGGTGACGCGGTCGCGCTGGCCAGCGGCGATCTCGTCGAGGTCGGCCTCCATGGTGGAGGTGAAGCCGTAGTCGACGAGGTGGTCGAAGTTCTCCTCCAGCAGCCGTGTGACGGCGAACGCCAGCCACGACGGGACCAGCGCCTGGCCGCGGGTGTTGACATAACCGCGGTCGACGATGGTCGAGATCGTCGACGCGTACGTGGACGGCCGGCCGATACCGCGTTCTTCGAGGGCTTTGACCAGCGACGCCTCGGTGTACCGCGGCGGGGGAGAGGTGCGGTGGGCTTCGGCGGCCAGGTCGGAGCCGGCCAGGCGGTCGCCGGTGGCCAGCTGGGGGAGCCGGGCGTCCTCGGTGTCGTCGTAGCGGGCCACGTCACGGCCCTCTTCGTACGCGGCGAGGAACCCGCGGAAGGTGATGACCGTGCCTGACGCACCGAACGTCGCGTCGAGGCCTTCGAGGCCTTTCGCGGCGCTGGTGGTCGTCCCGGCCAGACGTACGGACGCGGTGGTGCCGCGGGCGTCGGCCATCTGCGAGGCCACGGTACGTTTCCAGATGAGCTCGTAGAGGCGGAACGCGTCGCCGGACAGCGACGAGGCGACCTGCGCGGGGGTGCGGAACTGGTCGCCGGCGGGCCGGATCGCCTCGTGCGCCTCCTGGGCCCCTTTGGACTTCGCGGTGTACAGCCGGGGGGTGTCAGGCACGTACTGCGGCCCGTACAGCTCGGCGGCCTGGCTGCGGGCGGCGCTGATCGCCTGGGTGGACAGCACCGGCGAGTCGGTGCGCATGTAGGTGATGTACCCGTTCTCGTACAGGGTCTGCGCGGTGCGCATGGTGGAGCGGGCGCTCATCCTCAGCTTGCGCGAGGCTTCTTGCTGCAGCGTGGAGGTGGTGAACGGCGCGGCCGGACGACGGGTGTACGGCTTGGTGTCCACAGATGTCACGGTGAACGGCACAGCGTCGAGACCGTCGACCACCAGCTGGGCGTCGGCCACCGTCAGGTGCCGCACACCTTTGGTGGACAGCACGCCTGTGTCGGCGAAGTCGCGGCCGGTGGCCACACGCACGCCGTCGAGGGCGACCAGGCGTGCGGAGAACGGCGAGGCCTCGTCGGCCGGGTCGACCAGGGCAAAAGTTCCGGTGACGTCGGCATAGTCGGCAGCGACGAACGCCATGCGCTCGCGTTCGCGCTCGACGACCATCCGTGTGGCCACCGACTGCACCCGTCCGGCCGACAGGCCCTGGCGGACCTTGCGCCACAGCACGGGGGAGACCTCGTACCCGTACAGGCGGTCCAGGATCCGCCGGGTCTCTTGCGCGTCGACCATGTTCTGGTCGATCCCCCGTGTGGCGGCCAGCGCCCGGGTGATCGCCTCACGGGTGATCTCGTGGAAAACCATCCGCCGGACAGGCACCTTGGGCTTGAGCTCTTGGGCCAGGTGCCAGGCGATGGCCTCGCCCTCGCGGTCCTCATCAGTGGCCAGGTAGAGCTCGTCGGAGTCGCGCAGAAGCTTTTTGAGCTCGGCGACCTTCTTCTTCTTGTCCGAGTCCACGACGTAGTAAGGAGCAAAGCCGTCGTCGACGTTGACAGCGAACTTTCCGTATGGCCCCTTCTTCATGTCCGCTGGCAGGTCAGAGGGCTGCGGCAGGTCACGGATGTGCCCGACGGAAGCTTCCACGTCGTACTCGTCGCCGAGGTACCCGGCGATGGTCCGTGCTTTCGCCGGCGACTCGACGATCACCAGCTTGCGTCTCGCTGTCATGGTTCCTTGGTACTTTCTGACGTCCCAGGGCGACACTCTACGGCCCCACAGCTGTGCACTGCGCTCTGGCAGGACTCTACGGCCTCGCGGCGTGTTCGTAAGAACCGGCACGGGTGTTGCAGGCCGACCAGTCCCGCCCAGCCGCCGCACGCAGCACCAGCTGGACCGCGCCCGCCGTGCACACCCCGACGACCGTGGCGAGCGCACCTCCACCGTACGCGAGAAGCTCGGCACGGTGCCCTGTCGCGCCACCTTGCTCACCGGCCAACGCCAGGACTTCCCCACGCACGCCAAGGCGCCGAACGCCCTGCCACGTGGACGGTTACGGGATGACGACGGTGATCCCCGGGTCGTGCAGGTCGGTGCCCACGGCGACCAGGGCGTCGGGAGCCCCGTCCAGGGGGACGGTCCGGGTGACCAGGCGGGACGGGTCGAACTTGCCCTGGGAGACAGCCGCGAGCAGCGCAGGGTAGTCGCGGGTGGACATCCCGTGGGTCCCGTACAGCTCCAGCTCCCAGCTGATGACACGGGCCATGGGCAGGGACGTCCAGGAGTTCTCCGCCAGCAGCAGTCCCGCCTGGACGTGACGGCCGCGCCGGCGCAACGACAGCACCGATGTCGCGGCAGTCTGTGGTGACCCCAGCGCGTCCAGGCTCACGTGCGCACCGCCGCTGGTGGCGACAGTGGCTGCCGCTGCGGTGTCCTCAGGGGAGCCTGCGGGTTCCAGGACGTCAGCGCCCAAGGCCGCTGCCACCTCACGGGCCGCCGCCGACGGGTCGACGACGACGACGTGCGCGCCTGCGGCCTGCGCGATCATCACCGCGGCCAGGCCCACCCCTCCGGCACCGATGACGACCACCTCTTCGTACGGACGCACGCGTCCGTGGGTGTGCAGCGCCCTGAACGCGGTGGCGACCCGGCACCCCAGCGCGGCAGCCGACGTTGACGCCAGCTCTGGCGGCAGGGCGACGAGGTTGGTGTCAGCGTGGTGCAGCGCGACGAGCTCGGCGAACGACCCGTCGTCGGTGAACCCCGGCTGGCGCTGGTACGGGCACACCTGGTGCTGTCCGGAGGCGCAGGCGGCGCAGGTCCCGCAGGCGCAGGCGAAAGGCACGGTGACCCGTGAGCCAGGCGACCAGCGCCGTACATACGGGCCTGCCTGCACGACAGTGCCGACCAGCTCGTGACCGGGGACGAAAGGGACAGTCACGGCAGGGTCGTGGCCCGACCAGGCATGCCAGTCGCTGCGGCACACCCCTGTCGCCTCGACCTGGACCACCACCCCGTCCGACGGGCACGCAGGCTCGTCTATCGACTCGACCGAGGCAGGCTGGCCGAAGCGTCGGACGAGGATGGCGCGCATGGGACCATAGTGCCAGGTGTGCGGGTCCTACGCTGGTCAGGGGCGAGGTGTGGGCGTGGCGGCGTGTCGGCGGCGTGTCGAAAGGCGCCTTCCGGTGCTGTCGCAGGAGGCGTCCGAAATTGCCGGGGTAAAATTCGTCCTCTACGAGCGTGACGCTCGTCCCCCTGGGACAGTGACCGGGAGACGAAAGGAACCGCGATGCGCTTGTTCGCCCGAGGACGATCCGACGAGACCCAGGTCGAGGTCGAACCGCTCGAAGCGGTGCTGCGGCCTGAGCCCGGCGAACCAGGCACGGCTCCCGGCTGGGACGCCATCACCGCCGTCAGCTCTGGGGCCTACCCCAACCAGACACCGCACCGCTGGACGACAACCCCTGGCCGTGGGGCTGGCCCCGAGCCGTTGGACCTCATCGCCGTGTACCGGGGCCTCGACCCCGAACCGCACTGGCACTACGTGTCGTACGGGCTGTCGGACCTGTACACCGTTCCCGACCCCGAGGCTGGAGCATCCGAGACCAGCGGGTTCGGTTTCGAGCTGACGTTCCGCCTCGTCGACCCGGCCGCCGTCGACCCGGCCGCGCACCCGGCGGTGTGGCCGACGACGTTGCTGTCGAACCTCGCCCGGTACGTGGTCAGCACGTCCAACGTGTTCTCCGTCGGGCATTTCATCAACACCAACGGCCCGTTGACCACCACCACGGTGACCGAGCTCGTGGCCTTGGGGTTCGTCGAAGACACCGACCTCCGCTCGATCTTCACCCCGTGCGGACGGGTCCGGTTCTTGCAGGCCATCGGCCTGACCGCCGAAGAGGTGGACCTGGGGTCGGCATGGGTGATGAGCTCGTTCCTGGACCTGCTGCTACGCCACAACCCGCGCGGCCTGACCGACCTCGACCGTGGCTCGATCACCGCCGACCCTGCTGTGCGCGGCCAGGTCGAGGTCGCCACAGCACGTGAAGGCTCGTCCATCGGGGTGCTGTACGGCGAGAAGGTCGCACTGGAGTGGGACCAGGACCAGACCATCTTGACCATCAGCGCCGCAGCCGTCCCCGGTGTCGTGCGCACCCTGCCCGGCCGTATCCGGTTCGGCCGTCCGCTGCTGCTGGTCGGCAACGAAGGCTCTGTCACCTTGCGCCCCGGCGACCGTTTCGGCGTCGAGCCAGGTGCCCTCGTCCTCGACGACTATGCCGCCACCGCAGTCACCAACGCCCTCGTCGAAGACCTCGGCGACCACTTCGTCCCCGGCCTGCCCCTCAAGCTCCGCGTCGTCCCCACAGCCCGCCGCACCCCAGTAGCAGCAGGGGCGTCCGCGTAACCAGACCCATCCCTGCCGTCCTGCGGGCAAGAGCGGTGTGTTCGAAGGCCTCGTCGGCTATCTGTTGGGCTTCTTGGAGACCGGAGGAACCGTCGTCACGATCCGTACAGCGGTGAACCTCGTGTCCGGTAACAATGGCTGGCCCCAGTCGAGCTTCGCGGGAGAGACGATGAGAGTCGTGCCGTCCTGCGCGATCTTGTATCCCTTCGACGGTTTGATGGTCTTGGCCATCTCGAGTGCCAGCTCCATGAGCCTGGCCATGGCCTGCTGCTCAGTTCCCACGACGACCTCGAGCTCCCGGCTCAAAAAGGTTCGGCCGCTGCTCCCGTCCACCTCTTGACGCAGCTCCCAGGTTTCTGGCGCCGCAGGTTGGTCTGCCTTCAGGCTCGGGGTTTTCGACGGGGTTCCCCAGGGCGGGGTGGTCGCGGTCACTGACGCATCACCTTCTTGGTGGTCTGGGCTCTGGTCACGTGGACCGACGGGGCCTGGACCTACTGGCGATGTCCAGACAGCAGGTCACGGTGTCGCCGTCGAGACCTGTGGGTCGGCGGCGTGCAAAGAGAGGCTGTCGCGCAGCTCGGACACGAAACGGTCGATGGCGTCACGGTCGATCGCGTCGACATCAGTCTTGGTCTGGGTCTTGGTGAGGCGTTTGAGAGCGACCTTGTCGGTGAAGACCATCTGGCTGAACAAGAGGCGCCCACCGAGGAACCCGACAGCGACGGCGCGGTCCATGAGCTGGGCTGGGAAGGCGCCTTTCGTCAACACGTCGCGCTTGTCAGGGTCGGTTTCCATACCGCCGACGAACAAGGCGACCGGTGTGCCGTCCAAGGCGTCCAGCGAGGTGAACCTCTTCATCAACCCCAGGGGCTCTTGTTTGTAGACCGCGGTGCCCAAGACCACCAGGTCGTACCCGGACAGGTCCGGATCGCCATCAGCCAGGTCGAACACCGCCGTGTCCGGCCCCAGCCCAGTGGCGATGCGCCGGGCGATGGCGCCGGTAGAACCGTACCGAGATGCGTAGACAACAGCAGTGCTCACGAGGTGTGCCTCCATGTCTGGGCCCCGAAGAGCGGACCCAGACAGGAGTCTATGCGTCGGCTACCTGCCGCCGGGCCGTCTTCGGGCGCCGATCATCCAGCAGGCCCTCCGATGGCAGCGGACCAGCAGATGGTGTCGACGTGTCGGCACCATCTGCTGGTGGCCCGGTGGTTACAGTCCAGGGCGGCGGCCGATGGTGAGGGTGGGTTGGGAGACTTCGGCGAAGAAGTCGTTGCCTTTGTCGTCGACGACGATGAAGGCGGGGAAGTCTTGGACTTCGATCTTCCAGACGGCTTCCATACCTAGCTCGGGGTACTCCAGGACCTCGACCTTGGTGATGCAGTCTTTGGCCAGGCGGGCGGCGGGGCCACCGATGGAGCCCAGGTAGAAACCGCCGTGGGCGGCGCACGCGTCGGTCACGGCTTTGGAACGGTTGCCTTTGGCGAGCATGACCTGGGAACCGCCTGCTGCCTGGAGCTGGTCGACGTAGGAGTCCATACGGCCAGCGGTGGTCGGGCCGAACGAGCCGGACGCGTAGCCTTCGGGGGTTTTGGCCGGGCCGGCGTAGTACACGGGGTGGTCGCGCAGGTACTGCGGCATGGGTTCGCCTGCGTCGAGGCGTTCTTTGATCTTGGCGTGGGCGATGTCGCGGGCCACGACGACGGGGCCGGTCAGGGACAGGCGGGTCTTGACGGGGTATTTCGTCAGCTCGGCGAGGATCTCGGCCATGGGACGGTTGAGGTCGATCGCCACGACGTCACCGCCGAGGTCTTCGTCGACCACGTCCGGCAGGTACGTGCCGGGGTCGGTCTCGAGCTGTTCGATGAACACACCGTCGGGAGTGATCTTGCCCAGGCACTGGCGGTCGGCCGAGCAGGAGATGGCGATAGCCACGGGCAGGGAAGCGCCGTGGCGCGGCAACCGGACGACCCGCACGTCGTGGCAGAAGTACTTGCCACCGAACTGCGCGCCGATACCCATCTGGCGGGTCAGCTCGAGCACCTGCTGCTCCAGCTCGGTGTCACGGAAACCGTGGCCGGTGGTGTCGCCGGAGGTGGCCAGCGCGTCGAGGTATTTCGCCGACGCGTACTTCGCGGTCTTCAGCGCGAACTCTGCTGAGGTGCCACCGATGACGATCGCCAGGTGGTACGGGGGGCACGCAGCAGTTCCGATACCGCGGATCTTCTCCTCCAAGAACGCCATGAGCGACGACGGGTTGAGGATCGCCTTGGTCTCCTGGAACAGGTACGACTTGTTCGCCGACCCGCCGCCCTTGGCCATGAACAAGAACTTGTAGGTGGTCTCGTGCCCGGGTGCGGTGTCCGCGTACAGCTCCACCTGCGCGGGCAGGTTCGTGCCGGTGTTGCGCTCGTCGAACATGGAGACAGGAGCGTTCTGCGAGTAGCGCAGGTTCAGCTGGGTGTATGCGTCGAACACCCCGCGCGACAGCGGTTCTTCGTCGGTCCCGTCGGTCAGCACGTGCTGGCCCCGCTTGCCCATGACGATCGCCGTGCCCGTGTCCTGGCACATCGGCAAGATGCCGTCAGCGGCGATAGCGGCGTTCTTCAGCAGGTCCATCGCCACGAACTTGTCGTTGGCTGACGCTTCCGGGTCGTCGCAGATCGTGCGCAGCTGGGCCAGGTGCGCAGGCCGCAGGTAGTGCGCGATATCGGCGAACGCCGTGCGAGACAGCAACGTCAGCGCTTGAGGCGCGACCTTGAGGAACGTGCGCCCGTCGGCCTCGACCACGCTCACCCCCTCGTCGCTGAGCTTGCGGTACACAGTGGTGTCAGGTCCGGTCGGCAGCAGGTCGGCGTAAGCGAAGTCAGGCATCGTTGCTCCTCAGTGGTCGTGCTTCCGATCTTGCCCCAACCGGGCGCCTCGTGGCGAGGTGGCCCGCCGCGAAGGACCGCCGCTCTTGCGCTGGTGTGCAAGGTTGCTGGACCGCTGAGAACCAGTGCCCGCAGTGGCGGTGACGTGAGGCGAGGCGGAGGCTCGGGCTCGGGCTCGGGCTCGCGTCGTCGTGCGGCGTCGCGCAGCACGACCGATGGGAGCGCCGGTCCTGGTGGGGCAGGGGCCGGGGGCAAAAACTATCGTGTCCAGCGGCCTTCGGTACCAGAGATCGGTTCGACAAAGTCCACAGAGTTTGCGCTGCACGAGTATGACAGCGACACGGTGCTCACCAAATATTTAAGGCCGAGATCTTTGGCGAGGTCGTCGCCGGACACCTCTTGTCCGTTCACCGCGTACGACGGTTTGAACGTTGAGAGAGAGCCGTCTGACGTCAGCCACTGTCCTGTCTCGGTGATCTCGACCGTCGCCGTCGAGGCGCCAAAGTGGGCGTCGTACGACCCGTCGTCTGCGAATGTCAGCCTGTCCCAGGACGCATTTTCCGGTGGTGAGCTCCACGTCCCCAGGAGGCACGGGTCGTGGTCGGACGAGTCGGCGGGGGAGCCGGGCGGCGAGCCTGGGTCAGTGTCAACCGCCGGAGGTTTGGGTGCCGCGGAACCGTCCGGGCCTGAATCGTCGCTGACGCTGATCCCGCACCCGGCCAGCGCCGCGGCCACCGCTGTGGCCGCTACCGTCGTGACAAATCTCGTGCGGGTCGCCGTCATCGCCGTCTCCTTGTTCCTGTGGTTGTGGTCTCTCCTCGTCGAGACTGTAGCGGTGGTGCACGTCTCGAAAGTGTTGATAGTCGTTCCAGTCTGGAGACATCGTGTCTCAGATCTGTCACCTCACCGGTGGCTCCGGAGTATTGAGGTGGACGGCCCCTCGTAGACTTCCGGTGTGTTGATCGGTGCGCTGGGTGATGTCCATGGCAGGTGGCGCCATGCCATGGCGTTGGTCGAGGCTGCGTGCGCGCAGGCTGGGGTGGGGACGGCCGAGCTCACGGTGGTGCTGCAGGTGGGGGACGCTGAGCCGCAGAGGGACGAGGCGGAGGCGGCGACCGTTCCTGGTCCGGCGAAATACCGGAAGCTGGGGGATTTTGCGGAAGTTGTCACCGGGGAGGTTGTCGTACCTGCGCCGGTGTGGTTCGTCGCGGGGAACCACGAGCCTTTTGGGGCGCTGGACGCTGATGGAGGGCTTGCTGCTGGGGCCGGGCAGTGGGGGCCAGACGTGACGTACCTGGGCAGGGCCGGGGTGGCGCAGGTCGCGGGGCTGAAGGTGGGGTTCTTGTCAGGGATCTACCGGGAGAAGTCGTTCGAGGCCCCGCCAGGGCGGCCCCGGCCGGGCAAGACCGCTGGGCATTACACCGCTGGCGAGCTGGCCACAGCCCGCACGCAGATGGCCACAGGCGTCGACGTGCTGGTGACGCACGACTGGCCGACGGGGATGCCCGACACCGGGCGCGGTGGTGTGGGCGACGAACGTGTGCGCGCGCTCGTCGACGATTTCGCGCCGTTGCTGTCGCTGCACGGCCATATGCACGTGCCGGGTTCGGCGGTGCTCGGCCAGACCCAGGTCGCCGGGTTGGCCATCGTCGGACGGCGGTCGGGCGACCCCATGGCGGCCGTCGGCCTGTGGGACGTCGACCTGGTGCGACGCACGGTCCACCGTCTGGTGTGACGAAGCAGGTGAAACGTGACGGGGCCGTCAGGCGTTATGGAGGGCATGAGCGACGCGACGGGTGACCGCAAAGACGCACTGTCCGACCCAGAGCCAGGCAGCGACGAACCCCGCCACCCCTGGGCGTACCCGCGCCCCAGACGTCACGGTGTGCGCCGTTGGTTGCCGTCGTGGCGGCTCGGGTCGGTGGCAGGCGTCGTCGTGGTGTGCTTGGTGGTCGTGGTCGGTGCCGTGGGGTACGCGTCGGTCGAGATCCCTGCGTTCAATGCCGAGATCAACCACCAGACCACGTCGGTCTACTTCGCAGACCCCGCCGACCCGGCTGGCCGCGGCGAGAAGATGGGCGACTACCCCGGGGTGAGGCGCGAGATCGTCGACTGTGGCGAGATCCCCCGGCACGTCAAGGAGGCGGTCGTCGCATCAGAAGACCGCGGTTTCTACAGCAGCGGTGACGTCCGGGGCGTCGCCCGCGCGTTGTTCAACGCCGAAGACCGCAACCCGACGCTGACCCGGCAGTACGTGGACAACTTCTACAGCACCAGCGGGTCCGGGTACTTCGGCAGGCTCTCCGACGCGGTGGTCACGGCAAAAGTCAGCCGTGAGCAGTCCAAAGACACGATCCTGTGCAACTACCTGAACGTGGTCTACTGGGGCCGCGGCCAGACCCACGGTATCCAGGCCGCCGCCCAGGCGTACTTCGCCAAGGACGCCAAAGACCTGACGGTGACCCAGGCGGCGCTGCTGGCAGGGATCATCCCTTCCCCGGTCAACTGGGACCCTGCCAACAACCCCGAGAAGGCCGAGCAGCGCTGGGAGCGCACCGTGACCACCATGGTCGAGGACAAGGACTTCCCGCTGACGGCGGCACAAAAAGACGAGCTGGTGTTCCCGTCGATGTGCCAGCCCGGTGGGACGCCCGGGGCAGGAGACTGTGTCATCGCTTTCCAGCCAGAGTCTGTGTACGAAGGACCCAACGGCTACCTCATGGAGATGGCCGGGCAGGAAGCCGCCGACCTCGTCGGTGTGCCCAGGGCCGACTTCACGCGTGGCGGCTACACCGTCATCACGACGGTCGACCAAAGGATGCAGGACATGGCTGTCGCGTCGGGCAACGGCCTGCTCGACGGCACGCTCAACGCGAACCCTGGCTCCACACCCAGCCAGTGCGACCCCAACGTCGAGCCAGCCGGGGCAGAGCCTGCCTGCGCAGGGATGCTGCACGTGGCCATGGTCACCCTCGACCCGTCCGACGGGTCCATCCGCGCCCTGTACTCGGGCCCGGACTACGCCAAAGACCAGGACAACCGCGTGACCCGCGGCGTGGTCCAGGCCGGGTCGACCTTCAAGCCCTTCACCCTGGTCGCTGCGCTGGAAAACGGTGTGTCACCGGACTCGGCGGCCAGGACTGGAAGGTCGTCAATTTCGACAACGGCAGCTACGGCGACATCGACCTGAGACAGGCCACTGCCAACTCGGTCAACACCGTGTACGCCGAGCTCAACATCGAGGTCGGAGCGGACAAGACCGCCGAGGTGGCCAAGCGTGCTGGTATCACCACCGAGGTGTCGCAGGTCCCGTCCAACGTGCTCGGCCCTGACGCGGTACGCCCGATGGAGATGGCCCAGGCGTACGGAGTGTTCGCCGCACAGGGCAAGAAGGCCACCCCGCATGTCGTCTCGCAGGTGATCGCCCCGGACGGCCGGGTCTGGGTCGCCGGTACCGGCACCACGAAGGTGTTCGACGCTGGTGTCATGGCCGACACGGTCGCGGCCCTGCAGGGCCCGGTCCAGTACGGCTCGGCCGCAGAGTACGTCAAGCCCATCGGGCGGACCATCGCAGGCACGACCGGCACGTCCGCCGACAACAAGTCAGCCTGGTTCGTCGGGTTCACCACGGACCTGGTCACCGCGGTCGCTCTCTCCCAGGAAGGTCCTGGGGAGGCTGAGGTGTCGATCACACCGTGGGGCGGTGTCACGCAGGTCACCGGTGGGTCATGGCCTGCTGCGCTGTGGGCCGACTACATGGCCGGGTGCGGTGGGAAGAAGACCAAGGAGGCGTGCACCGACGGTGTGCTGGGGCTGCCCGAGTACTCCCGGGACACCAAGTTCCCGCCCTCGCACTGAGCGGCAGCAGGATGTCAGCCCTGCTCAGAGATTTCTTTTGGCGGGCAGGCAACTTCTGGAGGGTGTGCGCGGTCAATAGGGTATGAGCGTGACCAGCGCTGTGGGTGAGAGCACCGGTGTTTTCGGGAGCCGGGACGAGGAGTTCAGCGAGTTCATGGGGCAGGCCATGGCGGGGCTGACCCGCACCGCCTGGCACCTGACCGGGGACGAGCACCGGGCAGCGGACCTTGTGCAGCAGACGTTGGTACGTACGTACCTGGCGTGGTCGCGGGCGCGTACGGCGCCTTTGCCGTTCGCGCGCAAGGTGATGGCGAACCAGCGGATCACCACGTGGAGGTCGCGTCGCCGTGAGGTGCTTGCCGCGCCGCAGGGCCTGCCGGACACCGTGGACCCAGACGGGTCGTCGGCCGTGGCTGAGCGGGACCGTCTGGTGCGGGCGCTGGCCTGTCTGGGTGCCCAGCAGCGCCGCGTGGTGGTGCTGCGGTACGTGGAGGGGTTTTCGGAGAAAGAGGTGGCACAGATGCTGGGCGTTTCGGTCGGCACGGTGAAATCGGCTGGGTCGCGTGGTCTTCTGCGACTGCGTCAGACACTCGAAGCTGAGGAGGGGCGATGAGCGACGAACAGATGGCCCGGCGCCTGCGCGACGGTTTGGACACCCCGCAGCCAAAGGTCGTCGTCGACCCGGCAACAGTGCTGCGCAAGGCCCGGCGGCGCCGCACCGCCCGTGTGGCGGCGCTCGGGTCCACGGCCACCGCTGTGGTCGCTGGTGTGGCTGTGGCCCTCGTGGTGGTCGGCTCTGCGACACCCGACGCCGCGTCGATCCCGACGACGACCGCGAGCGGTGTTGCGCTGCCGACGACGGTCTACGCCAGCGACCGCCACCACGGCCCCGACGGCACGGTGACGGCTGAGGGCACGCTCTTGGCGACGGTGGTCCCCGGCCAAGACGGTGCGTGCGAGGCCGCTGACGCCGCGGTCGCCGGGTCGGGGTACTTCTGCGACTGGGTGACCCAGGTGCTGCTCACCGACCCGGTGTTCGGCAAGACCGAAGCAGAACGTCGGGCACTGGTCGAACAGGGTGGCCTGACGGTCACCACCACGCTCGACCCCGCGGTCCAGACGGCCGCCGACGAGGAGGTCAAGGCCAAGGTCCCGGTCGGCGACCCGTCAGGTGTGGTGCAGGCCATGGCGGTCGTCGAACCAGGCACCGGTGAGGTCAAGGCGCTCGCCCAGTCCACCACCTATGTGCCGGGCACGTCGGACAACCCCGGCGAGACGTCGCACAACATCAACGTCGCGCAGCCGTACTACGACAACGACGGCTTCCAACCCGGTTCGACCTTTCAGGCGTTCACGCTGCTGGCCTGGCTGGAGGCTGGCCACTCGCTCTCCGACGTCGTCAACTCCAGCTCCCAGAGCTTCAAGATGGACCAGTTCACCTCGTGCGACGGAGAGCTGAGCGGCACGTCCTTCTCGGTCAGCAACTCCCCGCCGACCACGGGCGGGCCGATCACCGTGGCCGACGCAACCCGTGGCTCGGTGAACACGGCGTTCATGAACATGGCCACCCAGCTCAGCCTGTGCACCATCATGCAACGCGCCGCCGACCTAGGCGTCGTGCAGGCCAACCCCAAGAAAGACGGCAAACCCATCAGGGACGACAACGGCGGTTACGTCCCGGTGCCGTTCAGCGACCGCATCCCGGTCAACGTCATCGGCACGGACAACACCACCCCGCTGGCCATGGCTGGTGCGTACGCGGCGTTCGCCGCCGAGGGGGTGTACTGCACCCCGGTGGCCTTGACCAGGGTCGTCGACCATGACGGCGAAGACCTGCCCGTCCCCGACGCCGCATGTCACCAGGCAATCGACCCAGCGGTGGCCAACACCATCGCCTACGCGATGTCAGGTGTGTGGGAGGGGACCATGAAGGCCGTCGACACCCCCGGTTTCCCCGCTGCTGGTGCGACCGGCACGTCGAACAACAGCGAGTACACGTGGTTCGTCGGTTTCACGCCCCGGCTGTCGGCAGCGGTCGTCACGAGCGGCAGCCTCGACGGGTTCGTACCAGCCAACAAGAAGACCATCGGTGGCCAGACCTACGGCGTCGTCTACGGCAACACGATCTCTGGCCCGACGTGGAAGCGGTTCGTCGTGCGGGTGCTCGCCAACGGTCCCAACCCGGCCTTCGCAGAACCCTGACCCGTCCGCTCCGGCCTGGTGGCGCCCCTGGTCGCAGCCCCCTAGGGTATCAAGGTGACACGGTGGCCCCCGCATCGGCTATGCTGGTCCGGCTTCACGGGGTGTGGCGCAGTTTGGTAGCGCGCTTCGTTCGGGACGAAGAGGTCGTGGGTTCAAATCCCGCCACCCCGACTTGCTGACCAGCGACAATACGGTTGTCTGGTCTGGTGTGACGTGAGCCACGGGCGTTGCATAGCGATCTGCATGACTACTCCCTGTGCGCCTCACGGTGTTCGAGCAGGTCAGTGGCCTGTTCCCGAAGCGCGAACACTCCATCGATCACCCGTGCTCCGGTCTGGATCACCGGTCGCAACTCGTGCCGGTAGACGGTCTCGGTCGTTGCGGTATCACAGTGGCCGACAAGACGCGAGACCTCCACCAGCGGAACTCCTGACGCCGAGAGGACCGAGACGAAGAAGAGGGCTGTGGTCGTCCGGCCATCGGTCCGGACGATCTCTCGGGCGCACGGCGGTGCTCTGCACCTGGCTGCCTGGGGGCGGCTACTGGTCGATGGTGGTGAGGGCGGCGGTGACTGCCCGGGCGATGACGTCGTCCAGCCACACGGGGATGGGGGTTGCGGCGACGATGTAGGGACGGATCAGGCCGTAGCACAGGCCGATGACGCAGGTGAAGACCCGTCGGACGAGGTGCGGGTCGTCGGCCGCGGTGGGGAAGCGCTGGGCCGCGAGCCGGCCGAGCATGGCGAACACACCGTCGTTGAGGTGCACGACACGGTCGTGCAGCACCTGCGGGGCGGTGTGGACCAGACGTTCGTGGCGGTACAAGGTCATCGCCCGGGCCTCGGCGGGGTGCTCGCGGCTGTAGCGGGCGGTCTCCACGGCCAGTGCCACCAGCGCCTCGCCGGGGTCGTCGTGCTCGGCTTCGACCTCGAACAACCGCTCGTGCAGGCGCTCGATGGACCGTAGCCACAACCGCACCAACAGCTCCTCACGTGAGCGGAAGCGGTGGTAGACCGACCCGGTCGTCGCCCCGCTGGCAGCACTGACCTGCGCCACGGTCGCGGTGACCCCGTGCACCGCGACGACCTCACGCGCAGCGTCCAACAGCTGGTCGTCGGTGAACTTCGCGGGGCGGCCCATACCGTCATCATCGCACCGGCGCTGGCGACGGCGGGGCGGGCGGCCTTGCCCTTGCCGGGCAGGCGGGTTCTTCCCTTGATCTAGAGGCGATGTTCTAGTTAGAGTGCTCTAGATACTCCGGTGCACCTCGACCGCCGGGTTTGCTCCGGCGGCGCTCGGCGGTTGAGGCGCCGGAGCGCCCGTCG
>Ga0123354_10003213_pt1 | contig 22401 bp, 21 predicted proteins | sample TergutLab28metaG_2_FD_97872 | JGI IMG/M metagenome (GOLD analysis project Ga0123354, IMG submission 97872) | Labiotermes labralis P4 segment gut microbial communities from Petit-Saut dam, French Guiana - Lab288 P4 | ecosystem: Host-associated > Arthropoda: Insects > Digestive system > Gut ... | reverse complement strand
GCTTGGCCCGGGCCAGCTGCCAGATCGCGCTGAAGAACCTGGCCTACAATCTCCAGCGGTACGAGTGTCTGCTCCGCCTGAAGCTCTTTCCTTGGCCAAAGCTGGGGTGAACTGCGTCCAAAGTCCAGAAGATGAGAGAAAACAGGAAACAGAGAACAAAAACGGCTGATCTGCCGCTCAATAATGGGATGCTGTTGGGTGTCCTTGAGCCCTTGGTGGCGTGCTCCCACTGTTGACGGCTCACGTTTTAGGGCTCACTCAATAAAATTTTCCCAGCTTCGCCGGGCCGCTGCCGTGGAACCGGATGTTAGAGGTGCCCTTATATGGACGCCTCCCGTTTGGCAAGAGATGATTTGATTTTTGGCGTTGAGGATCAAGTGCAGTCTTATATCCGGCCTGTGTCGCAGACTGGATCAGCCGCTGGCGCTGATGGCCCCTTGGGCTCCATCGTCAGCAATACCTGCCGCACCCCAGGGGCGGAACCTGATGCCCCTACCTTCGACATCACCACTACACCTGACGCTACTCAACGCCGTGCGCTTGAACTGATCAAACAAATCCGGCCGTAGTCAGAAAGCCGCACCCCAATTCCGCGCCAACTCCTTGTCGTATAAGCGAAATTCGGCTTTTGTCGGCTGGAACTTCGGCTTAGTCTTGACGAAGCCCGGACAATGGTGGAGAAATTCATTGCCCATTACAACCACGTTCGTCTGCACAGCGCCATTAGCAAGCGAAGCGATACATTCGTTTCACTCAATGCGTTTTTTTCCGTCTTTGCGAGGACCGAAGCGAGGCGGCGAATCCTGCGAAATAGGGCTTACGGCTGGTTTGCTTCAGTTCCGCTCGCAATGATGCACAAGCATCCCTTGCTTGATCGTTCCCGCGCACAGGCGTCGGAACGATCGTAAAAATTCCCTGACGCTGCGGTCCAAGGAAAAAAAGTCTCTCCTCGTTGCGCGCCACTTTTTTTGGATGCCCGGGCTCTGCTGCCGAACAGAAAAAAATAACGCGCCCCTTCCGTTTCAATTCGACTCAATATCTTAGAATTGCGAAAATTTACGGTCTTTTCTTTTTTTATGAAAATTCGACTTAAGTCAGGCGGCAAAGAATCCGAAAAGTGTAGCGAGAGACAGCGGTAAGAGAGAACACAGCTACGTTTGTATCGTTTAGCCGAAGAGTCCGTCACTGGATGACCGAGGCTGAAAATTCATGGAGGAAACCATGGCTTTAACGATCAATACAAACGTCGCATCCCTGAATGCCCAGAGAAACCTTACTCGTTCCCAAGGCGATCTCGCCACCTCGATGGCCCGACTGTCCTCAGGCCTTCGCATCAACTCCGCCAAAGACGACGCTGCCGGTCTCGCCATCTCCGACCGGATGACCGCCCAGATTCGTGGCCTCAACCAGGCATCCCGCAACGCCAACGACGGCATCTCCCTTGCCCAGACTGCGGAAGGGGCGATGCAGGAATCGACCAATATTCTCCAGCGCATCCGTGAGTTGGCCGTCCAGGCAGCCAATGCCACCAACTCAGCCGCCGACCGCGCCGCCCTCCAGTCCGAGGTCAATCAGCTCAAGACCGAGATGAACCGGATCGCCCAATCCACCACCTTCAACGGGCTGAAGATCCTCGACGGCACCTTTGTCTCGCAACAGTTCCAAGTCGGCCCGAATCCGAACGAAGTCATCGGATTTTCGATTAAATCAATGGCAGCCGAAGACCTGGGCCGCTACTTCCACCGCGGGGTCAACACCACCCAAAACCAGGGAAGTGGCGCCGCGACCGCCGCCAACGCCACGCCGCCGGCTGCCAACACTATCGCCGCCCAAACCCTGACCATCAACGGCTCGAAGGGTGTCGGAACCGTGGCGGTCCCCGCTGGCGCGACCGCCTGGGATATCGCTGGCCTGGTCACCAATACCGCCTCTATCACCGGAGTGACCGCGACGGCCCGCACCGAAGCGACTATCGGGAACCTGTCCGCCGACGGCATTGTCAGCCTGACGCTGGGCTCCGGCGGCAACACCGCGACCATCAACGCCTCGGTCTCCACTACCGATCTGAGCGAACTAGCCACGGTCATCAATGACCAAAGCGGCACCACTGGCGTAACCGCCGTCGTCAACTCTGCCGGCACCCTCACCCTGGTTCAGGCTGAAGGAAAAGACATTCAAATCAGCGATTTCACCCATTCATCCGCCGGAGCGACTCTCGATGCAACCGGTGCGGACAACATTGCCGAAACCTTGACCAGCGGCGCAGCCGACTCTACCCGGATCTCGGGCGTGGTTGAATTTTCTTCCCAGGATTCCTATACCATCGCATCCAATGTGGACGCTGCCTCCGGCTCGATTCTGGACATGGCCGCCGGCGCCAATACCATCGCCAGTTTCGAGTCCATCAGCGCCATCGATATCAGCAGCATCCTCGGGGCCAACGGCGCCATGAAAATCGTTGATGCCGCCCTGGCAAAAATCGATGCCCAGCGAGGCGATCTCGGCGCGATCCAGAACCGGTTCGAATCGACCATCGCCAACCTGCAGAATGTCGCCGAGAACCTGACCGCCGCCCGGTCGCGGATTATGGATGCTGACATTGCGCAGGAAACCTCCGAGATGACCAAGAACAACATCCTCCAGCAGGCAGGCGTCGCCATCCTGACCCAGGCCAACCAGACGCCGCAACTCGCTCTGCAGTTGCTTCGGGGATAAAACCCTCCCCCATGCCATTGCCCCCCCGAAAGCCGCAAGGCTTTCGGGGGGGCCTTTCCCTTGCCTGGAGGCACAGATGAAAATCGTTACATTTCAATACAATAAAGAGGTAGCCGCCGTTTTGTCGAACAATGTTCTGGCTCGAACGACCCTGGCGGGAAAAAACAGCGAGACCACCAACATTTTCCTAGCCAACGGTTATGCCGACCGGCTGCTGTGGGAAGAGTCGGCCAACCTCAGGCCCGCCAAGCCTAGGGACTATTGCATCGCGGGCAACTGGCAATAGCCGTTCGTCTTCCCTTGGCAGAGCAATCCTCCTTGCCATCTCTTTTCTCATCCGGTAAAAATTCACTCTATTCCGAACGAATTAAAATAATCCTCACGGCAGCGTGCCCATGACGAAGGCACGCTGTCCGGTGTCTCCATGACCATCGCCACCTCCGTCTACCGCAACTATTCGCCTGCCGGCCAAGGCATTGGCGTAATGCCGCTGGTCGAAAACGCCAGGGTGCTTGCAATAGATTTTGGTTCGGGCGATCTGCTGCGGGCGGGTATTAATACGGTCAGCAATTACCGAACAACATCCCTTGCGGCGCCTGCACTGAGAGAAGTGAACGTGTCATTTCGACCGCAAGGGAGAAATCCCCAAGGCTTGCGCGAGAACTCGCGGAAATGTTTGCAAGATTACTCGTTGCTGCGCTCCGAGGAAAAAAGTTTCTCTTCGCTGCGCTCATCGACAGAAAAAAAGCGCGTCAGTTCCTGCACGATGGTCCTGGGCGTCGTCACCCTGCCCGAGTCCGTTGCAGCGCAAATCATGATGCCCATGGAGCAGGTATAACGAAATGGACACTCCCGGTAGAAGTTTTGTCATTCCCGTGTTGCATCTGGACCAGGAAAAAAAATACAATATCTTTTCGCTGCTTGATGACCTACGGGTTATACCGGGCGAGATCATCTGCATATTCAACAGCGAGGCCGTCTGCCAGGCGCTGGCCGCCCACGGACGGATCGATAAATATATCCACAACAGCGTCAATATCGGGGTCAGCCGTTCCTGGAACGCCGGCATCAATATGAGCGAGAGCGAGGTGGTGTTCATCCTTAACGCTGATTTGCATGTGCAAAAAGAGGCCGTGGAGCAGCTCGAACACCATCTCCTCCATCTCCCCGACGCCGTCCTGGTCGGTCCGGAAGGCACGATCAACGATTACGCGAACTTGGAAATATTGCAGTATTTCAAAAAAGGCAATTTTGACCAGCCGTTCCGCACCCACGATATTTCAGGCTTCTTCTTCGCCCTGCACCGACCGCGTTTCCTCGAACATAAACTGCTCTTCGACGTTCGCTACAGTCCCTGTTTCATGGAAGAATGGGACATGGGCATGCAGGTCCTCAATGCCGGACTGGCCTGCTATGTGGTGCCGGTGCACGGCTACGAGCATGAATGGGGCATCTCCGGCACGGTGGAGAATGTCCCGATCAACTATATGGGCCGGATCGTCCACCGACACGATATTCTTGAGGACAACAGACGGAAATTCCTGGAAAAGTGGTTCCCGCATGCCGGATAACGGCAATGCCGACGGAGAACGGTTGCCATGGACACCATAGCCATCTTCCAGCAGGCCGCAGCCATGCATCAAGCCGGGCAAATCGACAAGGCTGTGGAGCACTACCGACAAATCCTGGCGGCCACCCCGGACTTTCCCGAGGCACTGCACCTGCTTGGGGTGGGGCTCTATCAGCAGGGCAAGGCGCAGGAGGCGCTACGAACGATTGGAGAGGCCATTTTGCGGGCCCCCGACCAACCTGATTTTTACAGCAATTTCGGTGAGATTTGCAAAGAGATCAACGAGCCGATCCTGGCCTTTTTCGCCTATCGCCAGGCCCTCCTGCTCGACCAGTTCCATACCCAGGCCCAGGAAGGGATCGAACAGTTGCGGCGTGAATATCCGGATCTGCACGTTTTCCGTCCTCACCACCAACTGGGCCAGGATATTGCCCGCCACAGCTTCCCCACCCTTGCCCTCAGCCAGGACGACGAACAACATCCACCCGATGCCGAATTGATCCATTTGGCGCTGCAAGGGGCAAAGCAGGCGCACAAGATCGATCTTGCTGCCATTGCCGGCAGATACGACCGCGAAACCGCCTCCTATATCCAACTCTGGCCCGGCGAGCATTACAAACTGCTCGCCGCGTTGGTCAGGATCCGCACGCCGCAGCTGATCGTGGAAATCGGCACCGCATCCGGGGCCAGCGCCCTGGCCCTGAAAAAATTTCTCCCGAAACACGGCAGGATTATCACCTACGACATCGTTCCCTGGCAGGAATATCCGGGGTGCGGATTGCAGGAGGATGATTTTGACCACCAGCTTGAACAGCGGATACTCGACCTGAGCAACCCGATCGTGGCGTTGAACCAGCAGAGCGAACTGGCCCAGGCGGACATGGTGTTTGTCGATGCCGCTAAGGACGGACAAATGGAGTATTTTTTCTGCGATTTTTTTGAGCGCACCGCCTTTGTTTCCCCCAGCCCGCTGATTGTGTTCGACGACATCCGCATGCCGGAGATGCTGGCGCTGTGGCGCGCGATCAAGCACCCCAAGCTCGACTTCACCTCCTTCGGCCACTGGTCGGGGACAGGGTTGGTGTTATGGAAGTGAAAACCGCAACCAACAGTCGGCTTGCGCCATCTCCTGTTGGACGCCCAAATCAGCGACCAGGGGCCATGTCATGAAGATTCTGTTCCTTACCGACCCCTACCCCAACTATGTGCCGGACCTGCTGCTCCACGGCCTCAGGAAGCTGCTGGGGCCGGCCGCAGTCGACTATCCCAAGAAGGAATGCCTGTACGCCGGGGTCATCGGTCTGGGCGTCTGCCCGGAAGATCAACTGGCCCGAGGCTGGTTTCCAGCTGATGACGGCAGCATCGACCGGGATGATATCGCCGACAAGATCAGGCGCGATTTCTTCGATCTCATCGTTGCCGATGTCCGGTGCCTCGACCGCTGCGGCGACCTGGGCTTCACGCCCCGCTCCAGGCTGGCCATCATTGACGGCGAGGATTATCCGGTCGCGATCCGTCCGGGCAACTACTTGATCTTCCGCAGGGAAACCGACGGCAGCGATTACAGCATTCCACTGCCCATGGCCCTGCCCGAGGAGATCAACGCCCTGATTGCCGATTTCGATCAGGAGGAAAAACGATACAGCATCGGCTTTCTGGGCAGCACCCAGGCGGACAACAGAAAAGCGTTCATCGAAACAATCAGCGGCTGGTACCAGGACACCCTGTTCGCGACCACCAGCATCCCCACTGCGGACGACCAGAAACCGCAGGGCCGGGTCGGGCGGCTGGACTACTACCGCCTGCTCCAATCCTGCTATTTCGTGCTCAGCCTGCCCGGCGCGGGATACGATACCTTTCGCTTCTGGGAGAACGCCGCCATGAACTGCGTCCACGTCGCCCAGGCCATGCCGCTGTATATCCCCCAGCCCTTTCGCGATGCCAACGACATTCTGCTGTTCGATTCCGCCGATGCCCTGCGCCGGAAAATCGATGCCCTACTCGCCGACGACCGGAGTTATTTCGCTGTCCGGAACAATGGACGCGAACACCTGCGCCACCACCACCTGACCGATGCCAGGGCCCGCTATTTCTTGGAAAAGTGCCGCGGCGCCTTTGGTGGTTATTAATGAGTGCGTTACTCACCGAACACTGTTCAGGGCTTTTCTGTCATTTCGACGAGCGCAGCGAAGAGAAATATTATTAAGATTTTCATAGGTTACGGATACGGCAAGGAGATTTCTCCCTTACGGTCGAAATGACGCATTCGCTTCGCTCAGTGCAGGCTCCACAAGAGACGTGTTCGGCAATTATTGACCATATATAACAATCCGCTCCTTACTTCCACCTTGGAGAACCCCGCATGCTTAAACCACTGAATCTGGCCCTGGCAAAAGGGAAAAATTTCGGCTGGGGCGTTTGCAGCCATTATATAGAACAGGAACTGCGCAAGCTCGGCCTGCCGGTCCAGATGGTCGACGAGAACTCGCCCGCCCAACTGCCGGGAACCGTCTTCCACGCCCTGGCAGACCTCGACATGAATCCGCTCCATCCTGTCAGGGGGGCGTGCAATGTCGGCTATACCTTTTTTGAAAACGAACTCACGGAACAATCGCGGCTCAATGCCAACAACTACGACCTGGTCCTGGCCGGCTCCACCTGGTGCCGCCAAAAGCTCGTCGAGCACGGCATCGCCAACAGCGGCGCCCTGATCCAGGGGATCGATCCCGACCGTTTTTTTCCCCTTCCCCCCAAGGAGGACAACAAGCTGTTCATCGTCTTTTCCGGCGGCAAATTCGAACTGCGCAAGGGGCAAGATCTCGTCCTGAGCGCCTTCAGGAAGATCCAGCAAAAATACAGCGACATCATCCTGATGAACATGTGGTTCAATTTCTGGCCGGAAACCATGGCCATGTTCCAGCATTCCCGCCACATCATGTTCAGCGCGCACGGCGACGACTGGAGCGCGTTCATGAACCACCTCTATCGCATCAACGGACTCGACCCCAAACGAATCATCACCCTGGGCGCCATCGACAACGAACATCTGGCTGCGGTGTACGCAAAAACCGATATGGGCGTTTTTCCCAACCGGTGCGAAGGAGGGACCAATCTGGTCCTGATGGAATACATGGCCTGCGGCAAGCCGGTGGCCGCTTCCTCTACCAGCGGCCACAAGGACATCCTGACCAGAGAGAACTGCCTGATGCTGGACCAGATGACGCCCTACCCCATTTACGATGCCAACAAAAATCTCTGGGCCGATTGGGAGGAGCCGTCGGTGGACCAGTTGGTCGAGCACATCGAGTACGCCTACCACCACCAGCAAGAGATGCAGGCCCTCGGCGAACAGGCCGGCCGGGACATGCTCCGCCTCACCTGGGCCGACACGGCCAAGTCCCTGGTGCGGTCCCTGGAAGGATTGCCGGTCTCTGCCGCCGGGCCGAACGGCTCTGATCAGGACGCGAACAAGGAGAAACCATGAGAAGCGCGCTGCGAAAACGTATTCTGGTGACTGGCGGGGCCGGCTTTCTCGGCTCGCATCTGTGCCAACGTCTGCTGGCCCTGGGTCACGACATCCTCTGCGTCGACAATTTCTTTACCGGCAGCAAGGATAACGTCCTGCCCCTGCTCGACAATCCGCATTTTGAACTGATGCGGCACGACATCACCTTTCCACTCTATGTCGAGGTCGACGAAATTTACAATCTCGCCTGCCCCGCCTCGCCCATCCACTATCAGCACGATCCGGTGCAAACCACCAAAACCAGCGTGCATGGCGCCATCAACATGCTGGGGCTGGCCAAGCGGGTCAAGGCCAAGATCTTTCAGGCCTCCACCAGCGAGGTGTACGGCGACCCTGAAATACATCCCCAGTCCGAGGAGTACTGGGGGCATGTCAACCCCATCGGCCGGCGCTCATGCTATGACGAAGGGAAACGTTGCGCGGAAACGCTTTTTTTCGATTATCACCGCCAACACAGCCTGCGCATCAAGGTTGCACGAATATTCAATACGTACGGACCAAACATGCACCCCGACGACGGCCGGGTGGTCTCGAATTTCATCGTACAGGCGCTAAAGGGCCAGCCAATCACCCTGTATGGCGACGGCCTGCAAACCCGTTCTTTCTGCTATGTCACGGATATGATCGATGGGTTCATCAAGCTGATGGACAGCCCCGACCAATGCACCGGTCCTGTGAACCTGGGCAACCCGGGAGAATTCACCATCCGTCAGTTGGCCGAACGAATCGTTGCCCTCACCGGCTCCGCATCACCGCTGGTCTATCAGCCGCTGCCGTCCGACGATCCCCGGCAGCGACGGCCGGACATCGCGATTGCCCGGCTCGCCTTGCAGTGGGAACCGACCGTTCCCCTGGAGGAAGGATTGCGCGCCACCATCCCCTATTTCGAGGATCTGCTGCGGCGGGGATTGGCCTGAGGTTGGGCCGCCGTCAGGCGCGTGGACGGAGAAAGAAGCCTCCGAGAGAAAAAACTCGCTGTGCGCGCCCCTTCACATCTCACTGTCGACTCATCATACCTGATCCAGATCGGAGTCTACGACCCCAAGGTGAGGGCTGATCCATTCGTTGCGCACAGTTGCCGGATAAAACTGGTCAATTCCTCGACGACCGGCTGCCACTGCCCCGGCTCGGTCTGCCGCAGCAGGCGCACGGTCGGATACCAGGGCGAATCGTGCCGGTCAAGAAACCAGCGCCAATCCGCGGCCGAATGGAGTAGGACCACGGCCGGCCGCGCCAGGGCGCCGGCCAGGTGAATAGTCGAGGTGCAGACGCTGACAATCAGGTCCATATGGGTCATGAAGGCGGCGGTGTGGTCGAAACTGGCAATGTGGGGCGCAAGATCGACCAGCCCCAGCGGCGGCCCATCCTGCTTGATCTGGGCGACAGGCTCCCCCATCTGCAGGGAATAGAACTGGACCGCATCCCGCAGCTCCGCCAGGGGCGCCAGTTGGCGCAGGCGCAGGGAACGATTGTGATCCTCGGCCTGCCTGGGATTGCCCGCCCAAATAATGCCCACCTTATATTTATTGGTCGATGGCAGCACCTGTCCCAGGCGCGCAACCAATTCCGGATCGGCAACAAGATAGGGGCATGCTGCCGGAATGGTTGCCATGGTGGTCCTGAACACCCCCATCAGGCTAAGCAGGGATATCTGGGCATCCGCCTCGATGGCCGCATAGTCCAGGGTATCGGCCGGGTAGATGGCGTCGATTCCGGGCAACCGCCCCACCAGCGAAACCAGGGAAGGCTGGCAGGAAAAGAGAACCCTGGCGCCTGCCTGATGGAGCAGCGGCAGGTAGCGGCAGAACTGAATGGTATCGCCCACACCCTGTTCATGATGGACAAACAGGGTCTTGCCTTCCGGCCGCATTCCGTCCCACACCGGCCAGGGGCCCTGCAGCCAGGACTGCAGGACATCGAAACGGGATTCGTAGTAGGCCAGCCCCTCGGTCAACTCCCCCTCGCTCAAAATGAGCATACCATAAATGAACCGGGCGACGGCATTGGCGGGATCGAGCGCCAGGGCCTGCTGCATCATGACCTTGGCCTCCGTTCGTCGGCTGCATTGCCACAACACATATCCTTGACTGCCCAGAAAATTGCCATTGCCCGGTTGCAGGGCACAGGCTTGCCGGGCATGGACAAGCGCCTTCTCATAGTCCAACAGGTTGACATAGAGCCAGGCCAGGCCGTTGTGCAATTCCGGAAGGTCTGGGGAACGTTGTTCCACCTGGTGAAAGATATCTTTGGCCTCATCGAACCGGCGCATCTGCCGCAGGCAGATGCCGGTATTGAGGAGCGATTCGAGATGATCCGGCTCAAGTTCCAGGCTGCGCCGAAAGGCGGCCAAGGCCTCATCCAACTGGTTGATCTTGACATAGGCGGCCCCGAGGAGGCGAAACACCAGGGCACTGTCCGGCAGCAGTTTTGCCAAGTGGGCCAGGAACGGAATCGCTGCCAACCATTGGTTCTCCTTGATCAACAGATCCGACAGGCAAGACAGGGCCTCGACATGGTCCGGCTGGGCTCGCAGGGCCGCCTGATAGCACTCGACCGCGAATTGGGTGTTGCCCGCCCCGGCGTGCACTATGCCGCCGGCGGTCAACAGCTCCGGATGCTCGGGGAGAACCGCCAGGCCATGGGCCACCAGGCCGGCGCCCTTCTCCACCTGGTTCTGTTGGGCGCACAGACGCGCCAGCCGGGCAATCTCGCCCGCCGTCTGGGCGGCAACCGGCAGTTGCGCCAGTTCCCCTGCCACCTGTTCCGGGGCAAGGGTGAGGATATGGCGCGCCAGGCGCCGCAGGGGAGCGGGTTGTTCCTCCTGCCCGGAGAGCCGTTGTGCAGGGGCTCCGGGGAGATGCCGGCTCCCTGGAGACGATGTTTTTTTTCCCTTCTTTTCTTTCCGTTTCGCTCCACTCATGAGGCCTCAGCAGCAAATGTCTTGACAATTCAAACTGTTGTGCGAAGATGATCCTAACAAAAAAAAAGAATCGATCAACAATTTTTCTCTAAAGTCGGGCACGGCGTTGGCCGATAAGTAAATTAAAAGAGGCAACACTTTCAACCGGACATTTAAACATACCCCAAACCAAAGGAGGCCAACACCCACAACCCAAAGACAGCCCTCACAAGCTCACTAAAAAAAACGTAACTAAAAAAAAAGCAGTAACCGTTTCACCCTGGCAAGGATGCCAAGCAGTATAACAAGCCAATTCAATATTCATGGAGGAATATCATGGCACTCGTAATCAACACAAACGTAGCTTCTCTCAACGCACAGCGTAACCTCGGGGCATCACAGACCAATCTGGCCCGTTCCATGCAGCGTCTCTCAAGTGGTCTTCGGATCAACTCTGCAAAGGACGACGCGGCCGGTCTGGCGATTTCCGACCGGATGACTTCTCAAATTCGCGGCCTGACCCAGGCCGCCCGTAACGCAAACGACGGCATCTCCCTGGCGCAGACCGCTGAAGGCGCAATGCAGGAATCGACCAACATTCTGCAGCGGATGCGCGAGTTGGCTGTTCAGTCGGCCAACGACTCTAACTCCGGCACGGACCGGGCCTCCCTCCAGAAAGAGGTCGCCCAGTTGCAGCAGGAATTGGACCGGATCGCAGTCACCACCTCGTTCAGCGGCAAGAAGATTCTCGACGGCACCTTTACCGCCCAATCCTTCCAGGTTGGCGCCAACGCCGGTGAGACCATCTCCTTCTCCGTTGGCGGCACCTCTTCAACCCAAGTCGGCGCCCATCAGTACCAAGCTGCGGGCACCATCAACAACGCTACTGCCCTTGCCGCAGCTACCGCGTCAGTCAATAGCGTCGCTGCCCAGACCATGACCGTTGCCGGCTCGCTGGGAACGCAGGACGTCAGCGTTGCCGCTGGTGATTCGGCCAAGGCCATTGCCGACAAGGTCAACAGCGTCAGCAACGGCACCGCGGTCACCGCCTCGGCTGTTTCCTATGCAAAACTCGAAGTTACTGCAACAGGAGTCCAGAGCTTCAAGCTCTCTGGCAAGAATACTACGGTGGGCGAAGACATTACCGCCAACATCACCGATACGAATGATCTCTCCGAGCTGGCCGATGCGATCAACACCAAGGCAGCCAGGACCGGCATCACGGCGGAGCTGTCCGCAGACAAGTCTTCCATCGTCCTGAAGGAGGCCCAGGGCAACGATATTAAGATCGAGTTTGCGGCTGGCGACTTCGATGTGACCGGGCTCAAGGCCGATGGCGTGACTGCGGCACAGAGCTCGGCTATAAGCTTTACTACCGCTACCGCAGTAGGTCAGACAACATCAGTTGGCGGCAACATCACCTTCACCTCGGATAAATCCTACAGCGTCAAGTCAACGGATGGCGCAACCGTTCTTGATCAAACAGCCGTAGGCAGCACCCTGAGCTCGGTCGGGGGCATCGATATCGGCACCCGGGCCGGGGCCAACAACGCCCTCTCGGTCATCGACAGCGCCATCGCCTACATCGACGGTTCCCGCGCTGATCTCGGCGCCATCCAGAACCGCTTCGAATCTACCATCTCCAACCTGCAGAATATCTCCGAGAACGTTTCGGCTGCACGGTCGCGGATCCTGGATGCGGACATTGCTCAGGAAACCTCCGACATGACCAAGCAGAACATCCTGCAGCAAGCTGGCGTCGCGATTCTCGCCCAGGCCAACCAGCTTCCGCAACTGGCCCTGAGCCTGCTCCGATAAGCACCCTTTCTTCCCTGAGGAGACCGGAACCCCCGGTCTCCTCAGGCTTTGATATTTTTCTCTTTACAAGGAGGTAACCAGATGAATATCGACACCTTGGGCGCAACCAACCTGAGCCCACCCAGAATCAACGAACCCGCGCAGCAAGTGGAGCGCAGACGGCAGGACAGCCGGGAACAGTCGCCCTCGGCCTCCGAGGGCAACAAAATACCGCCGGAAGAACTGCTCAACCAGATCAAGGCGGTCACTGAAGACGGTTTGTACAGCGTCCGTTTCGAAAGAGATCAAGCCACCGCGGAATTGATCGTAAAGATTGTCGACAGTGTTACCGATGAAGTGATACGGCAGATTCCCCCGGAAGAACTCCTCAATCTGACTAAACATCTCATGGAACTAAGCGGCAACCTGATCAACACCGTCAGCTAATGTCCAGAGTCATAAATTCATGGAAAAATAAACAGCGGCATCGCCAGGACAATTATTTTTGCAGCGAACTTATGACTCATGACACTAACAACTATACGGAGATTTGAGCCATGGCTATTCAATTTGGCGGATTGGCGACAGGGCTGGACACCAGCAGCATCATCACCCAGTTGATGAGTCTTGAACAGGCGCCGATTACCCGGCTGCAAGCCGACAAGACCTGGCACAGCAACCGGTTGGCAGCATTCACCCAACTGGATGCCAAGCTCAAATCTTTTGCCGACTCAATCCAGAATCTGGGCAATGCCGATTCACTCCTGAAGCGTTCGGTCAAGCTGAGCTCAAACGATTACCTCTCCGCCTCTGTATCCAGCGAAGCGATGACTGGAGGCAGCTATCAGGTCGAAGTGATCTCTTTGGCCCAAGTGCAAAAATCGGCAACGCAAAACGGGGTGGCCAGCAAAACAAGCTCGACCTTCGGCACCGGCACTATGAACCTGACCGTGGGCGGCATAAGCCAGAGTATCGAGATCACCAGCGACAACAATTCCCTGGAAGGCATCATGAGCGCCATCAACGATGCCGGCCTGGGCGTATCCGCGGCGATCATCAATGACGGCAGCGATACTCCCTACCGTCTTGTCCTGACAGGGGAGAATGTCGGCAAGACCTTCTCCCTTGACAGCAGCGCTCTGACCGGAGGAACGGACAGTCTCGGCAACATGAATCTGGACGACGGATCCGGGACGATCATCAACCCGCCCGTGCAGGCAGCGACCCGCGCCCACGTCCGGATTGACACCATCGACATTTACAGCGATTCGAACACCTTGTCCGAAGCCATTCCCGGGGTCACCCTGGACTTGATCCAGGCCAAGGAAGGTTCAACCACCACACTGAACGTCAATCTGGATCGCAGCAGCATCCAATCGACCATTCAATCCTTTGCGAAGGGATATAACGATGTGATCAGCTTCATCACCAGTCAATCGGTGATCAACGATCAAGGCGGCGGCGTTCTGGGCGGGGATTCCGGCATTAACGCCATCAAGCGGCACCTGCAAAACATGCTCACCGCTCCGTTTGCCAACGACGGCGTTTTCTCGGCCTTGTCGCAGTTGGGTTTCAAAACTCAGAAAGACGGCACCCTGATTGTCGACGACACGGTTCTTGCCAATGCCGTTGACAATAATCTGGACAGCGTCGTCAGTTTGCTGTCCGGGAACGACGGGAATTCGGGGTTGGCAAAGCAGTTCAAGGACTATCTGGACTCCATGACCGACTCGTCAACCGGGATGCTGCAGGGAAGAAAAGAGAGCATCAACAACAGCATAAAACGCATCGACAACCGGATCGAATCGATGCAGGCACGGCTTGACCAACGGCAGAAGACGCTGGAATCCCAGTTCAGCGCCATGGAAACCCTGGTCAGCAGTCTCAACTCGCAATCCTCTTACCTGGCGCAGCAAATGACCGCGCTCAGCAACATGATGAATTCCGGGAGCAAATGATGAATGGATACACCAACCAATACCTCGCCACAACGGTCAACTCGGCGTCGCCGGAACAGTTGATGCTCATGCTGTACGATGGCGCCATCCGTTTCATCTCTTTGGGCGTGCAAGCCATCGAAAACCGTGTCATCGACAAAAGAGCCTACTATATCAACAAGGCCTCGGCCATTGTCGCCGAATTCGCCGCCACTCTGGACCACAACCAAAACGCCCAACTGGCCGAGGATCTCGACGCCCTCTACAGCTATATGCTGCGCCGGATGCTACAGGCCAATCTGAAAAACGATGTGGCCCCCCTGCTCGAAGTCAAACATCTGCTGTCGGATCTCCGGGCCACCTGGGCGCAGGCCATCGAACTCAACAAACAAGAGATGCGGGAAGCCTCCTGCGCCGCTGCGCCCGACAAGGCCATGAGCGCCTACCGGCCTTTGACGGTGGCGATGTAAGTATGGATCCGCTAGCATTGATTGAACAGGCTGCGACACGGTACCGGCTGCTCGATTCGTTGAGCTCGACAATCGAAAAAAACATTCTGAGCAACGAATTCGCCCCCTTGCCCGAAATGTGCGCGCAACTCAATGCGTTTCAGGAAGAAGCCAAGGCGCACGACAGCGAGTTGCTTGACATGCTGCGGCAACGGCACGACTTGCGGGAATTGGATATAACCAAAGAATGGTTGCAGCTCATACAGAGGATCCAGGAGCGAAACCACCGCTTGATGCCGCACATCAGGAGCATCATGGCCATGCAGCGCACTGAGCGGCAGACGCTGCAGAAAGGCAATGTCATGTTGCAAGGGTATAAACCTGGAATTGCGCAAACTGGAAAACGTTTCTCCTCATCCGGCTAATGCCTTCACTGTTCACGAACCAAGCCGATTCCCTTTTCCGCAGTACCGCTTCCATTCTTTTCCCCGCTGTTTCCAAAAAATTCTTCCTTTTTTCACCAGGCTATGGCATTGTAGATACAAAATTGCCGCCAGGCATCCTCAAAGGTATAATACTTTGTCATTATTGGTAAATTTTTTCAATTCCGTCAAAGATGGCATGGCGGTGCGCACGACTGTTCCGCTTCTTGGCCTGAAAGAGAAGGAACGGTTACACTGCTTCTACGGGAAGGTGAATCCTCCTGTTTTCGCCCTCACCTTTCCTGACGACACTCTTGTGTTCGATCAGGTGGACACCACCAGATTATGCATGGTGATGTTCGATTTCATCAACCAAACCATTATCGTCGCCGCTTCTATTCAAGCGGTCAAAGATTCGTCCACCTTGGAACTCGTCGCCAAGGAGACAGTGACCCACACCCACGCCCGGAACTATTTCCGTGTTGACGCCGCCACCAAGGTTGCGGCTTCGGCTATTCCCCAGGAAGAAGTGCCGCAAGAAACTCCAATTTGGCGGCTTTTTGGCGACACGGTCGACTTGAGCGGCAGCGGCCTCCTCTGCAGCTTCAGCGAACCACTAGAACCAGGAGTCAGGACGAGAATCGAACTCACGCTTCCCACCAGGGATATGGAGGTTATCGTGGCGTTAGGGCATGTGGTTCGCTGCCGGAAAATTAATGAGCACTTCTTTCATATTGCCGTACATTTTGACGAGATCGACTCTGAGAGCCAAGATAAGATCATGGCTTGCTGCTTTGAATTACAGCGCAGGTATCTGCGCATGCGAGTCCAGTTGGAAAGCGTCAATACCGCATGATAGAAAAACAGCTCGGCACTTTCTCCAACGAAACAATATGGACATAACGTGTCAGGAATTCATGATATTTTAGAAAAATTGGCTGACAATGCCCCTACCATTGTCGATCTTCCCGGGATCGGTGATGAAACTATTCGCTGCAAGGCTTTGTTCGTCAAAAAAGAGCTCCCTTGTCTGGAGCTTGTTTTTCCTCCCCGTTCCTGGGATCCGGCCGACCTGAAAATCGGCGCCGACTGCAATCTGGCGGTGGAACACAACGGGCTGACCGTCAACCTGATTGCCCGGCTTGACAGTGTCGTCAGAGACCGCCGCCTGAGTTTCACGGCCAGGGAACCTGTCGCGCCGGAAGTTCTGCGCGATTATTTTCGGGTGCCGATCGCTACCGCAATAGAAGCCTCCTATGTTGCCGGGCCCAAAGAAACCAAGACAGATACCTGGAAAATGACTGGCTCCACGCTTGATTTAAGCGGCAGCGGCGTCCTGGCCATTTTTTCCGAAAAACCGCCCAGCACCCAGCGTGTCCAACTGGTCATCACCGTGCCGGAGGAAAACAATCCCATCGTCTGCCTGGCCAACGTGGTCCGCTCGTACCGAATCCGCAAAAATCGGTTTCAAGTTGCCCTTCACTTTACAAATATCACCTCAAAAACCAGAGACATGATCATGGCCTGCTGCATGCAGGAGCAACGCCGTCAACGCAGGGAGAATATACATACAGCAGCGACTGACGCCTGACGCGATGGCCCGCCGTCAACGCCCGCTCAGGTTTCTGTCCGCGCGAATTATTTTTTCTAACAGCATCAGCGCACAACAAAACATCGCCTTTTTTGTCCTTGGGATGCCCTGTTGACCGCAAGTAGCGGAAGAGGCCAGCAGAGGAGGGGGGATTCCTCATGGAACCAATTACCCTGATTACCGAGGTTCAGCCTTCTTTCCCTCCACAGTTTACGGGAGAGCAACAGCAACGCTTCCCCTTCTCGCCAGGTCAGCTCCTTCAGGGCATAGTCATGGCCAAGGGCGATGCCCATCTGTTCACCCTTGACCTCAACGGCCAGCAAGTGCCGGTCGAATCGTCCGCCTCTCTGCAAGTCGGACAAAAACTCAACCTGCAAATCGTTACGCTGACGCCGCGAATGGAGTTGCAGGTTGTCAGCCCCGAGCCGGCCAATCGCTGGTTGGGCAATGTCTTGCCCCTGCTGGGAAAAGAGTCGTTCTTGCTGCCTCAATTGACAGGGGTTGCCGACAATCCCCTCCTGATGGCCCAGCTCAGACCCGAATCCCAGGAAACATTGCTTTTTTTTGCCGGACGCCAGAACGCAGGCAGCGCTTCTTCTTCTCCTCTTCCCGTTCCGGCTCTGATCAGTCAACTTTCCGACCTGATGGTCCAGAGAACCCTATCCACGCCTGAACCGAACCTCCAGAGCGCCGTACAGGAAATTTTCACCCTGCTCCAACATGCCGGCCGCTCCGGCTCGCTCGACCCGAAAATAGAGGCAGCGGTCATGCGGCTTGCCGATCTTTTTGCACTTGAGCTGGCTGGCCGGCAGCCTTCAGCGCCTGGTCAAGCAATTTCGGCCGGACTTGCGACGACGGAACCCCAAAAAACCGGGGCAACCCTGGAGTTCCTCGCCACCCTGGCAGGATTCAAGTCCGCGGATTCAACGCTGCTGCCGCAGTTGCTTTCACTCCATCGCGCCTATGCCGCTCTGCCGGCAGACCATCCCCTGCAACAGCTGCTGTCTTTTATGGCGCGGACCATAAATGACCAGGCCTTACCCTTTCTCGTCCAGGGCGCGGCAGAGCATTTAAGCGAACGGTTCAGACGGCTGGGGCTGAACATGGAACGGCTGTTGGCGGGTGACGAGCCGGAGGCGGCAATCCACACCCTGAAGTTCGCCCTGCTCGAACTGACGCAGCAAGCCGGAAGAGCGGCCGGAAGAGGCGGCGCCGCTCCGGATCAACTGGGACAACTCATCGAACTCTATCAACTTGTTCAGCATCGGCTGGCGCATGAGTCGCTCGTCTTTCTCCCCCTCCCGCTTCCATTCCTGCAACAAGGGTATGCGCTGTTCAAAAGCGACTGTTACGACAGCGAGGCGGAGGCGGCAAACAAGCATGCCGGCCGAGAAAACCCCTCGGTTGCCCTGCATCTGCGGCTCGAAGGACTTGGCAATCTTCAGATCGACATTCGCCGACAGGAAGACCGGGTCGCCATACGATTTTTGGCGGAAAATGCGGAAAAGGCCAAGTTCATCGCCGAATTCCGCCAGGAATTGGAGCAATGGCTCACCAGCGGCAAGTTGGAGTCGGTCCAATTTCTGATTGGCGCCCAAGAACCCATCAAGTCGCTACTAGAAAAAATCATGCCCGATAGGGCCGGCATGATCGACACCAGCGCCTGAGACGACCAGGGCTGAGGCAAAAGAAAAAAATGGCTGAAGAACAAGAGAAAAGAAAGCGGGCGGTCGCCTTGCTGTATGACCCCCAAAAAGGCGCCGCTCCGAAGGTGGTGGCCAGCGGGGCCAACCTGATTGCCGAAAAGATCATCGCCACTGCTGCGGCAGCCGGAGTTCACATCAAAGAGGACCCCGACTTGGTTGAATTGTTGGCAAAAATCCCGATCGGCGCTGAGATTCCGGCCGAACTGTATCAAACCATCGCCGAGGTCCTGGCATTTATCTATGCGGTGAACAACCGATACAAAAGCTCCAAAGAGACCGGGAGGCCAAAATAAGGGTCGCGGCACGACCAACTCCTTGGTATCAAAGCAGATTGAAAATAAAAACAGCCAAGAAAAAACCCTTCATATAAGCAGCGTTCTGGCGTATACTTTTGACAGTCGAACAGAAGCAACAAAGATTCCTCTGAAAGCCATTGAAAAAATTCATTTTTTCATCACGAACTTTTCCAATGCCCCTTTCCTCTGCGAGAAAACTTTTTTCATGTACCAACCGACAAATGAGTTCTCTCTGAACACTTTTATCTGAACATCTACGAGGTAGCATATGAACTATGGAGTTGTTAGCCAGGAGCAGCTAGAAAAAATTGATGAAATCCTGACTGAAAAGCTCATTAAAATCGGGGTCGACTGCGTGATCATCATCGACATGGCCGGCAATATCATAACCGCCAAGGATAATGGCACATCGAAATACGATGTCTACTCCTTCGCAGCACTGGCGGCAGGCAACTTTGCCACCGTGGATGCCATGGCCAAACTCGTAGGTGAGCAGGAATTTTCTCTATTGTTCCATAAGGGATCGGAATGCAACATTCATTTTTCAAAAATTGACGATGAACTCCTATTGATCACCATGTTCGGCAAAAGCATTTCTTTGGGTTTTCTCCGGCTCAATGTGGTGGAGACCATCGATCGCATCAAAAAAATTTGGGCTCGCAGCTAGTTGCCCTCCTCTCGATCGCTGACCAACATTCGTCTGGAAAATTTGTGAACAGTTTCACCTTTCACGGGAGAGAATTGTGAGCTTTATCAATCTCAGAGAAAAAATTGTTCAGGTGAAAATTGTCTACTACGGCCCAGGTCGTGGAGGCAAGACAACCAACCTGGAATATATCAACAGAAAATTTTCCAAGCAGATTCAATCCGAAATGGTCAGTTTGAAGACACATGGAGATCGCACTCTGTTTTTCGATTTTCTGCCATTCAATATGGGACAGATCAAGGGATATGATCTGAAAATTCAATTATATACTGTTCCCGGCCAAGTCAAATACAATGCAACCAGAAAGTTGGTGCTCAAGGGAGTGGATGGCATAGTCTTTGTTGCCGACGCCCAAGAGCAAATGCGTGAGAAGAATATTAGATCCCTCAATCAGCTGCATGAAAATTTGACAAGTTACAAAGAATCTATATTTAAAATTCCTCTTGTATTGCAATACAATAAAGTTGATTTAAGAAATCAGGGAATTCCTGTTCTCCCCATCTCAGTTCTCGAAAAAGATCTCAACAGCAAACTCAAGGTCCCTACTTTTGAAGCAAGCGCACTCACAGGATATAATGTTCCAGAGACATTAAAGAAGATTATTTCGTCCACGGTCATCTCCATCCAGAAGAAGCTCATGTGATGGGCCGGTTGTGGAAGTCTATCAATACGGTGATTCATTACCGAACAACATCCCATTGTTCCGTCATTTCAACCACAGGGAGAAATCTCCATGGCCTGCGCGAGAACCCACGGAAATGCTTGCAAGATTTCTCGGCGCTACGCTCCGAGGGATAACGTTTCTCGCCGCTGCGCTCATCGAAATGACAGAAAAAACTGGTCAATGTTCGGTGAGTAACGCACTCCTTATTATCAGCAGAGTCTGTCTATGAAAAAATCGCAGCATGACCACATTTCTTCAATGGATGACTTTGAAGATCTGACACTTTTCGCCAATGAATCCTTTGACACCGGGGATGTCGATCTTTTTGAATTTACCAGCGAAGAATCTTCTCCATTGATGAGGCTCAAATCAACTATCCTCTCGCTTGACTGGGAAATTAACGACGAAATCCTTCAAGAATTGGAAGACGAGCTGGGCAATCTTAAATCCATGTGGCAAGAAGATAAAGTAGCTGAAGTCTATCTGCAAGGATTGAGCAAGATTGGCAGTTATATTCGTACGAAAGGAGCCTATGCCCATCTCAATTCCATCAAATTACTCCTCACATTTTTCTATAATTTTGAAAAAATCATCTCATCTACCCAGATAACTGGCGAAGAAATTACCCAACTCCTGAAAGGAGATGTTCGAAAATTTAAAATTTTACAGTACCAAATTAATCAAAGTGAAATGACAGCGGAAGAAGAGTCCCATGTTGCCGCTGGTCTTGATCAAGCAAGCATCTCCGCCGCCCCTTCCGGGACCATAACGGTCCAGGATGCCTGCAAGCAGCTAAAAGCCGCCATTCTCAGCCTTGATTGGGAGGTAACCAACGAGAGCCTGCGGCAATTCAACGAACGAATCAATGCCTTCCATACCCTGATAACGAACAATAACAATAAACCGGCGTTCATTCTCACCCAAGGGTTGCAGGCCCTAGGGGATTATATTGCCGAAGAGCGCGCAGACTCCCATCCTGAATCATTCATCCTCCTTCACTCGTTCAACGACGCGCTGAATGAGTTCGTGAAGACCGGCGACGAACAGTTGGGCCAGGATGCGCTTCAGGATATCCTCATTGACAGGATCAACCGCCTGAACAATCTCAAGATGCTTATTGCCTCGTCGCAAGGCGGCGAAGTCGACGCCCAGAAGCTCGACCAGATCTTCGAGGAATTGGATACCGCCTCGACGGAAACAACGCCCGCTCCGACTCCGGCGGCGCCCGTTGTTCCGGAGCCCGAGCCTGTTCTTTCGGAAGCCGCCCTGTCATTGGATGCCGCCGGCGACTCGGCCGGAGATCTGGCAGCCGAACTCGACACGCTGTTCGTTGCGGAGACAATGCCGGCCATGGAATCCTCCGAAGTGCAATATCCTGACGAAGTGCTTCCCCTGGACGCCATCCACCCGGTTGACGATGAGTTGGCGGACGACTTCATCGAATCGCACCTCAGCAGTAAACGCGGCTTGACGCCAGCCTTGTCCGATGCCGATGAAACGGCAGGTTTTGACGCTGATGCCGAACCCCTTGATCTGCCCACACAAAACGACCTTGCCGATCAGCTTGATTTTCTTTTTGCCGACTCCAACAGTGAAGGTAAATCGACAATCACGCCATCAACTCTTGATTCCGAAGAGTTGCCACCGTCTCTTGAGGATGAGGAAGGACCTCTTGCCGCCCTGACGGAAGACGAGGGCGAATCGCCGGCGGGTGATTCAGTCGTCGCTGCCCTCAGCGCCGCCGAGGTTCCCGCCGATGCTGACGAGCCCGGCCGAGCGCCCGGCGGCGGGATCGAGGAAACGGATTTTGGATCCTTGGAAATCCAAAGCAAACTCGACAGCTTCTTTGCCGCTGCCGACGAGGAACAGGGCGAAGCGCCTGCCGCGGCTTCAGAAGCCGAAGCGAACCTCGATCAGACCATTGCCGCCCTTGATGATGTCGCGATCCTTGCCGACGATGACCAAGGCGACCAAAGCTTGAGCAAAACCAAAGAGGAAGAGGACTTCGGCTCTTTGGAAATCCAGAGCAAACTCGACAGTTTTTTTGCCGGCGCCGACGAGGTGCAGGGCGAAACGCTTGCCGCGGCTCCAGAAGCCGAAGCGGACAGCGATCAGACCATCGC
>Ga0123354_10003212_pt1 | contig 22403 bp, 10 predicted proteins | sample TergutLab28metaG_2_FD_97872 | JGI IMG/M metagenome (GOLD analysis project Ga0123354, IMG submission 97872) | Labiotermes labralis P4 segment gut microbial communities from Petit-Saut dam, French Guiana - Lab288 P4 | ecosystem: Host-associated > Arthropoda: Insects > Digestive system > Gut ... | reverse complement strand
GTTTCAGACGTTAATACGTCCATCTTCAGGAGCTAGCGAGTACTTGTGTTGTGTAGGCTGACTTGAGGCGTGCTGGTGTTATGTAGCGGGATTGTCTGTTGGTGATGTGGTATCCGAGTGTAGTGGTTCAGCCTGCAAGTGTCATCTAGATGGTCAACCTTTATTCAAATATCAAGATGATGCACGGTCCAATACGCATAAGATGGTTCTAAATATTTTTCTGTCGAATAAAAGAGACACTCCGTGAAATGAATACAACTCAAAATGTGAAGCAAAATGTTGATGTTTTGCTGACCGTGCATCTCAGTATAATCTCAGCAACTGACCAACTTAATGCACAAATTCTTGTTTTGTAATAAGTTTATTATAAAACAAGAATTTGTGCATTAAGTTGGTCAGTTGCTAAGATTATGCAGCAAAATTCATGTAAAATTACATATTAAGTACTGCACTGAAGGTGTAACAGAAGTGGAGTAAAATTTCATGCTTGGAACACGGAAAACTGGAAGCTTTTCATGGATGATTCTGAAGTCTGTTAACACGCCAGTAAGACCTAGTTATGTCTTACCAAAGATAACAAAGAGAAAGGCTATTAGCCCAAGTAAAAGTTTTATTATTTTTCCGGGCTACATTTTAATGGAGAAATCAGACTTGCATTTGAATAATACAAGACATTATTTCACGTTGCTTCAAAGCTTACTGGTGCATTTCACACCCTTCCAGCATAGTCACCACTTGTAGAATGTTTTGCCTGTAGCTAAGTAATTATTTTAAGTGAAAGAGTGTGAAACAGCTGTAGCTCAGTCGGTAAGCTACGGGATGAAAGATGCAGTAATGTGTTCAATTATCTGCATAAACAAGATTTTTCTGTTCTGCAAAATATCAAGACAGGTTATGAGGCCCACCCAGCTTCCCATTCAAAGGATGCTGGGGACTCTTGTCCCTGGGACAAAGTGGTGCTGGGCATGGAGCTGTATGTCACCACCCCCATATATACATCCATACAGCGCGGTACTTATGTCAGATTTGGCCTGGAACATTGGTCACCCTGAATAAAATATTATGTTAGTAATGAATTAAACGTAACATTAAAAAGTATAAACGGGAAGGGGGGGGGGACAATAATGCCTCCTATTTTTTTCAGAAAGTGTAATTACACTGATAATGAAATATACATACACAGCGCGTCTAATAAGTTTTAGGACTGATTGTGCAGAGCGAATACTACGCGCGCCATCAGGCGGTCACCCACAGAAACACGTAGGAGCAAGTCTCGACACGTTGTTTGCTTAGTGTTGTCTGAGTGATTTGAGCAGTATGTGTGATTTGTGGCGTGAAACGAAGCTGTGTGTGAAAGCCTCGTCATGGATTTGAGTGGGGAGCAACAATTAGCGATAAAGTTCTGTTTTAAAGCTGGAAAAAGTGCGACGAAAACTCTCCAAATGGTAAATGCAGCTTGTGGGGACCAAGCACTATCCCGTTCAAATGTTTTGCGGTGGTATGGACGATTTCGTGATGGACGAGATGACATTGAAGACGACCCCAGGAGTGGCTGGCCTACAGAGTGTCGCAATGACAACAATGTCGAGAAGATTTCTCAGTTGTTGCTTCAAAACCGCCACCTTTCACTAAGAATGCTAGCAGACGAGGTGAACATTGGCAAGGACACAGTAAGAAAGACTGTGGTTGAAGATTTGCAAAAACGGAAGATTTGTCCGCGCTTTGTTCCACACTCTTTGACTCCAGAGCGGAAAGACCGGAGAATTGCAGCTTGCCGAGATTTGATTGCCACAGCAGACAGTGATCCTGACTTCTTTAAGAAAATTGTAACTGGCGATCCGACCACTAAACGTCAATCCGCTGCATGGGTCGGAGAAACCTCGCCACGGTCGAAAAAATTGCAATTTCAGAAGTCTCGTATGAAGACCATGTTGGTGATTTTCTTCGATTGGCAAGGCGTAATCCATAGAGAATTTGTTCCGGAGGGTGAAACTATCAATGCAGTGTACTACAAAGGTGTAATGGAAAGGCTCCTAAACAGAATTCGACGCGTTAGACCGGGCATGTGTGAATCTAGTGACTGGATCCTTTTGCACGAAAACGCTCCATCCCACAACTTTACAATCGTCAAGCAGTTTTTGGCCCAACGAAAAGTGACTGTGCTCGACCATCCTCCGTATTCGCCAGATTTAGCACCTGCTGATTACTTTTTGTTCCAAAAAGTGAAATCCCACTTGAAGGGGCGCCTCTTTGACTCGATTTCGGACATCCAGACAACCATGACAAGTACATTAAACACCATTGCAAAGGGCGACTTATAAAAAGGCATCCAGAAGCCGTGTGACCGTGCAAATCTGTGTGTACAGTTACAAGGGATCTGTGTAGAAAACTAAACAATAAAAGTCTCATTTCTTTCACATAACTACTTTTTACAATGCCAGTCATAAAACTTAGTAGACGCACTGTGTATATCATGGGCACATCTTCAAAAAGTTGAGATTGTTTTGCCACAGCTTTACGCATGCTGTGTTTCAGCTCTTCGTCGTTAGCAAAAGACATCCTCGGAGATCTACTTTCAGGGGACATAAAGATGGAAGACGGAGGGTGATATATCGGACCTCTAGGGATGAGGAGGACTTGATCAATTTCCTACTTGGCCAAACACTTAGATTTCATTATTGTAACTTCTTTAATGTCTGCATATACACGTATATCTCTCTGAATTGCTGTGGCACCTCTGTTCAAGAATTCTCGTAACAGGGTGCCTTCTATGGCCAAAAGACGCTAGCCATGACTTTCTCCGCAGACGTCTTCACCTGGAATTTGTTCTCCCTCGTCCACTACAGTCCCGATTCAGCACCCTCCGTCTTACACCTTTTGACCCCCTGAAGAATTACCTCCGAAGACGCCTTTTTTTTTTGAAGAAGAAGACGAGCTGAAACACAGATTGCATGAAGAGCTCCGACGCGTCTGCAAAGAGTTTTACACGACCGGCTTACAGCGTCCCACACAAAGGTGGGAAAATTGTGGTGATAATGAAGGAGACTTTATGGAAAAATATTCCGAACTTTGGAAGTTTCCAAAGCATATGTTTCTTTGGAGACGTGTATTGTTTTACATTACATTGCTGCGTAATTAACGTGTTTAAAGTTTATAAAATTTCAGTTCTGTACGTCATATGGAGACGCACCTAACGAACTGTAACTGTTGGTTGTGTGGTGAAAAAAAAGTGTTTCAAAGTGCCCTGTTCGTGATTTTTTAATTGATTTTTTTAAAGAAAATAAATGTGACGTAGTCCCATACAAATATTTCCATAGTAGATTTACTTTTTCGGTTTTGTTTTACCGAACATTGCGAAACATAATGTCTTCTTTTACATTGACCTTTTTTTTCAATTAAGCGGCACATATTAATTCGTAAGAATAAATTAGCTACATTTTAATAACAAAGTTTCGTAACTTTTAAAAATTGTCCCCACTAATACTGTAGAATCGAACGTACAAATGGGCATATAGTTTTAAGTTACAGGAATCCACAGAATAAATTAAAAACCAATTGACTACTGAAGCGTTTGTTTCTTGTTGCTGACAGTCCGGATGCCTGGTATGGAGGGGGTAACTATGGTGGAACATACCCTTCCCAGGAACAGGATGACAGGATCTATCAGGACGGCAGTTACTACAACAGCAGCAGCGCACCTACCAAGAGGACCAGAGGTGGTTAGTACTTACACGAGAGTAATTTTTCATTTAGAATAAACAGATATCTATAAGGGAAATAAAGAAGGAATAAATTAATAAATTGTGTCTGTTTTTTATAGAACATAACCTTTAGACAAATTTCGACATGTCTTCCTACACTGATATTTGCTTGTACTTCAAATATAGCCGAAGATTTTCGTTTTGTTATTTCAAAACGAACCCAAAAGGTTTTATCTTCTCGATTTCATGCTTACATGTCCATAGTAGGCCTACAGGACTTGCTCTACCGACACCAGTGACCATGGCAAGCAAAGGACGGTCCATTAATAATTAGATGCCTATAGCCTCTCTTAGCATAATAGTCATATTTAAAATTGCCAGTCGATAAATTGCACACTTTCAGACTTTTCATATATTAATAGCATTACATCAAAGGACCATATTAATTTACATTTGGCGGGAACTCAGGCTGTATAATTCTCAAAAGCAGCAGTAAGAGTTATTTGAGGTTCACATAAGTTGGAATGTGACAGTCCAAACAAGACTTTGAGATAAATGATTTTATTGAGACAGCAATAATTGATTTTGTTGCAAGTTACAATTGTTATATTGTTTAAGGTTGTAACTTTTGTATAGTGTACGTGGTAGATATTCCGTACTGATACAAAAGATGACTCAGCGTCGAGCGAAATACTTGCTTTGTCAGCTAAAGGTAAACTGAATTGAACTCTAAGGGAAAAATCCAAAGGAGAAACTAAAGTCTGATCACTCACCAATTGGCACGTATAAAAGAAAACGTCTTAGTGATTAGACCAATGACATAATTTCTCTTATGTACTGCACAACATTCAGATGCTTCTAGAACACTTTTGGCGTTTCTGGAGACTGCCATAAAAGGAATCCATTAAGAATGCCGTGTGTGTCGGCAGTTAAATATAAATCGGCTTTAATCATGTCAGTTAACTTCCGCTGTTGAATTAAATATGTATAAATCAGGTCTGTTTTTGCTAATAAGCAGTTATATACAAAGAATGAGTTGTGAGTGAGTGTGTGTTTGTAGATTTTGTGTGGCAAGTATTACTTAAATATCATATTACACTTTGCAGTCGTAATAGCTCGAAAAGTGCCAAAAATCAAGCTTGCGAAGAGTATGGTGGTTGGCAAACGTGTCATTCTATACATATACTTTTAAATTTACGTAAATGTTTTGAATGAACTTCTAGTCTAATTCCAAGAAACGTGAACAGTGACAGTGTGGTTATGAAATATGCAGCTAACCCTTATTCAGGTTTGTGAAACATGTATTTACGTCTGGTTCAATGAAGCCAGCTGTATTTGGTAGGCGATAGTACGTTGCAAATTAATACACAAAATTTTCGAAGGGTAAATTTGCTAGTTATGGAAGTGAACGACCGTGATTAAATCTGATTTGATTAAATAAATACCTGAATAAATTCAGTTGTATTAAAAAAGACTGTTTATTAAGATGCTGGCGTCTGAATTATATGTGATATAATACAAGGAAGTCTTGGTGAAAAAAAGCAGGGATATATTTACATCAGTTGTATACTCATTCTTATAAGTAGCATACACTTCATTGCAGACTCAGCAACCACGCACACTTTTGCTGACTAAGGATGTCATGGTTACATGCTAAAAAAAAAGACTCTAATGAAAAAGAGAAGAAAAAGTATCGAAGTTTACGTCGGGGTTAAACTGGGGTGTGACGCCATGTGTCCCGAAAGTGGAGACAGCAGGGGTTTTCCGTAACGTTGGTGTTCTATGAAATTACACCGCGTCATCCCAGAGGGCTGTAGTCTTAAAAGTTGATTATATTGGCTAGTATTTCTACGACGTCGCGAATATCTAGGCATCAGTTGATTGCACTATGTTAAGAATCATAGAACAGTGAAGCCGTTTATGGAGTGTGTTTATGACCTTTTAGTGACGGCATTACGCAAATTGGAACTTGACCCATAAGAACCGTAAATAATGTACGGTAAGTCTAATTAAATCTCAAAAAAAAAAACTTAGAAATTTCTGTCTAATTTTGTATAACACATTTCCAAATACTAATTACTCTGTGGGCTGCTACGTATTTTCATGCAAGTCTCATTTAATAATATACTGACGCGAGTACGTAATTATTAGTGAACTCCACGAAAGAAATTTTCTTCGTAAGTCAAAAGTCGGTCAGCTAATAAACAGTTTATTATATAATGTGGAACCCAACGACGAGTAAACTATTCTGAAACGTTGTGTCTGTATACTGATAGATACCGAAGTTTTGGACGAGTGTAGTGCCTTACGATACATCTATAAATATTTAAATTCGACAAGGCATATCGTCCCAAAAGTGTTCAATCTTTAACGCCGCTGTGAGATGTCAAATGACGATTCACTTTCCTCTTCACAAGTAACAAGCGGTTATTTTACTGTGAGCCAGAAGCATGCACTCCACATCAGCAGATGTTACTTCTAAAGAACCGTCGTAAAACTGCTTGTCGTCTGCATCCAGTTATCCAAAGTGAAATCTATGCTACAGGTTCCCCAACTTTAAAACTGCAAGCAGATTTCATTTATCACATTCCTGCTACATGAACCACCTTAATTTAATCAACCTAGAAGGCTCATATTTGGAAGGAAGTAACAACTATTAACCTCCTCGCTATGTGAAAGATGCCAGACCTCTTGTAGACCGCTACTATGTCCAAATATTTTCCTCATCATTGTTCTTGAAATCCCTTAACCCTTATCCTGCTAACGTGGAGAATATGGTGAGCTCCTAATAATGCCAGCAGGTGGCAGATGGCATTTAACTCGGCGTTTAAAGGTTTAATATACTATATCTTAGCGACTGACTACGGACTGGACGGTCCGGGATCGAATCCCGGTGGGGACGAGATTTTCCGCCCGTCCAGACCGGCCCTGGTGTCCACCCAGCCTCCTGTAAAATGGATACCGGGTCTTTCCCGGGGGTAAAGTGCGGCCGGGGCGTGCTGCTGACCGCTTACCCCCTTCTAGTGTCGCGGTCATGGAAGACTAGAGCTATACCTCTACCCACCCTCTGGGCCACACCGGGCCTCTAACGGGGTTACTTTACCTTTACCTTTACTATATCTTCCCCTTGTGACCGAACAAGTGTCACGAAAACATGAAATGAAGTGGAACGTTACAGTTGTAGCTACTGTAGTACTTGTGCTCTCAAACAGCAGGTCCATGGGAACAATGCCTGTCTCTGACATTTCTTCCTGCTGTATGTTTTTTGGTCGTTGGTTATAATATTAGTAAATTTATTCTTTGAACAAGAGGTGACTTACATTTTTGAAAGTATACTGAAAAGATGGAAGTTAGTTTAGTGTGATGAAAACACAGAGAAACATAAAATGTGTTTAAGTACCCCTAGAGTTCATATTGATCACTCTTTGTAGGAGTTGAAACTATGTAGACCCAGAAATCTTCAAGGATTTTGACAGTGGATTATTCCAATAAGAGTGATTAGTGTTGTGGTAATTATAAATGGTCTTGGGTATTTTTATACTACAAGTTTCTGAAAACTTGATGTTCGCTTCATCATCAGGTGGAAAAGAGGGCGTAATGTCATATGATGATGGGCGTCTGTTAGAGAGCAATTCTTGTTTAGTGACAGAGACTAGCCTTTTGAAAATGACCTACCAGATTAGGACCATTCTTCCCCCCTCTTCCGCCTGATGAGACGTAGGTTTCAGACTTGGTGGTTAAGACTCAAGTTGTTAAAAAATGTTCAAAACATTACACATTCTTGTAGTAATTTCCTGTTTAACAATTCTATCAGGTTGGGCAATTGTTTCACTTATCCAAGAGCTAATTCATGACACAGATTCTCATATGTGTTTTCATTTTCCAGGGACGAACCGACGCCCCAGCTTGGAGCGCCAGACAACCTTGTATGATGACCAGTATTATGTAGACGGGTATTACAGCACAGAAGAACAGCATCGAAATATCTACAGGTAATGCAGTATTCTCCATCATCACTGGTCTGATAATGTCGAGGACAGATGTCTCGATTTGTTTTTGTACTGCTGTCACAAACACTAGCACACTCACCCTCCCTCTACAATACAATACTTTGTTACTTGTCATACAAACATTCTGCCTGATAATCTTAGTAACTGACCAACTTAATGCACAAATTTTTGTTTTATAATAAGTTTATTGTATCCCTCTACATGTTTCGAGCACTACTGTGCTCATCATCAGGAGGTCAAAATTGTATTATACGGCATCTGTATCGTCACACTCTCTAGGTGGCTGTCTGGTGCACAGGTTGTGCACCGGACAGCCACCTACAGAGTGTGACGAGACCAGTACCAGTCTAGTACATTGCAATGTTGGCAAATGTAATGAAAACTTATGAATGTGCAGTTTTCTTCTTTTTCATTTAGTTTTAATTTTCCCTTTAAACTCACTAGATGTCAGCTCAGAGATTTTGACAAGATTTTCATAATATAGTTTTTAAAATCAAACATAAATTACATATACCCTCAAGGTGAGCCACCTGTGTGCTGAACAACAAATTCTGATTGCACATATAGTTCAGTTTATCATTCATCATTCAATCTGTCCACTATCATTCAGTCATTCAGTGCTCTGCAGCCTGATTTACCATCATTGTTAAATTACAAATAAACATAAATGAAGTGCTTTTGCATCCTGTTCTAAAGAGACTCATTTCAGTCCGCATCTCAGACATTTCACTTAACTCCGTATTCAAATATTTATTGCTTGAAGCATTCAAGTGGCCATCAACACAAAAGAATACTGTGATGACAGAACACAGTATAACGCTTCCATTTATGTACTTTTCAATAATTAACTTATTCCATGGAGCAGAATCATGCTTCAGAATATAGTAGTTGCAGATACAATCTAGAAAATCTGCAATTTAAATGGAACATAAAGGTTATCAGTTTCCATTTTCTAATGGCCTCCTCAATCATCCATATCCACAACCAATTTAATCCAGTCTACACCATCCCATTTCTTTAAGATACCATTTTAATAACATTCTCCTTTCTTTGCTTAGGTTTTTTTCTGTACATGTTTTTACAGGCTGTGTATGGATTACTCATAGTATCATGACTGCTCCCACTACACATCTCATTGTATTTCATGCTCTTACACTAATAAGAAATGATGGAAAGTCCTAAGTAAACAGTTTTCACCAAACTGTCCTTGTTTTTCTCTCTTAGACTCAAATATCTGAATAAACTCATCACTCTGTTTTCTGTCATCCTAAACCTGTGTTCTTCCCATTAATGTTGCAAACACAGAAAAAGGCAAAAGGCAAAATTAATATTTTTATGTAATCTGCTGGTATGTATGTTTCCAGGTAGGAGCTGCATTAAATTATATAGACAAAAATGTTTCATCTTTAATTGAATGGCAACAAACAATTCTCTACTTTAATCTGTACTTAATTTCCTTCTGAAGATGTTTTGATTTGTTACATTATTCCCACATGCTTAGACCTTACTATATTTTTGGAGAAGCTATTATCTGCAATATTTGTGTTTTGCACAGTGATGTAATTAACAATTCATATACTCTGGACAGTTACACCTTTCTGACGGGTAAACAGTTACAAAAATTTCGAAGAAGTGTAGTGCATTCATTTTCAGGATGAAGAATTCCAAGGAAATTGCTTGCATCTTTGACTTCTTCATTCTGAATATGGAGGCACTGTAATTCTTCAAAATCTGTAACATTTTGCTAGTTGACATGATAAAATATTCCAGAAGACTTGGATTTTAAATCTCTTGCTTATCCTTTCATTATAAGTTTGGTTCGCATTCTGATGAGATATGACACATAATTTTATCTGCATTTGCTTCTATTACTTCTAGACCAATGTTATGTGTCCAGTTAAATTTTTTGTTTTTCTTCGTGATGTCTGTTTTTTTGCCCATTTATTAATATAGTCAGTAAAGAGATGAAGTTGATGTCCTATTTGTTTCTAATCCCATTTTGTTTACTTGAATTTTGCTAATGATATGCTCTAAGGGACAGTTTTGAAGACTTGGCTTACTTGGAATTTGGTGAATATAACCACAAAGTTCCATGTTGTCACCATTCTTGTAGTTGATCACACACAAATAATATTTCACATGTAACAAGTAGGTGCATTTATGAACTGTGTTGTGACTTCCATACATCTGACTCCCATAGATCACTACCATGACCAAACCAAAAGAGAAAGAAAATTTCCAAATGGTTTTCATGATAAATGACATTGCACAAAATGTATTACTTGAAAAAGAACTGAATGTTTTTGTAAGGTCTGCTATCATACATAACTTGAGGACCCCTAATATTAAAGGCTTTAGTGTCACATCAGCCTCACAGGTTTTTATATCTCCTAAGTTGCAGAAAATTGAAGAATTAGGTGTGGGAGTGGTCTCTAATTGGTGTAGCAGGTTTTGTGACAGTCAAATGGTTCAAAAGTTTCTATTGGGGCATATGCACAAACACATAAAGACACACAGATGAGCAGCAAGATTCTATTCTAAACTTTCTTAGACTGCACAGACCAATAAAAAATAGAGGTATTAATGTACCCAGAACATTGGTGAAGGTATGTCATTGAACTGGTACCACATATCAGGTGACTGGAATTCTCTATTTTTTGTTTTTGTTTTTGTTTAAAGGAAACAAGATAGACAAAATAGAAGCTAAACACAATGGAACTGTTCTCACTATAACCGATACTGTCATTCAGTCTCTCACTCACTAAATCATATACTTATTTATTTACTTACTAGACCAGATTTTGCTGCCTTTGGTTGGTGGGATCATAATGTGTCTCACTGCAGGCAAGAGATACCTGGTTTATATCACAGTCAGACTCTAATAATTTACTCACAGGTTATCTGTGGTTTACTTCCATTCAACCATATAATATATAAAAAATAAACAAGAAAGACTGCATATCCTTGGGATACTTCCTCCTCCTCCTCCTCCTCCACCTCCTCCTCCTCATCATCATCATCATTTGGCACTACAAGCTTTTGTGGGTTTTTGTCTTCTCAGCCAAGTCTCTCCAAGTTCTTCTGTCCTTGGTTTTTCCTTCCAGTTTTTAATCTTCAGCTTTTTTAAATCTTCCGTAACAACCTCTTGCCATCGTTGTCTTGTTCTTCCTACTGGTCTAGTTCCCATGGGTTTCCAATTTAGTAGCGTCCTATGTGGTCTTGCTTGGTCCATTCTTTGAACAAGCCCCAGCCATTTAATTCTTTGTGCCTTGATGAATCTCACTGTATCTGCACCTTCTATTACCTTATCAATCTCCATGTTGTTTTGTGTTCTCCATATATTGTCAATATTGACAGGGCCAAATACCTTTCTTAGTACTTCCCTTTCAAAAATGCCTAGATTATTTTCATCTATTGCTGTTAAAAGTCCAAGTCTCTGATGAGTATGTAACAACTGGCCTTATCATCATTTTATATTTTTTCATTTTGGTGTTTTCCTTAAGGAATTTTTATTTTATTAGTTTTGTATTGGCATTATATGCTTTGTTGCCTTTTGCTATTCTTTCAGCAATTTCTATATTCATTTTATTGTCTGCATTCAAGTTGGAACCCAGATAATTAAAATTTTCCACATTTTCAAAGGCAAAATTGTCCAACTGGCAATACTTGATTGAAATTTCACAGCAAAATTTGTTTTTCCAGAATTGAGTTGCTAGCCCCATGTCCATCCCCCATCCTGGAGGACTAGGATTTGTCTTCAGGGTTTTCTCCCCTAGATGGGTTAGCTTCTGCACGCTTATAGAGGCCGTTCTCCACTTGGTTTTCTTTCAGGGTTTTCCTTCCCTTAGCCTTTGGGGCTTCTTCCCTTCACCTGCAAGGCAGCTTTGGCAGTGCTTATTTACTGGTGGCACTTACTCGCCAGGTAACAAGACCGTCCTGGAGAATATGTGATTTTTAATGGTTGTATTCTTGCCACAGGCTACCCCCTCACTCTCTTATAGTCTTGCTGCTTGGGTACAGGACTGCTTATTTGGGTTTCCCCTTATTCGCAGCTAACCACCATATCTGGTGGCCATTCGCTATCCGCCACCTGTGACCCACCCAGCAGCTGAGGCCTGCTGTGGGACCTGATTATCATACTACCTGTAATTTGTACCATTTGAGCAGAATAAAACACTGATTAACCTGAAAATTGTCTGCAATGTAATGTTGGTTGTGGAAGTTGTTGGGAGGAGTCCAGTTGTAAGATAGAGGTGCAAGTGGGAGGATAATACTTCTGTCAAATAGTTTTTATGTCAGAGAGTGTGACCTGGAGCCATTTATTTCAGTATAGACAACAGTGGTGAGCAATTTTCAACATGGTTATTGAAAGGTAGAGGAAGTTCTTGTCTACTTAATCAACTAGTATTTCCTCAATAAGAAGTCTGCCTCACACACAAGAGTTACTTCCTTTGTATGCTAAACACATATCAATTTAACCATTTATTGTGCTTGCAAGATTTCAGGCTTCCACTGGCAAGCAGATGAAAACTGTGCTGTTCTGGGCTATTACACAATGTGTAGTGGTAATTCCATTCCGACATTTCAGGACAACACTATCATTCCCATCTTCAAAGGAGAAGATGGGGCTGATAGGTTGTCCCAAAATGTCAATAAGGAATTTCCACTACATGCTGCATAATAGACCAGAAGAATAGAGTTCCCTTCTACTGAGCTATTTATGTTACATATGGTATATAGGGTTAGTTGTTGCAGAAATTGAACATGTTAAGAATAATACTTTTATGGTACCATGCACCTTATGTATTTATTCATAAGTGCAAAACACAGTAAATTTGCATGAATATCATTCTTACCATACATACATTAACTTAATTAACCATTTGTCTTATAGCAGAAGAAGTTATTTCAAAGAGCCATGAGAGAATTCTATCCATGGAGAAAACTGAATACAGGACAGTGATTATTGGTTTGATAAATCTGTTCTAATTGTATTAAAAAATCTTAATACAGATATTGAAACTCTCATTGTTTGTGTGTGGGGTATAAATAATAACAAGTTTTCAGTTACTGGTATTTTTGGATATAATGTCTATACCCTTAAATAATATTTCACATAATGTAATATGTCTGGTTTAATGCTGAATCTTGCTTTCGTACTTATGCTTGCTCTGGTAAATATTTTGTGCGAAATTCGTTTTTTAGTAAAAAAATAATAAAACAAATCAAGCAAAAAATTTAATTATTCTTTGTTGTTTCCTTATACCAATAACATGACTGAGTTAGCTTTAGGTTTCTGTGACCGTGCATCGTGAGGAAATTGTGAAGTGAGAGAGAAAACCAACAAGATGCAACAGTTAGATGTTTATTATCAACACTTTCTCAACATGTTTCAGGCATCATTATGCCCATCTTCAGGAGAACAAGACGTATGTTACTGCACGTGGTGTGCTGCGCTGGTACTGCTGGATGTGGTTGGTAGCAGTTGTGGGGCGCTGCGTTGTAGGGTGCGAGCACTGTGAAGTCGAACAGTAACCTTCACAGTGCTCGCAACCTACAACACAGCGCCCCACAACCGCTACCAACCACATCCAGCAGTACCAGCGCAGCACACCACATGCAGTAACACACATCTTGGTATCCTGAAGATGGGCATAATGATGCCCGAAACATGTTGAGAAAGTGTTGATAATAAACATCTAACTGTTGCATCTTGTTGGTTTTCTCTCTCACTTCACAATGACTGAGTTAGTTAGTTTATTTTCCATAAATCCAATCAAAATACAATTTCATGTGGCTGTGGAAATAGTCAATATAAACAACATATAGTTAACATGTAGATGAAGAGCTATCAATAAAATTTACTTAAAGGAAGAATATAAGTGTTGTCAAATGAATATATACACATACAGATTTAAGAAACAATAAAAGAAATACAATAAATGAATAAATGAATACAGCACTAGTTCATCATGCTAAATTATCCATGAAGATTGCTTTAGAATATAATGTATTATGATTTTAATTAAATCAATATACTATGTATATTAGAAAGAAAATTTTTACAGTTGTAATTTGGGAAATGAGACACATACTGAAAGATTATTTCATGCTATAGTGATTTGTATTACATATATATGCACATTCAAAAGGCAGAAGCTACCATTACCTGCTGAGTCTTATTTTCCTGTTTATTTTTTTTGTGTGGATCACTGCTTAGAACAAAAAAGATACAGTTCCATAGCCATTGAACAGTACTACTTGGAAAGTGAATTAGAAATATGAGATATGAAACAGCCGGTGGCTGTGATGAAACAAATACAGGTTATGAATTAATAAATTTAACATTTTTTAAAAATATTCTGTATAATACACTGGAATAGAAGTAATTGATTTTGGGGAAGTTTGTGTCTAGTGTGACTGGTGGATAGCACAGTTGAGGAAGGAAAAAAAAAAATAACTTAATAAAAACCTTTACAGTCTTTGAACCATGCATTGTGATTCATATATGTGAGAATGACCAACAAGTTGCACAGTTTTTCTCATTAATTTATTCCAGTTGAACTATCCTTTACACGTTTCAAACAAATAAATGTTCATCATCAGGAGGACATTTCTGTACATGTAGCATATAGTATTCTGCCTAGTGTCTACAGAGTGTCCAGCCACTTAAACAATGTGACTGGAACTCCGATGTTGAGTGGAAGCTTTTATCATTTTGCAGCATTGTTGGTTGTTACCACTTATTTTGAATGATATGTAGTTAGGTGTTAGATGATTTTGCCTGCATGTTTTAGTATACCATATTGCTGCTTTAGTCTTGTACAGATTTTCTTCGGTATTCTTGTACTGATATATTTGTTTGCCTGTTGGGCACTGGCAAACTTTACATGTATACCAGTATCACTGTTGTCTAATATTTTGTCTATTTTGTCTTGATCTGAATTCCATGTAGGGGGTATGATCACTCGCAAAGTTACAGCTCTACCGACTATTACAGCACCAGTGGAGAGTACCCCTACCAAGATGACAGGTCAGTGTTATTACTCAGACATGTCATGTGGCTGAATGTCAGAGTCTTTCTGCATTTTGTCAAGCAAAATAACGTTTATATTGAACTTTAAAATTGTAATAAGGTTATGTTTATTACATAAATGAATACTTGTGGAAATTCACAGCCTGTCAAATGGAATATTTATCACTCTAACTGAGAATATGTATGAAGAAAATGGTCAGGAATCTTGAAATTTTGGTCCTTGAAAACATTAGGTACTTTGTAACTACAGGGAATTTTGTGACAAGAAAAATAAGGCACAAACTTAGCTCATAAAGTATGTGTGACATACAAAAACAAAAATTAATATTAGTATATTGTAACCACTTTAAAAATTGAAGATTATTTCATAGATTTCTTATATTTACCTTGAAGGGGCAAGTTGTTCTAGAACTCCAGAGTTAATGCAAGTTCTGGAAAAGGAAAATTCCATATGTGAGTGTAAATGTGTGTAGGATTATGTGTTCATGTACACCTAAAACAAAATTCCATGTCACACTACAATCAATCTGAAGCTGATATGATTAATGCAATTTAACAAATGGAAGCAGATTTTATTAGTAAAGTCCTTAAATCTGTTTATCATAGTCACAGATGTGACATCCTTCTTGCAAAAATGTCATCACAAGACTACTTGACAATGCTAACTGATGTTTGAAGTATATTGAATGATCAGGTTAGTGGTATCTGTGGTATAAGATGAGAGTTTGTAAATTTCAGTCATCATCTACTTGTAATGGGAACTGTAATGGAAATATATGAACTTGTGGCAATGTTGACTGTAGATTCCCTGATATGTTGTCTTATACAAATCTATTCACTTGTTTTCAGTGTGTAATAAGTGGACAGAACATACACACTTTTCCCATTTGTGTGTCATTTCAAGCACAGATGGACTTAAAAATTATATTAGCTTGAAATTAAAATAACAGAAATATTCTGGAACATTGAGATGGATTATAGTGTTTGGCATCAAAGCATTACAGTTATGTCATTAAAATGTAGATGCAAACTCTGACCTCTGGTACTTGAATGGTTACAGTTAATGTGGATATCTGTGTGTGAAGCCTATCCTTCTTTCAATGTGATGTTTATTTACACCAAGGACAGAAAAATTTACTGTCTTCTTTTTTTTCCCCCCCCCCCTCCCCCCATTATAACATTCTCTAACTGGTGCCTTATACCAATAGAATGAAGTCCTTAATATTTGACCAGGCAAAGACTGAACAAAATGTGCAATTTGAATCTAGCAGGTGCTTAGTCCTGTTAATCAGCAGTGAGGTAGATTACACCTGTGTAATGGAAACATCTAAGTGTAAAGAAGATGATAGAATTATATAGAGGTTTAGTTATTTTAATTTTTGTGTTTTCAGGCTTTGAGAGTGGGTGTTGTTCATGTGATAGTCTGCAAGGTTATTCGGCCATGTAGTATCAAACGTTTGTTCAGAAGTTTCTGGAGAACTGGCTGCCTCAAACTGTAGGATAACTGACTTCCTTATATTTGTAAAGGTACAGCAATACCTATACATGCCATGAAGGCATGTGGGAAAGTGGAGGTATAGTTCCATTAATTCTTAACCTCGCTGCTAGGTGGAGATGAATGGTCAGCTTCATGTTTTCATCACTTTACCCAGGAGAAAGTGTTTGCCATTATTAATTCAGTTTGATGCTGCTGAAATGTTTCATGTGCAAACTAAAGTTTCCTTGAGTTTCTGCCCAAACCAAATTCAGTCGCTCTGAAAATGGAAGTAGCAAGTCCTTCTGAAACTCTGAAACGTTGAGACAAACTGATGATGCTACACATTGTAATAACCAAGAAGGCTAATTTTTTTTGTTAACCTTTAGAGGTCGTTGGTTTTTGTATACACCACAAAGTTTAACATGAGAAAAACTGCAGTTTCTTCATACAGTATTTACATGTTTTCAGTGATCATTACACAAAACATCAAGTTTAAAGCTACAAACCTTCCATACAATAAACATATATGGGTGAACTTATTGCACCACTTCAAATGTGAAGGTCACTCCTGCGTGTTATGGTCTATGACCTAACACATGGCCATTCTGAGGGAGTACATGTTACACAAAGTTCACATACATTTGAAACATAACATTGTAATTGGTAAATGTTGAAATATAAATTGAAGATTAAAACATATCTGCATACATATGGAGACATCGTTATAGGTAATATGTGTGCAGGATTAGATTAGTAATGTTTGCATCCAAACATCTTCACATGTAGTCACTGCAGTCAGATTTTAGCTTTAAGTCATGCGTACGGCCGAGCGTTGTATTCATCGAGTGAATTCTTTGTGCAGATAGCTGTATGCTGTGACCGAAGGATGTAGAGTATCTTTTATGTGTGAGCTTAGGGCAATAAGTTGGAAATAAACTTAGCAATAAATGACAGTTATTTCCATACACAGCCTTACCCCATAGGGCTTTTAATGGGCATAGGCTATGTCCTGTATGAGTTACTAACTCTATGTATAGCTTAAATTAACCCTAGTCTTTAAAGTATTAATTTTAATTTGAAGTTTTGAACCTGAACCGTTCTGTTGCTTTTCGATAAAAGTGTTACTAGCATTGTAGTTTATGAAGGGGTAATAATAACTGCTCATGGTGTAACCAAGGACACTACATGAAAGGAACTTTAGATAGATGCGCTCCCTTGGCCTGATAACTTTCAGGTTTAAAATAATTATTCAACAAAGCACTAAGATTGCAGTTTTTTAAACAAATTGCATATCAATGCCATTGTTATGGGTCCATTCAGTATTAGAGATAAAAGGACAGGCAGTAGGGAATTCTTCAAAAAAAAGGGGAGACATGAAGAAACTGAACATTCTTCTTTCTGCTTTTGAACATGCAGTGACACACTAACAACTCAGTATGCTTAAGAAAGAATTCACCGCCTTAACCATTAGTAGCATTAACATTGTAAACAAAGGCAGTTCACTTCAGTTCAATTCAGTTCTGTTAATTTCAGTTACCTTGCACTGGATATCTTGTATTACATTTGGTAAAATACAATATGTATATTCCATTATTTGCATAAGATATGCTTTATAAAATTCGTAAATTGATTAATTTAAGGTATACAAAGAAGAGGAGCATAGGGTTGGGTGGTTTAGGTGTTGACAGCCCGGACTGTCTGCCTAGCTAAGAGAAGCGGCAGCATTCAGCATTGTTGTGAAAATGTAGCTTGTGTTGTAAAGTACGATCTACAGATCTTTCGTATTTTGTAATCCTGAACTTGCGTTGTATCGTGATTTAAATATTTGCTCTTGTTCTATCGAGATAGATTCATATATGCGTGTATTATTATACCGTATCGTGCAAATTTGATGTGTCTGACGGTGTCCGCAGACAGCTGTTCTGGAAATTAGCATTGATAAAAGAAGTTCACTGCCCGTTTGAAAATTAAAGAAACAATAAAGTGACAGAATGTATTTATGCGTTTCATGTATTGTGCAGAGTGAAAAGCTGCGTTAGCTCTTAAGGTGTGTGTAACCGAGACGCGAATTGTTTACTACGCAGTAGGATTTTGACTTTAAACAGCTGTGGGACGAAATTCGTGTTGCAAACGGATAAGGAACATCATATCCTAAAACGCCAGTAGCGTTTAAACTTATTCTTCATGGACACTGCAGTCAATTTGTCGCGTAACGCTTTGAACGGCTTCATTAGGCAGTGCAAAATTCATCAGTTTAAATTACTTTTAAACGTGTTTTTAGAAACTCCCCTTAGCGTTCTTGAGGTTCACGTAGTCTGATAAAAAAAACCGCGGAACTCGTTCAGGCTATCTTAACTTGTCCGCTGAGCGTAGGAAAGTTATCAACGTTTAGCCAATTGAGATCCAGTCAAAATATGCCATAAAACATTCTCCTGTTGGAAAACTAAAAACAAAAGAACACATTTACTCTTTTTCACATTGTACAGATGGAGAAAGGACAATAGTTAAGGTGTCCATGTGCTTAACGAAAGCCACGTCATAAAACTTACGAAAAAGTGAACTTCAAATCCCCACATTTTTAGCTTCGGCACTGGACGGAGTTTAGTGCCTAGTTTCACGCCCTGGCCACATTTCTCCGAGTATTTGTTGAACAGGGAGCTGGCTGGGGCTCAGAACTTTACGGACACGTTAAACAAGAGAACATTCTCTTGCCCATTTCGAGAATTAAACTACCGTCTCTCGGTCTTGCGTTCTGTAGCATAATATACCGACTGAAGTATAGTCAATAAACCTTAACCGAAGAGGCTGATTTGTTAATATTATGTAATTTCTCTTTATTTTTAATTGTGTATTCTATGTGGGTAGTGTAGATTGAAATTTCTTCAGTTGAACTTAGCAAGTAATGTAAGCTGGTGTTAGCTGCCATTTCTATAATAATAAAGTTTTAGTTTTTAAATTTTCCAGAAGCCTGTACTTTATTACCATGTGTGAAATCAGTGCACTTCCATTGTCGGTTCGCAGATACGGCCAAGAAGATGAAGACAGGCAATGGGACTCGGGAGGGTACTACTACAAAGACCAGTATGGTGCCAGGGACCATTACGAGAACCGGGTGAACAGTAGTCGGTCAGCAAACCGTAAGGTTGATGGCTATGCGACGACAGGAAAAGTGAATTCTCAAGATGAAGGTGAGGAAGAATATTACTCTCCGCAAGGAGGTTTGAGTTACGAGGAGGACTACACAGGGAACGAATATCCACCATCAACATTGAAAGCCGCCAACAACACTCCAACCACTACAAGACGCCGTACTCCACACAGGCACTCCAGTAGCCGCCAGAGTTCGACCGAAGACTATGACTATAACGCTTCTGGTTACTACGATGGTTACAGGCATCATGCCGTTGGCACAGGAACAGCTTCCATTACCACGACGGCGACGACAACCACTAGCGCTGTCTACTCGTCTCCCATTTCTACAGGGAGGACGAATCATTTACCGAAACCTCCCTCCAGCGTGCACAAGCACCATCTCCCACCTACTCCAGTGAGACAACTCCCACACCACGGTGCCACTAACTCGACCACCACGACAAATGCGACAGCCAGGCGCAACAATGCTCTGCTGCCACGGATGTCGTCGGCGGATTACGCGGACCAGGACATTTACTCCGGTTCGTACTCAGCGTACTACAATACTTCCAGAGGTGTCGGTAAGGACAGTGGTTACAATGAAGATTACAACTACGCTTATAGGAGCATTGACAACCTCGCAACGACACAGCAGGACAGTGTGGACGAGGATCGTGAAGTGATAGGGCACGATAAGAGAACTAGTGACGGAAGGCTAAGTGCTACGAGTACGAGGGGCTACCAACAGAACGTGCCGACCGCCAAAAGGAGGAATAGTTCCACGCAACAACGCCAGAACTCTGAAGAGTACTACTATAATGCTCAGGATATGAATGACTATGTGAACGAGGAGGAGGAAGATTTGGGGTATTATAATGACACAGGCGTCACAATGAACGATTCCAGGAAGAAGTTCCTGGCCGATAGAGGAGAGAACAGCCCGTTGCTGCAGCAGAATACAGACTCCCTGGAATCGCGAGATGACGATCTCAGAGACTCTTTCGAAACAGCAGTGTCCTCAGTAAATTCCTCGGCCCAGCGTCGCGGCGTGCATGATTATTCCACGGCCACTGAAACTATGACTACGACGCCGGCAGAGATGACACCAACTGCGACTACAGTACCGGTCACCACGACCATGACGTCAGTACCAGTGTCCATTGCTAACCATGTGCCGCCACAAACTGCCCAGCACCGCAGTACTATGGTGTTGGATAGTCGGGACCAAGAACCATCTTCTAAATCAGTGGCAAACGCAGGACCTGTAGTGACACCCCCTGTCAGCAGTCCTCCTTCGGCAATCGTAACTACGACGACTACGAGTACCACAGCTGCCTCCACCACCAGCACTTTCAACAATACCGTCCTTCCTCCCCACAGTGTGTACCATTCGCAGACCTCGGTTCACGGTAGGGGATGCTTGCGGACTCAGGATTCCCTGGACAGTTGTGCAGAGGAAGTAACCATTCATAGTGCGGGTGTGGACTATTATAACAAGAGCATGAATTTCAGGGACTCTCCTCCTTCTGCACTGATGAATCGTTACGGGTCAGACACACCTCCACTGAGGGGACTGAACAGTCTCATTGAGCCGTACCAGCCTCAGTCAAATAAGGCGCCGTCAATTCACGCATCTCCGTCTCCACCGATAATGATGCAGAAACAGCAAAGTTTGGACGAACAATCACACACTTCGATTGTCGAGAGTCCAACGGCTAGTGTAGATAGACAGTCGTCTCAAGGACAAGCCGAGAAATCGAAGAGTGTCTCTTTTGAGGATGAGGAAGAAGTGAAACCAGAGAGGCGGAAGATGACCGTCAGGGAGCGCTGGCACTGGGCATACAATAAAATCGTCATGCAGCTAAATGTAAGTACGTTACCAATTCGTATAGTAACTGCTTTTGGCTTAGTTTTGTTGGAGCGCGAATTTCTGCTTGAAATCTGTGAAATACGCGTACAATTACGTATATTAAATTGGAATGTGCCTGCAGCTGACAGAAAACTTTTAATTATGAAAAATTTCTTTGTCATTAATTATATGTGTATTGACTTGTCTTACTTATTGATTATTCGAGTACTTCAGTGTACCACACGGAGCTCTCTTTTACCTTGTAACTGATATACTCTGTACAGATAACCTGTTACCTGTGTTTTAAGGAACTACTGTCCTTTATCCAAATTTTTAGAGTATTGCTGTCGGTTTAAGGTAATGACCTGGGGTCGAGGACGCGTATTAGACAACTTACACACGGGATCAATGGTTCATATCCGCTCTAAGTGTGGCTGTATGTGTAAGCGTAACTTGGCTAATAAAAGTGTGCCGGTGGTGGTGGTGGGGAGTCAAATCGTCCATCGGTACTTCTTCTTCTTCTATGGCGCTACAACTCTGATAGAGTCTTGGCCTTCTCGACAACATCCTTCCATTTAAGGCGGTCCTGTAGTTGCTCTGCCCACTTCATAAGCTTCATCTTCTTCAGATCATTCCTGACATCATCTTCCCATCGAGGCTTGAGACTTCCAGCTGGTCTTCCTGTGAATGGTTTCCATTTGTGTATTCTTTTTATTATGCTAGTTTCGGGCATTCTATTCATGTGTCCAAACCAACTCATTCGTTGGGCTTTATCATAATTTATTATGTTCCAGTGTTTAATTAATTCATCCAAGTCCTTCCAACGGTACTAGGAACTTTATTTTATGAAGGTGTCAAGTTAGAACGAGGGAGAGGACTAGTTTGGACCAGTCCTTAACATACAAACACACATTTTATTTCCTTCTATCCAACAGAGTAGCCAAAAAAAAATTCTTAGGGAGAAAAATATAGAAGGGGGGCATTTGCCCCCTTGCCACCCCCACGCAAGTTTCGTCTGTATGTATGTATGTATATGTATGTATGTATGTATGTATGTATGTATGTATGTGTGTATGTGTGTATGTGTGTATGTGTGTATGCGTGTATGCGTGTGTGCGTGTATGCGTGTGTGCGTGTGTGTGTGTGTGTGTGTGTGTGTGTGTGTGTGTGTATGTGTGTGTGCGTGTGTGCGTGTGTG
>Ga0123354_10003211_pt1 | contig 22409 bp, 14 predicted proteins | sample TergutLab28metaG_2_FD_97872 | JGI IMG/M metagenome (GOLD analysis project Ga0123354, IMG submission 97872) | Labiotermes labralis P4 segment gut microbial communities from Petit-Saut dam, French Guiana - Lab288 P4 | ecosystem: Host-associated > Arthropoda: Insects > Digestive system > Gut ... | reverse complement strand
GTTAAATCATGCGACCGTGGGGAGCACTGGACTTTTAGCCTAAAATATGTCACAAATGCATCCAGTTGTTTCATTGGAGGTCCTGTCACATCATGCTGCCACTGCCTACAGACTTGGCACTTTTTCAAATTTCCAGTACTGTGGCTCGAACTTGAAGTGCTGTTCCACCATTTTGTTTTACAGACTAACCCTTTGGTAACAAGAATTAAATGCCAAGAGTCTGCCTGCATGTACGACATTCTTTTCAGTAGACATTGAAAGTTTTGTGCGCGATTTACAAAAAACATTAATATTATGTGGATGAAACAATAAGCAATGAATAAAATGGCATTTTGTGGGAAATAGGACAGAGTTATTTGTGCATGTCTTACAAAATGCAGTAGGTAATGCTAGTTCCTAAATACACATACTATATTTCTAGAATATGCTGACATTTCACTTTATTTTACTTACTTTTTGGTTTGAGATGTCAGTGTTGCTTAGGGGGGGTCATACTTAATGTATCCATATGTTGGCTATTCTGGGAACACACTAGTTAGGCTCTTAGCAGCCGTCTCTTTTTTCTCAAGTCCATACATTTGAACTCCTCCTTAGTATGGAAGAAGTGTAGGACACTTGGAGTCTAAAAGTTAAACTATGTGACTCTGCCCTGGTGTTCATGTGATTTAGTGCTGTCTTAATGAATGGGGGCACGCGGTGATGCAGTTGGTTGAGGCACTGAGCTACAAGCCAGAAGGTCGCGGGTTTGATTCCCGATGGTGTTACTGGAATTTTTCATTGACATAATCCTTCCAGCCGCATTGTGGCCCTGGGGTGACTCAGCCTCTAACAGAAATGAGTACCAGGAATATTTCCTGGGGGGGGGTAAAAGGCGGCCGGTGCATAGGGCTGACAACCTTACCACCTTCATATGCCGATTGTCTTGAAATCTGGGAGCCTCAACCTCCTGTAAACCTCAGGGCCTGTCCAGGCCAGTTATGGGATTGCTCCTACTGAATGAATGTCACTGCATAAAGTACATCATATTTTAGTTCCACAATGCAAATGCCCATGGATATCCTATATTAAAATGTGTATTCGTAGCTAATAGTATACAGATGGGGACTGATAATGTAAGGCTTGCAGGGTTATGAAGCTGGGCATGAAGGGGGCAAGAGGAAGCTGGGGTAAGCCCATACTACCTGCATTTCGTATGTCCTTGCTAAGTGTCAAGCTGTCAGCCCCAACTGTAGACCGTTTTCTTACAAACCTGACACGCTGTAGGTCCATGTGTTGTGCTGTTGAGTGAGTAGTTTGTGAGGTTTCAAAGGATTGTGGTGCCTATGAAGTGTCATGAGCTGCTCGCCCAGTGATAGCATCGAACGATCTTCGTCATTGGCAACACTGTTGTGAGGACCTCAAACCTCACAGTTGTGCACATCTGTTGTTGGATGCCTGAACACACAGCAAAGATGAGAGTTTTTCAGCCTGTGGATGTTCACTGTTATTTGTTTGTAATCTGATATTGGAATTGTATTGTTCTGGACAAGGAATATTACCAGTATACTAAAGGTGAAGGTAAAGTGTTCCTGTTACAGGCCCAGTGTGTGGGTAAAGGTATAGCTCTACTCTTACGTGACTGCGACACTAGAAGGGGGTGAGTGGTCAGCAGCACGCCCTGGCTGCACTTTACCCCCAGGAAAGACCATTTTACAGAAGGCTGGGTGGGCCCCAGGGCTGGTTTGGACAGATGGAATAATTACCAGTATACTAGTCAGTGGAAATGTACCAAGCAAGTGTGTGCTGTACAGAGTGTCTTTGTATAACTGAACAGGTGTGGTACTGTACAAAGTGTCTTTGTATATCTGAATGGGTGTGGTACTGTACAAAGTGTCTTTGTATAACTTAACAGGTGTGGTGCTGTACAGAGATTCTTTGTATAACTGAACAGGTGTGGTACTGTGCAAAGCATCTTTGTATACTGAACAGGTGTGGTACTGTGCAAAGTGTCTTTGTATAACTGAAGAGGTGTGGTACTGTACAAAGTGTCTTTGTATAACTGAACAAGTGTGGTGCTGTACAGAGTGTCTTTGTGTAACTGAACAGGTGTGGTACTGTGCAAAGTATCTTTGTATATCTGAATAGGTGTGGTACTGTGCAAAGTGTCTTTCTATAACTGAACAGGTGTGGTGCTGTACAGAGTGTCTTTGTATAATGGAACAGGTGTGGTGCTGTACAGAGTGTCTTTGTATAACTGAACAGGTTTGGTACTGTGCAAAGTGTCTTTGTATAACTGAACAGGTGTGGTACTGTGCAAAGTGTCTTTGTGTAACTGAACAGGTGTGGTGCTGTGCAGAGTGTCTTTGTATAACTGAACCAGTGTGGTGCTGTGCAGAGTGTATTTGTATAACTTAACAGGTGTGGTACTGTGCAAAATGTCTTTGTATAACTGAACAGGTGTGGTGCTGTACAGAGTGTCCTTGTGTAACTTAACAGGTGTGGTACTGTGCAAAGTGTCTTTGTATAACTGAACAGGTGTGGTGCTGTACAGAGTGTCCTTGTATACTGAACAGGTGTGGTACTGTGCAAAGTGGCCTTGTATAACTGAACAGGTTTGGTGCTGTGCAAAGTGTCTTTGTATAATGAGCCATACCAGCTCTAGGTAAAGCCATGACCTTGACCCTGGCAAGGGAGAACTGGTTATTTCCTCCCCCATTCCCTTCCCCGAGGCTATCATCGCGGGCTATTGGCCGCTCCAGCGGAAGAGAAAGGCGAGGGCGTTTTCCCACAAGTTTTCTTTATACGATGTTTATTTTATGTAAATCACTTGACAACAACTCCTTCGGAACTTCAAGTCATCTCCATTGGGCCGCCCGAGAGTAGGAGCTCCTTCTTTGCTTCTTCCAAATAGGGTTACGCAGACGTATGGGACATGTACACAGGTAAAATTTGTCTTAGATTCTTTTATTTCCAAAATGAAGTTTCGTGTTCAGGAGTCGGAACATATACCTTCGTCTGCGTAGCGCCTCACGTGGAACAAAAGGGGGTTGGTGTAACTTACCCGCCCCATAAGTTTTGGTTACGTTATTTATCTGTTTCCTTGAAGCAATATCTTGCTGTTCGTACTGGATCTTGTGTACGTCATGTTTCATATGTTGGCTGGTAAACCTGGCCGATTGTGTTCTTTGTTACGTATGTATGTTTTGACAGGCGTATGTAAAGTATTCTGTAGTGTGTCTGCCGGAGCGTTGTTAGTACTGTTATAATTGTACTGTTCTCTTATTTATTGTATGCTGTTCCCCCTGTGGCAGACTGAGGCCGAGTCAGTGATTCATGTAAGATTACATTTGTTACGTGCATTATGATCGGCGCAGATAGACGTTCATGTTTGTTTACAATGTTACTATTTTCCTTTGCATTATTTTGTTAATTGCTTTTGGCTTATCTTATTCTCTGTCAAGTTAATAGTACTATTACTTGGCAAATTCCTTGTGTCTTTTGCATTGTATATACAGACCTTTACCACAAGGCCCCCACTAATCAGGATTCGATCGGCCAAAGGACCGAGGGTGAAATTAGTGCCAGCCCTCGGATGGATACCCAGAGTAGCTTGTCGGTCGGTGGAGGCATCCGAGGGCTCAATAACTGAACAGGGGTGGTACTGTGCAAAGTGTCTTTGTATAACTGAACAGGTGTGATGCTGTGCAGAGTGTCTTTGTATAACTTAACATGTGTGGTGCTGTGCAGAGTGTCTTTGTATAACTGAACGGGTGTGGGGCTGTACAGTGTCTTTGTATAACTGAACAGGTGTGGTACTGTACAAAGTGTCTTTCTGTAACTGAACAGGTGTGGTGCTGTGCAGAATGTCTTTGTATAACTAAACAGGTGTGGTACTGTGCAAAGTATCTTTGCATAACTGATCAGGTATGGTACTGTGCAGAGTGTCCTTGCATAACTGAACAGGTGTGGTGCTGTGCAGAGTGTCTTTGTATAACTGAACAGGTGTGGTGCTGTACAGAGTGTCTTTTTATATCTGAACATGTGTGGTGCCGTGAGGAGTGTTTTTGTATAACTGAACAGGTGTGGTACTGTGCAAAGTGGCCTTGTATAACTGAACAGGTGTGGTGCTGTGCAGAGTGTCTTTGTATAACTGAACAGGTGTGGTACTGTACAAATTGTCTTTGTATAACTGAACAGGTGTGGTGCTGTGCAGAATGTCTTTGTATAACTGAACAGGTGTGGTACTGTGCAAAGTGTCTTTGTATAACTGAACAGGTATGGTGCTGTGCAGAGTGTCTTTGTATATTTGAACAGGTGTGGTGCTGTGCAGAGTGTCTTTGTATAACTCAACAGGTGTTGTACTGTGCAAAGTGTCCTTGTATAACTGAGCAGGTGTGGTCCTGTGCAGAATGTCTTTTTACATCTGAACATGTGAGTTGCTGTGCAGAGTGTTTTTGTATAACTGAACAGGTGTGGTAATGTGCAAAGTGTCTTTGTATAACTAAACAGATGTGGTACTGTGCAAAGTGTCCTTGTATAACTCAATAGGTGTGGTACTGTGCAAAGTGGCCTTGTATAACTGAACACGTTTGGTACTGTGCAAAGTGTCTTTGTATATCTGAACACTTGTGGTACTGTGCGAAGTGTCTTTGTATAACTGAACAGCTGTTGTGTTGTGCAGAATGTCTTTGTATAACTGAACAGGTGTGGTATTGTACAGAATGTTTTCATATAACTGAAGAGGTGTGGTGCTGTGCAAAGTGTCCTTGCATGACTGAACATTTGTGGTATTGTGCAAAGTGTCGTATATCTGAAAAGGTATGGTACTGTGCAAAGTGTCTTTGTATATCTGATCAGGTGTGGTACTGTGCAAATTGTCTTTGTATAACTGAATGTATGTGGTGCTTTGCAGTGTGTCTCTGTATAACTGAACAGGTGTGGTACTGTGCAGAAAGTCTTTGTATAACTGAAAATGTGTGGTGCTGTGCAGAATGTCTTTGTATAACTGAACAGGTGTGGTACAGTGCCAAGGGTCCTTTTATAACTAAACAGGTGTGGTACTGTGCAAAGTGTCCTTTTATAACTGAACAGTTGTGGTACTGTGCAAAGTGTCTTTGTATATCTGAACAGGTGTGGTACAGTGCAAATTGCCTTTGTATAACTGAACAGGTGTGGTGCTGTACAGATTGTCTTTGTATAACTGAATAGGTGTGGTACTGTGCAAAGTGTCTTTGTATATCTGAACAGGTGTGGTACTGTGCAAAGTGTCTTTGTATATCTGAACAGGTGTGGTACTGTGCAAAGTGTCTTTGTATAACTGAACAGGTGTGGTGCTGTACAGATTGTCTTTGTATAACTGAAAAGATTTGGTGCTGTTCAGATGTCTTTGTATAACTGAACAGGTGAGGTATTTTGCAGAATGCCTTTGTGTAACTGAACGGTAAACTAAGCTAACCTAACCTAACCAAGTCCTCGCGCTATGAGTAAACTAACCTAACATAACCACATCCTTCTTGCGCTATCACTAAACTAACCTAACCTATCCTAACGTTAGTAACAACTGCAGAACTCAAGGACACTGACCTTCAGCTACACAACATTCACACTCTTGGAACCCCAATATAATAAGCTTATACACAACCATCTGACTGCTCCTCTGACCTCCAAGCGATTAAACCTACAGTCCTTTCAACTACAGTGGTGTTTGTTGGGGGTTTTAAAGGAATATAGAAATTAATTTTAAAAAGTTTTGTTAAATTAGCGAATCTAACCTCCTTCTGGAGCTCCTACGTGCATTAATTTGTGTGACTCAGTCGACAAGGCAGATACAGTTATTTTCGTAATGTAGTTAATATTTTATGCTACGCGTCCTAGCGATCGATATCGCGACATATGAGCAGAATATCTTTCTACATTTTTGTTGATAAATGAATCAACACAACGATGCTACATTAACGTACCCCAGTACACAGTATCTCTGTACACACAATGTGACATTTCTAAACGTACAGCTCTCACAATTATTCTTCATAAATCTTCTGAAAAAAAAACGCCTTCAAAAAGAAAAATCCGCGCCTGGCCAACAGCACGTCGTAACGAGCCGCACAGCCATATTTTCGCGCCACGATAAAAGACAGAGCAGCAGCGCCGACTTTCCAGTTGCTGTAACTAGGATGTCGCCAAGTGCGCCGGTCGAGCGCCGCCAGAGCGAAAATATGGTGACAGAAATTACTCGCTCGCAGTAGCGTCGCTATGCGGAGTGGTGTCAGTTAACAAGACAGTGAGCGAAAGGGGTAGTGAACTAAGTCACACTGCTCTGTACATTACAGCTGGGGTCAGAATCCGTCGGCCTTTACTCTAGGCAGCTGAATCCGATCCGTTGACTTCGGGTTCTCCGATGGTTCTGAAAAATTTTACGTGTCAACTAGTGACGCTAATGAGCACGGGACCAAGAGATCGGCAACGGCTTTGGGTCAATCCTTGACAAAAGGTGCAGTTTGGAAGCATCCGGGAAGCGACTGTCATTGAACGCTTCAGTGTGGTATCGCGGAGAAGGCAGGACTGACGAGAGTCGAAACAACGGGAGCAGAGGAGTTTGGGAATGACGTAGGTGCCTGAGAGACAAGTGTCATTTACCTGGTGAAATTATTTTCCACCAAAGAAAGCTGATAATCATCAACATGTCGATAGTAAAGGTGAATTTGTATCAGGATACGGAAGGAGGTGTTTCAGAAAGCAGCCCCACGTTTCAAATGAGCCGTTTGTGTCCCGCCACGTGGTACGAGCATTCCATTTCTGTATCGGCATGTTCGGAGCTTAGCGCTTCCATCTTCAAGATGGGATCAGAAGGTTGTTATGTCACGTGAAAATGTTGTTATCTATAACAAGAAGTAACACGAGTTTTACTGGACAATTACAAAATAGAGAACAGAGAGTAATGTTTGGTGGTCGTTTGGGGGAGTGCCTGAGTACACAAAATGTCGTCCACGAAACGTGACACAGAAAGGTACAATTAGTGCGTGTGTTTGTGAGTGTGAGTCAGTCTGAGTGATGTTCTGGTCTGTCAAACTATCATCCAGTCGGCCTTGAATGTGCAGCATGCATTATACCATTCCAGTTGTTCTTCTTTGTCCTATAATTTACCACATTTAGCCACAAATTGTCACTGCAGTATTGATCTTGCTCTTGTAATTGATTGAGCGTTGCCTTCTCCATAGGTCATACTCAGAATTTACATGTTCATAACATAAAAAAGTCAATTTTTGTCTGAAATTAACTCAAAGAAGACAAGCTTACTCTTGGTTGTGACAGCTGGTGTTAATTATCACATGGTCACAACTTCAACATAATTCCATTTAGTGTGTGAGATTTCCCATTAGCTATCCAATGATATTTTTTTCGCTATGCTGATGATGTTAGGGCCCGGACAGCTCAGTCGGTATAGCGACTGGCTACGGGCTGGACCGTCCGGTGATTGAATCCCGGCTGGGGGCAAGATTTTCCGCACCTTTCCAGACCGGCCATGGGGCCCACCCATCTTCCTATACAATGGGTACAGAGGCTTCCCGGGGGTAAAGTAGCTGGGGCGTGGCGATGGTCACCCAACCTATCTAGTGCCGAGGTTAAGGAAAAGGTAGAGCTATACCTTTACTCCCCTTTGGGCCTTCGTGGCCTGTTCTAGGGAGAAATCTACCTTTACCTTTATGATGATGATTTTAATATATTGGGCGGAAACTTACATACTGTTGAGAAAAAGGCAGAAGATTTGTTGGTTGCTAATAAGGAGACTGGACTAGAAGTAAATGTTGATTTTTGTTCGACTGCATCGAACAAAAGTCCATCGGCCCGATATTTCCTACGTCCCGCTCAGGCAGGGACGTGCGGTACAGTTGCCATCATAATTCGAGTCGTTTTACTTTCCCCACATTTGCACATTCGTTGAGTTTCTGCCAGAACTGTACTCATTAAATTAAGTCAGGTTTTTTTCAATTTTCTGTCAAATGGAGGAAATGTTTTCTGCAACTGCATTATGGTAATTCACAATTTTAGACCCGTGGACGAAACAGGATATCTGCCCCTGGTCATGGTTGAAAAAAGAGGGCAGGGAATCTCCAAAAGCTGAAAACTGACCTGGCTGTCACAATACAGCCATTAACCCTGAGTTGAGTGGAATCCAAGTCCCTTTGTAAGAGGAATACTGTCATAAAACTGAAAGTGAAAGCAAATGATGGGCCGGATTTAGTTTACAGACTTCAGGGAGAGCGTTACAACCCGCAGTACATGTCTACCTGCAAACGCAGTGGTCGTGTGTCTGTCCACTGTTGGGTTTGGATCTCCCATGAATGGGCTGGAGTTCTCCATCGTATAGAGGGTCACCTGGACGGCCTGCAGTGTCAGCACATTTTGCAGAACGTAACGGCGCCTTCTGTATGGATGCTTTATCCCGATGGTATAATCCATTTACAGCAACACCACTTTTCCATTCATGATTCTCGTGTGGTTCAAGAATGGCTATCGCGGCAGGCCTAAGTCGAACTCCTTGACTGGCCACCGCAAGGGCCTGATATGAACCCAATCGTGAAAACGTGGAGTGAGGTGAAAAGAACAATGCAAGAAACGTGGCCTGTCCTTTCTTCCAGAAATAGCGATGAGCTATGGGCCCTTGTGTCAGACGCGTGGGATGAAGTTGCTTCGTCTACGCGTTACATTCGATCAATGATAGAGCCCATGACACGACGAATATAATCATTGGTCGAAGCAGAAGGGTTCTGGACTACTTATTAAAGAAGTCAATTTCTGAAAACAACCCTTCTAAGGGCTAAAGTATTAATTTTCATTTTCCATGCGTATGTGCGATACTTCACCGGTCCCAGTGGCCGGTAGGTCTACGGCCCCTCGCCTGCTGAGACTGTGGGTTCGAATCCCACCGGGGGCATGGCTGTCTGTCTTTTGTGAGTGTTGTGAGTTCCGAAGGCTGCGTTCAACTGCCTGGGCTACATAAAGAAATATGCCGATAGTGGGACTCGAACCAACATAGTTTGTTTCCGAAGGCTACTGCTGGCATGCATTCAACTGCGTGGGCTACGCCTGCCGACAATAAGAACGAACGGTCCGGTCACCTCATCCACCTTTAGCAGCACAGCTAGCTAGCCTCACGCCAGGGAAGGTTAATGAAGTTTAATTAATGTTTTAATTTCAAATTAAGTGTATTATTGTCTCGGTTAATATATACGTGGTGTGATTAATTGTAATGAATGGGAGACGGTGAAACGCCACGAATGCACAAATACGGGGAAAGAAAAACGACTCGAATTATGATGGCAACTTTTCGTCACGTGACATCCACTTCGGGACTTAGAAAATTTCAGGTCGATGGATTTTTGTTGAACGGAGTGTACATGGTCATGTCTCGAGACCAGAATGAGGACGAAGTCACCATATGAAGAATGATATTAGTTTCTTTGAAATGGCGGAACACTTCAAATAGGTGCGAACAACCTTAAGAAATCAAAATTCTATTCAGAAAAAATTATGAGCAGATTGAAATCAGGGAATGTGTGCTATCATTCGGTGCAGAATATTTTTTGTTCCAGTTTGCTGTCCAAAAATTTAAAGATTAAGATCGTATAATTTTGCCTGTTGTTTTTATGGGTGTGAAACTTGGTCGCTCACATTAAGGGAGGAATGTAGGCTGAGGGTGTTTTTTGAATAAGGTGTTGAGGAGATTATTTGGACCTAAGAGGGACGATGTTACAGGGGAGTGGATAAAATTGCATATTGAGAAGCTTAATTATCTGTAATGCTCACTCCAAGTTTTTCAGGTGATAAAATAGGGAAGAATGAGATGGGCGGGGAATGTAGCGCGTATGGGGAGAATCTGGCGTGTTCAGGGTTTGGTGGGGAAACAAACCATTTGGGAGACCCAGAAGTAGGTGGGAGGATAATATTACAGTGGATCTTCAGTGAGTGGGATGTTAGGTGTGGACTTGATCGAGGTGACTTTAGGGACAGGTGGTGTGCACTTGTGAATGCGGTAAGGAACGTTCGGATTCCATAAAATGCGGGGAGTTTCTTAACTAGTTGAAAACCGATTAGCTTCTCAAGGAATCTGCTGAATAGAGTAAGTAAGGTAGTTGGTCTGTATCCCGCTGGGTTGGGCTAGCGTGCAGTGTTGACAGTACAACTAGTCTGAGATCTAGGTCTCTGTCGCTGGTCTCGCTCCGCTGCTTTGTGTCGGCTCTTGAAATTTAGTATTGCCTGAGGGCGGGGAATGGAGTCACGTAGCTGTGGTAGTGCACCTTGGGGTAGCGGCCAGCTTCTCGCTGAGGAAAAAACGAGTCCCCCTCCAGCAGTGAAGCTACCAACAGCAAGTGTTTCAAGCACGCGACGGGGGTAATGCACTTTATGCGGAATACGAGAAGGAACTAACGGTCGGTCTGTTGTAAGGTAGGACTAATTGAGTTGCAGTGTGGCGAGACAAAGAAGCGTGCGGAAGGGGGGCAGAACGAAGGCAGAAATGATGGTTATTAAACGGCCGTGTGATTGTCACTGCATTGACTGCGTGACCTTACAAGACCCACATTAACTTTGTATGGCCTATAGTAGTACATTAATATTGAGATCGTAGTTTGTAGAGTTAGTACTCAGCATTGTTGCCACTTTAGCATATAGCTCTCTGGGATCACAGTTCAGATCATTGTAAGTAGTAGGGTTCAGTATATATGCCTTTTGTGCGTTACATTTGAATATGATTTCATTTCACACCTCATGTCTACGTTCTGGGTGAGCTCCTACAGGAAGAAGGGTCCCGAAGCAAGCAATTTACGGTCTCGTGTTTAAAAACGGATGTCTCAATTTGGTTAACAAAATGTGCAGAAAGTACACCAAATTATGTTCATATCAGGGTGCAAGGAACCCAACGTTGGTACCGCAAAGCCCGTCATGTGACCAATATGTTGTGCGTAAACCAAGAACCAGAATTCTTATTCAAAACAATACTAATTGGAATGTTCGTATTATATTTACTTTTATCATTTCCTGGGGGTAAAGCGGCCGGGGCGTGGCGTTGACCACACACCCCATCTAGCGCCGAGGTTAAAGAAAGAATAGAACTATACCTCTACTCCCTCTCTGGTCCTTTGTGGCCTGTTCTATAGGGAACTTTATCACTCAGGAGAACAGATAACTGAATGGCTTGGCATACTGTAGAGTGCATGTCTAATTGCTTTAGATCAGTTTAATGTATATGATTCGATTGTTTATTATTACAGTGTCCAGTGAGCATGACAGACTTATCACACAGGAAGTTTGCATGTGCCAGTGCATGGACCGATAGTTATTGTATACAGGGTCATATTAAAATGGACACTATTATGCCATTACTTGTGGTATTGTAACTGCAATAGTTAATGCTGTAATTAGTTGTTAAATTAGGAGGCATCATTGTCAAATAAATGCGTGTGTATGGACCCTTAACAGAATGATACTGACAGGAGAAAACTGAAGTGTACTATCCACCTAATTCGCACGTGGCTTGGCCTGGGATTGAACCTTGTCCTCTGTAATGACATTCCGGTCAGTATCCACATGAAGCATAAATTATTAATGGATGTGTCCAATTACTTCACCTGTAGCCCTCACTTTTTGTATTTACAGCTACCACCATACATTTTAACATTGTGTACGTAAACCTGATACTAAAATGTTAAAGCTATCCCATTACAGGCCTGGACATGCCTTTAGGATTTAGGTTAAGGCTTCTGGAATTTCTAGGCGATTGGCACATAAAGGTGGTAAGGTTTTTAGCTCTATACACCAGCCGCCTTTACTCTCCAAGTGATAACCCTGGTAATCATTTTTGATAGAAGCTGATTCAACCCCAGAACAACAACAATCCTATGGGGAATCGAACTAGTGACTTTCCTGCTGGTAGCGCTTTGCCTCAACCAACTGCGCCACTTTGACTTTGTTCTCTTGTTAGTGGTTTTTATTTTTTGTTGCTATTTGGGCATCTACAGCATTCTTCCAAGACACACAAAGTTGAACTAAGTGCCTGAAGTGCAGCACAGTGTTGACCATTCTAAGATCAAGGTCAAATGTAAGATGAAAATATTTGGGGACCCGTGATAGGGAGTTGTGACAGCACGTGACAAATTATTGCTCAGTGGCGTAGGTTATGTCTGTCAGTGGCTTGTCCATCTTGCTGCTGATAAACAGATAAGAGATGCTGAAAGTTTTAGTGATCTAAAAGAAACCACTTTAAAAGATCTTAATATTTTGGGCATATTATATTTTTAAAAATTTTAAGGGTGATATTTTGGAGCCTAGATCTGCCTTCAGCCTCTGGGTGAAATAAATATGGTGATTCTGCTCTGTTGGGCCCTTCATAAGGATGTAGCATGTACAAGATAAGTAGCAACACCATCTGGCTTCCCTCATGAGGATGAAGAGGAATTTGGTCTTTGAAATCCTGTGTTTGTAACTAATCTAGGAAATCGGGACTATTGATTCACTTTACCACGAAAGTCTTGGTGTTGTCAATCCTAATGTCCTTATATTTCTTTACTCTAAGGCGTTGGTTTGTGGTTGCTGGTTTGCCGGGATTGTGGGTTTGAATCCCACCGGGGAATGGAATTCTGTCTATTGTGGGTGTTGTGTGTTGTCAGGTAGAGGTCTCTGCGTCGGGCTGATTGCCCGTCCGGAGGAGTCCGATTGAGTGTGGTGTGTCTAACGAGTGTGATCGCTAAGCCTAGATAATGAGGCGGCTATGACCCGAGATCGGTTTGAAGGGACACACTGGGAGAAAAAAACATTCATATTTTGTTGAATAAAATATATAAAGCACAGTACATACGCACTTAGCTGTGTCGACTGTTATTTAGGTAATTATTTAGTGTAAGAAGGTGACCCGAGATAGCTCAGTCGGTATAGTGACTTGTTGCATGCTGGATGGTCCGGGGATCGAGCTCCAGTGAGGGGCGAGAATTTCCGCACTCATCCAGAATGGCCCTGGGTCCCACCCTGTCTCCTATACAATGGGTACCTGAGGATTTCAGTTTGCACTACTTCGAAAAAAAGAGAACTGTTTACAATCAGTTGTTTACAGTCACGTTGCGGTCTGCAGTTCGTGCTGTAGCTGTGTTGTTTGTGCTGATTTTAGAGTTTTCATGAAGACAAACGTCCCGTTTCTTGATGATCTGCATACTGTAGAAGCTCTGAATGAACCTGTGGACGATTCTGGTTCAGAAGGAGGTTTATCAGAAATGGAATATAGCCCATGGTATGGATATTACAATAAACTTACTATACCCATTGTAGTATTTAAATGTATGTCAGAAATGCTTGGGTTTCTGAACCCGACAAAACACTAAGTGCTGGGACTCAAAGTGTTAACTACGAGGCGTGCAAATGGAATTTTGTCTGCCCCATATCACACCAGTGCACCTGGCTGTGTTTGCTGTTATTAATTGTCCATATTTTTTAAAGCAGTTTCTCATACTAGTTTTAGAAACACTAAAATAATTAATCAACAAGTTAGAGTATCTTAAACTTGACAGTAAAACTTGTATTTAATAATGCCTGATGTTGGATAATTTCTTTGTAAGGTAAGAAATGCAGGCTTGCTGGCGCATAAATGGAAGAACCTTTGATAGCGTCAGTTCTGCCTCAAGTGGAAGAAGAAGCAAGTACTTGATGAGTAACGCACCGTATATGGTCCATCCTGGCTGAAATTTTGGGACAACCTGATCATTCCTGATGTTTCGGTCAGTCCTATGCTGCCTTGTGTTGTGGTAACCGCGCCACCTCCTGCAGGCACCGTCCATCAGTTGGTGTCCTGCGGAGGGATTGTGGGCCCTGTGGTTCGCAAACATCCCAAAGAAGGCAGCGTGGTTGGAAGTTGAAAGCCGAGAAAGTACGTGGCTGTGTACTTTGCGGTAAGTAAGGAATCCCGCAGTACAAACGCGCCATATGTGTCCCGCTCTGCAACATGTGTACCAACATGTGCGGAGCATAAAATTGCAATCAGTGTATTGATGTGAAAATGTCAAGAAAGAGATCGCGAGCTCATGACTCACTCTGTTAGAAAGGTGTGCCGGAGACTGTAGATGGCAGAAGGTCCAAGCAACAAATTAAGGCACATTACAAACACCGTTTGTGGAGGAATGATAATTGTGTGTAGGATATTACAAAACGAACCTGAGCGTTCATTTGCGAAAGCCCTAAAAAAGAACACATTATTATTAAATGAGGGAATATGTATTATTCACATCAGGGAATGTGGTGCTACACAGGCTTGTGTGTTGTAGGTTAACTGTTTGTAAGACTACCATCAGCATATTTAGCACCATCATCAGCTGTTGCCTGATTGAATGAGTTTGCCTGCAGGCCACAAGTGACCATCTCACAACAATCATTTTCACCCACACCTTTTGGACGCACGTGTTCCGATGTTGAAAGTTTGAACAATCAGTTTTCTTCTGTAGACAGTAATGTCTCCTCCAACATTTTTTTTACTTTGACTGTATCAACTTGACTATCGCTTGACTGGTTGTCGTTAAATGATGTGTGTGTGTGAACACAGTTATCAATGTGTGATGTAGTAAAACAATACAGAATGTTTGGGACAAAGGAAGGGTTGTAGGGCATCACATCCAGTATTAGTTCAGAGTTCTGCATCAGTACTGTTCATGCACACAAGTCATCTCGCAGTGCTCACAACACCAAATATGTTTATAATGTGTCAGTACCACAATAACATCATTAAACTGGCATCTCCACATGGTCTTCCCATACCAAGGTAAGACCATCCCTGTGCCAGTCGTTAGGGCATCTCCAATTTGGCAAGGAGCCGTAGGCAATATACACAGAAGTGCTGGTAGGAAAATCAGATGGTACCATCTGCTGAACGGACAGAGATCCCGAATTTGCAGCAGAATAATGCTGGTGGTATGTTATGTTACATGACATATGAAACTGATCAAGATTATATACAGTTTAAGGCAGCATGGGATGCCATAATTTACAAGGTTGTCTGCCTTTAACCCCGATACCAATTTCCTTTTCTGGCAGGAGGAATTAGGTCAATGAAAAATTGTAGATGCTCAATTGGGAATCCAACCCATGACATTAAGTCTGTAGCGCATCACTTCAACCAACTGCACCACCGCGTACCCCGTGCGGTTTATCACCAGTTCTGTTCGACTTATATAGTCAGTATTTTACCATGGAAGCCCTTGAAGTGTTTGGAGACTTCAAAAGAGGACAAGTGATTTAGACTTTGCAATATGCAGTTGCAATTTGCTCCTGACTTAGGAAAAAACAGTACTATAGGGGATAATTCGTAGCTTAACTTAAGTTGCAAGATGCTTTAGAATGGAAATTAATGTGGGAAAAGTGACAGTAGGGTAAAAAATATATCAAGACAATCTTTCCAAATACAGTTTATTACAGATTAAAGAAAGCAGGCGAATGTGGAATGTTCCAGTTATTTGCGTAGCATGATAACAAATGATGCAAGATGAAATTAATTACATATTTCAGCTATGTAAAGTAGTCAACATCCAGCTGTAATTATCAGAAATGTAAGGAGAATTATATGATTGTAGCTTTACACACAATTACACTACTGTAGCAGTTAATGTTACAACACAAAATTCAACTAACATCAATTAGAAAGTGGCCACCCCTGTGGGAATAAGTAAGATATCTTGCAAATATTTAAAGTCAGTGGAGAAAAGATATTATGTGGAAAGATGGGACAATTTTATGTAAACAACGACAGAAAATGGCAATTTTTTGAGAATATAAACAAAGGGTAAGGCCCAATGAAAGATATGTAAAGGATAATGTACTAAAATGCAAGACTGAACATTTGTGCATGCACTTATTTAGTGTATTGGAAGATCATGTACACATGGTAAGCAAAATGACACATGCAGTAGCTGACCAGTTGTTTTTAGGAATCCTGTAAGGAAGTGATATGTGCATGTAAATTATTCTATCTGAAATATTTAAAAAGGCATATGACTGATCCAAAGTTGCTTTCATTGCACAGTTTTTTTTTAAATCTGATAACACTATACAGGTAGTAAGGATCAGCTGGCTAGTCTATAAAGTGGAGAGCAAGCCTTGTCTTAGGGAATATGACATGGTGTAGGTTAGGTTATGGATGTACATCTGTTTCTGTACATGACAGTTACATTGGTAAATTTAACACTCTGAGAAAAAAATTATGTCACTTAAATTATCAGATGTTTGATAATCAGATGTATTTCATAAACAGTACCAAAACACCATCAGTTCACATTTTACCACAGGCACATATCTTAGGTAGCTATCCTGTCCATACTGGCACTACGAGCCGTTGAAGTGCAGGACCTGGAATGCCCCTGTCACTCCAGTGTTTTCATTATTTCCTGCCCATGGCTAGCGCAATGGCTAGTTGTAATATGATCTTCCTTGTTACTGCCTTCATGACCCCAATGTTGTAAGTTCTCTTCGACGTGGGGTGCCGGCCGCTGTAAAACTGTCATTCCCACACAGTACTACCATCCTAACTAGCAAGGAAAAATATATTCAGTTATAGGCATTAATAATACATATTTAATACTTCATAGTGATGCAAACAAGAGAGATATTCGTCACTGCCACATTCAATTTACATTCACTGGGACTTAACATAAGTTGAACTCTCAATTCTTTACGTGTCCTAATAAATACTATAGTAAGTAATTAGAGTCACAGCATCTTGTAAGTTTAATTGCCAAGCTAAACACTACAGTTGTCAAATACGTGGAGCTCAAGTAAACGAATCTGCAAAAATGAAATGCGTAGATAATTTCCCCAAGATCCAATATGATGGAGATGCACTCTGATGTTCTTGAGTTGTAATGGGTTGAAGCCATGTTGGGGGTGGTAGGTGAATTTTTGAAAATGTTTCCAGCAGCATGGGATGCATTTACTGCATTATCTTTAGTTCTTTGTGTTCAGTCATCTTAGTGTTACAGTAAATCCTAAATGGTAATTGTTTGTAAATAAGCTTCTAAGTGATGTATATAGAGACACGTGTGTGTGTGTGTGTGTGACTATTGGGAATTGAATTATGTATGCAGTACTGTACATAACAACTGACTTTTTTATTTATATCCTTAATGTATTGACAAATGAGGTCTATTAGTGAGGTTATGTTTGATGCACCTGCAGCTAATGTGATGTGAATGAGCATTGCTTGTGGATAGGGAAGGGTTACATTAAAGTGAAATATATAAAGCAGAACAGATGGGAATTGAATTGGCATGACACAGAATAGTAGACGCTGTGCTGACCGTGTTGAACAGTAAGTGTCACAGAAATGGAAGCTGATGAATGGTCCAACCTCACACACACACATTGAAATACCTGCAGAGAGGGAGAAGTGGTACTGGGTGGAAAAAAATAATGACCCTGTATTATATTGTAAAATTTAGGTCCTGGGTTTAACAAATAACGGTGTTTATTGAAAATACAGATAGAACAGTTAAAACGGTAATGAACACAGAACACTTCACCAGGTTTCACCAATCGCAACAAATAACCCTGTACTCTGAGCCCACGCGGTCACCACCCGGTGAGGGGTGAAGCCACTTGGTGAAAATAATGGGGGCTTGGCACTTTGTATATCCCCGTCGGTCGTTTGGGTGGTCGGGTCCCGTAGTGATGAACTCTTGTGGGGTAGTGTAAGTGAAAGAGCCACATAATACACATGCACGTAATACAGTGTTACCAAGTAATATACAAATATATTCTGAGTATAATAGTAATATGTACATAAATTAAATAACGAAGAGAAACAATGATTACAAAAGCAAACAGTATCAGCCTTTACAGTTGACCATTCTGCACTCACTAGTCCCTTACGTAACATTACAATGCACAACAGGCCTAGCCTACCATATGAAGCTACAACACAAGCTTCATGACAAACAATGTTATGTAAACACAGACTACTGTTTGTCTCTCTCAGCAGAGTCAGCATCATCCAAACTGATGCAATATTTAACGTGCATTATTGTACAACATTACACAGGCCTGTACATACTATCAGTGCGACTTGCACTCAAAATCATAACACAGAAAATACATACAAAATTTACAGTGCAGCACTTCTTGGTAAAGAACCAAATCCCAACCATCATCCAGCCACCGGGTTCTCCAGATCTTGCACCATACAACGTGTGGTTCTTCCAAAGATCCACAACTGAGATAAAATGTCACTGTTTTACATCTGCGCAAGAATTCAACAGTATGCAACAGCCAGTCTCATAGCCATACCACACAAGTTGTGCTAGAAGTGCTGTGCACGTGATATGACTGCTGGAGCAAGAAAGCCTATGTGCTGAAAGCCAGTACTTCAAGGGTGACTCAGTTACGTTACGTGCATATACCTTTTTACTACATATTATGCCCGAGTTCAAAAACCTTACCATCATCCACTTGCTCTGTCACACTGCACACAGACATGTAATTTCTTACCTATTCTTGAAGGTATTTTGAGTCCACCATACTTCTTCCAATACAACCAACAACTGTGGCTGAGTTTGCACTGCATATGTGATGGTCCCCATGCATACCACTGGCTGGAGATTGTTACTATGGACAGAATATACAAAATATCCAGAATGACATAACTAAAGCAGAGGGCAATACTTCATACAGCTTTTAAATAAAGCCAACTTGGTGTACAATTTTTCTTAATACGTTTATTTCTTTTCTCTACATGTTTCAGGTGACTGTGTGCCCATCGTCAGAAGAAACAACTGTATTTATGTGACACTTGGTACTTGTTATTCTGTGTGAATGACTGTCTGGTATGTGCGAGCATATGCTCACATAGTCGTCCGAAACATGTAGAGAAAAGAAACAAACATATTAAGAAAAACTGTGCTCCAAGTTGGCTTTATTTACAAGATTATACAAGGATGCATGGTCAACAAAACATAAAATTCATACAGCTTGTTTGGGTAATATGATGCATGTTTCTGATATATAAGGTATGTGGAAATTGTAAGACATTCTTCTGTTTGTTCAAAGGCAGCAGGGCTACAAAGTTATCAAGACATGAAAACCTGACCTTTGACAAACCTGCAGTACAAAACAAGTCACATATTTCATGTTGTCAGAATTCATATACCTCAATTTCAAAGACAATTCACATATATATGCCAGACTGCAGTATCTTTAATTATGATTATTTTATTAAGGTGAAAATGTTATTTGGATATTCTTAAATTAATGAAGATGAAGTACAAATTTCCCTGCTAGAGGAATTGCCTAAGCCTGTATTTGTGCAGTTATTTATTGGGACCAATACATGCTTTAAATTCTGGAAAACAATATCATATATTCTCATTCTGCTAATTTTAAGTTAACAGCTCGCACTTTGACTACATCAGAGTATGCCTGAAGTACTACAAGCAAAGGAACGCAATCATGGTATACTTGTACGTATATGTTTTAAATACGATTAATAAATCTTGAATATGTTTCAATCAGTACAGATCTGTCTCCCTGATGAAGATCTGTACTGACTGAAAAATGCTAGAGATTTAATAATGACATTTAAAACCAATACATGTAACATGATGGTGTATATTTGTGGGTAGCATCTTGCACATGTTGGCATGACATCACATATTCCATCACAGAATAAATTGGGCTTCTCGCAAGCCGCAAAACACGGGTGCACCTTTCGACTCCTGCGACAAAATAGCTGGAATGCAGTTTGGGTTGCTGAAACAACACCTGGGAGGTTGCCAAGGAAATGGGTGCTCATGATTGGCTGTGAATGCAAGAACCCAATTTCTATGGCAACAAGAAATTAACTACACTTAAAATTGTAAAGACTTCTCATTTAATTTTTGTGATGGAGGGAACCTTACTTATCTTTATGAACCCACAAAAGAAAGCTGAAATCACTGCTACTGGGCTGAAAGCTGGTAGACAACTTCTGCTACTTCATATTCAGCAGCAGATTTATGGACAAAGGTATATAAAAAAAAAAAGAACATCAAAATGTTATTTGAATTTCATTTTATCAAATTTATAGTTATTTTTAGTCACACACTACGTAAGACTCACTATAAAAACTTAGTACATTACCACTGCACTTTAAACCTATATCTGGCAGCCAGACCTACTCTACCAAACTCAACTACAGTCAAAATGAAACCATAATATTTTTCCCACTCATGCTGACATCCCTTGTAGTCCCAAAGCTATAACAAAATAATATTCTTATCCGTCTACAGAGTGTTGCAAATTAGTTTGAAGAATGTGGTACATAAACGTCACAGGGCAGCCATACTTTTGAAAGTCCCTAAATTTCAGTGTGATGATCATACCTGTCATAACATTTCTCAATATTAAAGAGTTACACAATCTGAAATGGAGTTGTGTAAATATAATACTGAGTACTTCATCTGCATTGGAAATTTTTTGGAATTTCTTAAATGTATTACAGACATGACAAACTAACCGATTACATGCAGTGTTTCCATTTTAAACATTTTACTTACCACTACATGACTCACAAGCTTTTCCACCAATGGGAGCCTCGCCATTACTGTTCCCATTCATGACACTTTTGTTGTTATTTATTACTGCCGGGTTTGCGGATATCGAGGATCATTAAATAAATATTTCAATATAATCAAACATAAGGAAACGCAATAACAAACTTATTCTCAGTCAACCCATTGTGTATAATGCTCATGCAAAATAGAAATAAAATGCATCAAACACAAACTCTGTTTTTAAAATATCACCTTATTTAGCTACTTTTTTAATTCACACTGAAACATCATCGCACATTCATACAAGATCTTTAAAACACAGCAGATCTCTGAGCTCTTTGCTCCATACTTTTATGACATCTCACTAATTCTCTATTTAAAAATATCAGACTTCCAACATTATCATGTAACACATGTTAACTTTTTTCCCCTTTTCTCTTTCACTTTAAATTCTCTTCCAAAAGTTGTGCCTGGATGAAAATATACTGTTATTATTAAAACTACGGTCGTCAATCGATATCGGTAATTCAATCCCCATACTTGAACGCGTAAACCGAAACGGTGAACAGGTATTAATCCTTGAAAACCCTGAAAAAAAATATTATCTCCTTAATAAAGCCTGTACTGTTGAACGCATCGCTGAGGATAATATTGTATAGAAGATTAAGAGATGGAAACCCAAGTCTAAAAGACCAATTGGAAGACCTAAAGATGACGTTTTGAAGATATAAAGAGCATAAACAAAAGCAACTGGAAGAAAGTAGCAGAGAATAGAGATAGTTGGAAGAAAGTGGTTGAGCAAGCCAGAACCTTGTACAGGTTGTAGCATGTTATAAGGAGAAGAAGAATTAATGCCTGTACACAAAAACTTAATTTTTCCTAAATATGTAATATTGTGTTTGACTTATTACACACAGTTTTGTCCTATTGGTGAGATATTTTTTTTGAAAAGCCCTCTATACACAGGGACTGAATTACTCATATCGTCAAAGGACCTTAGTTTAAATAATATTTTCATTCAGGGGGGCAATGCCACTCACATCCACAACATTCCTTATACATGCCTCCTGGGTGGTGCTAAATGAGTGAGAATTCATGCGGTACTGGTAACCCTAGAATGATAGCCATGACCAACAAAAGCTCAAGAATACCATCATACTCTACTGGGATGCCACAGTGATGATGAGATAACTTCTCCACCATCTCTGCCGTAGGAACAATAACAACAACAATAATATTTTCAGCAGCCACAACATTTGGAAGACAAATAACAAAAGTCGCATGTGCTACAGAATGTCAAAGTTTTAAAAAAGAGAATTAATGAGATGTCACTGAAGTACAGCGCAAAGACTTGAAGAACTGCCGCGTTTCAAAGGTTTTGTACAATTGCGTGATTATGAATTGGTGTCAATCAAAACATGTTGCTACACACAGTGACATTCTTTTTGAAGCTGTGATTCACTGATGATTTTATTCTTATTTTGCACAATGAACTGCAGAACAATGCAATGCAAAGAAATCAAAATAATTACTAATTAGGAATGTTAACTTGTTTTAATTTGGATTCTGCTTCAACAGCTTTCACTCTTTTCTGCTGGACATACCGATCTCTCGTTTTCCACATATAATAATCACCATCATCATCATCATCGGCACAACCCCTTTTGAGCCAAGGTCTTCTTCGGAAGCTTCTGCCAGCTGTCCCTATTCCTTGCAGCATTCCTCCAATTTCTCTCCCCCAATTTCCTGGCATCTTCTGTCACACCATCTTCCCATCTCAGTTTCGGCCTGCCCCTCTGTCTTCTTCCTTCTACCACTGCAACGAGAACTCTTCTCGTATGGCTCTGTTCCTCCATACCAATAACATGTCCTGCCCATTTT
>Ga0123354_10003210_pt1 | contig 22409 bp, 9 predicted proteins | sample TergutLab28metaG_2_FD_97872 | JGI IMG/M metagenome (GOLD analysis project Ga0123354, IMG submission 97872) | Labiotermes labralis P4 segment gut microbial communities from Petit-Saut dam, French Guiana - Lab288 P4 | ecosystem: Host-associated > Arthropoda: Insects > Digestive system > Gut ... | reverse complement strand
TAAATTTTTTTTTTTTTTTGTTCGTGTGGTGTTTGGTCTTTGGAGATATGCTTGAACTTATTTAATTTGTTGTTGTGTGGACTGCCCCCACCCACCCCCTCCCCCCCCCCCCCCCCCCCCCCCCGGGAAAGAGTCATACATAATGATGTGTACATTTTACTTTCAGAAAAAGGAAGAAAAGAAAGAGGAGAAGAAAGTAGAAAAGAAAGAAGAAAAGGAGGTAGAAAAGAAAGAAGAAAAGAAGGTGGAAAAGAAAGAAGAAAAGGTGGTAGAAAAGAAAGAAGAAAAGAAGGTAGAAAAGAAAGAAGAAAAGAAGGTAGAAAAGAAAGAAGAAAAGAAGGTAGAAAAGAAAGAAGAAAAGAAGGTCGAACCAGAGCCTGAGAAGGTAAGATATTAAAAAAAATAATTCTTTGGCACAGTTTGTCAAGGTCTGACAATATTCTCAGTAAGTCAGTTACGGTGTATATTAACCGCAGTCACTACTGCAGTCTTGTCTTGTGCAGATGCATGATGTTTCCAGACTGTGGTGTCTGAAACATCCCTCCTTTCAACAGTGACCCATTGAGTCTAAATGTTCAGCTTTCTTACATGCCCATAAGGATGCTAGTAGTGGCCTAAATGTAACAGCTGTTTCACAATAAAACAAACAGTTTATTCCGTCAAGAACACAACAATAGTGTATGATATTGGTATCTTATGGCAGCATGTTTCGGTCCCTCTTTAGACCATCCTCAGGCCAATGTACATAAGTAAAATATACAGTAAGTGCATTCTATATGCTATGGGATCCCATATTACTTACCAGGTTATGTGGAAGCATTTGAGAATAGAAAAATTTGTGAAGGTTAAAATGGGATAATATCTGATTATAAATACTCATACATTGGTTTTCAGGTATACTACATCCCATTTTAACCTTTACAAATGTGTATTCTTAATTGCTTTTGCATACACCTTGTAAGTAATATGGTATCCCATAGTACATAGTTCTGGCATTTTAGAAATAAGTTTATGGATTACTCATTTTTTTATATGTTCGAAGTACCTGAAACAAAACTCAGTTAAGTATGATTCACTTCTGATTCATTACAGCCAATGTTGATGCTCCTTTCATGATTCTCAAATAAGGTGTCCATTTTAAAAATAAAATTATCCCATTGGCATTTAAATTATTAAACAAGCTGGATGTAGACGGCAAATTTTTGGTATGAGAATTGGTAATGTAGGTATGAGTAATTCTGACTTTTTGAAAAGTTGGCTGCCGTGTCTTGTTGTACATTTGTTGTTGTTGTTGTTGTTGTTAAAGCTGCACAAGTTGCAGTCTTTCATGATGCTGGTGCATGTACAATTTAAAAATATTCATACCACTATATACTTGCAGATCCCTATTTTGTGTCACATCCTCCCACTAAATATAAATGATTTGAATTTTAAAACTGTAAAGTCATACAGAGTGCTGTAAATGTATAGGTAAAAGGTAAAGCGATACCTGTGCAAGCCTATTACAGTCCCAGAAGGTTCCAGGATGTTGAAGCATCCAGATTTTGAGACAGTTGGCACACGAAGGTGGTAAGGTTGTTAGCCCTATGCACCAGCCACTTTTATCCCCAGGAAATATTCCTGGTACTCATTTCTGTTAGAGGCTGAGTTGAACCCAGGTCCATTGTATGGCCAGAAGGATTATGTCAGTGAAATTACACCATTGGGGATCGAACCTGCGACCTTCCAAACAACCGACAGTACCATGGCATGCCCCTTATCAGTTTATAGACCATTTACAAATTTTGGGGAAAGCAGTTACTGAAGATTGCTGTTGTCTGTGATGTGACAGTTTGTACTTCGCTAGTAGTGTGACAACACTGTAGAGAATACTGCTGTCTCCATCATCAGGGTGGAGGATTGTTATATCCCATAAGGCAGCAGTGTTCATTCACTCTTTTGACAGCCTGAAATCTGAGCAAGGAAATTATAATTTCAGATGGACTCAGATAACCTGTAAGTTACAGACCTTTACTGCATCCATATGATCTGTTTAATTTTATATTTCTATAAGATCTGTTATTTAGTAATACTGTATTTCTGCTTCCACAGAAAAAGGTTCTTGAAAAGAAGCCTGAGCCAGAAAAGGTTAGTACATTTTATGTATTTTATTTCTGCTTAGTTTAATTCATTCTGCCTGACTATACTAACCGTACCAAGGCAGACTGTGTGTGGTGCCAAGTGTAATAGCATGCAGGTAATGCACCTTTATAGTAAGGTGTTAATACTATTTTGCTTCACACCACCATTGAATTATGGACTTTCAAATTAGATCAGCTGATTGATGTTCAGTAATGAATGATGGAATGAATTAACTGTTGCTGAGTCCATTACTAGTTACAACCTGAGGTAAAAGAAATTGACTCCCTGGCTGTACGCTCCAAAGTTCTGCTGAAATTACATTTTCCAACAGTTCATCATTATCATTATGCGTAAATACAAGGTGATTATAAATTACATAGATGAATACATATTTATTCTAAGTAAATTAAAGCATGCATAATAATGAATTTCTGGAGGTTGGAGAGGAAGTTCCGAACTGTTCACTGTTCGTTATGTATGGGATTTTAATGTGAGCACCATTGGTGATTCTCCACCAGCCCAATGATAATCATCTTTGTTCCAAGTATTCAACATCTGCATGACAGCTGATTCACAAGCAGTTTCATTTCATGTTTTGAGTTTGTCAGGTGCGGGAGGGGGTAGACTCCTCCTCAAGAAATTAAAAAAATAAAAAATTATTATTATTATTGTTATTATTAGATTCAGGGACCATTGTTCCAAATCAGATTATCATTTTGACATGCCACAAATGGGGCCCTGATTGAAATCGTGTAAGTGACAAAAACTAGTGTGACTAATGTGTGCTCTCACAATGTCATTACTGTACATAACATACGGTACTTTTCTTAGATTGCAATGTGAAATGTGTAAAGGTAATTTATAATCTAACTGTATATATCATGTCTGTCAGTGCACCTGTGTTGCTGTTTAATGAAATAACTTTCTTCTGCTACCTTCTAAAAATCTTCTACTCCAAAAATGTCCACCTGTCATTGTCTTCGACTTTACTGACAAAGTACATGTTTATAGTATAATTGTATTGATCTCCACATCGAGCACCCTGGCTGAACATGTATTGATATTATTCAATGAAAATTTTGCCCTAATTACTACCTGTATCTTCTCCTGTTCCTGCTTTTGACAAATATGCAGAAATGTACCTCATAATTTTACTTATTTATTACTTCTATCATGTCTCGTTCCACCATTTTCCATTCCTCCTTAATTTCCCTCTCTCCTTATACACTAGTTTGTCATGTTGTGTGTATATGATACAGTGATTGGATGCCTGTGAAATGGCTTGAACTTTAAGAGGTCATAACTAATTGTGGTCCTTTGAGAGCCCTTATGTGGCTCTTATATCGCATATTTTTCAGTTGTCCCCTTTTTGTCAACTCTGATGGACCTGAAAATTTCATGACCTGTCACCATCACAGAACTTGGCCCTTGATAAATATGATCTTAATATAAAAGAGAGGTAAATATGTCCCTGTCCAGGCCATGAAGGCATACAGAGGGAGCAGAGATGTAGCTTTTCTCCCTAACATAATGTATGACCAATATAAAATTAGTTGGTTATACAGTATCTCTTGCAGATTTGTGTGTAACAATGGTACTTTGTATGCTGACCAAATAGGATATGTACCAGAATTTTTCTTTTCAGAAATAATCTGTTCACCTTCATGGAACCACTCACCATTTTAAAAAAATCTCAGAAAAGTTATTACAGATCTGTCTCTGCAGCCCTTTCAGGAAGTGCATGTATATCCAATTTTAGTGTTGCTGTGTAGGAAAATTAATTAGAATTTCCTGTTCTTGTTATAATACAAACTTATGCTTGTGGTACAATAATTATTTTTTGTCCTCCAGAACGAGGTGGAGAAAGTTAATGACATTGCAGTTAAGAGGGAAGAGAAGACAACAACTGTTCAAGTAAGTGCTTAGAATTAGTAAGAAATATTAGTTCTCTTTGATAATATTTAGTTGCCATGTTATTATCTGGAGATGGTATGGATCATATATCGAATAAAGTTGAAGGTAAAGGGCACATATGGTAGTGGAGGTAGGCCCTATAGCTCTGCTCTTTCTTAACCATGTAACAGCATGAGGGTAAGTTAAGTCTTACACTGAATAAACACATGATAAACCCAAAACATATTGTTGTTATAATGACTGGGGTATTTGTAAGGAAATAATTTGACAATGTTGGAGAAGAGTATCGTCATCTTGATCTTACATGTTGGTGTAACATGTTAAATATGTCAGATTCTGCAGGTATTATGGTTGTGGTACATGAAGTATCATGGCCAATGCAGGTTGGTGTTCTTTCAGTACTGCACCACTTTTCATGTTCACTGATTACTTTGTGAAAGTCCTGTTGAGATCTTTTATTAAGTACATGTATCTGTTAAAGAATGATGGAGCGAGGTACAACTCCTGCAATGTATGTTTATCGCATAAGGTGCTTGATTGAATATTATGTTAGACCAACTGTACGTCCTGAGTTATAAGATACCATTTTTATGTAGACCTTCTGAAAATGATTACATTGCTTGTTTTGTAATTAATATAGAATGAAGGCTTCCAACTGGTCATTCATGCATATGGTCATATCTGTAGATCAAGACCTTCAGTTTATTCTTTGGCTTATGAGATGGCATTTTTGTACACTTAGTAAGTAGGGGAGCTATAGTTATTGACCATGTGAAGAAATTCCATCTTTCAGGTGTGATAAAATCAATATATTTTGTTGAAGTACACATTATAATTACAATTTCATTTCATTTATTTGCATTCCAAGGATCCAGACTGGATTACAAGATCCATAGGGATATGGGAATAGTTACATTTGCAAAGCAAGTCTTAAAAATTAAAACAATGATAAAGATTACAATAGTTACAGGTATTAGATCAAGTACAGTATTAGTGGTCCAACAGTAACATTAACATTAACTTATTCCGTATAACCATAATAATATCACAGCGCCTGTGTAAGAACACAGCACTTGCCGGATATGAAACAGTTTATTACATCACATCTTAGCAAATATATAATGATTCAGATGGACCACATACGTCAGACATTGGAAGTGAAACGCAACTCGACAACCACAAAATAGGAAAATTATATACATTAGGTAGTAGTAGAAAATAAATAACTCAATAATTACAAAATAAAAATTAAATTGATACAATTATTATTATAGTTATAGAATGATACATATTGAGTAAATGATAAAAAGGGAAGTGTTTCCCCGAGTTCTTATAAGAATATAGCATATTACATGATACTTGTTAAGTAAATGATGATAAAAAAAAAACAAGCAAATGAATCCCAAAGATTGAGGAATAAGATTACGTTAGTTCTGATAGAATCTCACTAAATTAGGGTTATTAGATGAGGAGTAGTCAAAATATACCTGAATGGTGTAGAATGACCCCTCGAGTAGAAACTTGTTTAGTGTTGATTTGAACCTTCTAATGTTTTGTGCTAAGCTTTTTATACCAGGCAGTAAAGAATTGAAGGCTTTAGCACCTGAGTGATAAACCCCCTTTTGGACTTCAGTCAAGTGCACTGCAGACAAATGCAAATCAGAGCAATGCCTAGTATTAGTAGAATGTACTGTGGAATTGAATGTAAACTTATCTATATTTTTTACAACAAAAAGTAGAAGAGAAAATATATAATGCGAATAGAAGGGAAGGACATTCAGTTCTTGTTATTAGTTTTCCACTGAAAACAAATCCCATTCAGTTACATACAGTTTTTTCAAAGCTTACAATTGAAGTCTCCACATATGTACAGTTAGTGGCCATTTTGTACAGTGATTTCATATATTGCAAACAATAAATGGTCACTTTTTGCCATAAATAATCTGTGATCTTACAAAAATGTGACATGTTAACAAGTAAGCAGTAACTGACAGTGTATTGTCAATGTGGATACTAATATGCAAGTTTACTTCTGTATTTCAGTTTGTTTATATTATTACATATTTTTTAATCCCATGGTGTGTCATCTTTGTTTTCTTCTTATTAGCAGCTGTGACAGCCAATTACTACCTTCTTCTGAAATTGGAGTATGTGTCTTGCAATATTTTGGTACACATAATCCACAGTACAGTTTTCAAGAATCATAACACCCCTCACACCTAAGTTTAATTTTTCTTTGACCAGTGTGTCACAGTGAATCACTTTCAGCTTTCTCGTTTACTCCGGTGAAGTTTTTCTGTTTAGCCGTACATTTTGGAACATTGTTATCACTTTTTTGGTTTACTTTTTCACATTTCTATGACCATTCATCTTTTTGCTTTTATTCTGCTGCCTTAGTAGGATGTTTGTTATGAAAAAACTTGATAATTATGATGTGATGTTGTGAATAGTTGTCTTTAAACACCTTTCATAGAGTTACGTTACATTGAGGTGTGTCAGACCACACCAGAAATTCACTTGCATGTTTTATGCACACGGCTCTTAAAAGGAGGAGGTTCTGCTGTTTGTAGAAAGTCCAACAGAAAAATCCTTCAGCTGATAAGCCTTTCCTTCCTTCATATTACCTTGGTGTCTGCTAATTTCCATCATGATCAATAGTTGTTCTGCGTACTCTACCACAGGCTGTTGTTGAAATGTCTGTATCATTTCTCTTCTGTCAGAGATTGATGCCCATTTCTTAATTTATTAACAAGGCAATCTGGTAATACATTGTGATACTATGTCCTGTCTATTCAAAAAATGTAAAATGAAGGTTGAGCTGCTGGACTTGTAAGCAGTACACCTAGTGAAATAGGATAATGCATCTGTTTATTAAAAGGAAAATATGTTTCACATTGGTTTTGAGTTGAGAATAACAGTTAGTGCAACAAAAACTGGTCCTGTATGGTGGAGTTATTTTTTCATCGTTAAAAATATCATTGATTCGAAGCTTATACTATTTTATTGAAACACGTTTATAGGAAGACAATGAGGTGCAGAAAAAACCAGAACAAAACAAGATACAGCCGGAGAAGGTGAGCTGTTTTGCGCTTTGATAAGCACATCATTCTGCTGCTCTATGCTGTCTTTCGTTGCCTTTTATTGCTTCTCATGATACTAGATTAACTAATTTAAATGCGATTTGCTGAGGTTCTCTTACATTATACACACTAAGACTTATCAAGACATAATACAAGTATAATCTGCTTTCTGCCACTAAGACATAGTAATATGTTAGCATGTAAAGTGAAGATCTTTCCTGATCATTGATACTATTAACTTTCTAAAAATAACACATTATAAAAGTAGAAGTTCTAAGTAAGTACACTCTTAAATTTCCAAAAAATAAAAGTATAAATATTAAATGTTAAAAGAAAGGAATAATGTGAAGATAACATAGATGTGCATGGGCATGAATATGAATATGAACATTAATGTGCAGTGTAGAAAATCCAAATCTTCACTGCTGTATTTGCCATTTGGGTTCACTATTCAACATTAGATTGTGTTCATGTGATGTTTAATATCTGGCAAGTTTGTGCTGAATAATTACTTTGAAGTGAATGTGTCATACAGCACCATGACATTTGTTGTTATGGCAGAAAGAAACAAGGAATGGGTCACAGTGTATCCTGTACTAATGGACTGTATGCACAAGGTTTTATTTGTGGACTTGGAACTGTAAAGACTGTCATAAGTGGCTACAAAAGATTTAAGTCTTCTGGAATGTTATGCTATTTTGAATGGTAAAATACTTAACAATGTTGTGAAGGAATTTATTGTGTTAATTTTTAGGGTCAAGCAGTGCAGAAGAGTATCTAATTGGAAAGTATGATTATAGTATGTGGGTGAGGATGATCTGGTTTGTGAGCGAATGGGAGTGTTAGTCCACACTGGGAGGAGCCCTGGTGGAAGTGATAGGGAAGTTAAGTGACACTGACAGATGCTTCTGTGTGAGCTGCAGAAATGAAGTGATGGAGACAGGAAATAGAGAGGTGGGAAAGTGCAGGGAGGGGTTCTGGTATGGAATTTGTACTGCAGCTGGAAAGTTTTAGAAATGGTGAAGCTATAGTTTTGGACTCAGCTGTGTGGCCTTAGAAACTGGGGAAATGTTTGGAAACGAGGCCAACAAGTGCAGTCATTAACTGTAGGAAAAATTATGGTTGTGTATTGTGGCCCTCTGCAGGATCTCGCATTGCCTTGATCACTTCTTCCCTCATCTTCCTTGCTACTTCATATGTACCACATAAAGTTAAGTCTTCACCTAAACCTCCTTGCAAGATTTGAGATTCTCACAGCGGTGCTGATAAAGATTCAATTCTTCAGGGATGTTACACTTGCTACTTCTTGGCTCCACTACAGATGCCATCTCTAACCACCTTTGCCCAGTGTCCCACCTCAAGGTACCAGTTATATCCTGTAGGCCATCATTTTGTTTCCTTACTGCACAACTAAGTATGATTCAGTGTAGCTTAACCTTCCTGTCACTTTTGCCAGGGTTCTGTCCAGTGCATAGCTTACAAGACCAAATGTCCCACCCTTTATAATTACCCATATTTTCCATCATGGCTACTTTCCTTGGCCTGCTTGACACCGGAGATGAGGGCATTACACTTCTTGGAAATATTTACCGGTCAAAACAGTGTAACATCCCTGAAGAATTGAGTCTTTATCAGCACCACTGTGAGAATCTCAAATCTTGCAAGGAGGTGGAGGTGAAGACTTAATTTTATGTGCTATATTTGAAACATTTTGTGAGTGGATGAAAACTGTCCGAAGTTTGTAGCCTTGATCTGGACTGAAGTCTCTTACAATGGCCAGGACTGTACCCTGCAGTTTTCTTTTCAGGAAGGAACTTACTATTTCCCCTAAACAAGCATACATAGTTTTGTGTGCAATGATATACATTAATAAGGTGTAATTAATACATCTCTGTGGGTTAAATTTTATCTGTATTAAAAACTGAACACAGATTTGTCTCAAGAAATATGTATATTATTTTTCATTCAAAATGTCTGTGACTTGTGTGTTTGGTTCAGTAGACTGAGTACCTCAGACCTTCATACAGTGCTGTTGTGGTAAGGGGGTCTGATAATAGAAAACAGATTGGTAGTTGTACATATTTGTCAGATTTCCATGATAAAAGGGATTTTTCTTATTCCATTAGTGTATTTTAAAGGCATCCCTGAGCTGAGAGTGGACACATGCATGGTTATTTATTTAATGAAATGCTGTCAAACCCAGTTACAAGGACGTCAGTTTATGTGACACTTCATTTATAACATCAGGTATTCTGTGGTACCAATTAATACTTCACTGTTAACCATAACATTATACTCCTCAAAACACTTGTTTACAGCAACATAAAGTATTCTGTCCCTGTCTTCTTGTTATAATTGAGTTTGATTGCATATTAAGTGTGTCATAATTACATACAGTGAGAATCTTCTCCAAGAGGCACAAAATGTATGAACACTTTGTTGAATGGTGAAGCCATACATGCCAGAATACAAAGTTAAATATGTGAGATGCCCAATGTGCATCTTTTTATGAATGCTAGTATACAGACACATGCCAGCAGCATGTAGGTACTGACATTTGAGCATTTCTGCAATACTTGTCATGTGATACAATGCTATACATTCATAATGCACACTCTCCTTTTTTGTGCATGATATGTTATCTTCACATAATTTGTAATTCAGTCTTAAGTTTGCATTTCAATGGCTGTTGTTTTAAGTAACATGTTGTATAGTAGTGAGTGTCGTTTACATAATCGTATTCGAATAGGCTACTTCTTGTTCTTAATAGAAAGTGGAGGACACCAAAAAAGAGCCTGAGAAAAAGAAGATAGGAACAGAAAAGGTGAGAATCTGTAACACTGTCTGGTTCTAACAATTTAAAAAATACTTTGCCAGCTGTATAAATAACACATTATTGGAAATGACAGTCGTAATGCTCTTGCTCTGGAGTGTGCTAAAAATGTTGATATTAATTTTGTTGCATAGAAATTCGTATAAATAACTGTTGTTGAGAACATGGTTGTAAATGCTCTTTTTTTCATAATTAATACAGATTTAGCTACATATTCTAAAATTGCCTTAGTTTATATCCATAATTATAGATAAATTGGTTGTGTTAAAACTTAAAAATAATTTCCCCTGTACTGTGAACAGTGCTATTCTCAAAACTTTTTACCTACAAAACATCATTCAGATTTCAACAAAATATTTGTAAGAGAGAAAGTTACAGAAACAGGAATGTGTATTTAGGTTTGTAAAATGCTTTATTTAAAAATGATAGTGTGTTGTCTGCTTTGGTCATGACTGATTTGCGTGTTGAATGACACTGTCAGTAGTTCAGCCTTATTTTTTTACCAGACTGAGTGCTGTAGGGCATAGAGCATCCTTCATCATATGCAACAATGATGCATACCTTGCAGAGAACAGTCTGACAATAAAAAGTACTCTCTGGTTTTATCCACAGATCATTCCACTCATATTAATGAGGAATTTTAAACAGCATAACCAGCTAAATGAAGTACACAGTCACGAAGGATGTAAAATAACAATACTTAAAGCAGTGTCTTGCTCTGTCGTATTACTCTGAAATAAATGAGATGACCCTTAAAGTAAAAAGTAATTGACAGATCTAACAACTTTCTGCATTGAGTAGAGTCAATGTAGCTTTATACAGAACTGCTATTGCGTGAGATTCTGTATAAGATAAATACCATGAATATTTGCTAATATTTCTTTTGTCCAGAATAATAGATTTGATATATGTTTTAATTTCAATAGAGATATTAAACTGAAATGTTTTTTTCTTCTTGTGTAATCATATTCATAAAGGCCGATGTAAAGAAGCCGGACACAGATAAGATAAAGCCGAAAGAAGAACCCAATCAGGTAGTTATATGTTTATATTTATAATTTTGCCTCTAATTGCGTTATATCAGTATTAGTCTGTGTTACACATAATACTCATGGTAGGCTGAGAAACAACATGTAAATTATTTAAAGTATTGTCTTAAATGTTACATATAAACTTCTTTAAAAGTGTAAGTGTTTTTAACTCACCTTGGAATATATTATACTCAACTTTTTTTTTCTCTGACCCTGTTTTGTGATGAAGGATGGCAAGAAGACGGTTTCAAATAGGGTAAAGCAGAAAGGGGAGCCTGAAAAGGTAATCGTTTATTTGCAATTGTCTTCTGCTTTTTGACCTATAATAAGGGATTGATATAAATATTTCTGTTCCTAAAATGATGCTTGAACTTATAGACTTCTACTAATCCTTATCGTGAACTCTACTTTTGAAGCTAAGTGTTTCTGTTCCACCATCTTACAGTAGTCTTGAAAATGCTATTATTTTACTCTTTCATTGTATTTTTTTTGTACTAAGAATACCGAAATGTATTATCTCACCTCGTACAGTTGGCGAGAAGTGTTCTGTAAGAACACAGAGTTTAAGGCTGAAACAGGCAATTGCACATTTGCAGTTATCATTGTATCTGTTAGCCTTGTGCCCCTCTCTATCAGAGTATATTAATGCTCTGTTACTAAATGGTTTGTACAAGCTACATGAGAATCTACAGTTGTAATCGTGAACAGTGTTTCTGCCAAGATTAGAAGCACCATGGCAGTATATTAAATTTTTTAAGGGTAGGCTTATTGTTATGCAATTACAAAACTTCCTTGAAGATGTTATACATATGTTTCTTGTTAAAAGACTACATTACATGAATATTTTTTCCTCCCAGAATTTTCTTAAAAACTGTTGGCCAGAAGATGAATATGGGTACTGTCAAACCAAAAAGAGAACCTGAAAAGGTGAATGTGAGAATGTGGTTATTACATATTTCTGCAATTATCTTGTGCATTGTAAGGGAATGCATTTTTACTAAAATTACACTTAAATTGCTTAACAGTAGTACTGCAGTTTTAAAGAGAAGCAAAAATACACAATGTCGGTGTCAAAAGTCATTGTTAAATATATTATTCCATTACTGCACACCAGTTATATTAAAAGTTGTCTGTTTTTATGTTGGTGTACAAATACCTTACACTGGTATGTGCTGTTTTATCCCCTAAATTTGTTTGAAGGTGGTTGACAGGAAGATGGGTAGGTCTAGAGATAAGCGAAAACAAAATCTGATTAGGATTGTCAGTGTCTGGATTTAACTATAGATAGGAGGAAGTTAATTTTTCAGCAACTGAAAATAATGTAATTGTAATGAGGAAGCTCTGTGTTTGTGACACAAATATTGCCCTGATGTGAACGGAAGTAAAGTGAATTTGTAGTCTTTTGACTGACACTACCATTGGAGGACTGACTTCCACTTATATGCTGTCCATATTTACTAAACTCACTTGCACGTACAAGTACGTAACACATTCATCAACATATACGTGTTTTATGTACAGATGCATATACGCACATACATTGCATGTGATGTAATTTTACGACTTACAGTACAGATCTTTCCCACCTATCCTTATATTTTTAATGTATGAATCTACATTATGCCAGATGTTATTACTTTTGCTGTTTTCTGAAGTTCTGTTTTCAGAATGTCTTCCTCCCATTATTTCTTCTCTTTGCGTTTGATAATATGTACTTTTTTTTATTTTCGTTGTTATACCGTGCATGTTGTCAAGTCACCCAATTATTTTACTAACCACTGCACTTATATAAATTTATAAAATTTACACATTAAAACATTAAAAACGCTCCGACATGTTTCTGTCCTAGGACCATCATCAGGGAGCTATATCGTCCTTGCTAAAGTTACACTATTAAAAGTCATATTAATTTCACTATTCCAGTTGGTTTTGTGGCAGCACAAAACCAACTGGAATAGTGAAATTAATATGACTTTTAATAGTGTAACTTTAGCAGGGATGATATAGCTCCCTGATGATGGTCCTAGGACAGAAACATGTCGGAGCGTTTTTAATGTTTTAATGTGTAAATTTTATAAATTTATATAAGTGCAGTGGTTAGTAAAATAATTGAGTGAATATGTACATTATTTGTATATGCACGCCAAGGCTGCACGCATTCGTATCATATTTATTAAAATAAATATTTTTGGTTCTTTGTTTCTTCTTCTTCAGTCTTAAATTAATCGTGTAACCTTTCTTGGAATAGAGTTCTTCTTTCATTATATGTGTTCTTCATTTGCCAGAAGTATTTGCGGAATTTTTCTTCTCTTTCTCTTCTGCAATGACATGTGACACTGTCTTGGTCATTGATTATTCTTTCGTGCTTGCCTGTCATCTTTTGTAACTGGTATTTCTTCTTTTTTCTTCTGCTCAGTGCTTGTTTACTGGGCATTATCTTTGTATGTTCGTTAATATCAAATTGTGTGCTGTAGTATATTTACATACTCTTAAAACTTAAAATAACTTAAGTGTCATAAGAGGCCAGACTTTTAAAGTATGTGGACATTTAAATAGTAGTTGCTAATACTCTTGAACACTGTTATAGATCTGGTGTGAAGTTTCCAAAAACCAGTAAGTTTTGTTTGTATTAGTAAACGGCCATAATGTAAATTGTTTTTATTTGTAGCAGAAAAATGGTGTGCAGGAAGACAAAGGAAAACCATCAGTTCAATTGGGAAGTTCAGAGAAGGTATGATAATTGGGTTGGAAATGTCTTCATGTAAAATCATTCTTTTATCTGGTGATAGATAACTGCAGTTGTTTTTGGTTTTTCTTTGAAGTCTATTTTTCCTTCTGCATACACCTGTTATAATTTTCGTTATCTTTCCTTTGGTGCTTGCAAATTTGCAGTCCTTTCTTATCGTCACAAAGAAGTAGGGGTATAGTGATTTTTATCAGGCTGAAATATTTGTGTCTTATTATCTCTGAAGAGGAAGCATGTTGTTGCATCTGTTTATGTGTTTTGAACATTCAGTACTGATTTTACAGTTTACATACCAGGTTAATATGTGGTGGTCAGCAAATTCTATCTTTATATGGTATGTGGCAGCAAATGGATACACTTGTTCCCAAGTGACTTTCTATCTTTTTTTACTTCTCATGTCTTTGCATTTTTTTGGTCTGGTATGTTGTCACATTAGTCCTGTATTTTAGATCTGTTAATATGCTGGGTTACTTACAGCCCGTGTAATACAGTTGGAGATTTGTTCTATAGAATGTGACTTCATCTTTGTGTAACATCCAGTTGACATTCTGCACCTTATGTACAACATTTTTCTTGGGATGCAAATCATGGGTTGCAGCCAGTGTTTTAACACTTATTATCATGTGTTAAATATATAAATGTATATAGTTCTGTTTAAGGTGTATTTATGTTTATGTTTAGTGATATCACATTGAAATGTTGTGTCCACATATTTGACCACCAAGTTTTTGTACATGTGAGTGTCATTGCACAATGTTGACATATGTTTAACTTAGGTCTAAGACTGGCTTTGTGTTAGTGGATGTCCTGTCATTCTGTTTACATGAATGAAATGAAGAAATTTGATGTACTGTTGTTGTCAGTTCTACAGTTAGCAGAAATGGGTTTTGAATCACAAAGAAGGCACTCTTGCATAACTGCATTTGAATCTTCTTTCTTGTCCCATATTGCATCAAATGTCAATTTATCCTTGCTGTCTTCTTTGAGAAGAGCTGTAAAATATTATCACCACGTGTTTTCACTGTTTTGTTACTTTTCTCTGAATATTAATACCTCTGATATAGGTGCTTACATTTGTACACATACAGAGTTATTTATGGGTTATATTACAATTGTGAAATTGTAAATAATTTAGGTTCTGTTAACTGGTGACTTTTGTTTGAGCTGGATGGAATGTACGGATTACCCGGAGGTATTTGAAGATGTGTCATTGAAATTAATTACTAATTAATTATTTGCTTTTTATTCAGATTGCGCAACAAGAGGTAAAGGAGAAGGTTGAAGAAGTGAAGGTTTCAGCACAAAAGGTATGGCCATTTTTAACTAATTTAAAATTAAAAATGTGCCCAAATGTAGTGGAAATTTACTGTGGCCCCACTTGACCAATGACACAAATAACGTTCTCTCTCTCTCCTCTCTCTCTCTCTCTCCCCCCTCCCCCTCTCCCCCCCCTCACACACACACACACACACACACACACACACACACACACACACATCAGCTGGCTGTTGCAGAGACTTTGGGTGTGCATTGGGGTTTGATCAAGCCATATAACTGTAATACCATACACTTAATATTAATCATTTGATTGTGAGTAAAATATATGTGTGTGTAATTTATGGGTTTGCTGAAGTTTGGTTGAGGGATGTAAAATAGTTTTTGAATCCAAAGACTGTTGTCTTTATGCAGATTGAAGAAGTTAAAGTGGATGGAGAAAAGAAGCTGTCAGTTAAGAAGAAGGGTGTGGAAACGAAGGTAAGTTTGTTGCATTCTCTGTATCAGGTTACTGTCTCAACTTTTGAATACAGTCAGAATTAAGTCTGTACTATAGTTATAATATTTTATGTGTAATGTTTTTTATGAACTTCTAAATCCCTTGGAGCATTGTTATTGACAAAGATATTTTGGAGTGGCATAATAGTACTTTGTTCTACTTGAAAGCACAGTATTATCATTGTTGAGAAAGTGCCATTTTCCTTCAATTTTAGTAGATTTGAAAGTCACTGGTATGAAATCCTTAAGCCAATGAAGAAAGATTTTAATATTTGTGAATTATCACATATTGTGCAACTAATTTAACAAAGAACATGAACATTCCAGTTGGATTTGGCTGTTATTTTTTAGAAAATGTTACTGAATTATAAAATATGACATTTCTGGCATAATTTGGAGACATGGGAACAACTTAGGACAAGGTTGGCTCAACCTTTTCAGCATTGTGGTCTCCACAGACACAAGATGATTTTATTGTGATGATTTTATCGTGCAATATCATGTACAACTATATCGTTGTAATGAGAAAGATTTTACCATATATTGCTTAAAAAATTTGACATTAATACTGTCTTTGAATATACAGCATCATTCCATTAATTCGACTTGCATGGGGCCACACAGGTAACTGACTTGTCACATATTACAGATTATCATTTGGCACCTATACTGTTCTAAGTTGTTACAAGTAATATTTTGTTGCTGCTCCTATATTTGGTTTGTATAACCAATCATAGCAATATTCCCCTTAGACATGTCCTTCATCTTCTGGTTCAGGGTCATTAGCTTCCTGTCCTGTGTTTTCTGGAGTCTTCATAGCTGAAGAAGTTGGAGTAGGAGACACTCTTGGAGGCCTTTTTGAACTTGTCCATAAGATTTACCTGTTTCATTGATGAAGCTCTTTTTCTGGTAAAAAGCAAAACTTCTTGGTCTTGGGACTATTCTTCTCAAGTTCTGGATTATCAAAGTTTCTGGATTACTGGATGTCAGATTAATGGAGTTTTGATCTAGTAGGGCTGTAACCAGGATTGTGCACTTAAAAGCCCAAATTCTGAATTGTACAGGCTAAGAGAGGAAGGGGTCATGCTGGTACATGCTTGTACATGACATTAGAACTAGAGGACCTCTATGCATGTGATACCTTACCTAGAGTGCCAGCAAAATTTATTTCTTGTGTGGGTGTTCATGGGTCATAATATTGCCCTGTGGGTCACTGCTGCTGTGTTGGGATTCTTCTGATCTAAGAGCATGGTCTCTGCCGTGAATGTACCTTACACCTTCACACCATCTCAACTCCTCCACCCCCTTAATATCAGCCCTCAATACACCTGAAACTAATTGTTGTGTAACTGTATTGAGTTCATGCAAAGAAGTCTTGTGAATTATAAGGATGGCAGTACTTGAGGTCTACTACCATTTGTCTCCTGTTGGATTCCCATCATCTCCTAATGACCTCTATCATCCAGGTGAAAGGGCATGTCACCAACAATGGTATATCATTGTCAGTATTCCTGTGAAAGAATGGTGAAATTACTTGGGGGAACTACAGAGAAGTACACTGAAGGGGGAAGCATGACAGCTTTAGGGAGATGTGGAGGGAGTCAACTCAATGCGGGATGCATCTCACTGAAATTACTGATGACATTGAATTGACCTCATGTTATTCATTGTGGAAGTACTATCTCTATGGCATCCTTCTGTCATTGTGGGTTGTATATATATATATATATATATATAAAAGCCAGTAGCCTCATGTCAACCATGCATTTGTTCTGAATATGATGTTTTGTAAGGTAGTTTATAATATTCTGCTCTTACTTTTTCGTGTTAATAACTATTTGATTTCCCATTTTTTTATTGCATGTGTCCATGAAAGGTTGAGGAGAAGAAGGCTCCCGTGATAACACAAGAAGAAGAACCAGCACAAAAACCAGTAAGTAAAATACCTTTTGTGCATGATATATGTACCTACGCTCCATTGTACTGAATGCTTACAGTATGCATCTTAATATCACTGAAGTATTGATATTTGGTCTATTTCCTCATATGAACTAAAAAAAGTACTCTAACATGAATAGTCTTCTCTTCAGGTAAAAGAATGGGACAGCTGTCCAGGGAAATGTGGAAATATGTGTTGTTCTATTGTAATATTATAATATTATTTCTCGATTTGTTTCTTCTTGATGGATTTTTAACAAAGTGTATGTAGCTGTTCCTTGTACTGAGGTAACTGTATTATTCCTGTGATGTAACTCACTAATATATATCAGCATCCGTTGATTCCAAGTTTGAGAGCCATCAGTTTTAGGCTAAAAGAGACACACCATTCCTAAGTTACAGTTTACAAACACATCATTCTCAGTTTAGTTATGTGTCAACTGTAAGTTCCAAAGGCACATTCCTCAGAAGTTACAGTCTGCAGTTGAACATAAATCCCAAGTTTCAAGGACGTTTTGATCCCAAATTACTTGGGCTCCTTTCTGCGTGGTTATAATTTACATCACATCATTCTCAAGTATAAGAACATAAACATTCGAAGCTATAGTGTCATCATTCCTGTGTTAAAATATACAATCACACACGAATCTAAAATTTTTAAGATATACTATTCCAAACCTCTTACATCCTGCTGCCCCATTAAGGATGCTTTGTATGTTACTTCTGTTTTGAATTGATGTTATTTTTGTATTAAACTATAAGTAGGTCTTTTGAGTGAAGCATTGTTTGATTGCTGTGTCTGTAAACAAAACAGTTTGTACATAGTTTACTGTCTGTGGTAAGCTACAATCAGAGTTGTAAATAAGAATTTTTGTTTGTGTTGTCACCAATCATTACTTTTATGTTTAGGACAGTAATTTTATTTTTGTAGGTAAGTAAACTTACCATTCTGTTCTTTAAGCTTCTTGTATGGTTACTTCCATTCACACACATCCTTGTTGTCCCATTCTGATGATGGTATTGGTGTTCTCAAAATAGGATACTGGGACTAGTTTGTGCAGGCAACATTTTGTGTGCTCTGCTGGTGTAGACATGTTTAGAATTGCACATTTGAGGTAGTTTTATCCACCTGTTTGCTGCAGTTGTTTGTACTATACTAAGAATTTTCAACCCTTTTGGGGATATATGTTGTGTGCATTTTATGTGTTTTCAAGATTCTGCATCTGTCCATTGTATTCTATTAAAGCAAAATTTGTTAAGTGGAGGGAGTGACAAGAATGGCTTTTCTGTGCATCTGTTTCTTTTTCTTGTGTGCTGCTGCTGCGTTTTGTTGTATAGTAAAGTGTCGTCTTAAATGTGAATGGTATATGCAACCCTTCAAGAGGTTTGAAATTTTGAGGAATTATATTCCTGATGAGATGATTGTTAAATACCATGGCTTTAGCAGTCTAGAAGAATTTATTTGTATAAGACCAGGTAGATTTGGTAGAAAGTTATGGGCTGATTGTGGAACTAGTGGATACTGTTTCAAGTTCAACTTCTGCTGTGGTAAGAACCCAAAGAATAATGAAGGCTGTTGCTATGGTCAGGATTGGTTTGGAACATGCTGGAGTATACTTGCCACCTGTATAGTTATTGTGTGTTCATTGATAATGTTTTAAGAGCCGTGATCTTATGGTTTATATAGGACTGCTTGGTTACTATGCTGTGGGTATCTTAAGGGAGAACCCATACACTCTGCACCAAAGAAGTAATGAAGAAAGCTTGAGAAACCATTGACTGCCATTGTTAATGCAGAAGTGATTTTTGTTTAATGAAATAACTGTGTTCTTGTTGGTACTGATTTTGGAATGACTGAAGCTGTCATGGCAGTTTGGAGTTGGAATAGAGCAACATATCAGAAAGTAAGGTATATCACTACCAAGACTCCAGTTCTCAGATAGTTGCAGCTGATCATTATATATTAGTTGGGAAGTATGCAACTGGCATGTGAGGAAGAAGATGTTGCTGGGTCATGTCCATATATGCGATAGATGTAACACTTGTACATGATTTGCTCTACTGCTGACCTGTACATGCGACACATGCGTCGGATCTGTTGAGCTGCAGACATGCCACAACTGAATTTTACCTGGAACTGGGAACCTTATGCATTCCATAAATTTGATGGTGCTGGTTATGTCTTTGATCAGTGAAACATACGGAGAAGATGTACATGAAATGGTTGCAGAGAAAGACCTGGGTTATGTAACCCTCTGTTCAGTTTTTTTCTCCTCAAGCCCTGCCCCTAGAAGCAATCATAGTGTGTGTATAGAAACACAGACTGTAAATGCATATGCTTTGTAATTGTGGTCATAAATTATCTTTGTGTGGTAGTGAAAGTAAATATGTGAGGTAAATTGTAGAAAAAATACACTGCCTCGGTACTAGTTCCCAGTGTCTTGTTCAGGTGTTATGAGGGCAGGGGCATTTTTTATCACTCATAGAATGTTACTCTTCATTGTGGCCTTGTGTTTTATAAATACTTTGACATTGTTTTAATAATAATAATAATAAATTACAAAAATAAATAACGCTGCTTTTAATGGGCCAAGTTACAGGGTGAAAAGATGAATCATACCTAAAGGCAGTTTGCAAATGCACTGAAACCAAAGTTACAAAAACACATTGTTTATAAGTTACAATTAACAAAGACACATGAATCCTGAGTTACAAGTCAAATAAACCTGAGCTGTTGTGGCTCAATATCTGTTGTAATTTTGACATTGAAGACAGATCTGTGAGCCATGATAATATTCTGAATATACCATATAAGAAGCACTTCTCATTAATTAAATGCAGGGAATTCCTTATGACTTAACATGTGAAGAATGATGTTGTACACATATCATGTTCTGTGTGCTCTTTAATCTGTATGTAGCATGAAATGAAACCTGTGGGAATAATGCTTTTTCTTCTTTGTACAAATTCTTTCCTAACTGTGTGGACTTCCCAACAATAACACATATTGCCTATATAGATTCGTAGATACGACCCAGTGGAATATATATCTAGTAGTTCTGAGGAGAGTGAAGAAGAAATAGAGGTCATGAAGGTGGGAAAACGTGTGACTAAAACTACAGAAGAGGAATATGATGAGGAGGACGAGGAAGATGATATTCTTAATGAGTTGGATTTTATTCGTAAGGTGAGCGGGCAGCAACTTCAGCAGCACTGATTTGGATATTTTCATTTGCTGTGCCCGCAGTAGCAACATTATATCTGCCTGGCAAAATAGCTACACTGATTTTGTCTATGTCTTGTACATCTTGTACATATTGCTGTGTTTTATGTCATGCTTTTGTGGTGTCCAAATGTTATGTAGTTGCCTCAAATTTCTTTATCATCATTTAACGATCTGCTTAGTACCATTTTGCTGCAGATGTTTGCAGTTGCAGGAGAAAAATTTCATCAAGGGTATAGAATGTGCTGTAGATATATATAGCATTTGTTTGTACAGTTTTGTATTCTGAAGGGGCTTAGCTCTTGGTTGTGCGTAATGATGTAGATTGCATTTGGTGTTCAGTATCTCAAAGCAAATAATAATAATAGGTTATGTTTTACTTTTGTGTGAATGTATTCTGTTTAGACTGAACTTGAAATTAACTCCTTTGCTTTGGAGCTTGCGGGTATGTTTTATTCTTGAAAAGTGGTATTTCATTAAAAAAGTCTTTAAGTCAAGAAATATTGCTTTACTTTTGCTTTCATTCATAAATTAGTCCTAATTTACCTGTATCTCATATATAATGAGACAGAATCTGTGCTTGAATGGGAGTTATCAAAATATATTTTGGCAAACAAAAATGTTGTGCATTGTATATTTTAGCTTCATCTAATACCAGCCTATTTCTCTTGTAGTATAAAATTAATATAGTGATCTGAGTTGTTATTATATTTGTGCTTATACAGATTGCAATTTATTGGTGGGGCTTTTCACATATGTTTTAAAATTAATAGTTTTAGTGTTTTAAACTTAAGAGGAGGGAATGCTCTTTTTTGTGAGTTTGTTTGTGAAGTAGATTATTTGGTGTTAATGTTTTCCGAAAGTTTAGAGCATGGTTTCTCAAACTGTGATATGCGTACTGCTACTGGTCCACCAAGTATTGTACACTGGTATATGGCATTAATAAAAAAATTGAAATGTAAAAAAAAGATAAACATTTTAAAAACTAAATAAAATGTGCCGCATATTTGTTAATGTACAGCACTGCTGGAAACATAAAACTCATTTCCATAGTGAGCCTTTCTTTCCAGTTTCTGCTCTTTCTCTCAATCCAAACAATACTGGTGTACATTGAAATTATTAAATTCCATTTAGTGGTATGGCAACAAGAGAGTTTGAGAACCCATGGTTTGTAGCTTCTTAGTGGCATATTCTTTGGAAGATTTCTTTTGTTGAGAAGTACTGTAACATGCTGTTGTCACAACCGTGCCTCTTAATTGTAGGTGGATGGAATTATTACAATTTTGTTTGTCATATACTGCGTTTATACTATACGTTAAGAAGTGTATCTTTATTTAGCAGCAGATTATGTTTGCTTAGAAAGGGAAGAACTCTTTTATAGACTCATTTGTTATTGTTCTTGGGTATTCTTCTATTTGAAAAGTGTTGTTTCTTCCAATATTTCATTTGTTGTTGTCCTTAGGACATCCTCAGTATGAACAGTGCTGCTTCTTTGAAGATACATATTTTTTAAGTTCTTTAGCAAGGCATCAAACACCATGGCAAACCAGAATGGTTCTTCATTTACATGCTGGCAAAAGAAAATAATTAATTGTGGAATAATGATTCCATAATATATTCTTTCCTGCCTAATATTATTGTATCCAGCATGTCATTACATATGTTGGTTATATTGTTGACATCATAATCGTAATCGTAGTTGTCGTCATCATTGCATCATTATCATCATCATCATCATCATCATCATCAT
>Ga0123354_10003208_pt1 | contig 22414 bp, 13 predicted proteins | sample TergutLab28metaG_2_FD_97872 | JGI IMG/M metagenome (GOLD analysis project Ga0123354, IMG submission 97872) | Labiotermes labralis P4 segment gut microbial communities from Petit-Saut dam, French Guiana - Lab288 P4 | ecosystem: Host-associated > Arthropoda: Insects > Digestive system > Gut ... | reverse complement strand
TTTTTTCCAGGGGGATAAAGTCGTTGCAACAAAAGTGGGCGAAGTGTATTGAGTTATTAGGGGACTACATTGAAAAATAAAAAATATTTTTTTGTGATAAGTTGTTTCTTTCTTACTCAGGTATAAATTATTGAACACCCCTCGTATCTTCTCTGTGGTGGGTTGATCATTCAGTCATGAATGCTTATGCAGCAGACAGGCAATTGCCACACAGGGAGATAGAAAATGTTGATCTGCCCATTTCTAGTAACCAGCATACTTATTTTTGGCCACTAAATTTTAAAAACTTTTGCCACCCTCATTATAACATTTCAGGATTTCTTTGAATTTTAGTATTGACAATTGTACTGTATTCTAACATACCTCTAATTTTATAGTAGAATTTGAACTTGCAATGTATTTGAGTTGATGCACCAGATATAAAGTGTGTGCCTTGGGCATGTGTGACCAAGCAAAGTGTCTGCCTGTCTCTCTGTCCATACACAAGACTTAACGGTAGTATGTGACTTTGTGTTGCAGCAGGAAGCAGCAGCTGTTTGTGGAATCACCAAAATCTCTGCCCCTGGACACACTCAGTGCTACTTTTGTGTCTGTGGTAAGTGACAGTTGTTTTTTGCACCATGAATGCCAGACACATGCACATTACAGAAGACTGTAATCTTGTTTTTGTGTTAGTGTGTAGAGTGTGTACTGTTGTATCCATAATTTGACCAACTTTTCCCATAGTGCTTATACTGTCAGTTGTTTAGTGTGTTATGGTTTCCTGACACTGTTAAAACTGTTTTGGCCACTGCCTCTTATCTTCTGACATTTCTTAGTCTTAATGCTGGTTTACACCTGTTGTTAACCTGTTTATATATATGTATAAAATGTGAACTTGATTGTAATGTTGTTCTGGAATTTAGTCTGATAGATAGGTGTCAGTGGCTCACAGAAACCTGCTTCCCACATCTTCATTGATACTGGTGTGAGAACATCAAATCCCCATGTATGTTGTATGAGGTCTAACTCTATTGTATATGTGTAGTTACATGAAGAATGTAAAAAAGATGTGTATTTCCATTGTGTTCCATGTATATTTGTGACCCGGTAAGTTTTGCTGTCATATTGTCCATTATAGTTTGTTTTTCTGTAAGCGCTTTTATCATGCTTCTAATTGCTTTTTGTTTTCTTTCTGCTCTGCTTCTCCTGTGTTGGTGTCACCTGCTTTATATGCACATTGCCTCAGGGTGGCGATAAGCTCACCTTGGCCCTTGGTGGTGCTAACTCCGCAGCTGTTGGCACAACTGTCACACAAGAAGGTGCACATAGTGATGATACCACACAGGACGAGACCGATGATAACAGCAAGTTGTCACAAAAACGCTGCACCACCCCTGTGACTGTTACACACTTCTCATGGTCTGATCATGGCAAACTGGAGCGTGTGATACTCCCATCACCATCACTTGACAACAAGACCACCCTAAACCACTCTGTTGCTGAAGATGCAGCAGCCAAGAAGTCCATGACACCCCCAGTGCTGGGTCTGATCACAACTTCCAACAGTCACACCACTCCATCCCTGTCTCCAAAGGTCATGAGACCAATATCACAGTCCCCCAAGTCTCCACAGCTTTCTCCTCTGCCTGTCCTGAATGCAAACAACCCGTTTATCAATCCTTTCACAGCATCCAAGTTGTCCCATACTGAATCCAAGTCCCTGCCACCAACAAACCCATTCCATGGAGTGCTGGCAGATAAACCAAACCCTTTTCTGTCTCTTTCTACTGCCATATCAAATCCTTTCCAGGAGTGTGAGGGTAGCAAGTCACACACCACACATGATAGTCCTGAGGATATATCTGATAAGACCTCTACTGTCTCCCCAAAATCACCTGTTGTGCCATTGTCCCCCATAGTACAGAGCTCTCCAGTGGCTGATAAACGGACATCTGCCACCACTGCTGGGGAGACTCGTCAGCGCAAGGTTTCAAAGGTAAGTTTTGCAGGAGCCATACTTCAGATTTGTTTACTTTAACAGGAGAAAGTGTATGGGTAGTTATGCTAAATAGGAAAAGTCTGGTGAAAGAAGGGAGCAAATGAATAGATGCACAAAGGGAAGACTATGCTAAAGTTATCACAACAGAAAATTGAACATCACAATTGAGTGGGTAGTTCTCTGGCTTTATGTTCAGGAGGTCACATTCGGATATTGGCCCAGAGACTGGCTGTCGTGTGAGGTTTTCATGATCCTCAGTCCTTCCAACAAAGTGCAACGATATTACCTCAAATTAGGCCTTGGCTCTTGCTGTCAATAAATCATGTAACACAAATGCACTATTTTATAATTGGGGGTATGTGTACATTTTTTTTACAGAGCTTGTACATGTTCAGGCAATATTCTCTTGTCATCTTCAGGGAGCTTACACCAAAATTTCTTCAAAACCCAAAGCATTAAAATAGGTCACAATAAACATATAAACATAAGCATATGGCTAGTTGTATTCATAATTTTTCAGGCCTCCAGAGGTGGTAATAGTCAAATAGTTTTCTGGGTAGTGACACTGTTGGATTGTGCATTGCCACATGTTTTGGAGCAATGTGCTGCCTCCATCTTCATGGCAGCAGAATCTTGTCCAGGTTGACCATGGCATGATATGGGGGAAGAAGTGGTTCAGTTTTATAGCTTTGTTGAAAGGAGTTAAGCTATTCAGAATCATGGAATGGATAAAGGGGATAGATCTTGGTCTGGTCTGATAGAAACTGTTAAGTAGTATAGTTGACACAACTGGGCCCTTGCAGGGTGAATATGTTCTGTTTGGATTGACATACCTTTGGGAGGTAACATTCAGTAAGCTGAAGCACTTCACAAACACGGGACCATACTCACATGTCTTAAGATAATCTGCATAACTTGATATTTCAAAGCAACCAGCAGACATAACATAGCATTTTGAAAAGGCCAGAAAAATTCTAATCATCAGTGTAAACAACACTTAACACATCTCCCAACTGCTTTTCCAATTTGTTTTTACTTTGAACTGAGAAGAATGCAGTGAACTTTGCAATTTTTGACGAAAAACACTGCCATTTGCTGGGAAATGAAGTGTGAACCTACTGAGTATGGCGCATATTGGGCAACGTTGCATTTTACCCCAGGCTACAGTTCTTATAGCTGCAGCAGCACAGTGTATGGTATAATAATGTGTTGCACTAAAAGTGTCTGCATCTGTAGGTTGGTAGTTTAATGATGAGTGCTGTCACATGTTGCAGGAGTCGCCTAATGCTGGCACTGCTACTGTAGCTAACAAACAGACCACCAAACTGAACTCAAGTGGGTCTGTACCAAGCCTCAACCAGCTTTCTCCTTGGCTTGTAGCTCCTGACACTTCTGTGACCACTGAAACAACTGCTAAACCAGTCAAACATGAGCAGCCAGTGATACATCGCAAGACCGTAATCACAACCGAGCTGTGATAATGTTCATGAGTCATTTGCAGAGAGAAAAATCTGTTTAGGTAGTGAAGTGAACCAGAGTGATTGAAATTTTCCTCTTGTCACAAGCTGTTCCTGAAAAGAAAAGGCACTGAAGGAAGTACATTGTGGAAGTTCATATAAATATTGCACAGGTGTGCCATCTGTTAACATACATATGAATTATACTCGGCAGAAAGCAGTGTATAAGCAACGCCAGATCAGATGGCAGCTCATGAAGTGTGGTTGGTATGGCAAAGGGGAAGGAATTATGGTGCAAGGTCAGAGTGAAACACGGTACATTATTCAAGAGTTTGGGACACTAGGTCAGATTGCATGAGTATGAGCCTTCCATTATTGCTCAGACTGCACATTATACTGTAGGTCTACTCTGCTGTCCTTTGTTCTTTATCATACTGCCAAATGCTAGGATTTTGTCTCATAGGTGCCCCCATCTCAAGAATAAACTCCTTTACCTTTACTGAGGCAGGCAGTTTGCACAGACCTCTGCAGGTAAAACAAACACATCTGTATACTGGAACTTGTCAGATTGAAATGGTTGTAAAAAGTAGCATGTATAGAGAGATATACATTGTGTACCAAATTTTAGTTACGAAACCTGGAGTGAAGAGACCACTAAGGAAATGGAAGCGTAGTTTGGAGATAATATTAAAATGGATTTTAAAGTGAGGGAGGATGTGAACTAAATTTTGTTTGGTTCATGACAGGATCCAGGGGATACATATTGTGAATACTGTGATAGGTCTTTGGGTATTATGAAAGGCAATGAATTTCTTGACCAGGTGAGTGAACTCAACTACATGGGTTTATAGTGAAGCCATTGAAGGATATCTCATGGCTAATCCCTCCCTCCACTCCAATGCCAGGGGCTACTGATGTCAGGGCTGGAGGAAAATACAGCAGTAGGCAGATGGGGAGAAGTCTTGAGTGCTGTCATCCACAGACTTCTTGCTGTGGCCTCAGAATAATTATTTTATATTATTGCTGTGACATGTTTGTTTCAAGTGGTCAGATTCTGTGACATCGCATGTCATTCAGTTTGTATTTTTGTGAAGATTGATTCTCTGTCTGTACAAGTTGTGTTGTTCCATTCTGGTTCACTTCTGGTACTTCTACAGATGTTTATTTATGTTTTAAATTTTTACATCATAATGATAACTGTAAGCTTAGCCTCTTGTCTGGCCCACTTGTGGTGAAGCTCTGTAAGTAGACAAGTATCAACAGCCACACTTTATTCTCTGCTTAACTTTTAGATGGTAAGCGATGCATTGTGACATCGTATATGTATGGTTCAGCTGGGTAAGAATTGCATTTTTTAAATGTTAATAACAAGTAAAATATGGCTACCAGTTCTCCAGAGCTGAGAGATACATTCCTGGACCATCAATAGTTGCCCTAATATTTAAATAGTTGGTACTGGGAAATTTAAATTCTGTGTGATCCATTTAAAACTGTATTGCACAATGTGTATCTTGGCATATAATTGCAGAAACATGTGTGCATAGTTAATCCACTTATAGTTTGTGCTGGATCTCCAAGGAGGACACTGCAGGATTCAGCAGGTTGGTGCTGTGTTATATGAACAGGGTATAACTGTATATAGGTTGAAACACTTTTTCATATATCAGATTATTCTGAAGGATTGTATCCACCCATATCTAACATCCCAGGCCTTTTTTAGAGGGGTTCTGTCAAAGAACATAAATACAAAAACAACTGATGACACATTTAACAGCTGAAAATTCCATCAACAGTAACACCACAGCAGGAACTTTTACCTGTCTCTTGGACCATGGTCAAGAAAATTGATGTAGCTATTCAGAATACTGGAGGACACTCATCATTTTTTGTGAACCTTCCCTTATGTTTTACCTACAATGTGGTATGAAATACTTTTCCATTTCAATACAGTTTTGAAAGGACACTGTGATGTCATGGTATAGAATACTGAGTTATCCTGTCAGGTGGTAAAAGGCAAAGGTAAAGCTATCCAATTACGGACCTGGACAGGCCCATAAGTATCAAGAAGATTGAGGCTCCCAGAATTTGTAGACACTCAGCATATGAAGGTGGTAAGATTGTCAGCCTTATACACTGGCCAGCATTACACCCTGCCTGAAGATATCCATAGCACTTATTTCTGTTAGAGGCTGAGTCAACCCCAGGGCACAGGCTGTTAAGCAGTAATATGCTTAAAACATGTATAATTTGCATTTGGCAGCAAGCTACTTTGTGAGAATTGAGGTTCTCGTTATGGTGTTGCGGAATATTAAAGTCTTCTGGGATGTGACACTGTCATCATGCAGGTACTTGCCCACTGGCAAATTGCTGCCTCTTAGAAAACTGGAATCATCAGACTGCTGTCTATTAACAGAGCCACATTGCCAGTATTTGTCTTTCAAGAGGCTGTAGCATCATTCTTGAGAATGTTCATAGTCAGTGTGAATAATAATAGGCTTTGTCAACACTGCATCTTGTTTGACCCTTCCTCACCCCTTTATTTTCAGTCTCCTCATGCTTCTTGGTCAGGAATGGTGTATACTTCAGAGGGACACTGATAGATGAGCATGGAGCAGTGGTAGAATGATAATTGGCAGTGCATATCTGAAGAAACCTTGGCTAAGGCTTGCTCCTGTGCCATTCCTAGACTCATATGAAGGCATCTGTGATTGCATCCAGGTTTGCACAGTGTGAAGCCACCAATCAATTGCGGTAGCTGATGCGTTTCTGCTTATTATCTGATTTCCTTAGCATGTTATTTGTGTTTGTCATGCAGAGTGACAGACCACTTTTATACACACAAGATAAGATGAAGATAGATGCAGTTTTGACAAGGCAGTAGCACTGAGACATACATCGACATGAATGTTGTCAATCATGTTGTCTAGTGTTTCAGTATGTGCCATGTGGGACCAAACGTGTGCCCTTAATCTCTATCAGCAGTGTTGTTCAGTGCCTTATTTTCAATATGTAAAATGCAGGTGTAACAATTATTAACCCTCATAATGTCCAGACTGATCATGTTCATTGTATAATGGGCTGACATTGCCAGCAGTCTTGTGTACCTGAAGTAACTGCTAGTTTGGATTGCTGCAAATAATTGTGCCCAGCTCTGGGACTGTAGGTAATGGCTAATGTTGAGTTCAATAATTTTTAATTTGAGGAGGTAATTTGTGAAATATTGTAAAATAATTATTCTTTAAGACAAAAGTCAAAAGCATGGATTTCAGACTTGCAGCAAGAGATATCAATGTAAGACAGGGAGCGCACTGACAGGAGCAGTGGGAAGGTTAATGTTTTGAAGATTTATGGACAGTTCCTGTCAGTATGTCACATATTAATGATTAGTCCGTGGCCAAGGTACAGCATCTCAACTCGCTAGTAGAATTCATGAATGTATCCTTTTTCTCTGATGGTGCTTCTCCCTGTAACTAAAAATAAATGAGAAGGTAACATCCCAGACATATGAGAAAAATTAACTGCATTTAATCAAAGTGATTGTGGAGTAATATCACAGTCCAAAATGTTTCATACTTCTCAATTCTTTAAACTTTTTGGATTTTTTCCATTGTGTGTATTGGAATTTAACACACCACATTTTTCTACTTGTGCATTTCTTTTGGATCAAAATTTGTTTCAGAGATTTGGAGAGAAGTGAGGTGATGACTCCATTGCTAGCTGAGATATCTTTTGATTGTTACACAGCATTTTTGTGGTTTTGTTTTGTAGGGCTGGCAGCACTGTGAAATAATATTTTTTTATGTATATATATTAGTTTGTAAAAGATGGATTTTATTGCAAAGATGACAAAGTATTTATTTCATAGTATTAAAGTAACATTTGTTCTATCCCAGTTTGTGCAATATCAGACAGGAATGTTGCTTCATAATGCTAGACAATAAGCAAGCAGAGCAACCTAAGATATGATGTGTGTGCACTGGCCACACTCATTCATCTCTTGCCAGTGCCAGGATTTCTGACAGCATTTATTTTAATACTTATCCTGTTAATGAAATGACCAATGTATGTTTTAATCTGAAGTGTACAGCTGCATCATTTGCATTAAGATACACCTGACTTGCATGAATGTGACATGCTTGCAGCATTACATGGCTGTGTCGCACTGGATGCCTTTGCTTTCCGCACCTTCCGCAAACGTGTATGCTTCTTTGTTAACAGTGATGTCTGTGTGGACAGGGGTCAAAAAATATGGTCATGTGGTTAGCCATTGATGATAAAAACATTTTGACTGGCAACTCATTTTCCATTTGGTATTCAGGAGCTGACTTTTTCAGGTCTGTCAGTCTCACTAGGTCTTTTGTAACACACAAAATGGCAAACTACATCCAAAAATATTGAAATCAACATAATTAGTAAGTCATGATAATCTTTCTTTTCAGTTCATTTGCTTCATTTTGTGTGTGTGTGTGTGTTCAGGATAAATGGTTCAACAACAAGAAATTAATCTTGCACTCCACATGTCAGCAAGAGCCATACTAAGGCACCAGAAAATAGTGATGTGCATTTTCTGGTGACAGAGATATTTGTATAACAAATTTTCAGAAAATTTTTGACTCCCGGTTAAGAGTGAGTTTTTATAATACATTACAAATAGTCTGATAGTTCTGATTGCATGTAGCAACACCTTCTGATATGCAGATGAAACCAGTGATTGGTGGTTTATGTAATGGTTAGATGTTGCTTACTTTCATGTATTACACACTTTACCTGAAGCTGATAAGAACTAAATAATGCTGAGTATTTATAAACTTCGTACAAAATGTAACACTGTTATGCTTTATTCATCATGGAATAAGGGTTCTTTTTATATAATTGTTTTCATTGGTATTGTGCTTACATACTGGAGAGAAACATCATAGTGTTATAATGGCAGCTATTGTTGGAGTTCAGTTGTGTTCTGTAAACTGCTTATGATACAGCAGGGTTACCAGATGGAATTTGGTCGGGGCTCACATGAACAAACTGGGCCTTCATTACAAGCAGCAGGGTGTTTGGATGTGTTTCAAATCCTCATTTCCAGTCACTCAATTATTTTACCAACCACTGCACATATATAAATTTATAAAATTTGTACATTAAAATGTGAAATGAATTTCTTAGTAAGTGTTATGCCCTTCCTTAAAAATTGTAGTTCCTGTAGGTTATTGATAGTGAGAAGGAAATGCATTCATTTCCTGGGCAGAGTAAGCATATGTCCAATATGTAAGCAGCGTTTTGAGCCAGGATAACTAATTTCATGTGGGATATTGAGAACTTGGATTCTTTGCAGCAGCAACAGTTTTCCTTGCCAAAGTCACAGCATCCTGTCCAACATATATCCAAAGATTTGTCCATCAAGGATAAAAACTGCTGGACTTTGAAGCCGCTTATTCGACTACATGAACTGCCTAGGTCCACTATGTGTATAACTTTACCTCCCCACTACCTGTATGTGGCATGGTATCTAGGCAGGTGGACAACTTTATCTTAATTCATTAACATTCCTGTGCTTTGCCCACTTCTTTTCATAAAAGTAGATTAATAAAAAGTGTAATTCTGTTTTGTAAGAGTCTAATCTTGGTCTGTCATTCTGATGGAAGACCAGAGACCTAAGTGCTTTGGTTGTCTATTGTATGTGCAATTTATTTAATTCTGTTACAAGCTCAGACTGAACATTGCCAAGTGATGGGATAATACGAGGTAATGAACTTGGAAGGTTGTGGTGTAACTGAAGATACTGTTAAAGCATTTGTCTGAATGAAGTTTAGTAAACCGTGAAGAACCTTTGTTATGATAGTCTGTCCTGGTATAGATTTGGACTGGGAACCACCACAATACTACCCAGAAATGTCATCTCTTAACATGCTGTGTTAGTGTCTGAAATGTGAATGTTGTTTGGTTGACAGCTTTAAGATGGACTCTTTGGCACTGGTAATCAGATATTATCAGTCCTTATTAATCAGAATAGATTGTAAAATAAACCACATTAACCCAAATGATGGTAGTGACATTTCCTTTAGATCAGGATGTAATATTTGGGTCATCTTTCTAAACATAAAACCATGAGATATCAGATAATTATTACCATTGAAACATTAAAAGCTTTGCAAAATTTGGGAGTTTTTAGGGTTTTGTAGAAGTGTAATTGAGGTCTCTGTTATCCTGGTATGTAGTGCCAGGTTAATGGATGACTTCATGTCCAACATTTTGAGGCAGCATGGTGGTGGTCTCTTAAAGGGTTGAAAATGGTCACTGCATGTAATTGGTGCATAAGAAGTTAAGGTGTACACCATCAACAAAAATAATAATTCTGAAAATCTGTGTGATATTTTTTTGCATGTTTGCATACTGTTAGTTTTGTTATATGAATACCATAGCTGTCAGTAAAATATTGTTTTGTTTCAGTAGATGTGAATGCCATGTAGAGAAACTTTGTACTTATGTCAGAAAATTTCAAACAGGGTCAGTTTGCCAATAACCTCAGGATGGTCAGAAGGTTTGGAATTGATGCTTGTAGTTGTATGTAAATATGTGCCTTTATGAGCATCTTAAATTCCGTCCAGATACTTTGTGGCTGAACTCTTTACTGAATAAAGTATTGTATGACTAACATAGTAAACATTTTGAATCCTTTTCTTAACCTTGAAGTGTTGCAGCCATTCTGTGAACTTTATATGTTCCATGTCTGTGCACAGAGGAATATTTACACTTATGTTAAGTGATCTACACTAGGGTACACATTGATACTCATCTAACAGGATGTACATCGACTATAAACAGCTAAGAAGAATCCAACACAGTATTTGTTTTTAATGACATAATTTGACTTTTCATGATCACAGAGAGTGCTTAAGATATTAACTGTAACATGGGTGGTTTTAGTTATGCATTTTATGTAGTTGTTTTCTATTGTATGTATTCTCCTGTGACATCCTGATGATGGTTGCAAATGTGACCAAAACAGGTTGGTGAATAGTAATATATGATAAAACATATTTTATCTTAGTGCATTTGTTGGTTTTTTACATAAGTGTAAACTTTTTCTGAAGTTTCGCACAGTATATAAACTGACAGTAAAATATTTTAATGTATGTTCCATACATCTTGTACAGTTTATTATCCAGACCAACAAATCCACAACATATATATTAATAATATTTTATATTTGTAAGCACTCCTGCTTGTTTCAACGCATCTCCATCATCATCTGGGAGTCTTAACCTTGTACTTTGCCAAAGTTACAAAATTATTAAAATTACAACTCAATATAATTGGTTGATTAAAATGTTAACATGTTCATTGTTGAATGATAAAATACAACCTGTAAAACATTAATAATTATAAGCTGTGGAAGTTGTTTGGTGGCCGCATATACAATCTGGAGTCTTGTGGGTGTAACCCTTATATTGGTGTTTCCTGTGTGCTCTCAGTTCTCATCATACCAGTATACAGGAAACACCAACATCGGGATTATACCCACAAGACTGTCCAGATTGTATATGCGGCCACCAACTTCCACATGTTAAAATTATTAAAGTTTTACAGATTGTATTTTAATAATTTTGTAACTTTAGCAAAGTACAAGGTTAAAACTCCCAGATGATGCAGATGTGTTGAAACATGTAGGAGTGCTTATAATAAATAAAATATTACTAATATATATGTTGTGCATTTGTTGGTCTGGATACTAAACTGACAGTGTCTTGGGGGGTCTGTGGTTCAGTGGCTGGTGAGGACAGGGATCCTTTTTGCCACCATTGTCCAGATTGGATCTGGGACCCATCTAATATAGGGGGATAGTGAGGGCTGTTACAGTAAGGCGAAGCTGAACACGATTGTACATAGTGTCAAGGTTAAGAATGTGTCAGGCCTTACTTTTGCCCCAGTATGTGCCTTACAGGTTCATATCAATTCACATTTATGCAATATAACCATATTCTTTTCCTTTACTGTGATAATCCTTTGATGCATCTATATTGATTCACCAATTGGCACATAATATCCCAAACATTTGCTTCTTCATCTGTAACCTATTCTTGAATTATTTTTGCCTTCATATTAACATTTTAGGTATAATAAGGCTACTACTTAATGTTTAATTTTCATTCCGTTTTATATTAAGGATGATACTGTAGCATTATATAGTTTTGTTCATTGTAAATAGTATTTGTTAATTCCATCTTGTTACTGATGACTAGTTTTATATTTGTATACAACCAGTATATATATATATATATGACTGGTTCAATATCCATTGGTTGTAACCGACTATGGATCTTTGGAATTAAATAAATGAAATGAAATGAAATTAACCCGAAAATCCTTTAACAGTTCTAAATTCTGCACTTATCAGCCCCAGGGTTTCATTTGGCAGGGATATTGGGAATTTTTATTACGACACCCCAAACCAATTTGATTACGAGCAAGAGAGGGGTGCAGGCAGCTTGGACATGAAGTGTTCTATTTAATGATGTTGCCAATTTCTAAGCTTGACCACCTGCCTCCATTTACAAGGTGCCAACGGTTTTGATGTGTAGAGTTGTTTTTCCTTAGCATTGTGGAGTACATAAAAAATAAGTTTCGGTACGTACCACTGTAATTTAATTACCATGGCTGGCATTCGTAAGTTACTGCAATTCGATAAGAAGATAAAAACGACAAGTAAAATACACGGTTCCCACATGTTCGTTTGATTACAGCAACGTATTGTGTCGCTTAGACAATTCTATTGCTACTACTGAAATCTCTTTTCGGATTTCAACCTAACATCATCAGCATCCGTCACAAGTTAGGCCTTGTAGACTCCTTTCGGTCTCGTCTAATAGCTCTTCAAAGGTCTTCCAAGTCGTCTTCGTCCATTTGGTCTATAATTCTGGTTTTAATAATTCCCGTTTTCTTTATTTCGTACCTTTTACGACTTTGTTGTGTAATAACATATGACAACTGTACAGAATTTATGTTGTATCATACCGCACAGTCCCAACACCAACGCATTCACCTCGCTTTCACAGATTCTCGCTTTGGATGTAACCTGCCCAATTTCAATGTCGCGTTTGAATACAGATTAGATCATTTGTGCAGATTACGAACGTCCTCTTATGCCTCGTTACGTATTCCGTAAAACGTGACTCTGTTATCTGTGATGTGAAGTTTCTAATCCATGGTATCGCGTTGAATTCCATATCGATATTTTGTAGTGTATCGAAGCGGGAAATACGTGAATGTAGTGACAATGTTTGCTAGTAACGTGCAATTTTAAGATTAGTTTTGTAACATTATCCAGACAGTAATAAATCAGTAGTATATACTAGAAATGTTCGAATTAGATGGTGATTTCGATTTGGATGAGGTTTGTTGAATGATAGTTGTAGAGGCACACTCTAACCTTCCTGAGTTGCTATTCCAATGCAAATGATTTAAGATGAGTTTAACAGTACTTGTTTTCGCTGTATTAACGGCATTTTTTTTAGTGGGTAAACATATGTTCAGTTTTAGTGAACTGTCTGTTAAATAAGACAGAGTATCAGTTATACCTTGCCTATGTTGCAGGATTTTCTACAAGGAGTCTTTGAAACAGAAACTGAGGTCATAAATAAAATTGCACGAATTGAAGCGAAAGGTGAAAAACGTTGTACCTTGGGGGAGGATCCTTGTCTGGCCACAAAGAAGCACAAATTATCGAGCAATGACCATAGTAGTTCACAGTTTGGAAACACTTCTCTGTTTGAAGACAGTGGTGAGGTTGTGGTAAACGGTACTAAAAATAATGAGACTGAAAATTGTGGACAGTTTAACAGTGAGCATGAAGTGAGTAACATTAACTGGAATGCATCTGAGACTGAAAATCGTGTTACTAGAAATGACCCCTGTAAACGAGCAAGTTTCAGAATGCTGATGGATGATACCTGCTCCGTTTTTTCAAGCAACTACACTGATGGCAGCATTCCAGACACATGTGAGTCAAGAGTATGTACGCCTTCAGATGGAAGGCAGAGACTTAGTGGAGACAATACATTTAAAGGTAGTTGTTCTCAAATATATACCAATAAAATAATCCTAGCAGTAATGTAGGTTTCAACATCCCATTTTCTCCATTCTCTCATTTGTTAGAGTTAAGAAGCTGGCAACAAAGTCCTTGGTCTTCTTTATGAACTGACTTAGACAAGATTTAACCTTCTGAGGCCTGAAATATTTTTAAATTCCACTCCTGCCTCGCAGAAAACACACTTTATCTCTATTACAAAGACCAAGCCATTAGACTTTTAGTGACTGGGTTGGTATTTAAATTGTAATACATAGTATATGAAAAACATATTATTTTAAGATAAAATTATGAAATAAATGACATTTTGTGGAAAATGCAACAAATTATTCAACGTGTCTGAAGAATGTAGTATATGTCCTTGTTACCTAAATATATCAAATTAAATTCTGGGGGTATTTTTTCATGTGCGTTCGCATGTGTGAACGTAGGTCGTTGAAAGTTTAATACCGTAAAGGTAAAGTTGACCATGCGCACAGTGCAAAGACATACGGGAGCATGGAAGTACAACCTCACTTGTTCCTAACCTTGGCACTTGATGAGGCAACAGATGTCCAACCTGTAGCCTAGTCGCTGTACTGACTACACTGTTCTTTCTCCTTCATTGTACTGTTCAGGGAGGTAATGACCGTTTACGGTAAGAATCATACAACACGTATTAATGGAAAATAGGCAAAATTCTGTAATCTTTCATTGTTAAACAAGTGGTGCATATTGTGTGAGTTATTTTGTTTCTGTTCTTACAGGGATGGTGGGGCCTGTTGTAACTTCACAGTACGACAAGGTTGGTCTGACCATTCGTCAGCGAAAGTTTCCGGGGCCAGCAGGCTTGCTTCCAGACAAGGTCAGTGGTGCTCTTGTTACAGTGATGGATCAGTTAAACATTAACATTATGGTCTATGATAGTTTGGTAGATATGTACCAATGTTTCGGAGGAACCTGCTGCTTCTGTCTGCAAGGTAGAAGGGAGAAGATAAAGGTAGCAGGTTTCTCTGAAACATTGGTACATTTCTACCAAATTAAATGGTATCACATTTGAGAACACCATAATCTTAATATACCCTATTATGAAAACCTCAGATCTCAGTTAAAAAAATTATTTGTTTCAGGGAACCAAAAGATGTCTGTATCTTTTGTGGTTTTATGTTGTGAATGCAAGTAGCTGTTTGGCCCTGTAGTATTACTGTACCATACTTACTCTTCAAACTTCTTTTTTTCTCTAGTTTTTAATTACAAAATATGGTCAGAGAGAGAAAGTACAGGCATTTGGTACGGTGTATAATTTGTGACAGCTGTACTGAGATTATACTTGGGCCATAGATCATTGGTGTGGTGACACTTGAGGCTTCCCCCTTGCTACTTTCCATTGTATTCTTTTCCAGATCCCTCTTAGCCTCTGTCACCCAGCCCTGCGTACTTGCTGCTAGTGGAGGTTATCATTATAAATATTCGGAAAAGAGAATTGCTAGATGAATGCAGTGGAATATATGAAAGTACAGGAGATGGGGATACTGTGGTTGGTACAGCAGCTCACTATGGGCTGGATGGTCCAGGGACTGAATCCATGTGGGGGGCAAGAGTTTCCATGCCCATCCAGAGTGGACCCTAGGCCCATTCAGCATCCTGTACAGTGGATCTTACCCAGGGATAAGGCAGTTGAGGTGTGATGCTGACCACCCACCCACTTCTAGTGCTGAGGTTGCAAATGGATTTGAGCCATACTTCCTGCTTTTTGTGTGCCTGCATAGGCTTGTCGTGGGGTGACCTTTATCTTTACACTGGAGCAGAAAGTGTAATGGCCTTTTGTTTGGCATGTGTAGGGGACTGCTTTTTGTGGCCAGTTAAACATTGGAAATTGTGTTGATTTTCTGCCCCATTTTACAGGAGACTGTCAAGCAATATGCTGCATGGGATATACGTAAATATGTGCTTTCTTTCTTTCAGGACCAGTTGATGAACCAGTCCACTGTTCGACCTCCCATAGCAGATTCAGAGATACTGCATAATGAGGTTAGACCCACAGCATTGTATCATCAGATGCAGACAAACATCATGGTCCAACCCTAAAACACATAATTTTCAATAGAGAAAGGTGTCTGGATGTTTTTTATGAAATGCTTATAGAAGCCTACTCTACTGGGCCCATGGTTTGAAAGTAGCTCCATCTAGGAAGCAAGGGAAGTAGTCCCTGCCCCATGATGAAAATAACAGCCACTTTTTGATATTCAGTGGCTTTTTAAAACTCAGGTGCTGTACACGGTGTAAAAGAGTTATCTTCATCCATGTCACACCATTGTCAAGAGCTCAGTCCATGAAATCTGAGATTTGTGGACATCATAATTATGTCATTATTATATCATGTCACGTGCACTTGAAAAGTGTGTATCCTGTTGAATGTCTCATGATTTAAGCTGATGTTAATGTTCTATCATGAGTCCTTGCTTGTATGACTTCCTGCATGTGTTTGAATTATACCTAGGAGGTCCAAGGAGTAAAAGTAAAGTTTTAGTTGTACTGTTATGATAGTACAATATAATCAAGTCATATATTTGTACTATTTTTTTAACGTAATTGCTTGGCCTTTTGAGTCATTTGGCCTACTATGTGATAGGCCTAATTTTATCTATACTCTTTTAGCAAAAGTTTTGGCTGAACCACCGAACCCCTGATGCTGCACTACATGTTGGACACCTGCACCTGAGGCAAAGTGCTAGTTGGAAAGATGCCACTTTTGAGATTGCAGCAAATGGAAGCTGGAGTGGCCAGGTTTTGGCTGTATGATGGATGCTTCAACACATTCCATGGATTGTACTGCAGATAATTGTGTTACAATAATTTGTGGATTTTCCTTATATAGATTCCTGTCACTCCAGTACACAAGACAGAAATATGAAAACTCAGACAAAAGTAATGTTGCCATTAAATTGTGCTGGTAGGTTGTTTGGTTATAACTTATGACTGATGGAAGTTCTGTCATATTACAGAATCCTCTGTGCTACCAGTCATCTGACTCAGTGTTTGAGGCAGCAGCCTGGCTACAAATGTTGAGGGATTTTGAGCTGAGTGACAGCAATGGGCCCCTCAGTCAGTTTACAGTGGCATGGGTCAAGAGACGTGCCGCTGCACGCCAGCTTGTGGATCAGAAGGTTCCATTCCTGGTGACCGTGCTGCGTGACATAGACTGCAGCTCACCTGATCCTTGTGTTGTTTTACAAGACAGAACAGGTACAATGTTGCAGCTGTGTATGTGAATACTTGAGAATGGGAAGAGCAAAGCATGTAGAAATATTGATGAATGAGACAGCTGTGGCTTAAGTTTACTATGGGGATCTATGTATAGCACTTTTTGTTACTGTCATGAATGTAGAGCATTAAGTGAAATTCATGAATGCATTACCAACCTAAAAAGCAACATTAAACTAGTGAAGATGTACTTAAAACATGCAATAAATGCAGTTAAGACTGTAATTAACTCACATCATGAAATAGTAATGCCAGAAAAAGAAAATGTTCAAAAGTTATGCAGTTTTAACAGCTGGCCATGCAGTAGGCTGAGCCAAACCCAAAACTCTGCTCTCTTCCTCTGCCATGAAGGTGGATTGACAGAAGGAAAGGCATGAATTCTACATAGTGTATAACTTATTTTACTTTGTAGAGAATGCCTAATATCCATCACAACATTCAGTATTGTGTATTTCACAAGAAAGTGTTCATTGCATGTCTTGACCACTTCTGGTCATCATGTTGAAGTACAAATATATAGTACTCACAGTACGCTACTGATTGTTACAGGTGAATGTGTAAAAATTCATATAACTTGATCCCTCATAATGAAGCTCTCCATTACAGTTATTGGTATTTCTACTTGTTTTATTATTTAATTAGTGATATAAAACACAGCAGGGTGCATCATTACCAAATGAGTAGAATGAGTTGAAAGTTAGATACCATTTGTTGAAGGGGAAGTCCATGGAACACTGCATCGTGAAGTATGGGAGCAATATGGAGGGCAGCTGCAGCCTGGGTCTGTCCTAGTACTTCGTCAAGTTGGCGTGCTTAGTACAGGCATTACTGCACGGCGACACTACCTCAATGTCACCTGTAATAACATCATTAACATCTACAGTAATATTTCACAGAATGAAGCCACAGGAAAACATAGCAGTGAGGTCAGAACGACAAGAGTACAGCAAATGACACACAGTGAACTTTTGAAGAGTGTCAGTGACTGGCAGGCTTACCACTCTGATCCTGAAACTTCCCCAGTTTGCAGGCCTGTGAAGTCTATGTTTAGTACTGTTGGTAGTCCTGCAAATCTCTCAGTTTCTCATTCCACTGTCAAACAAAGTGGGAGCATGACAGGTAATGCCTCTCCTCTACCCTACTGTCCAGGTGGTAAGCGACAGGCCCTTTCTAGTGTTCCTAAATTTGTGTGTGGTACATCAGTGCCACAAACTGCTAGTGAAACATTGTGGAATTCAGTTATTAACAGAGACAGTACTGTGTCTGAAAATTGTTTGAACAACAATATACAATTCACGAAAAGAAATTTACTAAATGTGACAAACTTGGCAAACCCTACACATAACAAGCTGTATGCATCTACAGTGGTAAAGACCAGCACCCCATCAAATAAGAGTGTCGTGGATCATAGAGTACAGTCAGTATGTAACAAGTCTGCTCCAGTGGGGCAGAATGTGTCAGATTCATCACAACAGATTCAAAAGGAAGAATCCTCTAATAGTGAAAGTTGCAAGTTTAAGCTGCAGCCAATGCTTGATTCATGTGGTAAAAAGTCACTGAATCCTCCCCATAAATGTGATGGGAGAAAAACTGTTGGAAGTGAAGGCTTAAAGTTTCAAATGCACCCAGCTCACCCTTCCAATTCCAAAATAAATGATTCAGGGACACCAAAATTTAAAGGCGGTTTCACCCCCAAAGTTTCACATTTTGGAAATCTTAGAACTGCTGTTTCCCAGATCTCAGATGCCTCTAGAGTTCCTGCTGTTCCACACTCAGACTTCACGAGAACTTTGAAAAAAACTGTAAGCATAGCAAACCATTTACACGAAACTTCTGCTCCCCCTTCATATTTGAAGTTTGACCGTGGAAATTCTGTAAATGATAGCAAGGTCATACAGTCATCAAGTGAAAGTATTTCCAGATCAAGTAAGTGCCTGACAGAGGTTGAAAATTCAGCATTGGACGTTTTAGAAGGACTTGACACTAGCTCGTTGTTTGACGAGTTCTAAATGCTCAGCATTGCAGGCTTTACAGTGTGATTTATACAGTGGTTCAAGAAGATTAATACTGAGTAATGGGTCATCTTTGCAGATTCCTGTTGGGTCAGGCTTATTTCCTGTAGAGCAAATGAAATTTATCTTTATTTAAAAAAAATAGATGATTGTAGTAAAACTGAATGTGCTGAATCTCAGTATGAACTGGAAACTTTTTTTATTAACCATTTTCATGGGAAAAGATTAAAATTTAACATACAGCAAGGCACAACGTGACAGTCTTTTGATCAGCTTTGAGTGATATTTAGCATTACATTAAACAATAAATGCATGTGTGTGCAATTTTTCAGACTGCATCTTTGTGAAGTTTGTTTTCACGTATTTTCTTCCTTGTAATCTGAACGTTCAAGTACACTGACTTTACTCAAAATTATATGAAGGAGAAAATCAGAGTTGTACAATTTTGTCAGTTCCTACTGGGCTAACATCTTGAAAGGTCAATTTTCACCTGCCTCCTAAAGTTCTTTAATGAAAATCAAACCTTTTTTTTAAAGGTATAATGTAGTAACTCATCAGCAAATATTCAAGATTTATTATTTAGTGTGCGAAACCTGAAATTTTGCAACTTGTCACTGCAAACATTTTTCAGTGACTTATTTATTTGTAATACTTCTGACTTCCAGTTATTTCTTGCTGTGTTACCTACCAGACACCCCCCCCCCCCCAAAAAAAAAAAAAAAATTGGAAATGTGGTAACTTCTAAACATGAAAGTCAGATTTTACCATGTTTAGCCTTCATATACAGGAATGTGGAGAAACAGTGAAATGTTATTTAAAAAACCAATTATGATTCATATATTATAGCTTTAAATTATACTGAATAGTGTGTTTATTTAGATTGTTTTAGTTTGTAAAGAGATATAATACACTTGTGTTGATGTAATTATTTTTCAAAATAAGTCATCTTTTTCTGCACCTTGGTTACATGTCCATTTGTGCCACTTCAAAGAATTCTGTCACATGGAACTAATTTTATGTTAATGGAGGTTAGATTATGTGCCAGTCAGACCCAAAAGCAAAATAATATTTTTGAATCAGCATGCAATGTCACTCAGGATCTGTTATTCCAGCATTAAATTTTCTGTGTTTGAAAGTTATTCTAGAGGAACAAAATGTGCAACTGTAGTGATACAGAAACATAATCAGGTACTTAACACTAAAACAAAGGGAGTCAATCATGTTCACAAAGGTGAAATTAGGGTTAACATTTTCACTGTCTAGGAGAATAAATTATACATATCATTTCTTGTGTCATTGTCCTGGGCATTGCAGCTGTCATAGGATGCCCTGGCATATGCAGGCTACCAATGAGATAAAGCTGATGTGAGCAGGGTAATGATGAAGAAAAGATCTTGTAGTCATATCACTGTGCGTGGTTGTGTGCAACTGTTGAGTGTCTTGCAAAAGGATGTTGCAGTTGGCTTTCAAAATAAATACACCCAAGATTGTGGCTGTCTCCGTTAATGGTCATTATTTGGTGTAAGAATTCCATATATTTTTATTCAGTGTAACATGTCTAATAGCCATGCAGTCTACTGTTGTCAAGGTTTTCTGTCAAGAAGTGGCACTCACTGATCCTTTAAATTTTGGGCTGTATAAGGAAGTTCACGTTTAGAATTTTATTTTGTCATGGATTTTGCTTCTATAGTACTCATTGCTGCTGTCAAATGTAATGAGAATGTGTTTGTAAAAATATATATTTTTGTATTTTTTTTATTACATAGCTCTGATGCTTCCCCTGAAATGGTACAATTATGACACAGTATAAGGTAAGGAATGGGTGAAGTGTTTCATTTCACTGTTATATCCCATGTAATTTGTGAAAACTGATTTAACACCTAGGAAAGCTTCAATGGCAAAAGCAGTATATTGCTGCTCCCTAACATGGGTGAAAGATATGGTGGGTTTAATCTTATATTGTTGTGTTTATTATCACCACAATGGTACATTCCTGTCATGTTAATGTTAGTTCCTTGATTGGCCATGCAGTAATGTTAAATGGGTGCTGGCATTTCGGTTTTTAATTTCAGAACTTGAAGTGATTCTGTTTCACACAAAGAACGTGTGATATTCCATGTAGGTAAAATTAAAACAATTAAGCCGATTCATTTTAATGTGAGAGACGGTTTTATAATATAACCTTGAAACATGTAAATATAAATTCTGAAATTAGCAGTGGAGGGACGTGGTAAGACAAAGTTAGGAGACGCGTGGCGATAAAGCCCGCCTCCAATTTTGCTTTATTACGATAAAAGGTTTCCTTTCACGTTACTGTAGTATTCAGGAAAAACCTGTTAATTTCTTTGTCCCACACAGAACAAGGATATTTTATAAACGCTGCTCTATTTTCGAATGTGCGCGTAACTGAAGGCGCACTTACTATCTACATCTTTTGCACTACGCCAACTTGTGCAGAAGCGTGAAAATCCGTGGCGAGAAGATTGGCAATTCTGAATTGGCTGTGGTTTCGATACAGTTCGATAAGTATTAGCTACCGATGATCTGTGTTTGCTACGATCCGTGCTTGATAACACGGCTTAAACAAGAAGAAGTGCAGTAAAGTTTATTTTTTAATCCCAGGAATAATTAATGCCTCATTATGGGAAAGTGTAGATAATATTTAGTGCTTTGACAGTAATTTGGCGCAAAATTGTTTCGATGGCAGAATTTCAAAGTCTTAATTTAATCCAATGTTCATTTTTATAAATCACATTACATAGCGATGGCTTAACCACGAGAAGAAGATGCAATGATATGGCTTAAATTTAATGCTACGAAAATTATTTAACACTTTGTTATGGTACTAGGCGGGTAATTTATTGGCTGTAATATGCAGGTAGTTCAGTGAGTTACTGAAGAAATTTAAAAAAGCATGGTAATACAACAGTTATCGGAGGAGGTAATTTTATTTATATTTCCGGTAGTTTTAAAGGTCAGATAAGCAGTAAAAGTATTCAGTAATCGAGTAGATTAGACTCACGCTACACGAAGTCAGTCTGGACCTAACCTCAACGTCTTTTTACATGTCTGGCTTGTCCATTTTGGGGGGCCAATTTGTGTTTGTTTCAGCCACCCCTCATCAAAGCAATCTTCACAGGTGATATTGAAGAGGTTCAGCTGTTACTGGGGCAGAGGGAAGATGTGAATTTTCAGGACAGTGAGAAGCGTAGCCCATTACATGCAGCTGCCTTCAGGGGAGATGCCTGTATTGCAGAAGCACTGATACTGAATGGAGCAAGGGTTAACACCAAAGATGCAAAGTGGCTCACTCCTCTACATCGGGCATGCTGTAGTGGGAGTGAGGTGAGTTCCACAGTGTCTCTCTTTTTCATTTCATTTCATTTATTTGATCTTCCATAGTATCAGTACAGATGTAGTAGTAGTCATAGAGTATAAAATAAATTAAATTGTAATTAGATTCCTGCATTGCATTCGTTAAAAAAATATACATATATTAACAATACACAGCTGTGAGTAACAGATTAGTCCAGATAAAATAGCTTAGGACCAATTAACATTGTTAAAATAGTGATAGTAATAATATTCGGACTCCTGTATTGCATTAGTCCTGAAAATACACATATACCAACAGTTAACA
>Ga0123354_10003206_pt1 | contig 22421 bp, 18 predicted proteins | sample TergutLab28metaG_2_FD_97872 | JGI IMG/M metagenome (GOLD analysis project Ga0123354, IMG submission 97872) | Labiotermes labralis P4 segment gut microbial communities from Petit-Saut dam, French Guiana - Lab288 P4 | ecosystem: Host-associated > Arthropoda: Insects > Digestive system > Gut ... | reverse complement strand
CACATTACGAAGCAGTTCGTTATCAACGCAGCGTTATTCAGACGGGTATTATTGAAGGACGAATGGACGGGCTGAAGGAAGGCGAAGCAAAAGGTCGCGCGGAAGGGCTGGCAGAAGGCGAAGCGAAAGGTCGAGCGGAAGGCGAAGCAAAAGGGCTGGCAGAAGGCGAAGCAAAAGGGCTGGCAGAAGGCGAAGTAAAAGGTCGCGCAGAAGGCGAAGCGAAAGGTCGCGCAGAAAGTAAACGAGAAATTGCCCGAAATGCATTGAAGATGGGGATGGATAAAGAAGCAGTACTTGCTTTGACCGGATTAAATCCGGCAGATTTAAAAGACTTACAGCATGATTTTCCGGAAGCATAAAAAACAATTTAAACAAAATATCGGACCATAATTTCATAAACAAATCACAATGACTGAAAAAGGAACTTATTCGGCGACAAATGTTATCAATAAGCATTTTCCGCAAAAAGATGTGCACGGCGCAATTGCAATGCCCGTATATAATACGGCGGCTTTTGAATTTGATACGGCAGAGGAAATGGAAGATGCTTTTCTCGGAAAAAGCGGAAGGCACACTTATACGCGCATTACTAATCCTACCGTTGAGGCGTTTGAATCACGCGTTCAAGCCGCTTCCGGCGCGAAACACGTGATGGCGGTTGCATCGGGAATGGCGGCTGTTTCAACCACTTTCCTGACAATTGCTTCTGCCGGATCAAACATCGTTACGACTACCCATTTATTCGGAAACACTTTCTCTTTGTTTCTTTTTACATTGAAAGCTTTCGGAGTGGAAGTCCGATTCTGTAATATGTTGGATGTTGATGAAGTGGAAAAAAATATCGATGAGAATACCTGTGCCGTATTCACGGAGATTATCACAAACCCCCACATGGAAGTAGCCGATTTGGCTGCTTTATCCGAATTGGCACATAGAAAAGGAGTTCCGTTTATTGCGGATACAACAATTGTGCCTTGGTGCGCCTTTCGGGCCGGACAATGGGGAATCGACATCGAAATTGTTGCAAGCACCAAATATATTTCGGGAGGAGCCACAAGCATCGGCGGCTTGATTTTGGATTATCAATCTTACGACTGGAGACAATCTCCGAAACTTCACGACCTGGCAAAGCAAGCGGGAAATAAGGCGTTTCAGATGAAATTTCGCGGAGAAATCGGACGAAACATTGGAGCGGTCATGGCTCCTCAAGTTGCCTATCTGCAAGATTTGGGATTGGAAACATTGGAATTGCGATTCCGGGAAGCGGCAAAATCCTGTTTGGAACTGGCGCGGTTTCTTGAAACATTTTCCCATGTAAGGTCAGTCAAATATAACGGTTTGCTCACCAATCCCTTTTATGCGATAAGCAAAAAACAATTCGGCTACTATCCGGGTGCAATGCTGACTTTCAGCCTGAAAGATAAAGCGGAATGTTTCGCTTTCCTTAATCGCCTGAAGGTCATTCGCCGCGCAACCAATCTGTTCGACAACAAGTCTTTGATTATACATCCCGAATCCACGATTTACGGAACGTTAAGCCCGGCACATAAAAAGATGGTTGATGTTCCGGATAATATGTTGCGTTTGTCCGTCGGATTGGAACGGCTCGACGATTTGAAAGCCGATATTTTGCAGGCATTGAAAAATTTATAAATACTCAAAAATATGAAACGCTTTGGTTTTCCACTATTATTTTTATATTTCGGTTTGACGGCTTTTTCTCAGACACCTCCACAGGTGGTGTGTCCCTACGGCTTTACCTCTGAAATCAGTACGCAAAAAAATTGGGGTTACGGGCAACCTGTTGTTTTGACCGTGACACCCAACTCTCCGGCAGATGCCGCCGGGGTACGCGTCAATGATATCATTGAGACAATCAATGATAAGTCCACGGCAGGTGAAAACATCGGAACGATTATCTCCTGGCTGCAAAGTTCGAACGATCAAATTCGGTTAGTCACTCGCAATTTGGGAGGAACCCGACAAAACAAGACGCTAAACAAAATTTGCCGTTTGAATAATTTGCTTACGGAACGTGATTTAGCACGTATTTACTCGTTCTACAGCTTGGAAGATGTGCAAACCCACGCTTTTACTTGCCCGTTTAAGACAATCGTCAGTGCGCAAAACGATTTACTTTCCTTTGTCAGTTTTGGTTTTGCCGCTCCCGATTCGGGCAATCTGTCGCTTGAGAATGCCATTAATGCCGCCATTCGAAAATGTTTGGAACAAAGAGGATTGAAATACAGCGAGAAAAATCCCGATATGATTATTCATACGCATTATTCTCAGGCGTCTAATCCGAATTTTCGAAACAATCCGCAAGCAGACAAATTCCCGGTTGTGTATCGCTACAATGTTCAAACAAAATCGATGGAAAAGTTGCCCATCTATTATAATTCTTTGATTCATCCCGATCAGGCAAAATATTTTTTGAAATTGGGTATCAGTTTGTTCGACAATAAGAAAAAGAACAGCATTCCCTTGTGGGAATGTGAAGCCGACGAGCTATTGCAATCCAACTATTCGCTTGCCGATTATGCGGAATTTCATGTTCCGTTGATGTTTATGCAATATCCTTATCCGAAATCGACGGAAAGCGCCGCATATTATTACGGGCGTTCAAAATTCAATTATACGGGGATTTGTTATAATATGGATAATCTGAAAGAAATTGTGGATGTCGATCCTTCGTCTCCGGCAGCGCAAGCCGGAATTCAAGCGGGAGATATTGTTGAAAAAATCAACGGAGTCAAATTTAACAACAACGTCAAATCGGCGGATAATAATTATAAGCAATTTATCTATAAAACCATGCTGTTACGCGATCCCGGCACGCAATTCACCAATGCGGAAGGGTTTTCACGCTGCATGTTTTGGGATAAAATGAAATACGGCGAAATAGCAGATCAATTCAAGAAACCCGAATTCACAACGGTTTTCTCTTATTTGTTCTATTTTCAACCTTATATCAATTTGTCGAGTACGAATATCGTCAGTTTCAATATTATTCGCGGTAAAGATAAAGAAGAAATCAAAATAAGACCGACGATTGTTTCGGAAGAAATATTTGAAAGAAGATAGTTTATGAGTTACAAGTTACAAGGTTTTTACTTGTAACTTGTAACTTGCCGCTTGTGTTACTATTTCAGCGTTCCTGCTTCTGCTTCCTGAATCATTTTAGCGTTCGGAAGAATATAGACTTCGACGCGACGATTCAGCGCTTTGCCTGCGGTGGTACTGTTGTCGGCTACCGGTTGAGAAGAACCGAAACCTGCCGACGTCATGCGAGAATTTGAAATTCCTTGCCCCATCAAATAACTCAAAACAGAACCCGCTCTTTCTTGAGAAAGCGGAATATTGATTTTGTCATTTCCGGAACTGTCTGTGTGACCATAGATTTGAACATCGGTATCGGGATTGGCTTTCAAGGAGTTGGCAAATTGAGTTAGAGCGTTTTTGGAAGATTGATTCAATGTACTTGAATTGACGGCGAAAAGAATACCCGAATCGAATGTAACTTTGATGGCTTGCCCATCGTTTACGGTTTCGATTTGTGCGTCTTTGACCGTTTCTTCCAGCTGTTTCTTTTGCTTATCCATTTTGTTGCCGATTAAAGCTCCGGCAGCCCCTCCGACTACAGCGCCGATTCCTGCGCCCCAGGCAGCTCCTTTGCCTCCGTTAAGTAATGCACCGATTCCTGCTCCGACAGCCGCGCCGCCTCCGCCGCCTATAGCTGTACCCTTTGCCGTATTGCTTGCGTTACACCCGGAAAACACAATGGCAATACTCAACATTAAACTTGCGAATAAATTTACCTTTTTCATTGTAATTAATTGTTTGAAAAAATTGTAACTAAAATACTGCAATTATCATACCCAAGTAAAGATATACAATTGCCTGCTGAAATTAATAAATGATGTATGAATATAAAATTAGTTGTTTATAAATAAATACAGGTATTATTCCGAATCTTCTTCAATGTCCAATGTATCCATATAAGCTTCTTCGGCGCGTAATGCCAACAAAATTTCATCCGATGAAAAATCTCCGATTTCATCTTTTTGTGCTTGCGTAATAATGAATGAGATCAATTGCTGCTCTTCTTTTTCTTCATCATCGTCATTCATATAATCATTTTTCTCGTAAAATTCGCAGATAAGATCCAACATGTAATAGAGCGTATCGTCCGAAAATTTTTCCTTTAATTCTTGTGGAAGATAATTAAGAATAAATTCCACAGCTGCATCGGTGTCGTATTCGACCGGTTCATTTTGAGCGTTCATAAATTATTCGTCCTCCTTCGTTTCAAGTTCCTTAATTATTATTATTATTTTCTTCAATATTTTCTTTAACAACATTTTCATCCGATTCCGCAACTTCCTCGTCCGCCGCCGGGTTTTCTTCATCCGGCGCCTCTTCTTCCTCAAATTCCGTCCATCCGGAATTAATTAACAGATTATACCAATTCATCATTTTTTTTATGTCGGAAGGATATACCCGTTCACGATCGAAGCCGGGCAAGACTTGAGAAAAATAGTCTTTCAATTCCGCAGTTGTAATCGTCGGAGAAAAGGAAATCTTTTCGCCGTTTTCTTTTTGTTTAATAGACTGGAGTATCCGAGCTAAGCGAACATCACCCTCATCGGAATAAATGGAGATGTCCTCAAGGGAAACCACTTTATCGCTCGAATAAACGGGAATTCGTTTTTGGTCAATTAGTGATTCCGCAATAAAAATATTTTTCCCTTTGGAAATCAATTTGAAAAGTCCGGGTTTACCGGAAATGGATAAAATGTCTTTTAGCATAATCTCTGAATTCATTTATGTTTCACACTACAAAAGTACGAAATTTAATTGATAAATAAGTATGATAATTTTTTTTCATCGGCTTGAATGTTAAAGTATGTAAAAAATAGGTTTTTTCTCCGATTTTTCTCTTTCTATTGAAATAAAAGTGATACCTTTGAAACCGTTTGTTTAAAAAAATTTTTATATTATAAAAATCTAAGTACTATGTCTAAAGCAATGACTCGAAGATCATTTCTTCAAAAAAGCGGGACTGCGGCATTGGGATTGACAATCATTCCAAGCTTGGTTATGGGGAAAAATTTCAGTGGCGTTACAGCGCCGAGTGACAAACTGAATATTGCCGTCGTTGGAATCGGTGGGATGGGCAATTCCAACCTTAAAAATGTAAAGCCCACGGAAAATATTGTAGCCCTCTGCGATGTGGATTGGAAATATGCAGGACACGTATTCAATGAAAATCCGAATGCAAAGAAGTATTGGGATTGGCGTAAGATGTATGACGAAATGGGCAAGTCCATCGATGCTGTTATCGTTGCAACCGCCGATCATTCTCATGCCATTGTTGCAGCAACCGCAATGACTTTGGGTAAACATGTGTATGTACAAAAACCATTGACGCACACGGTCTATGAATCCCGTTTGCTGACTAAGCTGGCGGCTAAATACAAAGTGGCAACTCAGATGGGTAATCAGGGAAGTTCTGGACCGGGCGTTCGTCAGGTTTGCGACTGGATATGGAACGGTGAAATAGGTGAAGTGAAACGAGTGGATACGTTTACCGATCGTCCCATTTGGCCTCAGGGCTTAAATACTCCGTCGCAGGTACAACAGGTTCCCGATACGTTGAATTGGGATTTATTTACCGGTCCTGCCAAGATGGTCCCTTATAACGAAATTTATACTCCATGGAATTGGCGCGGATGGTGGAATTACGGAACCGGCGCTCTCGGCGATATGGCATGTCATATCATGCATCCGATTTTCAAAGCTTTGCAATTAGGCTATCCGACAAAAGTACAAGGAAGTTCTACTTTGTTGCTAACCGACTGTGCTCCTACCGCACAATCCCTGCACTACACCTTCCCTGCGCGTAATGTACCGAATGTCAAGAAAGTTAAATTTCCCGAAGTGCAAGTCAACTGGTATGACGGCGGTATTAAACCCGTGATGCCTAATGGATGGCCCGCCGGCAAAAACATGAACGATTCAGGAGGAGCGGTAATCTTCTACGGAACCAAAGATACTTTGATTTGCGGATGTTACGGCGTGAACCCGTGGTTGCTTTCGGGTCGTAATCCGAGTGTTCCCAAAACGCAACGGGAAGTGCCCGGTAAAGCCATGGAAGGCGGTCATGAAATGGATTGGGTACGCGCATGCAAAGAAAGTTCCGAAAACCGTGTAAAAACCGCTTCCGATTTCAGCGAAGCCGGTCCGTTCAACGAAATGGTAGTGATGGGTGTATTGGGAGTTCGTCTCCAGGGTTTGAACAAAGAACTGGAATGGGACGGCGTAAATATGCAATTCACCAACATTTCGGATAACGACAAAGTCAAAATAACGGTTTCCGATGATTTCAAAATAGTTGACGGCGATCCCAAATTCGATAGAAAAACTGTTGATTACGACGCCAAACCGTTTGCTCAAGAATTAATTAAACACACATACAGAGCAGGTTGGTCGTTACCCGATATGCCTGCTTAATTAACCTATACTAATTTATTGTTCTATATGAAGAAAGTTATTTATTTTTTATCAGTTGTTGCGTTAATCGTTTTATGTTACGCATGCAACCAAAAGAAAGCAGCAGCTCCAATGCCTGCTGAAGTGAAAGTAGAAGCCCCGGCTCCTGATCCGAATTTGGTTGCCGATGGTCCTTATGAGAAACTCATTACATCTGCTACCGATTCGACTTTACAGTATGTATTGATTGAAAGACCTCAAGTAAGCCTTGATAGTTTTGCCAAAGACAAAAGTGGTGTAATAACCTTATTCGACGGCAAATCCATGAAAGGGTGGAGAGGATATAACAAAGATATCATACCTGCCAGATGGTCGATCGATAACGGCGCCCTTAAAATTACAGGCAACGGTGCGGGTGAAGCTCAATCCAATGATGGAGGCGATCTTATTTTTGCCTATAAATTCAAAAATTTCAGATTGACTTTCGAATGGAAAGCTTCCAAAGGAGCCAATTCCGGTGTTTTCATTTTAGCTCAAGAAGTTAAAGGACAGCCGATTTTTATATCATCTCCCGAATATCAGTTATTGGATAATGCCAATAATCCGGATGCAAGAGCAGGCTTGGACGGGAATCGTCAATCGGCTTCGCTGTATGATATGATTCCGGCTAAACCGCAAAATTCCAAACCCTTCGGGCAATGGAATACCGGTGCAATTGAGGTGTATCAAGGCTCGGTTTTCTATGAACAAAACGGCAAGAAAGTGGTTGAATATCATTTGTGGACTCCACAATGGACCGACATGTTGCAAAAGAGCAAATTCGGTAAATCCGTCTGGCCACTTGCTTTTGAACTGTTGAACAATTGCGGAGGAGACAATCACGAAGGTTACATCGGCTTCCAGGATCATGGCTGTGATGTTTGGTTGCGGAATATTAAGATTAAGATAACGGATTAAAATTTGATGGATAGAAGTTAGTAAAAAGAATAAAAGTCGAGTGTTTTCATGTTTTGCGGGATGAATTGTGCGGGTAAAAGCAAGCGGTTCGTTCCGCAATTTTTTCTTGAAAGCGCTTCGTTCTTTTAATATTACCCTTGTTTCTCATAACTCGTCTCCGATATTTTCATTTTGAATAAAATTTCATTACCTTTGTGCCGTTTTTTTAACAATAATATATGAATAAGCGCTTTGCCGAATATAATAACTTAGATTTATCCGGTATCAATCAGGAAGTTTTGAAGCAGTGGGAGGATGAGAATATTTTCCGGAAGAGCATTACGCTCCGGGAAAATTCGCCTTCTTTTGTTTTCTACGAAGGTCCACCTTCAGCGAATGGAATGCCGGGTATCCATCATGTGATTGCTCGATGCATCAAGGATATTTTCTGTCGCTATAAAACCATGAAGGGTTTTCAGGTGAAACGGAAAGCAGGGTGGGATACACACGGACTGCCGGTGGAATTAGGCGTTGAAAAAGCGTTGAACATTACCAAAGAAGATATCGGGAAGAAAATTTCCGTTGAGGAATACAACGCCGCTTGCCGAAAAGATGTATTGAAATATACCAAAGAGTGGGAAGATTTAACTCAAAAAATGGGATATTGGGTGGATATGGACGACCCCTATATTACTTGCGATAATCGTTATGTCGAAACGCTTTGGTATTTGCTCAAACAGCTATACAATAAAGGATTATTATACAAAGGCTATACAATACAACCTTATTCACCCGCTGCCGGAACGGGACTGAGTACGCACGAACTCAATCAACCGGGATGTTACCGGGATGTGAAAGATACCACTTGCGTTGCGCAATTTAAAATCAAAAATCCGCTGTCCGAAATGTCCGGTTTTGGAGATGCTTTTTTCTTGGCATGGACAACGACTCCCTGGACTTTACCTTCTAATACGGCGCTTTGCGTTGGTCCCAATATTGAATATGTTGCGGTTCGGTCGTTCAATCCTTATAACGGAAACCCGCTGACGGTTGTTTTGGCACGAGAATTGCTTGCGGCTTATTTCAATGCGAAAGGTGAAGGTGTGGATTTTAATGCTTATAAAGCCGGCGATAAATTAATTCCGTATCAGGTGGTTCATTCATGGAAAGGAACGGAACTGGAAGGTATTGAATACGAGCAACTGATTCCTTGGGTGCATCCGGGAGAAGGCGCGTTTAGGGTGGTTGTCGGCGATTTTGTGACTACGGAAGAAGGTACCGGAATTGTTCACATCGCTCCTACTTTCGGAGCCGATGACGACCGCGTGGGCAGAGCCAACGGCGTTCCTCCTTTGATGATGATTGATAAAGAGGGAAACCGTCGCCCGATGGTCGATCAATGCGGGAAATTTTTCGTTTTAGCCGATTTAGATTCCGATTTTGTTCAAAAGTCGGTAAATACATCACTTTATGCGATATATGCAGGCAGATATGTGAAAAACGATTATATTCCGGGTGAATCCGAAAATCAAGAAACTACGTTGGATATTGATCTCGCGGTGATGTTGAAACAACAAAATCGCGCATTCAAAATCGAAAAACACGTGCACAGTTATCCACATTGCTGGCGCACCGATAAACCGATATTGTATTATCCCTTAGATAGCTGGTTTATTCGCACAACGGCTTGCAAAGAGCGGATGTACGAACTGAACGAAACTATCCGGTGGAAACCGCAATCAACGGGAACCGGGCGTTTCGGTAAATGGTTGGAAAACTTGCAGGATTGGAATTTGTCGCGTTCGCGTTATTGGGGAACCCCGCTTCCGATTTGGCGCACTGACGACGGAGCGGAAGAAATTTGCATCGGCTCGGTCGAAGAATTACTTTGTGAAATCAATCGGTCGGTCGAAAAAGGATTTATGAAAACCAACCCTTTTAAGAACGTGAAACCGGGCGATTATTCACAAGACAATTATTCCGAAACGAATATGGATTTGCATCGTCCCTACGTCGATCGGATCGTGTTGGTTTCTCAATCGGGCAAACCCATGAAACGGGAGCCGGATTTAATCGACGTTTGGTTTGATTCGGGTGCTATGCCTTACGCTCAAATCCATTATCCGTTTGAAAACAAAGAAGCTTTTGATTCGGGAAATTGTTTTCCCGCCGATTTTATTGCTGAAGGTGTTGACCAAACGCGCGGATGGTTTTTTACTTTACACGCCATTGCCGTTATGGTTTTCGATAGTGTGTCGTTCAAAAATGTTGTTTCAAACGGGTTGGTTTTAGATAAAAACGGGAATAAGATGTCAAAACGGCTGGGAAATGCCGTCGATCCGTTTGAAACGATAGCGATTAACGGTTCCGACCCCTTGCGCTGGTATATGATTACCAATGCAAGTCCTTGGGACAATTTGAAATTCGATCCCGAAGGAATTGAAGAAGTGAAACGTAAATTTTTCGGAACGCTTTATAATACTTATTCTTTTTTTGCTTTGTATGCCAATGTGGATGGATTCACGGGAAATGAAACGGAAGTACCTTTGGAAGAACGACCCGAAATAGATCGTTGGATTCTCTCTTTGCTGAATACATTGATTAAGGAAGTCGGAGAACATTACGACAATTATGAACCAACCAAAGCCGGGCGTGCTATTAACGATTTTGTCAACGATCATTTGAGTAACTGGTATGTTCGTTTGAACCGGAAACGTTTCTGGGGAGGCGAAATGAACAGCGACAAATCGGCGGCATATCAAACGCTGTATGCTTGCTTGAAAACGATTGCCCAATTGATGGCGCCGATTATACCGTTTTATGCCGACAGACTTTATCGGGATTTGATCCCTCAGCCTCCTAAAGGGGGAGGTAGTGTGCATCTCTCCGATTTTCCCGCAGCAAACGAAAGAATGATTGATAAGGGCTTGGAAGAAAGAATGCAAATAGCACAGCAAATTTCTTCCATGGTGTTGGCTCTGAGGCGTAAAGTGAATATCAAGGTGCGCCGGCCGCTGACATCCATTATGGTGCCGGTCTTCGACGAGAATCAAAAAGCCGCTATTCAAGCCGTTCAATCGTTGATTCTGAATGAGGTTAATGTTAAAGCGCTTAATTATGTAGATAATACGACGGAAATTTTGGTTAAGCGGGTTAAACCCGATTTCAAAAAATTAGGTCCTCGCTACGGAAAAATCATGAAGGATTTGGCGGTTGCAATCACCTCTTTGTCGCAACACGACATTGTCGCTTTGGAAACAACAGGAAGGCTTTCGATACCGGTGAACGGTCAATTGTCAGAAATAACTATCGACGATGTGGAAATCATATCGGAAGATATTCCCGGCAAGGTAGTTGCCAACGAAGGAAAATGGACGGTAGCACTGGATATTACGGTCACCGACGAATTGAAGAAGGAAGGAATCGCACGCGAATTAATCAACCGCATTCAAAACTTGCGAAAATCTTACGGTTTTGAAATTACGGATAAAATAGAAGTATTCGTTCAGTCGGATGACCGTGTCTATGATGTAATAAAAGAATTTAAGCAGTACATTGCCAATCAGGTTCTTGCTAAAGATATTTTATTAATGGATCTATCCGGAGGAGAAACAATTGATTTAGAGGATAATTTTAAATTATTAGTAAAAATCGAGCGATTACAGTAAATAAAAGTGTAAATACTTGTCATTTTAAAATAATTATACTATTTTTGAACAATTTTTGATTCATAAAAAATTTTGTAACAATGAGTGAAAAAACAAAATATTCGGATGCAGAGTTAGAAGAGTTTCGCGGTATTATTTTGGATAAGTTAGAAACAGCCAAGCGAGACTATGAATTACTGAAAGCATCCATAATGAACGCCGACGGTAACGATGTCACCGATACTTCCCCTACGTTCAAAGTACTGGAAGAAGGCGCTTCAACCTTGTCGAAAGAAGAAGCGGGCCGTTTGGCTCAACGTCAGATGAAGTTTATTCAAAGTTTGCAAGCCGCATTGATTCGCATTGAGAACAAAACGTATGGAATATGCCGCGAAACGGGAAAGTTGATTCCCAAAGAAAGACTTCGCGCGGTTCCTCACGCCACTTTAAGTATCGAAGCCAAACAAGGGCAAAGACAATGAAGGCATCTAAAAAGGCTTTCGGAGCGATTGCAATCATATTGCTGATCCTTCTGGCAGACCAAGTGATTAAGATTTGGGTTAAAACGCATTTAGCTTTATCCGAAGATATTCGGATAACCGATTGGTTTTATATCCGTTTCATAGAAAATAAAGGAATGGCGATGGGAATTGAAGTTTTCGGAAAATTGTTTCTGACCATTTTTCGAATAGTTGCGTCCATCGCCATTGCTTATTATATTTATATGCTTATCCGAAACAAATTCAGTTTAAGCTATATTCTATTGGTTTCGATGATTTTTGCCGGCGCTGTGGGGAACATTATCGACAGCGTGTTTTACGGCGTAATTTTCAGTGAAAGTACCCCGATGCATGTGGCGGTTCTTTTCCCACCCGAAGGAGGCTACGGCGGGTGGCTGCACGGAGAAGTGGTGGATATGTTTTATTTTCCGTTGTTCAGCTTTACTTGGCCGTCTTGGATACCGTGGATAGGCGGCAGTGTATTTGAGTTCTTTCGTTATATTTTCAATTTAGCTGACGCTTCCATCAGCGTTGGAATAGTTATTTTGCTATTGTTTTTTAGAAAAACATTATCGTCGAGTTTTGAAAAGCAGGAAGTTGAAAGTTAATCCGATCATTTCGACCTTTTTTTTGGCGCTTATTTTTTTTGCTTGCGACAGTCGCCCTTCGTATGTCCTTTCCGAAAAAAAAATGGAAAGGGTATTGTATGATCTTCATATAGCTGAAGCGGAAATCAATGTGGATTATGCTGTTTTTTCTTCCGATTCGGCTCGTAAACAGGATTTATTAAATAGCGTTTTGAAAAAACATAAAATCACGGAAGCTGATTTGGATACTTCCTTAGCCTGGTATTCCGGAAATTTGGACAGGTATTATAAAATCAGCGAGAACCTGAATAAAAGTTATAGCGCAGCGATGGAAAAGATGAAAGGCAAAGAAAATGTGCCGGTTGCACTGAATGAAAACGCTCGCGATTTGCTTTTGCCCGTGAAAAAAGAACGCTTTTTTTTAAAGGCGGGCGATTTGCTTAACAATGCCTATACTTTTGCGGCAGATACGTTTTTGAACCGATTTGGAGGTGCTTATAAATTGCAATTCGATATATGGGGCTTAACCGCTTCGCTTCATCCGGTAGTCACCTTGTGTGTGCAGTGCAGAGATACCACATTTCTAAAACGGGACACAATCAGCCGGAACGGTGTTTTTATTTCTTCTCTTGAAGTTCGTCAGGGAAAACAGGCTAAAAATTTATACGGTTCCATTTATTTTCCCCAAGTCTCTTCCGATATGACCGTTTTCATTCAGAATTTCACTTTGTCCCATTCTTTTCATCCATTACCTGTTACCCAACCAACGAAATAGATCGTTTCCGTTGGCATATAAAATCAGTCCCAAAATCAAAATCATGCCGGCTATTTGTGCGTATTCCATGAATTTTTCGTTGAGTTTACGACCGGTAATCATTTCATACATGAGAAACATCACATGTCCGCCGTCCAAAGCGGGGATAGGCAATAAATTCATAACAGCCAACATAACGGATAAAAGAGCCGTCATTTCCCAAAAAGAAGGCCAATGCCATTTAGACGGGAAAAGGTTGCCGATGGCTCCGAATCCTCCCAAATTTTGTGCTCCTTCTTTGGAAAAAACAAATTTGAATTGTCCCAAATAGCTTTTGATTGTGTTCACGCCGATCTTTATACCGGCAGGTATCGAGGTGAAAAAGTTGTATCGGATTTCTACTGTTTCATAAAATTCGTTAGCCGGTTTAAGAAGAACTCCTATTTTCCCAAATTCATTCGGAATAACCGGAAGCGAAAGCAATTGATTATTTCGGTAAATATTGAGTGTGATTTCATTTTCCTTATTTTGAAAAAGTAGTTTTTGAATTTCGTATTGCGACAAATTCAGTTCGCCGTTAACACCGACGACACTGTCGCCTTCCTCCAATCCGGCTTTCAAGGCGGGACTTCCGTTGGTTACTCCCTTAACTACAAATGGAAAAAGTTCGACAAAATTAGGATCGGCTTCGAATACCACTTTCTTAAAATCGACGGGGAGATGAATGGTTACCACTTCTCCGTTTCGAAGTACGGTTACTTCTTTTGCATCTACTATGGAAAGGCGCGTTTTCCCGTCCATATATTCTAAAGGAACGTTATCGGCAGTCAGGGGAATATCTCCGTTTTGAAAACCGGCTTTTATAGTCGCTTCGTTAAAAGCGTAGCCCATTTTCACGTTCTTGATCGGCAAATAGCTTTCGCCCCAGGCATACGCCATCATGGAATAAATGAAACATGCCAGAATGAAATTCATCAATACTCCCGCGACCATGATACATAAACGCTGCCAAGCCGGCTTAACTCGAAATTCCCAAGGCTTGGGAGGTTGAGCCAATGCTTCTTTATCCATGCTTTCATCAAGCATTCCCGCGATTTTCACGTATCCACCCAGCGGTAACCAACCGATTCCGTATTCGGTATCACTGCCGCGAGGCTTGAATTTAAACAACGTAAACCACGGATCAAAAAATAAGTAGAATTTTTCAACCCGCACCTTAAACAAACGGGCAAAGAAAAAGTGACCACATTCGTGAATAATCACCAGAATCGTTAAACTTAGAAATAGTTGTGCTGCTTTTATTAAGACTGTTTCCATCAAAAATTAATTCACATTGACGGGCAAAGTTACAAAAAAAATTTTGGAGCTGCAAACCGGCGCCGGTCATAATGACGACTCACAGCAAAAATGACAATTCCGCTTTATCGCAGTTCAATCTCATGTCAAATATGGTGAAACAAACCCGGAACTCCTTTTCGGATAGTCAATCGTATAATGCAAGCCGCGACTTTCCTTTCGTTCCATCGCCTGCTTGATAACCAAATAACCGACGTTAACGATATTCCGCAATTCACAAATATCACGTGAAACGGTAGAACGGATAAACAGGTTTTCCGTTTCTCTGTAAATGATTTCCAATCGAACAAAAGCGCGTTCCAAACGCAAATTGGAACGGACGATTCCCACATAATTACTCATAATCGAACCGACTTCTTTGGCGCTCTGAGTAATCAAAACCATTTCTTCGGGCAAAGAAGTTCCCTTGTCGTTCCAGGGGGGAATACTTTCTTGAAACGAATAGCGATTCAAGTGGGCGACCGAATGTTTAGCGGCTGCGTCGGCATAAACAATTGCTTCTATCAAGGAATTAGAGGCAAGCCGGTTGGCTCCGTGCAATCCGGTGCGCGAACATTCGCCGGCTGCATACAAACGGGTAATGGTGGTGCGAGCATCCAAATCCACCACGATTCCGCCGCAAAGATAGTGAGCAGCCGGAGCTACCGGGATATAATCTTTTGTGATATCGATCCCTTCACTCAAGCATTTTTCGTAAATGGTGGGGTATTCTTTTTTCGTTTCTTCCGCATCTTTTTGGGTAACATCCAAATAAACGAAGTCGCTTCCGCTGTTCTTCATTTCACTGTCGATGGCGCGAGCAACAATATCACGCGGCGCCAGCGAACCCCGTTCATCGTATTTGTACATAAATTCTTTTCCTTCGCGGTTACGCAAAACGGCGCCATAACCCCTGAGTGCTTCCGTAATCAGAAATGACGGACGTTCCATCGGGTTGTACAAAGCCGTCGGGTGAAACTGTACAAACTCCATGTCTTTGACTAATCCCTTGGCGCGGTAAACCATTGCGATTCCGTCGCCGGTAGCGACAACCGGATTGGTCGTGGTCTGATAGACATTCCCGATTCCTCCGGTACAAATCATTGTTACTTTTGAAAGGAAGGTATGAATTTCATTGGTTCCTTCATTTAAAGCATACGCTCCGTAACATTCGATATTGGGAGTGTCTTTCGTCACTTTGTCGCCCAAATGGTGTTGTGTCAATATTTCGATAGCGAAATGATGATCAAATACTTGAATCTGCGGATGCTGTTTAACCGCATGGATTAAACTCTCCTGTATTTCCTGCCCTGTGTTGTCTTTATGATGAAGAATACGAAATTCGGAGTGACCGCCTTCTTTGTGCAGATCGAATCCTCCGGCTTTGTTCTTGTCGAAATCGACACCCCAGCGAATCAACTCCTTAATTTGTTGGGGAGCTTCCCGAACGACTTTTTCAACGACCTGTCTGTCGCAAATATCAGCCCCGGCGATGATGGTATCCTGAACATGTTTTTCAAAATCATCCCAAGGAAGAGTGACGGAAGCGATTCCACCTTGTGCGTAAAATGTATTGGCTTCTTCTAAAGTGGTTTTGCAAAGAAGCGCAACATTTCCTTTGTCGGCAACTTTCAAAGCATAGCTCATGCCGGCAATCCCCGAACCGATAACGAGAAAATCAAATTTATATACCATAATTAATTGAATGTATTTGAGCTGCAAAGTTACATTATATTTTAGGAATAGCAAAAGGGTTTTGAAAATGTTCTATACACTCCCACATAAAAATAAGCGGTTATAAAATTTTCATATTCTACAACCACTTACACAACACATCTATTTAATCGTCTGACTTTTTCTTAGAAACCGGTTTCCGGCAAATTATCCCAGTAGGCTCGATTGGTTATTAATTCTATGGTCATTTTTCGGTCGCCATATCTCACTTCATCCGGATCCGAAGGTTTCGCATGAGCAATTTTACTACCGACGCCTCTGGCTTTCAGCATTACCGGAGGAACACCTCTGTCTGTAAGGGCTCTGATAATTGCTTCCGCTCTCTTTCGTGAAAGCTGTAAATTATAATCATCATTTCCTCTCGAATCGGTATATCCCGTAATCAGATACCTTTTATTGCCATCCTGTTTTAATAGTCGGGCAATTTTATCAAGAACCGCATTGGAGTTTGGTTTTATGTCTGCTTTGTCGAAATCGAAAAATATACCGTCTAAACTCAGCATCTTCTCCACTACCACATTTCTGTCAACGTATTGGACATCAGGCGAAGTACTTTTGCTTTTACCGCCCAATCGGTACATTAACCGCACGGTTCCCTGTAAAGAATTTGCTACATTATCATAAGGCATAAGAAGATAATCTCCTTGCATCCCGATTCCCCACCGGTCATTCAGCCACATATTAATGCCCAAGCCCAGCGATATGGGTATCAAATCTTTCCTGTCGAGCCCCGATTTATTGTTTAAGTTATTCATCACCCATTTCATCTGTTCATCATCCAATCCTTCCGTGCCTGCATACAGAATGTCAAACTCTTTATGCATATAGTTTACTCCGGCTCGCAGATAGGGATCGATGTATTTCGATCCGAAATATTCGCCCAACCGCCATTGCAATCCCGCGCCGACCATGTATAACCATTCGATTTGATCGGTATTGCTCGGTTTGTTTCCGGTTGTACCGATTGTTCCTTGAAGATCGACATAGAAATGATCATTTAATTCCCGGGCTGCATACAGATTGCCTCCGTAAGCGGCATGGTCTAATTTAAGTGTAAACAGATACCCCGATTCCAGTTGTACAAAATTGCTGAATGATGTACGGCTGAACTGAAATATGCTGCCTCCGATTCCGAATTCCCAAGCTTTTGATGACGAATTTTCCTCTAACATTTTCTTGGCTTTCCATTCATCGTAGCTTGTTTGTGCCTGGACGGAATAAGCCATGGCAACAAGTAATATCGTATAAACGATTCTTTTTCTCATATTCTTCATTTTTTATAGTTGTTAATCAAGGAGTGTAAGGTACAGTCATATTCTCGAAGTCATATTGCCATCCGTCCACAGCAGTGGTCCTGCACACTAATTGCAGACTGCCGCCGACAAACCTCAAATACCCGACAGTATTTAAAGGATAGAAGTATGTGCCGGTACAATCCAATACCACCGATGACTCGACGTATGGAGTCGTAATTGTGAAACCGGGAGACGATAAACTTCGCGTACTGTTTTGATTATGCCCCGTTGCATTGAATCGTACCACCAATTGCAGTGCAGCATCTACAGTAGAACGCGCTTCATTTACAGGAGAATAATAAGAAAATGCCACCCCGCCGCTTGTCTTGCTGACTTTATCAAATGTGCTTTTATACAATAAATTATTGTCAATATTTGCTCCGGCTATATCCAATTCACCCTGTATCGTATTAAAATATCCCGTAATAGAACCACTTGGAGTAACAGGACTATAAATACCTGCAGTTATACCTTTTATCATCGGCATTGCCTGTACGGGCGGCATTTTTACGGCTGCATCAATATGGGGCTCTTCTCCATAATAGCCTTCTAAAACCAATGTAAAATAGTGTTCATTTCCGTCCCATTCACCGAAGCCCAAACTTGAACTTACAGGATGAAAATAGGTAGCTCTTTTCCGCAGTCTGGGTACTCTCAAATTAACGGACGATGAAATATTTACGGCTGCAAGATCATTCGCATTTATTGTGTAAGTTGCCGAACTTGTGTTGTATGATGCCGGATCATTCGGATCACTTAATTCGTAAGCAATCACATTCTGTTTCAAGTTACCCAGATAGGATGGGATTATCTGCCAGCTTCCTCCGTCGGTTTGTCTCTCCACAACAATCGAAGGAAATCTCACTTGCGCCCCATCTATCACCGGGTCGTTTGATAATCTGAACCTTACATGCATCCTGTTAGGCACGTATGTATTGGGTGCAGATGTTACGCCATTCACAAGAGCCGATCCTCTTCTGTTGACAAGGCTTTCGTTTTCGGGTAAATCTTCTTTGGGTACAGAGATGTGTCCGTTTGCTTGTACGGTATATGACTTGGACGGATCTATTCCCGGCAATCCCGACACTGTAGCACCGACTGCAAATTCTCCGATTTCATTGTACACGCAGTAAACCACACTGCCGTCTTCCCAGCGAACAAATTCGTTATAGCTCTGATTTACATACATGGGAATTACATTCGGCTTGCCGGGTATAATCGCTATATCTTCGCCCGGTTGCCCTGTTTCGCCGCCCGGCTGCCCGTCCGCTCCGTCTTTACCATCTGCTCCTCTCAGAAATTCCCAGAAATCTGAGGTGGTATCTTTATCCGTAGGCCATTTTTGTCCCGGATTGTGAGGATCATCCAGATTACCTGTATGTACTTCCTGAACCCATAAATCATAAGCGCTTTGCCCCGTAGCGCCGGTTTGTCCGGTTTGTCCGTCTTTACCAAAAGCTGTCTGGCCTGTATCTTTTCCGTCGATAATCCAGTTGCCGTTACTGCCGATTTCGATAGTTGGTGTTTTTCCGTCAGTGCCATTTGTACCGTCTTGCCCTTTGGCAGGGATTTTCGTATCATAATCGCCTATAAACCAATTGCCGTTAGTACCGATATAAGGTGTACTTCCATCCTGGCCCTTGGCTCCTGTCAGGTAATTCCAAAAATCTTGCATACTTGTTTTATTTTTATCCCATAGTTGATTAGGATTATGAGGGTCTGCGATTCCTGCAGCGACTTGTTCAACCCATAGTTGATAAGCGCTCTTACCGTCAGTTCCGTCAACACCATTTGTGCCGTTGACTCCGTCTTTTCCTTTCAGGTAAAGGAAAAAGTTGGCGATATCTGTCTTATCTTTATCCCAAACTATGACTCCGTCTTTTACGGCTTGTACCCAAACATCGTAGGCTGACGCTCCGGCGGGACCTCTCAAAAATTCCCAGAAATCTTGGGTAGTGGTATGATCCTTAGGCCATAGTTGACCCGGATTGTTCGGATCGCCGACACCCTTCGCTACTTCCAAAACCCATAATTCGTATGCGCTAAGTCCGGCAGTGCCGTTTTGCCCTGAGTCGCCTTTTTCACCAAATGCTGTCACTTTCGTATCCACTCCGTCGATAAACCAGTTCCCATTATCGCCGATAGTAACTACACTTCCGTTTGTACCGTTTGTACCGTTTGTGCCATTTGTACCGTTTGTGCCGTCTTGTCCTTTGGCGGGAATTTTCGTATCTACCCCGTCGATAAACCAATTACCGTTAGTCCCGATATACGGCGTACTTCCATCCTGCCCTTGGGCACCTGTCAAGAAATACCAAAAATCCTGAATACTTGTATTCGTTTTAGACCATAGTTGTCCCGGATTATGAGGATCTTCAATTCCGGCAGCGACTTGTTCTACCCAAAGTTGATAAGCGTTCTTGCCGTCACTTCCGGCAGCTCCGGTTGCGCCGGCAGCTCCGTCTTTTCCTTTCAAGTAGAGGAAAAAGTTGGCGATATCTGTCCGAGTTTTATCCCAATCAGTTATAACTCCATCATTAACGGCTTTCACCCAAATATCGTAGGCTGACGCTCCCGCAGGACCTCTCAAAAATTCCCAGAAATCTTGCGTAGTCGTTTGGTCTTTTGGCCATTGCTGACCCGGATTGCGAGGATCATCAATGCCCTTCGCCACTTCTTGAACCCATAATTCGTATGCGCTCAGTCCGTTAGTACCGTTAGTGCCGTTTGTACCATTTGTGCCATCTTTGCCGTTAGTACCATCTTTTCCGTTTTGCCCAAAAGCCGGCACGCCTGTATCTTTCCCGTCGATGAACCAGTTTCCGTTATCGCCGATAGTAATTACACTTCCGTTTGTACCATTTGTACCATTTGTACCGTTTGTGCCGTTTTGTCCTTTTGCGGGGATTCCCGTGTCATTTCCATCAATAAACCAGTTTCCGTTGTCGCCGATAGTAGGAGGGTTTCCATCTTGTCCATTTGCTCCTGTCAGGAAATACCAAAAATCGGGAATACTCGTTTTATCTTTTGACCATTGTTGACCCGGATTGTGAGGATCGTCGATTCCGGCGGCAACTTGTTCAACCCAAAGTTGGTAAGCGCTCTTTCCATCACTTCCGTTTGTGCCGTCTTTTCCGTTCGTACCATCTTTTCCGTTTGCTCCGTCCTGTCCTTTCAAATAGAGGAAAAAGTTGGTGATGTCTGTCCTATTTACGTCCCAATTAATAGTCCCGTCTTTAACGGCTTGGACCCAAACTTCGTAGGCAGATGCACCCGCAGGTCCTTTGGGCATTTGTATTGTTAATTCATTGCTGCATGAATATAACAAAAGAAGGAAAAATCCCAATACCATCGTGTTTTTAGTGTACTTCATCTTTTTTTTCATTCTCATAATTTTTAGGGGAATAATAACTATTGTTTTGTTATGTTCTTGCTTCCGACACAGCCGGCTGCAGGTGCCGGAGAAAGCATAAAATCGGTTATTAATTTGGTTCTTTTATTACATCATTTTTTGCCATTTAATTTTGATTATAAACAGTTAAGTTGGAAATCACTGCAAATTTAATGAAAAAAATAATACGCCAATTCATAAAGTGGCAAAAATAATTCATTTATTCACATTATTTAAGTATTATTGTCATATTCTCATAAATAGGAAGGAGGAAATGAAGAAAACCGAGAAGAGTAGGCGAGAGGCAAGCAGATTTTGAAGTGATATGTCCCGGGCAAGACCGTATCAAGACTTTTCCTTGATTGACATTTTGCTGTTTTCTTCAACACGTAATTCCACTCACCGAATATTCATTTTGGGCTGAGAAGTTTCGGGAGTACAAAGAAATTTATACTGTCCTAGAACACGCTGAAATAATGGTTAAAAAATCTTTCTTTGTCGACCTCGAATGCAACTTCGTTATTTCCGTTTTCATCCGCTTTCCAATAGGTAAGTCCTTCGAGGCGTTTGCTTTCCGTTTCGACTTCGACAATGCCTTTTTCAAAGCGGCAGATATTCTTGTCAAAAATTACCGTTGCCGCAAGCGGATCGTGGAAGACAATTTCTTGGCGTGTATTATCCAATATACCGGAAAAATCCAGTACTGTTTTTAGAATACCGGTGTTGAAACGTTTGATTATTTCATCTTTTTCCAAAACTACTTTTGAAGTAACATCAAGCCCAACCGAAACTATTTCTTTTACCGGAGCGCGATACATTATAGCCGTTGCGTAGGGATCGCAACGGGCATTCCATTCACTCAGGCAAGGCTCTCCTTTATAACGATAGGTAAAGGTGCCGCCCATAAGCACAAGTCTTTTCAGAAGCGAAGGAATTTCGGGATCAACGGCAAACAAAAGGGCAATGTTTGTAAACGGACCGGTAGCAAGCAAAGTTATTTCGTTAGGATGAGCGCGGATGGTCCGCCGCAAAAATTCTATAGCCTCGCCTTCAGGGAATTTTGTTTCGTGAGGATATTTGGGAAGATATTTCGATTGATGAGCTGTCGCCTGTTTTTGAGGAGTAAGCAAAGGCTGTTCTACACCCGGATAAATAGGAATATCATCTCTACTTGCGACCTTTAACAGGGCGCTTGCCAGCATTGCCCTTATAACCGGCTCTCCCGATACGGTTGTAATGCCAAGCAAATCGCATTGCTTCTGGTTCAGCAAATAGGCAAGGCAAAGACTATCGTCGATATCACTGCCAATGTCGGTATCGTACAGTATTTTTTCTTTCATATCTAATTCATTATTACCTATATTTGTGAGTTTAGATAACTTTGCATTTCTCTGTTGAGCCAACAGTGGAAAGCCTACGCCGGCGATTACTCCGGCACTTATGGTTTTTGCGATGAAAGCGCGTCTTTTCATAAAATTTTTTTTGAAAATAAATCTTGAAAAATTGGAAAAACTATGTTGTGCAAGAGTTTTCTATATCTTCAATTATTATTTGAATTTGATTTTTTAGTATCGGAATATCATTAATAATCGTACTCCAAATTTCACTCAATTCAATTCCAAAATAATGGTGAGTAACAATGTTACGCATTCCTCTTATTTCTTTCCATGAAACATCGGGATAATTCTGTTTTAAATCGTCTGAAATATTGATAACGGCTTCGCCAATGACTTCAAGATTTCTAATAATT
>Ga0123354_10003205_pt1 | contig 22421 bp, 10 predicted proteins | sample TergutLab28metaG_2_FD_97872 | JGI IMG/M metagenome (GOLD analysis project Ga0123354, IMG submission 97872) | Labiotermes labralis P4 segment gut microbial communities from Petit-Saut dam, French Guiana - Lab288 P4 | ecosystem: Host-associated > Arthropoda: Insects > Digestive system > Gut ... | reverse complement strand
TGGCCCTGGGGTCGACTCAGCCTCTAACAGAAATGAGTACCAGGAGCATTTCCTGGAGGTAAAGGTGGCCGGTGCGTAAGGCTGACAACCTTACCACCATCCTGTGCTGTTGTCACGTAATCTGGGAACCTTAACTTCCTGAAACCCTCTGGGCCTGTCCAGGCCTGCAATGGGACTGATTTATTTATATTTACCTTGTATACAAGAATGTGTATCATCCCACATAACACTGAGCAGACAGCGGGTCCTACTACGGCCCAGAATTTGCAGGTGGCTTCTAGATTTTTGGGCAACTTATTGACCCACAGGTCTCGCCCATTTCGATATTCTTCCCAGCACATCGTTCTAGGCTATCCTCATTATTCGCTTCCGGAAACTAAGACGATGACAAACCGCCGAGGTGTGTGTGACCTTATTCACAGATTGGCCCTGAATCCCAATTAACCCAGTTCTTGACTTGCAAGTAATTACATGCGGTGGTCAGTATGGCTTGCAATTAAATGGAACACATCAGCTTCTGCTTTATGGTGATGATGTAAATCCATTGGGAGGAAGCGTACATACTGTAAAGGGAAACGCAGAAGCTTTGATCATGGCTAGTAAGGAGAAGTAAATGCTGATAAAATTCAGTACATGGTCATGTCTCAAAGTCAGAATGTAGAACAAGTCACTATATAAAGGGTGATAACAGTTCCTTTGAAAGGGTGGAAGAGTTCAAATATTTGGGACCTACCTTAACATATCAAAATTCTATTCAGGAAGAAATTAGGAGCAGATTGAAGTCAGGGAATGCCTGCTATCATTCGGTGCAGAAGCTTATTTTTCCAGTTTGCTATCCAAAATTTAAGAATCAATATATTCAGAACTACGGTTTTCCTTGTTGTTTTGTATGGCTGTGAAACTTGGTCGCTCACATTTAGGGAGGAAAGTAGGCTGAGTGTATCTGAGAACAGGGTGTTGATGAGAATATTTGGGCCTAAGAGGTACGAGGAAACAAGGGAGTGGAGAAAACTACATAATGAGGAGCTTAATGATCTGTACTCCTCACCCAATATTGTTCGGGTGATAAAATCGAGAAGAAAGAGATAGGCGGGGCATGTAGTGCGTATGGAAGAGACTAGAGGCGTATACGGTGTTTTGGTGGCGAAACCTGATGAAGAGAAAACACTTGGGAGACCCAGGCGTCGATGGGAGGATAATATTAAGCTGGATCTTCAGGAAGTAGGATGTGGGTGTATGGACTGGATCGAGCTGGCTCAGGATAGGGACAGGTGGCGTGCACTTGTGAATGCGGTAACGAACCTTCGGTTTCCACAAAATGTGGGGAATTTTTTGACTAGCTGGAAACCCGTTAGCTTCTCAAGAAGGACTGTGCTCCATGGAGTAAGTAACCAGTATCATACATGCAACTAAAAGTAACCGTCAAAAGCAGCAGTGTAATTCTGATAAGTAGATACAGGGGTGCCGATAAGTCCTTAGCCCGACCCTGGAAGGAAACAAGCTACAGCGACCAAATTTATAACACTATACCAAGACTTATGGCATACCAACAACAGGAATATATTACTGTTGTTGGTACGCCACAAGTCTTGGTATAGTGTTGTAAGTCTTGGTCTCTGTAGCTTGTTTCCTTCCACGGTCGGGCTAAGGACTTATCAGCACCCCTGTATGTGGTATCTTGCAGGATGCTCTCCGGTAGAATAAAAACGACTGTCCAACGCTTTCTTTGCGATTTTGCTTACTGCAATGGCCCTAAAGTTAATCTCGTACAGTTACAATTCGTTATAGAGGGATTTTTCGTGTGGCGGTTGTATTGGACCGAGCAGATCAAGTAGTATGTCCGTTGAATGGTGAAACATAAGGACGGACAGTGCTCTCAATTATGCACTACTTTGGTGCATTTCTTGCGAATAAAGCACAAAGAAACGCTTCACTTTGACGTTACAGTACGATTCCAGGTTCTGCCTCATTATCATGAAGGTTCTCTCTGAATCGTGCAGCAGAACATTTTAAAGGATCAATCAGTCCATCGCAATAATGTTGATGGGCGTCCGCCATTCGATCTGCATTTAACTCTCTTATCCAGTCCCAGAGTAGCCTTGGATTACACGATTGGCGTTCAGTGAAAATACAGAATGACCCCCACATCCTGTGAGCCGCATGTCTAAGGTAATTTACCTGTTTCGGCACCATAACAAGTGCGTACTTGTTGGGCCAATGGGCAACAGTTACTTATCTGTAAACAATAAACACAAATAAAAGTGAGAACTAGTGCGAAGGCTTAAAAGAAAAAAACCTTTTGAGCTGGTGTAGTTATCATTAAAAGCAGAGCCCATTGAAATGCACCATAAACACTATTAGTGTGTGATAAAAACAGTGCACAGTGTTAGTGCAGTAATCACCGCCAACGAAGGAACAGACAGTGCGTAAGCACAACAAAACAAAGCAGGTAGAACCGCTGGGCGACAGCTGAAGGTAATATTCATTTAGCAATTTAAGTCAGAGCAAAATAGCTTTTTAGTCTTAAGACTGGGTTTCACTGTAATTAAGCGCCGACATATCGTGTAATAATAAAAAAATAAAAGTCTCTAAACGGATCGGACGATAGTGTATTACGCTAGGACTGGGTTCCGGCCATGACAAGTGGGTCCCTGTCACCATGACATGACGCGCCCTCAGGTTCCGGAGGAAGGAACAGTCTCTAATACGGAGGGCAGCTGCGGACATATTGAATAAGCAGTCGCGGACAGCCGACAAGGGGTTGTCCTCCAGCTTGGTGTGTTTGGGCGAGGTGCTAATAACTCCTCACCGTAAAAACTGGCCTTGCTACGAAACGTTCACAACTGCCTCGGGCCTGGACTGATCCTTTGGTGCAGGGACGGGTGGCGGGTTCTTGTGAACGCGGCAATGAATCTTCGGGTTTCATAAAATGCGGGGAATTTGACTAGCTGACAACCCGCTAGCTTCTGAAGAAGCAATCTCCTACATGTAGTTCGTTAGGATTGTGGTTCGATTCCCAGCAGGGTAAAGCGGCCGGAAGTGTGAAGCTGAACACTCACATCGATCTAGTGCTGAGGTTAAGAATAAATGAAGCTGTACCTCCATTCAGCCCCTCCACCACCACGTGCCTACATAGCGTGTGTGGGGGAACTTTACCATCGACAAACAGCACACCGTTTCGGAAAGCAGAAGTGTGACGGTCCTGAAGTGAACGGTCGTTAGTTCCAGTGCTTGAGAACAGTCCCTCTCTTCAACCTGAAATGAGCAGGTGCCTCACCAACCCCCCCCCCCTCCTGAGAAGGGAAACAGTTCCCAAAATTTTACATTCGATTTTAAATACCAGACTGGGAATAATACCCACAAACAAAACCAGAATGTTACTGACTACACAGTTCCGAACCACTAAGAGTTCTGTTTCAGCAACCAGCTAATAGTTCATATGATAGTTCCGTGGGTGGTTCTACAGTGTAGATAATGAGGTTGTTCGGATGTGACCAGTCCTTGTCCACCTTCCTACATTCTCAGCCCTCGATCTTCGCGGGTTCGTACTTGGCAGTTTTGCAATTTAGCGGGGTCACCCCTAAATAAAAATACATCACTGAGACCCTTAAATGTACAACAGCATCAAAACTGTCAACAACTCCAACAGTTCTTCGAGCCAAACCGCATGACGTTTAAAGACTGGGAAGGGAAACAAAACGAAGCAGCTCAGCCACACTTTTTCTGCAAAGAAAAAAACACTAAAAATACCAAAACATTGTTTTGGGGGGAGGGCGGTCATTTATTCCCAGATTTTCGCTTCTTGCGCGGGTAGTCTTGGATGATAACCCCCGCGAAAAAAGAGAGAGGTGTTTAACCTACACATTTCGCCCACCCAAACACACAAGCAGCCACTACAACTTTTAAGTCACCTTGAAGAAGGATGCCGCACGTTCCTCCGAAACGTTAGCACGTGTAAATGAAATTTAAGAGATACGATATATTCAAAATTAGAAAAGAAGCATTGCGAAAATACGTATTACACCCCTGTTCATACAGAACAAGCCAACAAATTCAGTTGCTTTCAGGGCACGCTAACACATGGAGTAATTTCAAGCGAAGAGATGGGAGAACCATATGGGGGCAGGAAACGGAAGCAAGCATCGGTAAGCTGTGAATAACATCGGGGTATGGCTTCTTCTACCGCGACAAAAGGACGCACGAATGTCTGCAGCACATACCGTAATATAGATGGCACTCCCACAGTATGACCTGTTTAGTAAACCACTGTCCTAAACTTCAAAGCGGACATTTAAACAATGTGAAGATTTGATATTCTCTAACGGCCAATAAAAAGAGTGGGAACTTCGTAAGGGTGTAGGAAAATAAAATAGTATAAAATACTAACAGATTACACTATTAAAAAAGAAATTATTAAAGACCCAACATGCTTCGGCGGGCCGCCACGATCAGTGATCAAATGAGTACAAATGGAAAGATCTGCGGATCATCCGGTACGGACAAGAGATTTTCTGCATAAAAACTTTTAAAAATACCAACAAGCACACTTGAGTTTACAAATTTTATTTTATTACATTGTAAGCACAGACATGTTCCGCCCACTCACGTGGCCATCTCCAGGGCGGTGCCAACAAGACACAATTATAATTATAATGTGTCGGAATCAATCCACAGTTAAAAAATTACAGTCAAAAGAGTACCATATGAATGGGTATAAAATATCAGAAAATAAACAGTTGTACACGCAGTACAGTTTCTGTGAAATGATGTACATAGGAGATACATACAATGAATGATGATTATCTTCCTGTTGGCACCGCCCTGAAGACGGTCACTAGGGTGGCCGAAACACGTCCGTGGTTACCACGTAATAAAAATACATTCAAAAGTTCAAGTGCATTTGTTGGTCTTTTTGAGAACACATTGAACACATAGCCCACACAGCCTCCTGTTCAATGGGTACACGGGCTCCTTCTCAGCGTAAAGCGGCCGTGACGTGAAGCTGACCACTCGCCCCAGTCATGTTTTGCAGCTCGTGGAAACTCACTGGCCTATAAGTGATACCAATCAAGCTGCGGAATAACACAAAGTACAGCCTTCGCTACGAGGGTGAAAATCCGTATAGACGGTCCGTGTCAACAGCGCTTCATAGCACAGATACAAAGCGAACACGTCGCACTGTGCGCACAGTTCCTCGATTTTTTTTTAAGGACAATAAGCTCGTTTTACACGTCTTTTGGTTATAAAATTCCTTTAGACCTAAAAATGGAGTTTAAATTTGAGATTAAACCCCGATAACATCGTTTTCCCTTCTAAATACTATGTACAGGGTATTACTAAGCAACAAATATACACCCAGTCACTGTGTTACGCCTGTTGTAACGCCCCTTGGCAATTCATACCACGCCTTAATTTGCGCTCTCTCGTTTTCCGATTAACTCTCTTTGACTGGGTGCTTTCTATTACGCTACTCCTAATTTAACCCCTATTGTAAATAATATTTCTGATTTACATTTTTTGATTTGCGCCCATTTTTTCAGAAACGCAACTAGGGAGTAAAACAAGAGCTGGGTGTAGTTTGACGGTTCTTTTAGTAATTTATTGATAATTCCCGGTTTCTTTGCTCTTTTTCAGTCTTTCCTTAAAGCCAACAAAATACACCACATCGTCATTACAAAGTTCAATATGGTGGAACGAAAAGTCACTGGTTACTCCGACAAGGCAACGCCCACAAATTCTGCAGATGCAATGCTATCTTACTTGACATCAAAGCATGCGGTACACGTAGTTATCGCCTCGCTACGTGGGGATTGAAAGAACGATAAAAGACTTCTGTAAAACACCATCTTCGTCTCTAGGACCTAAGGCAGCACTTACGGCCCACATACACACACGAACACCAAGTACCGATATTTCGTGCTGCACAAGGTCCACTTTACCATTCAGGATATTTATAGACTACAACAAACGGAAGCTCTCTGGAGTCGCACGGAATTGAGGGCCTACATCTCAGAATTTGTAAATGACGGTTAAAATAGATCCTCCATCCATACTGAAGACCTACCAGGCACACAGTTTTGGTCACGACGCTGTCCTACAAGCTTCCGGCGCGACGAAAACGTGCATTTTAATACAGTGACAAAGGCAAGTTCGCTGCAGGATACACAAACCAGAATTCCAAATGACAGTACGAATATGTCTGCAACGTGGCAGGGGTAGATATAAGTGGAACAATAATAATTCTTTGTAGTTGTTTATGTTGGTACAGATGGCTATTTTCTACAGATATTAAACAATGTTGAATGCCTATCAACAATACGATATTGCACACAATTCTATCATGAATTATCTCGTCAACGAAGCTAATAAACAATAATGTCACAAAGATTTATTCCACGTCTTTCAATTTTCATTGTGCTTTCGTGTGGTATTCTGCAGGCTCTTACTCAGCAACATACCATTTACAGCGTCGAATGGGAATCACATTATACTACATTAAAAGAGTAGGTTCATGACAGTAAAACTGATACATTAATTTTTCGGGCAATTGTGTTAATTATATCAGTTTACCATACTGAATTTAAGTACAAGTCATAACGATACTACATACACTTCCCGATTTGCGTACTTCAACGGCCTTGACACAATTCACTGGAAATGCTGTCGCAAACCTAAACACAACAGACCTGCAAATTACCTACTATCTAATCAGAAAAAAGATGTCCTTGTACTTTGTTAAATATTCAAAAGTGACAAAATGTTAAGAGTAAAATGACAGCCAAATATTCTATGGATGTACCACTTTCTTACATGACGAACTGTTCAAGTGAAAATCGACAAAATTCAGAAGTGCCACATGTCATCAAAGTTCTTCTGGGAGTTTATTAAAAAAAAACACGCAGACAGACACGGTTTCCCCGTCTGCGTTCCTTCAAGCAGGCCACGAGAAGATGCACACCATAATCGTACGAAAGTCCAACATTATAAAAACCCGAAATCTGCACACAGGTATGCGCCGCATATACGACATTCCGGTCAACGAAGGGTCGCATATACGACGGCGGTCCCATTATATTATATTATATCACATTACATTACATTAGCTTATACATTACATTATATTTTATTATATTATATTATATTATAATACCCTTGTGTTACAATTGCCTACAGTATTCAGTACAGTAACATGCTGTACAGGTTTGTATAGCCTAGGAGCAATGTAGGCAATGCTGTACTATCGCGGTTTGTGTAAGCACACGTTCGCACAACGACGAAATCGCCTAACGACGCATTTCTCAGAACGTATCCCCGTCGTTAAGTAACGCATATCTGTAGATAGCTTCTGGTTTTAATACTGATACCCTCAATCCTCGACATTACTCTGTACTTAACGCCGACGAAATGCTTCGTTCGTAGGTCATACAGCAACTGTATCACATTTATTAGTATAGATAACAAACCAACTAGATGTCACTTTTGTGTCATGTAGGTAGTGTGTCCATTGATGGGTTCGTAGCGCACCTCAATGGACACACTACCTACCAACCGGTTTTGACAACCTTACTGCAGCCACAGCTCAATGTCAACACGTGGCGAAAACACTAACCAGTCGTCAGCTCCTGATGATGGGCACATAGTTGCCCGAAACATGTTGAGCAACGTACAAAGGAGAAAATAAAGCATTACACAAAAGTGACATCTAGTTGGTTTGTTATCCACACTGAATTACGATGCACGGTCAACCACACATCAGATTTACATTTATTAGTGCTGAACGAGATAACAGGACGGCTTTACCCGGTAAACTGCAAACTGGTATAATCAGGCGAACTAATCGACGGAATGAGGAAAACAATAAAATCCTGTCAGGACAGTGTCTTGGCCCAGATCCAAACTCGGCACTTCTAGAATACAAATTAGAAACGTCACTATTTCAGAAAACTTGTTCCCGGTTTGGGAAGAAGTGAATACGGCCTATTTAGAAGTACCATCTACTTGCGCTAGGAACAAAACCACGTCAAACAACTCAAACGTATGAGAACTGCGCTCTTCTGGGCTATTACACAGCGAGCAGTAGTTAATTTCTTACCGACGTTTCGGGACAATCTATCGGTGCCATCTTCAAGGGTCACGATCTTGACCCTAAAGATAGGTTGTCAGGAGTCAAGATCTTGACTCTAGAACATGGGACCGATAGATTGTCCCGAAACGTCGGTAATGAAGTAACATTACTCGCTGCATAATAACCTAGAAGAGCGCCGTTCTCGTCTATTTCGCGGTGGAAGCCTGAAATCACGCAGTCAGACATGTTACCGCTACGCCAGCCTACTCGAGTGATGAAACTGCACAAATACATGATTTAACGCCACCCTTTCATTCTAAAATAGACAATGGTGTCCTTCAGACATCCACATTTGGCAAAATCACTTCATTCAGAAGGGGCATATTTATTGTAGGGCGGAAGAATCAGTTTCCTGTTAGAGGTAGGAAAGAATGGAGGAGGAAAATGAGGCCAAACACGCATGAAAACAAACAACGAGCTACATACAGTACACAGCACAGAACGCCGTGACATCACAAACATGGTTACCACGACCTTATCGCCACAGTAATACGCATTCTGTTCACGCAACGCTGGGGATGCGGGTCTAACGATGAGTCGATTTCGCAACCTGTCTCACCTACGTCACAGCAGAACATACTTCATCCTCTGATCCATGCCCATGCCTCAATACAACGGTTCTCACACTGTTCGTGCTTTTCGTTTGTTTCGTCGCGAAACTCTCGAATTATCCCGGACAACCAGATTTATAAAACAGTACACATATTTTTAAATAGCCTAACGCCATTTACTGAACAAAAAGTTAATATTTCGTAAAGCACAAAGATCAAATTGTGTTACGCGCTGAGGAACATAGACCGGAGGTGTTCGACAACAGGGTGCTGAGGACGAGACTATTTGGGTCTAAGAGGAACGAGATGACGCAAGAGGGCAGGGTACTACGTAACGAGGAAATTTACGATCTGTACTCAACAAACATCATTCGGGTGATGAAATCAAGACGAATAAAATGGGAGCGGCATGTATGGGAGAGAGGAATAATGCAAACACGGTTTTGGTTAGACAACTTGAGGAAAGGAGACCACTTGGAAAACCTAGGCGTAGATAATTTTAAGGTGGATCTTCCAGAAGTGGGATGTGGGCATGGACCGGACTGATCTGGCTCAGAAATGGAATAGGTTGGCTCTTGAGCATGGGGTAATGAACCCTCGGATTGCATAAAATGCGGAGAATTTCTCAACTAGCTGAGGACCTGTCAGATTTCCTAAAACAATTCTGCTCTTTGTAGTTGGTTAGTCAGTCAGTTAGTTACTTAGTATAAATTTTCAAAGTTTAAGTCAGGCCTGCACAACTCGGAAAGCGGCGAGGGCATGCAGCCCTAAAGGGAGTAGCTGTGGGCCGCTGGGGTAGCTCCCGGTGGAAGGGGATACTTCATTAATAATGCCCTAATTAAATAAAACATTAGACATTATTCTTATTTTCAATTATGAATCACGGAAAACCGAAAAAAAAAACATGTAGTTCAAATAAAACGCCTACGTTTTTCCTTCCACCTTGCAGACTTAACGAGATATTTACATCTCTTTACGGGAATAAAACTTGTCATATTCTGGGGATATAAAACGTGGATATTCTCAGAATGTTTTCTAAATGGCCATTAGTCACAGAAGAAGGTAGCTTGTTTCTGTTCACGTTCATGGTTGAGAGTGCTTGTTCACATATGTGGGTGCTTCCAAAATAATCTAAACGTTTACAGTGCAACTTCGACAAAATTTGTGAACTTTTCAATCTTCAGACTTTAAAAAAAAAAAAACATCCCTCAGGCTGCTTCCTCCGTGCTTATCAAGTTAAAATGCCGAAATCCCATAACCTCCAGATGCTAATGCAGTGGCACTTCCTTTGAATCCTTAGATTCTATCAGCTTCTACTGAAGTGTTCTGCTGCAGACAAATTCTCCAAGCAAAAGAACCAATTTTTCTTTCCGTGGATATCTTTACCTATTCTTCTCCCAAATGTGCGTGCCTGTGCTGAGGAATACGATGTGCAAAACTAGGAAAGTTACATATTTCAAGTTCCGACAGCTTATTTGGTGTAAAGTTTCAATATCATTCCGAAAGCTTTCACTGCAGCGAACTGCGGAAATACAAGTTTACCTTTTCCTTGGAGTTGAATGCCAAGGCCATTCAGGTGAGCTGTAATATCATACAATGAAAAAAAGACCTTGATTGGAGGACTTACTTTTCAGCTCTTGTAATTTTACTGGTTCAATTTCTAGAAGTAGTTTGCTACCTCCTCTCTCAGAGCAACGATACGTTGGCCCATTCTTCGTAGACTCGACGACCTCACATCCGTATGGGAGATTAAGTCCCTGCACTCAGCAGCGTCTACCTCTTCAAGAGAGGCCCGAAAGGTACTATGCTTCAGCCCTCTGAACAGGAGGCGGGTTACAATGGAAACTACCGACGACACTACACACCCAGATTTTAAGACGTTGCTAGACGAAACCTGCAGATGTATTATGGCAATACGGTTTGGTTATATGTCTACCGACAAATTTTTCAAGAACAGGAAATGATCCAACATTTCTTCCGCAGCCGGAGCACCATCAGTACAAATGCCACAAAGTCCGCTGAATCAAATCCCAGCTTATCATTCAAACGCTTCATCACTTCTAAGATAGCAGAGATGCGTCTCGGAGAATACAGAACAGGACGCTCTCCTATCTTTCAAACCGCGTGACCCACACCGTCATGCGTTGATACTCGTAGGCATAGCAATGTTCAAAAATCACTGTCGACGGCAACGTTTACTTTTCAACTTCCGAACAGTTACAGTATTCAAAAAAAAAAAAAAGTATTATTTGCAAAAGCTGTCACGGGCCGCACAGTGAGTCCCAGTGGGCCGAAGCGCCCCACGGGCCGTATGCCGTTCATGCATGGTCCAAGTGAATGCAACGGTTTAAAAATTTCACATAACGGTGTCGCCTTAGTTTGACGAAGATGTCATCGAACCCCACTTCCCTTTCTTAACTTCATATGTGCGCGTGTTAGAAACACCTCTATCGGTGTCCTTTATATATTACTTGTCATGTCGCACACCGGGCAAGAACTTGTAATATGCAATATCCAGTTCACAGTGGAGAAACGTGTCCCTAACTTCTCTCATGGATGAGAAAGAAGCAGCCATGGCCTATTTCAAGACGATATCCCGTCATTCGCCTAGCGAATGAGCCAAGCAAGAAGAGAATTTTTGAAAACACGGCCGAGTTTCAAACACATACCTGCAGCGTAAATGCTACATCAATCCTCCTTCCTTTGCATCCTCACTACAGACTCCTTCAGGTAAAAAAAAAAGAAGTGAAATGTGGATACTACGTCCGTCCGTGACCTAGTGTTAGCGGCTACACCGTACTGGGCGCGCTCGCAAGAACACGGTTCATCTTTGCCAGCCGCTTTATTCGCATAAAAATGTTGTTCTCTGTAGGCAAATTTGGAGAAAATAGAAACACGGGACCAGGAACAAACAAAATAAAAAAAAAACTAGCACAGGAAAGAGTCAAAAAAACGACCAACTCTGGATGGTGTATTATACAAAGGAAGTCGACATGATATATCCGAAAACAATGTTAATTTACAACAAATGTACAAAAAGTGACCATGTACGTCAACTGTAAGACACGGCTCATTGAGAAACTTAGTATATAGGCACAACGCTTGTTGCTACGTCACTGCTTGTATGCTTCATAAAGTGTCAGAACAGGCTAAAACTGAAGAGAAAGACTCCTTCATTTTGGAGCGGACTACATGAACTGCTGCAGGGAGAATGACGACGGCCCTCGCTCTGCCTTACTCAGTTCTGCGTTTAAAAAATCACGGTATAGGCCTAAGACGTTATTTCTACACCAATATGCTCCGTATGTCTGGTACAACCAAAGTTTCGGATACACCGTCGCTATGTAGCTCACTGTTAGCATCAACAACAGAAAATGTAGGCACGTTTACGATTTCGCCAAACAAGTGGACGCACGCCTCGCTCCAGTCATTAATTAGTTACCACCTCAATGTGAAAGGTAAACTATAATTTCACGCAAGCACCATATTTCATATTTTCTAATATCTACAAGCACACAAAATTTCGTGCGTCCACAATAAGGGCTACGGTCAAGTTGGTGACGGTCAGGCTAGCCCTGTGCTTAACTAACCCTCAATCCTGAAGACGTTCGCGGTATTGGAGGTGCAGCTCCACCTATTCTTTACCTCAGCGCTCGATGGAAGTCGCCAGTATCCACTAAACAGAAAGCTGGGAGGAACCCGAGTTAGCGTAAACCGTGTGAAAAGAAAAATTTCTTGCCCCTTCCGAGCATCGAACCACAACTCCTTGATCGTCCAGCTCGTAGAATGGTCAATATACCGACTGAGCCATTAACTTCAGCACCTGATGGAGGTGAGTGGTCATACTCAAGCCCAAGAGGCGGCATCTTGTGGACCCACGTTCATAACGCAGGCGCTTACTACGAGGCACGCAGTAAATGAGAGACTCCAAGTTACTTGACGACTTAATACACAGAGTGCAGTTTTTAAAAACGTCCAAGGGTTGTACGGTGACTGAAGGGAAGTAATCTGAGATTGAGAACATGTGGTCGGACATGTCTCCTTCATACCGAACTTGGCAACTATGTGAGCGGTTACTTCGGAGTTCGAGCTAACACCTCGCCCCCGTAATTTTTCATTTCGTTTTCATAAATGTTCGTTGGTTGTACATCGTATGTAGAATTTTGAATGGCAGTATTTCCCACTGCAGATCCCGGTGGTCTGGCGGTCTAGGGCGTGTGTATGTCGTCGCTCGCTTGCTGGTTTTGCATGTTCGAATTCCACCGGTGGCATGGATATCTGTCTCGTGTGAGTGTTGTGTGTCAGGTAGAGGTCTCTGCGACGGGCCGATCCCTCGTCCATAGGAACCGTACCGAATGTGTGTGTGTCTGTGTGTGTGTCGACGAATGTGATCGTAAAGCCACGATAATTACGAGGCACCGACCCACAAGGGACTGTTGTGCCGTAGGGAAAAAATTATTCCCCGTTAATTCACAAAAGCAGTTCGAAGTGGCGGCGGCTTACTACACTGCAACATCGCGCCATCTTCCGACGCACCCCCTCCAAGATCCCCGGTCTGTTCTGAATAGTTTTACGCGCTGCTGGAGGGCTAGCTAGCTACCAGATCCTCTTGCTTCCACAGGGTCTCACAAATGGGACTCATGAGGTGTCCCCAAAGGAAGGCATCAAGGTGGGCGAAGTCAAGGCACCGCGGTGGCCAGGCGACGCCCCCCACACGCAGAACTCGCCAACCCAGCAATCACGAAATTTGGGGTCCAAATGATTTTTCCCGGCATGCGTCAAATAGGCAGGGGGCACCATCGTGCTGGAGACATACAAGCAGGTTGCCTACTCTCCCAGTCGCAGTATTGACACCGATTCCCCTACGGAGACTTTTCGACCACATGTTCCCTATTTCACATTGCTCTTCCTTGACCCCTCTAAACCCCTTAAAGTTTGTTGATGCTATACCGTTACATACCGCACGATATGTTCATTTCGATACGCAAGAATGAAATATACCGCATTACTTCGAATTAAAGACGCACCTTTTTAAACATTTATCCGAAACGAAAATTAGGGACTCTCCTAAATTCGAGATGCCGTTCTTCACTCTTCGAAAGTCTCCGGAACGTCATGATGAAAATAAAAATAAAGGTAAAGTAAGTCAAAACACAACCAGTTTTATTGGATGTTAATGAAACGACATGTTTCGGTCTACTCGGCCATCATCAGGTTTGCAAAGTCCTACGAGACTAAATATTGTTGTGTGTGGCGGATGTTGAGATTTCAACATCTGGCCAAAAAATTATATATGTGATATAAACTGCGTGTGAGCAGGTACGGCGGTGGGCGTGTTTTGGTGTGTGGTATCCTGTGCGGGGGTCATCTCCCTTGGGCTCTGTCGTTGTTGGTGTTGCGGGGAGGTCCGGATGGCGAATTAGCAGGTATGAATGCGTCATGTGTGTGGCGTTGGAGGTTCGTAGCTTAGACGTCTTGTTGTTGATTCTAGTGTTGCTTTGGTGTTGAACACTTCGTGTAACACTGGCACGTTCGTGTATTGTACCCGGGGATCACTGTAGAATTAGTGTCTTGTCTGTTGCTATAGTCACTGTGGTGATGGATTCAGCACGTGGCACTGACACAGTCTTGCGTTGTATGTGAGAATCACTAATTAACTGACACAGTATTTTTGTTGTATATGGAGATCACTATTGAACTGTATGCTGTCGTTGCACTCTTGCCTTTATATGGCTTTTGTCAGGTTTTTCGTGTGCAGACTGGCTTCGTTGTGTGAACGTTATGTGATGGCCGTTATGCGTTTACTTTGCTTTTATTTTCATTGTTACACACACAACAGGGATGCCTCAACTACAGATCCAAAACGTCATTTTCCTCGAATAAAATGTGGGCTCACCAAAACACCGGTAAACTATACAAATGCCAATTTATTGCAAGAATTTTTTTTTCTGAAAATTCCTCTTTGAAATTGGGGTGCGTCATAAATTAGAAGGCGCCTTAAATTCGAATTCGTACAGTAGTTTACAGGACAGTTACGAGTACAAAGTACGAAGATGTTTGCACAAATACCGGTGACGTAATTTTTTCGTGATAGACACGACGAACTCGTCTATACGCAAAATAAGGACGGCCATAGTGAAAACACTGATGATTCATTCCCATGTTATTTACCGTTGTATTACTTATCACTCTACTACCGTACAACACTGAATCAGGCCGAAGGAAACCGTTGCGTAATTTTGTTTGTCTAATTACTCGGCAAATATGAAACAGTGCTCCAAATTAAAGCTACAGAACCTGAGGTCTTGAGTCGAGTCTTGGTATCCGTAAAAAATTAGGCAAAAACTGTAATATACAGATGCATCGTGCGTCTTCTTTTCTCAGGTTAACTTAATTTTCCAAAAGAAGACAAGAGAAAGGCGTGCACACGTTTGAAACACGTTTCGTGCCGTTTATGCACGACTCCTGGATCCTTGTGCTCATTTCTTGCACGGCAAAACAAATCAGCAGGCATCACATACTTGTTTCTTCGCGTTTCAAAAGGCGCATGTATTAACGTCTTCAATAACATAGACGAGCGCGCACGCGCGTCTCGTTACGTAACGCAGCCGTTTTCTTTGTAAACGGTAAAACTTTTTGAAATGTGCCATAGTTTAAGCTCAATTTAAAGTACAACCCACAGCAGTCGACAGGCCCGTACCACACGCAAGGTTGTTTATTTGGGAGATGAATCTATCATCTAGTTCGCAACCGTAACAGAAAACAACGTCGTAACGTTCAGAACCCTAACTGTATATACCATAAGAGATAATGGAAATGCCTGGTTTACGGCGCCAAGTAAAATATCCCAAGATGGTTTACGAAATCTGAGATTGTATACAAAGCTGTTAACTCGGGGGGTATCTACACCTAAACCTGGCAGAGGCGGCGACTCGGAGGCAGCGAACTGTGCACAGCAGCACGCCTGCCTGCTTCGCACATGGATGAGTTACCTTTAAACTCTTTACCAGGCTATCCTACCCTCGTCACATTCCTGCTAGGTGGGACGCAGGCTACAGGGCGATACAGCATCCCTTTTTGGTCTTCGCGTTATGTACTGCAGACACAAATTTAACTAGAGGCACACTACATAGAATGTTAACAAAAACTGTGAACAGCTGTATTGTGATGGCATTACACTTCAAAGCGACATAAGACAGTTTACCTCTGTTTCACTGCAACACACCGCATTTAAAACAGCCTAAAATTATGCTTGTGTTAATGACACGATTTTTTTCTATAATCAGGGCTCCAGAAATGCATCTTACACCTATCTGTCAATATCTCTACATTTGGACAGAGAAAAGAAACGCAATATATTAAACAACAAATACACTTAATAAAATCCAATAAATTACAAATCATAAAATACAATTAATGATTTGTAGTTTATTGGATATTATAAGTGCATCTGTTGGTTAATATACTCAATATAAGAAAAAGCGGACAGGCCAGCATATTTATGGAGCAATGAATGAGCCACTTCTTGCATGATATCCATCATTCACATTGCATGTTTAAATGCCACATATGAACCTCATCCATTTTCCTAACTGCAGCCAAAAAGGCTTTTTAAACCCTTGCATAATAGCTTTCATGCAAAAGAAAGTCACACACGCACAACCATATGAAAACCGATTTCCTGCTTCACACCAACATAACTGTTTATGGTTTAATAATTGAAACATTTCTAAACCATACAGTGCCCCTGGTATATGAATATGGGCAATAAGCACTGGCGGAATGACAAAATGACTGGGATAAAAAGAAGTATCTGAAGAAAAACTTGTCCAAGCACCACTTTATCCACTAATAATCCCACAAGAATCTCTCTGCAACTGAACTTAGGCTTCTGCAAAGAGAAGTCAGTGACTCAACTACTGAGACAGAAATGAACCATCTAAGAACAATCAGTAATACTGCATACAAAACAATTATCGCTCAAAATGGGAATTATAGAAAACCCATAAATACAATCTGTGGGTAAAATGCAGAGGTTTTTTTTTTAACCTGGCAGCACATACAGGAACATACAGGCAATTACCACTGTGCTTTAAATGACTAAGAGCAAAGAGAATACAGGATAAGTAAGAACAGCACTATGCTCAATCAATAGTCAAACATGAAATTCATTACAGAAATCAGAAGTTGCAATTACGGAATTTTCAACAGTAAATAATTTTGGCACATCAGTACCTTCAACGGGGAGGTCGGGTTGTGTTTTAAACCTTGAAAAACTGCACTAAGTGTAAGGTTGATGATGGAAGGCAGCTGTTGTTGATGACACAAATTCTGTGACCACATTATCAGTTTAAGAAGTATGGGCTTTCAAGCATACTTTCAACACACTGGTGATTTTGGGAAAAACCACACAAAATTCCCACCACATCAAGCAAAACTCTATTATTCTTCAAAACCAGTACAAAAATAGTTTAAGTTCCAAAACTTAACAGTGACATATATTAGACAGTCCTGATAAATGGAAGACTTGCATGGGTTCCCTTAGGAATAAAACAGGGTAATTAAATTAACCACAACACTCATTACTGTTTTACTAGAAGTACTTTCTCATTATCATGGACTATATACTGCTGAATGACAATAATATGAATTATAAGTCAGCAAAGACTCATATGGACACAAAGTCAAAGCCTTTGTAAAATCTCAATGAGTCATTAAAACAGGAAGTCAGCAAATTATTACAGTCCAAAAATATGAAACAAAACCATGTCCAAAGACATAACCTAATGACTTCAATAAAAGAGGGGGAGGGACAAAGATAAAAGAACACAGATCAACATCAGGCAGCACAAACATGAAAAGTCGAACAGAATAAAAAACTTAACACTGAAAAATTCTTCTGTAATCAATAATGAATTTAAAGTCATCGAACCAGAACATATCATTCCAATTAACTTTCACATAAACAATCATCATAAATTCTTTGGACAAGCCACCCAGTCCAAAAACTTAAAAGAGTCAGACAGTCTCAACATCAGGTTATGAAAGTGATTAAAATGATTCATGTGAATCTTCAGTAAGCAGGACAGCCTTCATCCCATGCAACAGCATTGCAACAGGGCCATTCTAAGGGCAGGCTAGGTGGGTAGCTGCCCAAGGCACCAACCTACAAGGGACTCCAAGACATCACTGGTATAAATGGAAATGTAGTGCCAGTGAACTCAGGCTTCCACATACACAAAATAATCTCAGAATATTACCCACAATTTGGGCACCACTATCAAGAAGGTTCACTAGCCCTGTCCTAAAGGCCAAAAATTTTAAAGAATATCAGACTGAAGAGGCACCAAATCATTAGCCTGCCCAGGGTGCCCATGTGTTCGGCAGGCCCTGCAATGCAAACAAAATGTCATTCAACCAAACTCCATATATATATATATATATACATATGACTTCAATTTACAAATAACCCCATAGTGCAATCGGCATCAAGCATGCATTTAAAGACTGCACGAAAAAGCAAACAAAGCTAAAAATAATTAAGACTTCTGTGGAAAATGCTAGATGCCACAAACAAGTTCTTCAGCCACCTGGCACACAGGACTTGCCAAGAACAATCTGCACAATGAGAAAACCATAAAGAATCTTCTCACGTTTGATAATCCTGGGCTAAAATCCAAACCATATGCCACTGCGACATATGGTTCTATCAACATGTTCAAGAGCGTTAATGCACAGACAACACAATAGTCAATGATCGCAACCATCACCCAACAAGCACCATGCTGTCTGACATTTAGTGTTAGTTTTATTAATAAATAAGCAGTGGAATGTGCAACACTGGTGAGAAACACTGAAATTTAATACTAACTGCAGGAACATACCATACACATTTACACAAATAAACCATATGTTAACTAATTTCTCAGTACCCAGATGGGCTTCCAAGGAAAGTTAAAAAAGTAACAAACGTATTGTGCAGCACAGCACAGTTCAATACAGTATATCAAATTATTGAGCCACAGTTCACATTTACAAGTTCTGAAAGTGAAAACTGCTAGTTTCTATCACACAAGCACTTTCACTTCTAATTTGGGACTGAGAAGGAATTTGTCAATACTGGCTCTGTCACCATGCTGCAAAGCTGCTCTACATCAAAACTGATATCATCACACATTTGTAACTTATAATGAAGCACTTACAGGCTTCTCACGGTTGTCACACGTTGCACTTCAAGAAAGTGATCATGACGACCTCTCTGTTTTACAAAAGATAATATGTCTAGTTAACAGCAACATCATTAATCAATTTTATGCATTCTGTAAGGAGACAATGTGGCAGTAACATTCAAAATGTAGCACTTATTTCAAAACTTGTGGATATCAGGAGATGTAAATGGCATCTGGAATGTTTTAAACGGGTGCAAACGGTGTGGCATGTAATATCCAAACCCATTTCCACAAATGAAGCTGTGATAACCAAGTCATGGCAACACAATCATTACATCAGTAACGGCCACTGTCAAGAAGCAGGGTAGTCTAATTTAAGGTTCTGTAGTCAGACTATGCTTGTTCTGATTTCTTATAGTCAAGAGACCTAAAACAATGCAGACTTTATTGCCCATGAATCAATCAAATGATTTAAACATCTCAGAAAAGGTCTTACATAAACCAAATCAAGAATAACAACCAGACTGAAGTAGATGGCAGTTCATTCCTTCTTTTTTGCCTTCTTACTGCCTATTTGTAAACAAAGAAACAAATTCGTGAGCCAGTTCTCTCAGTTCAAAGTATTATACTGTAATACACAATATACTTAGAGGATTCATATTCAGTAAGCTTTTCCACTAAAGCCAGTTTATTTGGCTGGTATTCCAGGAACATCCATGTAAATTTAACACCAACAGCATTAAAGAGTCTGGGATATTGAAAACACAATGATTTACAAACTGTAACATCTTTAAAGTTAACAGAGTAACTTTGTAAGCTTTCTGTTACATGTTTTTCTGGAAACAAAATTGCATGCACCCATCGAGATCGAAAGGAATGTGATAGTAATAATTTACCAATTATTCACTCAATGAAAATGGACCCCACAGCCTGCAAAAAATTTGATGCTTTTTTGATGCATTATCCTAGTGATAATATATGTAATGACAAGAACTATAAGGTTCCTCAGTATCAACAAGAATATGCATTATTCAGTACTATATCGCATGGTGTTTGCATACAAATACAGAGTGCTTATAGATGACTGGTTACAAACACCAATGTGGGAAATTCCCTCTTACTTGACATACAATCACAGTGTTTCAGTACTAAGAAAATTAGCAGCAAAAACACCAGATAAGTTTCCCATTGTTTGTCTACATAACACCATGGTGGCCCTAGTTGTGTTTCTGAAGTATTGGGCACAAACCAGGAAGCAAGAATGATATTCCCATAAGAAAAAAAGACTAATGTATGGAAATAAACCAGCAGAATAGCACTAGACCAAAAAAGAAAGGGCATAAATTTGTAAGGAGTTTAAAGCAAAACAACACAACAATACAAACAAACAGGCCTTGTGGTATATGCTGTTCTACACTATACACGCCATTCCAACAATGGAAACAATACTACATTAAATATGATGGATAAGAAACAGAAACCCATTCTGGCAAATGCATGCACTTACTTCATGCAATCCAAGCTTGAATTCTGTGCACTTGTTCTCTTCATATATGACTGGCTGTATACTATATATAAGAGCTCAAGATGAAGAGGAATAATGTCAAAGACTGGGCCAATATAAAGCAAATCTGTGCCTATTCACTGCTAAATAATCAATTAAACTCTGGCTGTCATAATGTGGTAGTTGGGAGAGACATGAGGGTCTAAATGTCTACTCTTTTGTTTCTATACTATGCAGTACAATCCTTGAAATGATAACTTTGATTGGCTGTTGACATATCCCTCTAGCTGTGACTGGCTAAACATGCTCAAAATGTCCTACACAGCAAAAAAAAATTCACCCTCCATATCACTTCAGCATACACTTGGAACAACTCAGTCACCCTCAAATTGAGACACTATGGTCCTCAGAAATGTCAAAACATTAAACCATTACACAATACAAAAAACCAAAACAAGATCATCTTTTAATCTCAGCAATAGTTCAATTCTAGACAGTAAGACAACATGCAAACAGAAAAAAAAAATTAGACAAAATTGGTGACAGGACAGAGAAATCTCCAAGAAAACCATAGGTTTGACTTGCATAGCAAATGAACACATGTGTCTCATCAAAACATCCATTTAATTTAATGAGACTGCTGCATTTACATCCAAATAAGACAACCGTGGTATGGTATCCACAATACTGATAGTGGAGCAACAGTGAATTTTGCAAATTGGTACCTGTATCTGGTGTTTGGTACAGAAACAGACCCCACACTCATCTCTTTTAGCAATGAAACATGGGTTAATATCACAGGATTAGTACTTCTCAGAATATGTTACTTTCCGAAAACCACCAACTTGCATGAGAAACTATGACATTTCTCAGCAAAACAATGCAAAAGCTTGCACAGAAAATTATTCTATGCATTCTTATTTACTGTTTTTGGAGGAGAATATGAGGCAGGGAATAACGGCCCCCACATTCAACAGACCCAAAAACTCTTGCAATTTTAACGTATCACAGCAGTAGGAGTCAAATATTGTAGTACTTACAAGATGGGTGATAATACAGAACGAAGTGATCATCAAGTCAAATCACTGTTAACAAATCTCATGCAAAATGAGTGCTGTAGAGTGGATGACATCAACTGTTGCACAGCAACTGGTGATGACAACCCAATGCAGTAGGCAGTTCCAAAAAAAAAATGTTCTAACAGCAACTGACATTACTTTGATTTCTCCACAGGTTCAATGGTTTAATTTACTTTTGCCTGTCAGCAAAATAAATGACCCACCTAACACAACATTAGTATCCACCTACTGAATAAAACCTTTAACATGTCCCTCACACATTTTAACCGTCATGTGATCATCCTCTAGGGGAACACCTTCACAAACATGCTGGTAGGATTTCATACATTGAATTTCTGGAGCAGTCACATAAGCAGTTCTCACATCTAAATATGCAAAGTACAAAGATCTTCCATTTGCCACAATTTGCATGTATTAAACTGAATTGCCATGACATAACTACACATTACTGTGCATGTTGCATGCTGTTGTAAGTGAAAAGCACACAATAACTTCATTCTTGTTATTAATATATTTTGTGTACCCTACAGTGACATACACCCATCAGATCTGTCGTTTGTAGTTGCGCTTTGAGTTCCAACTCTACTTTTGGCCACGTACATGACACTTTTGCATACATGTTCATTTATCTCCGCGCTTTTTAATCACCATGTCATTTTTAAGAGTACTGCATCAGGATAATACAGCAGTCTGTAAAGGCCTAAATACTATTATTCTGTTACCCATGAGTTTCATACCACACAATGATTACCTTTACGATATGGACTATAGAACTATGTTCTTTCTCTTCTGTTGTATTACAATTTCTACAACCTGAAATTAATGACTAATTTGAAATGTTCCTATGGATCATACAAAATTACGGTGCACTTTACTATATATTTCTGCACTTTCACTTAAATGTCATATTTACGACACTTTGGCTTACCATTTCTTGATACATCCAACTCCACCAAATTTTCAAAATTCTGAATGTCAGGTGGTAAACGATGA
>Ga0123354_10003204_pt1 | contig 22423 bp, 18 predicted proteins | sample TergutLab28metaG_2_FD_97872 | JGI IMG/M metagenome (GOLD analysis project Ga0123354, IMG submission 97872) | Labiotermes labralis P4 segment gut microbial communities from Petit-Saut dam, French Guiana - Lab288 P4 | ecosystem: Host-associated > Arthropoda: Insects > Digestive system > Gut ... | reverse complement strand
CGGACGCAGGTCCGCTGAGATCGAGGTGAAGAAATGAAAGCATACAAGATCGGAATGGTGGCGGCGGAGTTCAACTTCGACATCACATCCATGATGATAGAGAGAGCGAAAGCGGAGGCGGAGTTCCTCGGAGTAGAGATAAGCAAGACGATAATGGTCCCGGGCGTCTACGAAATACCGCTGGCAGTGAAAGCACTGCTGGAAAAGACCGATGTGGATGCCGTGATCACGCTCGGCGCTGTCCTGAAGGGAGAGACCAAGCACGATGAGGTGGTCATCGCACAGGCATCGAGGCTAGTGGCCGATCTGCAGCTGGAGTTCAACAAACCTGTCGCGTTCGGGATAACAGGGCCGGACATGACGCAGCTTCAGGCAATGGACCGCATCGAGAAGGGAAGGGATGTGGTCGACGCCGCGGTAAAAATGCTCAAAAGGCTGGAAAAGGTCTGAAGGGAGACAAAAGGCCCGCTTGTAAGCCGGTCGGGTTCACCGAAAGGCAGAATGCTGAGGGCGGTATATAACGACGTCAGCCCCCCGCTTTTTTTTCTGTCTGGGGGATGGGCGGCGTTTCTCGTTTGCGGCCGATCTGTTGCGTCCAATGCTCAGCCCGTTAAGCTGAGCGGCCACACATGCCGCATAATCCCTATTTTTACTCGGGTTTTGCACATTCTTATTTAAATATCTAATCTGCCATACTGTCTTTCAAGGGAATCACTGTTTCCCTGTTCACTGAATCACTATCACAATAAAACTATCGTAATGAGGAACGATAAGTCGACAAGCGCCCGGGGCAGAAAGACCCTGCGGGACCAGAGAAGTAATAGGATGGGCAAGAAGAGCTCCGATGCAATAAGGACGGAGCGAAAACAGCAGTAGAGCAGGATGTATAGTTTTTCCCAGCCCAAAAGAGGGTTGACAAATGAACATTGATCCAAATGCAACGAAATACATGATAAAAGCAAAGATCACCGCAGACGGCATAGTAGAGAAACCTGACGTCGTCGGTGCGATCTTTGGGCAGACAGAGGGGCTTTTGGGAGAGGACCTTGATCTTAGGGATCTCCAAAAGACCGGCAGAATAGGAAGAATAGAAGTAGAAGTGGTTTCAAAGGGCGGAAAGTCCGAGGGGATAATATACGTCTCATCGAGCCTTGACCAGGTAGAGACCGTGCTGATCGCGTCTTCTTTGGAAACGATCGACAGGGTCGGGCCCTGCAAGGCCAGCATAAGAGTCCTTGGGATCGAAGATGTACGCATAATAAAGAGAGAGAAGGTGGTAGAACGTGCCAAAGAACTTCTCAACGAGATGATCAGCCAATCTAAAGGTTCATCCGCGGACCTGGCGCAGAACATCAGGCAGAGCGTACAGGTCGAAGAGATCACTACCTATGGAAAAGACAAGTGTCCTGCGGGACCGGGCATCAAGGATTCTGAATCCTTGATAATCGTCGAAGGCAGGTCTGATGTACTTAATCTCCTGAAAGCGGGGATCAAAAATGCCATCGCGGTGGAAGGCACCAACATCCCCAAGACCGTGCAGGACCTTTCCAGAGAGAAAGTCACTACGGCATTCGTGGACGGCGACAGAGGAGGAGAACTGATCCTAAGAGAGCTCTTCCAGACGTCGGAGATCGACTTCGTCGCACGCGCACCGCGCGCGCACGAGGTCGAGGAACTTTCCTCCAAACAGCTGGTAAAATGCCTGCGCAACAAAGTCCCGGGCGACCAATACATGGAGATGAACGGCCTTGTTACGGAGGAAAAAGAACTCTCTTCAGAGGACGATGACAGGCCTAGAAAGATCCGTGACGATAGGAACATCAGGAAGGAACGCAACGACGGGGTAGCGAAACGCGACCAAGAAGAAGATACCGGAAGAAGGCGTGACCAAGAAGAGGAAACGGGAAAAAGGCGCGACCGCGAAGAAGATACCGGAAGAAGGCGTGAACGTGATGAGGAGACGGGAAGAAGGCGTGAACGCGATGAGGACAGCGCGAGGAAGGGACGCGATAGGTTCAACAGCAACAACGTCGAGAGGTTCAGGAAAAAGGTCGATGAGCCTGTAAAGGATGAACCTGCGAAGGATGAACCTGCGGAAGAGGCTGACGAGGAAGAACCCGAGGAGCCCAAGGAAGAGAAGCCCAGAAAGGGGCGCTCTACGAGGTCGCAGGATGATGAGGATAGAAAATCCCCAAGGACCCTCCGCGGAAAGAAGGACAGGAACACAAAGGTCTTGTCTCCGGAGCAAGAAGCATTCAGGGACATGCTGTTGGATATGTCCTCTACACACAACGCAAAACTCTTGGCCGAAGACAACTCCGTGATAAAGGAGATAGCGGTAAAGAACCTGGTAAACTCGCTCAAAGAAGACTCTTCGGGCGTCTCAGCGATCGTTTTCGACGGTGTGATATCTCAAAGGATACTTGATGTTTCGATAGAAAGAGGCATCAAGACAGTAGTGGGCACACGCAAAGGCAACATCACCAAAATGCCGGCGGAGATGACCATATTCACCAAAGAAGACCTTTATTGAGAGAAGATGAACATGGAAGGGAAAAAAGCGGCTGATTCGTGGGAAGATATCAAGGGAGTAAAAAGCACAGGAGAGATACTCATCCCATCCGACCCGCTGGACCGCGTCCTGGGACAGGAAGAGGCCATACACCTTGCGAAGATCGCTGCGATACAACGCAGACATCTTCTCCTGGTGGGGCCTCCGGGAACCGGGAAATCGATGATAGCCCGCGCCCTTTCAATGAATCTCCCAAAACCGAAGCAAGAAATAAGGATCGTCAAAAATCCGGAGAACCCGGAAAGACCTTTCTTGGAGATACTGGAAAAGGAGCAGGTACAGGACGAGGATGACGTACGCGCCGAGTCGATAGGAAAGCTCCTGGACCCGGAGAAAGCCCCCCGGAACGTGGCTGAGAGGCTTGGCTACCTTTGCAAGAACTGCAATAGGTATTCACCTCCGTCCGATGTAAATTGTCCTTTCTGCAACAAAAGCAAAATGGACCTGGGGCAGGACTCCAACCCTTTCGCTGATCTGCTCGGCGGCATGCTGGAAGCAGCTATGCCGCAGGGCATGTCCACCGGAAGGGAAAAAGTGCACACCACAAGAGAACTCCCCGACGGGACCGAGGAGACCGTTGTCTTCGAACGTGCAGGCGACCGCATCAGAAGGTTGGACGGCAAAGCTCTCCAAAAGAGGAATCAGCTGAACAAGAAATCCAACCAGAAAGTGCTGGTCAAACTGAACAGGGACCCTTTCATCCTTGCGACCGGGGCATCGGAGACAGAGCTGCTCGGCGATGTTAGGCACGACCCTTACGGCGGCCATGAGAAACTGGGCACCCCTTCATACGAAAGGGTCACCGCAGGGTCTATTCATGAAGCGCACGAAGGCATATTGTTCATCGACGAGATATCCCATCTTGGGAATCTGCAGAGGTTCATCCTTACTGCCATGCAGGAAAAGAAGTTCCCTATTGTGGGGCGGAACCCTCAGTCGGCGGGCGCGAGCGTAAAGGTCGATGCCGTTCCGTGCGATTTCATTTTGGTCGCTGCATGCAACATACAGGACCTTGAGAACATCCTGTCCCCCCTTAGGTCAAGGGTGATCGGAGGAGGATACGAGGTGCTGGTGGATACGGCGATGCCCGACAACTCCCACAACCGTGCGAAGTATGCCCAATTCGTCGCTCAGGAAGTGATGATGGACGGACACATCCCCCACGCCACGATAGATGCTGTAGAAGCGATCATTGCTGAGGGAAAGCTCCGCGCAAAGTCCGATAACCAGCTTAACTCGCTTACTTTAAGGCTGAGGGAGCTCGGCGGGCTGATCAGAGCGGCTGGCGACATCGCGGTCATGGAGAATGTTCCGCTGATAACCGCCGACCTCATAAAAGAGGCAAGAAAGAGGTCCAGGCCTGTAGAGGACCAGATCAGGGAAAGATACGGCTCTTATATGAAGGGAGTATCCAAAGACGTTTCCAGCGCACAAAGGGAAAAATCACAGTACTATTTTGAGAACGAACACCTTGACGACCAGATGTTCAACTGACGTTCTTCCATTTCTTTTATATTAACTCTTATTTCTTATTTGTTCGCCTTACTTGAGATAAGCAGCGCGGAACTTACCACTACAAACACCGAGCCTGCGTTATGCACCAACGCCGCTGTGACGGGGACAAGCATTCCCATTACAGACAAGGCTACCGCGGCTGCGTTCCATATCATAGCGACCGTGATGTTGAAATTTATCCTCTTCATTGTTTTCTTCGCCATTTTGAAAAGATAGGGTATTCTTTCGATGTTGTCGCTCACAAGCACAGCGTCCGCGGCTTCCACAGCAATATCGCTTCCTACTCCGCCCATCGCGATCCCTGCATAGGCAGACCTCAGGGCAAGCGCGTCATTGATGCCGTCCCCTATCATGCATATGTTCTTTCCGCTGTCCGTATATTCTTTGATCGCGCCCATCTTTTCTTCCGGCAGCATGTTGGGCCTCATGTCCTCGATGCCGACCTCTGAGGCGATGAATTCGGCGGCGGCCTTGTTGTCCACGGTCATGAGTATGGGGCGCACGCCGATGTGTTTCAGTTCAGCGATCAAAGACTTTGCTGTGTCGCGCAGGACGTCCGCGAGCATTATTGTCCCCGCAAACCTGCCGTCCACACCTACATATATCGCTGTCGCGCCCTTTTCCAAGTATCCGTTCGCGGCAGACAGTGCCGCCTCCGGGATCTGGATGTTCTCTCTCTGCAGATAATCTGCTTTTCCTGCTATCACCATGCGGCCGTCCACGCTTGCGCTGACCCCCATGCCGGCCAACAGCACGAAATCTTGTACTTCCTCCTGCCTGCCGCCGGTCTCGAAATAATGTTTCAGTATAGCTTTCCCGAGCGGATGTTCAGAGCGCTGTTCCGCTAAAGCGGCCAGCCTGAGCAATTCACCAGCATCCACGGACGGATCAAAGCTGTCCACACCGACCACTTCCGGTTTCCCGTGAGTGAGCGTACCTGTTTTGTCAAAAGCAGCATGATCTATTCGTGAAAACCGTTGCAAAGCCTCGCCGGAACGGACGAGGATACCAAACTTTGTTACATTCCCGATACCTGCCGCTACTGCGGTGGGTGTTGCAAGGATAAAAGCACAGGGGCAGAATACGACGAGTACCGTGACCGCGCGTATCAGTTCGCCCGAGAAGAGCCACGTCAGCCCTGCCACACTCAGCGCCACGACGACAAGCCATGTTGCCCAGCGGTCTGCCAGCCTGACGATGGGGGCCTTGTTGGCATCAGCTTCTTCGGCGAGCCGTATCATTCTTTGCAGCGAACTGTCGCCGCCGACCCTTGTCGCACGCATCTCAAAGGTGCCGAATTGATTGACAGTTCCGCTTGTTACCTCGTCGCCGGGGGCTTTATCAACCGGGATGGATTCGCCTGTCATGGCCGACTGGTCGATCGATGTTCCACCGGAAAGAACAATTCCGTCGACCGCGATCGTTTCGCCTGCGAACACAACAAGCATGTCGTCGACCTTTACATCATCGGCAGGGATCATTTCTTCCCGGCCGTTTCTCTTTACGCGTGCTGTCTGGGGCGTCAGTTTAATGAGTTTTTCAATTCCTTTTCTTGCTTTACGTGCGGTCGCGTCTTCAAGCAGTGTGCCTATGGCCATGATCAGAGCGACCTCGCCGGCAGCAAAGTATTCGCCGATGTATATCGCCGCTATTAGTGCGATCGAGACCAGTACATCTGCTTTGATGTCATGCTCTTTGATCAAAGCTATCGCAGAGCCTATCACGATCGGTATGCCGCAAAGCACAATGGCCACCCATGCGATGTCAAACGGCAGAACGTCTCTTAGAACGCCCGCCAAGCTCAGCGCCAGTGCGGCAGCTGAGACAATGACAAAGACCACGTTCCATCTTTCTCCTTTTGACATACGAGCAGCCGCCGTTCAGATTTACATGGGATCCAGACCCTGCTCAGAGATCACACGGCAGACCCATTGATCTTCTTGACCAGGATATCATTCATGTCCGGGTTAAGTCCAAGAGTTTCTGCATATAATACAGCTATGTTCCTGCTTCCTTTTTTGACAGAACCGCTGCTGCATCCCCCGGATATGCCTAGCTTTTCAGGTATCTCTTCGCCGATGTGGGCGCCTGAAGCAAGGAACATGGGGAGCACTATTATTCTGTCGAATCCTGCATCAATCATCTCTGCATAGGAGTCTTCTATGCTGGGCTCATTATACTCATTAAAGCCGATATACGTATTCCTGATTCCTGATTCTTTAAGGCGGTCGGATGTCTTGTTCACAAGGTCAGAGTTATGCCTCATGGGAGAACCGTGGGCAACAAGAAGTACGCCCGTGCTGTCCGAATAGCCTATCGACCTCAGTTTCTGAAGAAGCACATTTGTAACGCCTGGGTCATCACCGAAGGGCTCGTTGTAATGGATCGTTACCTTCCTGCCGTATTTTGTTGATGACATTGTTCCGTATCCTTCCGGGATCCCCAGCTTGGGGGGTATGTCTTTTTCCGTGTGTTTTCCCGATGCAACAAAAAGTGGCAGCGCCACGATCTCCTCTACCCCATCGTTGACAATTGTTTTCATCGTGTCTTCTATGGTGGGGAAGGACATCTCATTGAATGCCGTGTAGACCTTATAACCTCTGTTTCTCAGCAACCTCGCGTGCATACCTACCATCTCTTCATTGTATGGCAGCCTGGACCCATGCCCGATCAGCAGCACGGGCGTCTTGTCTGGCATTGTATTTCTTTCTTTAGTTCTCATCATTTCAAACACCTCATATCTCATAGCCTCTCGGAGTGATCATCCTTCCATTGGAAACATACGTCTGGCTATTGCCAATTATCACAATGCAGAACATGTCAATCTCATCATAGTCCACCTTGCCGAGCTCAGTAATTGTCTTGCTTTCATCTTTCCTGCCGGCGTTTCTCACTATTCCCACCGGGGTTTGCGGAGAACGATATCTGCTTATTATTTCCGCCGCCCTTGGAAGATGGTCGGTACGTTTCTTGCTTTTTGGATTGTAAAGAGCGATTATCATATCCCCTTGGCTTGCCTGATCTATGCGTTTCATGATAAGGTCGATCGGAGTCATTAGATCGGAAAGGCTTATGATCGCAAGATCATGCATAAGCGGCGCGCCCAGTATCGATGCGGCCGATGATGCCGCGGTCACGCCGGGTATCGTCTCTATTTCTATGCGAGACCCCATCTCATCCGCCATTTGGTAGATTATTCCGGCCATCCCATATATCCCGGAGTCTCCGCTGCTTACCATCGCGACCTTCTGCCCCTTCTCGGCCTCCTCTATGGCCATCTTGCAGCGTTCTACCTCTTTCATCATACCTGTCGTTTTGTATTTTTTATCCGGGAAGTACTCTCTGAGGATGTCTGTGTATGTAGTGTAACCTATGATCAGATCGGCGCCCTCTATCGCGCTGACCGCCCTCAGTGTCATGTCCTCTTTGCTTCCCGGCCCGAACCCGACAACATATAGTTTTCCGGACAGGACATCGCCCTCCGGGATGGGGCTTATTGCAGATATCATCTCTCGGCCTCCTTTTGCTTCTTCACAATTACCGTGGTAAAATAGCCATATTTCCTGCTCTTGTCCAGTGGCCCTATGTATTGATCTTCGAGACCGACGTTGCTGACCACAAAGACATCCGGGGTCTTGTCGAGACCGCCTATCTTCTCCGATATCCTCTCGATCGAGCCGTAAGCTTTCATTATCACAACATTATCAAATTCGTCGAGCGCGGTGCGGAAAATGTCTGAACCCCCTGCGGCAGAGACCACTGCAAGGCCTTCATCGCCTATGACAAGCGGTATCCTCGCTCTTGCGGCGCCATCGCAGAAGGACGGCACTCCGGGGATCACTTCCATCTCGTAACCTTTGTTCTCGATGTCCTTTCCTACGCGCATGAAAGTACTGAAGACCGCGGCGTCGCCGAGCGTTATCATGCAGACGCTGTATCCGTGATCGAGCTGGGACGTCAGTTCATCCATGGCATCGCTGTAGTTCGATGCCCTGACTGCTTTATCTGAGGACATCTGGAACACAAGTTCCGAAACGCGTTTCTGAGAAACGTCTACGACTCCTTCGATGATGCTTAACGCTACGCTGCGCTCGCCCGGTACTCTGACTGGATATGCAATGACGTCGCATTCTTCGATCGTTCTTTTGGCCTTAAGGGTCAGGAGTTCGGGGTCGCCGGGACCCACGCTCACCCCGTATAGTTTTCCTCTCATACGTGCACCGGAGGGTCAACGGTATTCTGCATATTATAGTTTGGCATATACATCCAATATAATAGAGAGATTTTTTGAAAATAATAAACGCCTTGTAAAAAGATCATCCAGCCTTTTTCACGGAATGATCTGCGTTAGACAAAAAACGCAGATCGGGCGATACAAACATTTATTGAATTCTTCCGCCCATGCGCCATCATGGCCATAAGGATAGTGAACAAGCTTGTCAGGGATAAGGTCCCGGGGCTCATACTCGAGAACGGAGAAATGCCGAACTTCAGGATATTGGAAGATGATGAATTATTAGAGGCGCTGAACGACAAACTTCTGGAGGAAGTTGCGGAATATCAGGAATCCAGGAACCTTGAGGAGCTTGCTGATATCCTGCAGGTGATCACCTCGATATCGGAGATCATCGGCGGCGGACAAAGAGAACTCGAATACCTCAGATATGAAAAGGCCATGGAACGCGGTGCTTTCAAATCGCAGATGTTCTTGGAGTCCATAGATGATATGAAATGATCACGCGTTCATGAGGGCGCTGCACATCATCCTGACGGCGTTCCCGCCGTCGTTGTAGAAATTATCCAGATATTCAACGGCGGTGAATCCCATTTTTCTATAGAATGATGCCGCATCGGTGTTTGAGTCTCTTACTTCCAGCTGTATGTATTGTTTACCATCCATCAAGGCGCGGATCCTGAACTCTTCCATCAGCCTGCTCCCCGCTCCTGCTCTCCTGTGCCTCGGACTGACCGCAAAAAGCAGTATCGTAACCTTGTCGGGAGTAAGTCTGGCCCCCGACAGGAATCCGATGACTTCTCCGATGTCATCAACGGCTACCAGCTGTCCGGCCGGCCAGCCGCTGATAAAAAAGAAGAATACCTCCCGAGCATACTCCTCGCGGAGCGACAGACAAGCGATCCCATACACCCTGTCGATGTCGGAAACGAGCATTTGCCTTATGAACATCAGGGAGGTATTGTGTCTTGAAGATTAATTATTCCTCCTTCTGATCATGATCACCGCTCCTGCTGCCGCGGCAAGCCCTGCTGCAGCCACGGCCCAGTAATGATTCTTTTTATCGGACGGCTTCTCATCATGTGTCACCGAATACTCGCAGACAGCGGAGTACCCCGTCCCATCCATGGTCACGGTTATCGTATATGTGCCAGGAGGAAGGCCTCTGCAGACGATCTTGTTGATGGAGGACGTTCTGAGGATACCATCGCCGAGAACATCCCATGTATACTCATAATGCTCCGGCCCTGTGACAGTGAAAACATAGATCGATTCGCCGTTGGCAATAAGAACGTCACACGTAGTCTCAAGGCCCACCTCTTCGATCGTATACTCGTTGACCCCCCAATCCTCAATGAACAATCCAACAAAGAACTCCGTTACTTCGGGGGAGTCGATGACGACAGCAAACTCTCTGTTATTCAAAAAGGAGGACTCGGTCCAATTCACAGAGCCTATCCACACAAGGTCGTCCATCACCACCCCTTTGTTGTGTATCAAAGAGAACGATGCTCTGCCGCTCACAGATATGGCTTTGACCCCTGTTGTGCTGTTTATCAGGTTGACGACCTCATCTTTACTGCTGCCCATAGAGGAATCAAGGATGAACCGGACATCGACCCCTCTTTCCGCAGCGGAGGACATCCATCCTATCGGCGACTGGTCCGGTATGGTCCTGAAAGAGCTTCCGAGGTCCAGCTGCTGAGAGTACACTCTTGTTTCGGCGTTCCCCATGAAGTACTCTAAAGCCGGCCATGAGTTGTCGGGGGACAGGACCGGCATGATGCGGGCATCAAATGTCTCGGCCTCATAAGGCGCTGTCCCGCTGTACGTCACGGTGCCGGAATACGGCTTCAGTCCGGGATAACTGCTCATTAAAGAGCGGACATCCCCGTATTCCGGGCTCAGATCGCTGAAGAAAATGTCCCTGACATACTCTGCGAGTTCCTCGCTTTCAATAACGGCGCCCCAGCCGCGGTTGGAACAGTCGGAACTCAAATTGCCTGATGTCCAGTTTTCGGATGTGACTATCACTTTCCTGCCGTCGATGACCGCATACTTATTGTGAAAGAAAGAGAAACGCTCATAATTGCCCGGGATCGGGTCGTTGATCAGATACACTTCGCCGCCGGCGTCGACAATGGACCTCATTAACGTGAGTTCTGTGGTGATGTCGTATCCAAGCACGTCCCCTTCCAGAAGTATCCGGACCGTCACGTCCTTTTCTGATGCCAGCTCACAGAGCAAAGCGACCAGCTGAACATTTGTCAGGAGGTAGATCGAAATCAGGACCTCTTGCTCGGCATTCTCCAGCTCCTTGAATATCGGGGCTCCGCAGGATTCAGGGAAACTGAACGGCGTCACCCTCGCGTCAAAAAACAATTCCGGGTCGAAGGTATGATTTGTAAGGCCCGGTTTGGTCGCGATCCAATCTTCAAGGGTATCCGTATCGTTGGAACCTATCCTAAGCAGATATTTGTTGGAAGGAAGATGCACAGGGTCCCCTGTCCAGCCTGTTTCGATCCGTTTGTTCCCGTAACAAACGGCGTCTATCAGCACGCCGTTTCGGTACAGATATACATCGTCGCCTACGTCCGCGAGAATGAAGCTTCCTTTTTTCTCGATACGGTTATCATTGATGGCGATCACATGGTCCCTTCCGGAGAACCAATCATCCGCATCGATCGTCTTTGCTATCGTTAATCTTGTTCCCGGCGCTACGGAGATGCTCTTCACAAAAGTAAGCGTCCCCTCTCCGTCGGATATCGACCAGCCTTTCAGGTCCACATCGCTGGGCCCGTAGTTGAAAAGAGATACTCCTTCGTGGCTGCCGTAAGGATATATCTCGTAGAAGAGTATGGTCTCGGCCTCTCCCCCGGAAGCTGTGTCCTCAAAGAACAGGGCCGGAGTAAGGATCAATAATGATAAGAGAATGGCATATCTTATTTTGATCATACTGCGCCACGGCAGATGACGGTATTAGAAGGGGGAACAGTACAGTTATACTTCAGAGGTATTTCACAAGGTCCAGGAGCACTGCTTTCGGATCATTTGCTTTGACAACGCCTGATGCGAGAAGCACCCCGGACGTCCCGAGCTCGATGGCCTTTTTGACATCTTCTCCGGTCTTCACCCCGGCGCCGCAGAGGACCGAGATAGAACCGTGCACAGCTTTTACCGCCTCTACCGTTTCTTCTATTATCAGCGGGTTCTCGGTGGTCACCGAGACGTTCCCGCCGATGAGCTCCGGCGGCTCCACCGCAATGAAGTCCGGCGTGAGTTCCGCTACCTGCACTGCGGACTGAACATTTTCTGCGCAGACAACGGTTATCAGATCGATCCCTAATGACAGTTCGACGCATTCCCATATCTGACTCTTCGGCACTTTGTGTTCGGAGTGGTTTATCAGCGTTCCCACCGCACCGCATCCTTTCACCATCGACGGCGTTATCCAGCCGGTGGCCGAACCGGCCGCGCGCGGATCCACGTTCTGAGACAGGACCGGGATCGAAACGCTCCTTGCGACATGGCTCAGATCGACCGTCGGCGGGCAGATAGATATCGTCACCCCTGTTTCCTCCGACACAGCCTCACATGCTTTGGCGAGAGCAAGCGCGCCGTCCCTCTCCACTTCACTGTATGCCTTGAAGTTTACTATTATCACAGGTTTCGATATCTTCTTAGTCAATTTTCTCGAACCTCGTCCTCAATTCTTTAAGGACCTCGGGCCTGGAAGTGTATTCCATCTCCTCTGCCCCGAGGATGGATGGTGTGAAGGGCCCCTGCGTCCTTAGGAACCTGCTTGTCTTGATCGCGTTCGTACGGGCGATGTCAAATGTGGGGTTGCCGAAGAAATCGACAGGAATGTGGTCCCCGCCTTTGGAATTCAACTCTTCCAGCCCCTGGAGCTTGCCGTCGTTGAGCTGGAAGCCGAGGCAGCATATCCTCGGCGGTCCGTCAAAGTATGTCGGATCGGATTCTTCCGGCGAACATGGGTAGAAAGTGCCGTAGTGGGAGCCTCTCATCCACCCTCCGGCGATCCATGACGTCATCAGGAACGGCTGGGTGTACTCTCCCACCGACGGGAGGCCGCTCTGGCTGCGGCAGACGCACACCGGGTCGTCCTTTCCGACGTATTTCCCCGCTGTAAGGTTGAGTTTGTCCGTTGAAACAACGCAGGCCGGGCCTATCCCCGCTCTGGAGTTTACTCTTTTTATGGCGTATCTGGAGGTGTCTCCGAGAAGCGCGAGGATGCTCGGGGTCTCCTCAGGCGACGACATCACGACCTTTTTACTGTCGATCACATCGTGCACCTCTACATCGAACCCTTTTTTCGCTCTAGCGTCTACTACGAGCCCCGTGGTTGTGAATGGGTCAAGGAAGACCCTTGACAGAATGGGAGAATATGCGGACGGTTCGGTCTTGTCTGCAATAAAGAACAGCATCGGCTCTGATCCCCTTTCTTCGAAGGACATCTCCGCCGAGCCAGGCCCGGCACCTTTGACGTTCCCTGAGAATGCGTCTGTAAGTATGTCCTGACCGGCTGCGTACAGTTTCATTGATTTGGCGATCTGGGTGGCTTTCTGGAAACAGTCCCAAGCGGCGCCGTGTATCTCTTTGTTGTTCTCTCCCCTGTAGTGGGTCATGAAAAGATTGATGTCGTCTCCGACTCGGGTTACATAGAAATCTTCGAGTATCCCCTGCTTTTGCTTATCTGTCAGAATTTCTTTGGCCGCATGCATCATTGAAGGATGGGGCCTGGAATGTCCCACGACCGACCCCACGTCCGCCTTGATTACTGAAACGGTCACTTTCTCTTTGGCCATGGAATTACTGTATATTTTTAACCGTTATATAATAAACGCCCGAAAGCCGCCGAGGGACTTCGGCTCCGTGCGGCTGTATAAACCGCGGACAGGACACCGTATGAACGGTTTTGAAGAAAAGCCTCGGACCTTTTGCATTACTGGCATAAACGATTTACGCACTGGGTAGAACGTGTAAATAATAACGCTTACATATCGTTAGGAGGGAGCGGGGCTCACGGAAGGAACAGCCGCGAAAACAGAAGCGAGATGATGCTGGAGCCAGCAGCATGATCGATGTCAACGCGACGCTCCCGAAGATCGAGGAGGAGATACAATGGATATCGACAGGCGTTACGTGGAGATCGACGGCAAGAGATACGAATTCGATTCGACAGAGGACTGTCCATGCCACATCGGGGTCTACGGCGGCGAAATGTGCACGCATCCGAGCAATGAGCGGCTGAGTACAGAAGTTGTCAAGAAATGCCGGTTCTTTTTCGGCGTGCAGCAGTGCCCTGCGCGTTTGACCAAAGATAGGAATGAATAAGCTGTCCTTGGCACAGCCGTATGTGGCCTGCACGTGCCCTAACGCTGCCGTGCGGCAGCAAAGGCCATACTGTAAAGCTTTTTATCGGATGCAGGTCTACTCTGACTGTTATAAATGACTTCCATCAGAGACTCCGGGAATATCAGCAAAGAAGACGGGATCGTAACGGTAAAAGGATGGGTCCAGGACATAAGGAACCTCGGCGGCATATCCTTCATTACTCTGAGGGACAGGCACGGGACGCTGCAGATTACTATGCCGAAAAAGAAGATCGATCCTGACCTTTTTGAGTCGCTGACCAGACTTTCCAGGGAGTCCGTGGTCTCCGTGACCGGGGAAGTAAAAGAAAGCAATCAGACCGCCCTAGGCGTCGAATTGATACCATCATCCTTCGAGCTTTACAGCGAGGCGGGCGTACCGCTTCCCATGGGAGTGATTGATAAAGTGAATGTGGAGATGGATACCCGTCTCAACCACAGGTTCATGGACCTGAGGAAGCCGGAGGCGAGGGCCGTCTTTGAGATCAGGTCGCTTGCCGTCGAACTGATATCGGAAGCGATGATCAGCAACGGGTTCGTGAACATCAACACCCCGAAAATAGTCGCGTCCGGGGCAGAGGGCGGCGCAACGCTCTTCGGCATCGATTATTTCGGAATGAAGGCGTATCTGGCACAGAGCCCGCAGCTTTACAAACAGATGCTTATGTCCACAGGTTTGGACAGGGTGTTCGAGCTGGGGCCGGCTTTCAGGGCGGAGCACTCCAACACCAACCGCCATGTCACAGAGTTCATATCCTTCGACGGAGAGATGGCATGGATAGAAAAACAGGAGGACGTCATGGCAATGATCGAGATCGTCATCGACCATGTCCTGGTGAACATCAAAGAAAGGGGAAAGAAATATCTGGACATCCTTGGGAAAGAGATAGTCGTCCCAAAAAGGCCGTACCCTGTGCTGACGTACACCGAATGCCTGAAGATGGTCGCGGACCGCGGCCTCCCTCTCAAAGACGGGGACGACCTTGGCACTGAAGGCGAGAAGATCATCGGCGATGTGATGTCTGAAAAAGGATATGACCTGTACTACATCGTCGAGTATCCCGAAGAGGCAAAGCCTTTCTACATCATGGAAAAGGACGGTACCGACCTCTCTTTCTCATTCGATCTTGACTACAAAGGCCAGGAGATATCCTCCGGCGGTCAGAGGGAGCACAGATACCCGGAGCTCCTGAAGAGGATGGAGAAGAAAGGCCTGAACCCAGAGGATTTCGGCTCATATCTGGACGCTTTCAGGTACGGCATGCCTCCGCACGGCGGATGGGGGATTGGAGTGGACCGCGTTGTTACGAAGGTCCTCGACCTTCCGAACGTAAGGGAAGCGATATTGTTCCCGAGGGACCTAAGCAGACTGACGCCGTGACGTAATTTCAATCTTTGTAGTTTCGGGTATTTTCGGACACCCGGATGCTTTCTTTTAATAATCTCCATTCATTCTGAACATGATAATATGGCCACATCGACAGGGGACCTATACGAAAGGGAACTGAAATACGTGCTGAGCGGGGACAAAAAGGTGATAAGCCAGATGATCAAGACCTGCAACGAGGATGAAAGCAGGTCTTACAGTCTGATGCTGAGCGACCCGTTCCTTGTAGTTAGGGCCGCAGGCTCTTTCGGCGTAGATCTTGTTGCCCTGAGATGGGACTTCTCGTTCCCGATAGAGGTTAAAAGCTCGGCTGAAGAGACCATGCACTTCAGCAGGAATCCCAGGCTTACCGAGCAGGCCGCAAAGATGAAAAAAGCCTGCTGCGGGCCCAACCTCCTTCCGATCTATGCATTTCGGCTGAAAAGCATGAGGGGGGACCCGTGGAGGGTCTTCACGATCCCTACCGAAGATGAACTCAAAGGAAAGAACGAGCTTCTCCGGAAAATAATCCCAAAGATGGAGGTCACCGGCAACGGGAATTACATAATGAGGTGGGGGGACGGGATGAAGCTCTGCGACCTTATCCTGTACATGTCTGGCGATATAATATCCGAGGACATTTTCGAAGAATGATGGCCGTCAGCACTCATAGGGTTCATCACAGGTCAGCCCAATCCATCTTCATCCGGCCGTTACGCCATGAGCTCTGCCATTAATAAAGCATAGGCTGCTGTAAAAAGCGACATATCTCTCCGATTTCTCCTGCGTATAATATAAATGCTCTGAACCACTTGGGGAAATCATGTGGAAACAGGTCAATGAGAACTTCTGGAAAAAGAACCGCGAGTCGAAGATCGACGAAGTGACCGATACTGTTCAAGACATAATCGACCTGGTAAGGTTCGAAGGCGACAAAGCACTGATCGATCTCACATTGAAGTTCGATAAAGTTGTTTTAGAAGAATTTGAGGTCTCAAGGGACGAGATCGAAGAGGCGTACGAGAATGTAGACCCGATCCTGTTGGACGAGATCGAGAACGCGGCCGATTTCATACAGCGCTTCCATGAGCTGCAGGTCCCGGAAGACCTCTGGCTGAAAGAGATCGAGCCGGGAATAACGCTAGGCGTCAAGAGCACTCCCTTGGAAAGGGTCGGCTGCTACATACCGGGCGGAAGGGCGTCTTACCCCTCCACGGCCCTGATGTGTATCATAGCCGCAAGAGTTGCAGGCGTAGAGGAGGTCATATGCTGCACCCCTCCTCCCGTCAACCCGCTGACCCTGGTCGCCATGGACATAGCCGGCGCGGACGAGATATACAAGATCGGCGGCGCCCAGGCGATAGCCGCAATGGCCCTCGGAACGGAATCGATAGAACCTGTGCAGAAGATAGTCGGCCCGGGCAATGTCTTCGTGACCGCGGCCAAGACCATTCTCAGGAAGAATGTGGAAATAGACTTTCCTGCGGGGCCGAGCGAGATAGGCGTGCTTGCCGATGAGACAGCGGACGCGGAATTCATCGCTGCGGACCTCCTTGCCCAGGCGGAGCATGACCCGTCCTCAGCGTGCCTTCTCGTAACGACGGACCCGGAACTCCCTGAAAGAGTATGGGCGTATATGGAAGAGCAGATGGAGAGCGCTCCGAGAAAGGAAATAATGCTCTCGGCGCTGAAGAACTCCGGCTACATTGTGGAAAAGGATATCGATCTTGCCGTAGAGATCATGAACGGCATAGCACCCGAACACCTCTCCATTCAGGTAATGGATCCCTTGGATGTTCTTTCAAAAGTGACCAACGCAGGATCGATATTCATCGGCCCTTATACGCCCATAGCAGCCGGCGATTACGCTTCGGGCACCAACCATGTCCTTCCGACAGCCGGCCACGCAGCGACCATGTCCGGGCTTAACGTGGGGCATTTCAGGAAGACATCTACCGTCCAGATCATAACAAGGGACGGGCTCGCCGCTCTGGCACCGACCATCGTGGCAATATCAAAAGCGGAGGGGTTGCTCGCCCACACCGAATCTGTCATGATAAGAGGTAAGAAAAAGGAATGACGACAATGGAGGAACAAGACCTTTTCGACCACAGCCTCTACATCAACAGAGAGCTTTCATGGCTGGAGTTCAACCGCAGGTGCCTTGCCGAAGCGAACGACCCAACCGTCCCGCTGCTTGAAAGAGTGAAGTTCCTTGCCATTGCGTACGGGAACATGGACGAATTCTTCATGATAAGGGTCCCGGGGCTGTTGCAGAGGGAAGAGAACAGCAACATGATCGCCATCGGCCCGGACGTCTACCCCGACGCAAAAGCATTGGTCTCGGAAATAAACGTGTCCGTGGACAATTTGGTAGACGGCTATGAAGCGTGCTGGGGCAAACTGAGGAAAGAGCTCTATGACAGCGGCATAAGGATACATGACATCAACTCCCTGTCGGGCAGCCAAAAGGCCTGGGCGAGGGAGTACTACAGGGAGAGGGTGCATCCGCTCCTAACGCCCCTTGCGCTGGATTTCTCGCACCCCTTCCCTTTCATATCAAGCAACTCGCTCAACGTTGCGGTAAGGATAAACAACAAAGGCGAAAACGTATATGCCAGGGTAAAGGTGCCGCTGGGTATTCTGCCCAGGTTCGTAAGGGTGCCTTCGGAGTCCAAAGGGATGGAGTTCATCCAGCTTGAGGATGTAGTTGAATCTAACATCAATGACCTCTTCCCTGGAATGAATGTGACGGAAGCATACCTTTTCAGAGTGACAAGGAACGCTGACATCAAAGTGACGATCGATGAGGCATGCGATCTGATGTCTGCCGTTGAAACGTCCCTTGATTCCAGGGATGTCGGGTTCCCGGTCAGGATGCTGGTCGAGGACGGGATGCCGTTCGAGATGGTCTCCCTTTTCGGAAGGAACCTGAAGCTGAGAGATGCCCAGATACACAAAGCTACCCTGGGAGGTATGCTTCTGACCGACCTGTGGCAGATCGCATCGCTTGACGTGCCTGAGCTCAAGGACGAGTCCTTCGTCCCTTATATCCCGCCGGAATTCGGGGAGGACATGAACGTCTTTGACACCATAAGAAAAAGAGACTGGGTCCTTTTCCATCCGTATGAGCCGTTCGACATAATCGTGCGTTTCCTTAACGAAGCGGCGAACGATGCCAACGTTCAGAGCATAAAGATCTGCCTGTACAGGATAGGAAAGGACCGTTCGATCATCAACGCTTTGAAAAAGGCAAGAGAAAAGGGAAAGACCGTCTCTGTCCTTATGGAACTTCGCGCAAAATTCGACGAGACCAACAACATCCATCTGGCAAAGGAGCTTGACAAGATGGGCATCCATATTGTCTACGGCCCTGTCGACCTGAAGGTGCATTCGAAATTATTGCAGGTGGTCAGGCTGGAGAAGGATAAACTGGTCCGATATACCCACCTGAGCTCCGGCAATTATAACACGAGCACCGCGAAACAGTACGGCGATATCTCTTTCCTGACCGCCAACAAAGAGATAGGAGAGGACGTGGGGGAATTGTTCAACGCGCTGACCGGCGTTTTCGGCCCCAGGGCGTACAAACATATCCTCGTAGCCCCCACGACGCTGAAGAAGGCGCTCATCGGGAAGATAAAAAGAGAGGCAGAGAACCGATCAAGAGGGAAGAAGGCTTACATAGCGATGAAGTCGAACGGGCTTGTGGACTCGGATATCATCGCCGAGCTCTACAAAGCATCAATGGCCGGCGTAAAGATAGACCTCAACATCAGAGGCCTCTGCTGCCTGAAGCCCGGCCTGACGGGGATCTCTGAGAACATCAGGGTCATAAGCATCGTCGACAGGTTCCTGGAACATTCGAGGATCTATTATTTCGAGAACGACGGCGACCCGGAGATGTACATGGGGTCATCCGACATCATGCCGAGGAACCTGATCGCAAGGGTCGAGGTGTTGTTCCCGATCATCGACAAGAAGATACTCTCTCTTGTAAAGACGAACATCCTTGACATCCATCTGAAAGACAACGTTAAAGCCAAATGCCTGACTGCGGACGGACTATATCTTCCGATCAAAAGGAGAGGAAAGAAATTCCATTCGCAGAAATGGTTCATTGAGAACAGAGGCAAATGGCATGGCTGACGGCTCAAAAGTCGTAGGTTTCATAGATATCGGAACGAATTCCATTCACATTCTTGTCGTACGCTTTTTCGGAAACTCCATGGGGACCCCGATATTCCAGGATAAAGAGACAGTGAGGCTCGGGCAGCATCTTTTCAAACACGGCTTCATTGATGAGGAGACCATCGAAAAGACCCGCATAGTGATATCCAATTTCGTCAGGATATCAAAGGACCTCGGAGCGGAGAAGATATTCGCTTATGCCACCTGCGCCGCAAGGGAAGCAGCGAACAGGAAAGAACTTCTGGATGCGATGAAGATCGAGGAAGTGGATGTGAAAGTGATATCAGGGTTCGAAGAAGCCAGGCTGATCCGGCTGGGTATTTTTGGTATCGACGGTCCGCCCCGGAGGACCCTGGGAATAGACATAGGTGGAGGCAGCACGGAGGTCGTTCTGTGCAAAGGCAGGGAGGACCTTTTCCTGGACAGCCTCAGCCTCGGTTCGGTAAGGCTTGCATACGGGTTCGAACAGGACCACAGCAAAGCACTGACGTTTCAGGAATACGATCTCATAAGGCGGCACGTGGACATGATGTCCTACCACACCTGCCGCAAGGTCAGGGAGATAGGATTCGAAAACGCCTACGGCTCATCCGGAACTATGGTCGCCCTCGCAAAGATGTGCGCTGCAAGAAGGGACGGGGATTCCTCCTACATGATGTACTATGAGCTTGTGGAGCTGATGAAGGAACTCTACACGAAAGACGCCGAAGACAGAAAAGAAGTGGCCGGAATGAACCCCGCAAGGTCCGACATAATAGTCTCCGGCGGAGCGATCGCGGAGGAACTGATGTACCTTCTCGAGATAGACAGGATCGAAATAAGCGAGAAAGGCCTGAAGCAGGGGATGGAGATGGACTACCTTATCACGAACGGGCATTCCGATTTCAATATCAGGGACTCTTCGGTGCTGAACTTGGCGAAAAGATGCCAGTACGACGAACCCCATGCGGAGATCGTGAGAAAGAATGCGCTTCTTCTTTTCGATGAGATGAGGGGGCTCGGCATACATTATATGAACAATGACATCAGGGCGCTTCTCTCTTACGCTTCGGTGCTTCATGATATTGGAGAGTTCATTAGCTATCCGAAACACCACCTCCACTCCTACATAATAATCCTTAACTCCTTCCTTCCGGGGTTCGATAACGAGGAGCTCAGGACCATGGCTCTGCTGGCAAGGTTCCACCACGGGAATTTCCCGACGGCAAGGTCGAAACAGTTCAAAGAACTTGACGACGGCGAGATATCCGACATTTTAAGATGCGCCATGATGCTGAAGATCGCCGACATTCTGGACAGGCGCCGCGACTCTTCCGTCGATGCGGTCGAACTGTCCGTTTCATCGAACGTTGTGACAATAAGCTTAGGCTCGGAGTCGGACATCAGTATGGAGATGTGGAAACTGAAAACTATTGAAAGCGATTTTAAGGCCGTTTTCGGCCTGGGCCTTAAGATCAAAAGGTCTTAACGCCGCAGGTGCGCCGCATCGCAGAATGGTTTGTTCTTAGACTTCCCGCAGCTGCATAAGGCTACGCGGACCCTTTTCTCATATTTGTACCCATCAGATGATTCTACCTGTATCCCGCCTTTTACCCAGAGCAGGTTCGGCTGCTGTGCTGATATCACAGATATGCACTTCTCGAACTCAGGCTCCTGCGGCACTCCGTTGATCTTTATGAGAAGACTCCCTCCGGGGCAGTCGTAGGTCTGCTGCAGTGCGATGTCGAGGGTATCCTTACTCTTTACCGTCTTGTCGATGTAATGCTTTCCGTGGCAGAACCCTACGCCCACACAAAGGACCGGGTTCTGCGACAGCTCGACGCCGTCGGCACTTATGGCGACGCGTGCACCATCCTCATAGGTGCCCCTCTTTGCTGTCTCGGTGCCGTCGAAGTCGGCATGTTCGCCGGTGCAGAATGGTCTGCCGGTGGACTTTCCGCATCTGCAGAGCATGTATGTATCGTCGGGATAGTACCTCTTTACCTCCCCCCATTTATCGGCCCTGCCTTCCTCAGTCCTTTTGATCACTTCGCTCCTTAATGGTACTCCCCCGGATACCATGTACGGGCCATCCTTTGTGACCTTGACCTTCATTTCGTCGCTCACTTTTATCGCCAGAAACAAGAATTGTTCTGCTAAGTTAATAATATTATGAAAAAATGACCGCCTAGTGTTATCTAAAAAGGCAATATACCTCGACTTTTTACAATGTTTAAAATATTCAAACAAGCATCCTCGAGCTATAGCAGGAGACAACCCCTTGCACCGGTTTCGACCAGTTGTCTCTTGCTCACATTTCTCTGTGAAGTTTTTTCTCCGATGAAACGATATGGTTAAACAATAATGTCAAGCACAGAATTCTTCGACGAAATGGCTGAGCTCAACCAGTCTCCGGTCAAGTCCGGTCTTTGCTCCATATGCAAAGGTTCAAGAAAACTTTGCGGAAAGGACCGTTGCCCCCTCATGGTAAAGTTCTATTCTCAGCAGAGGACGCTGCCGCTTATGGACATCAAAGACCTGGCCGGCTGCAGCCCTCCTGCCGTGTTCGTCGGCAGATACGGGTATCCTAAGGTGGACATCGGGCCACTTCTCCCTTCGGAGTTCGGCGACACTTCGATATTGGACAAACCGGAGATGTGGGTGGGCAAATCCATCGACGAGATAGTGGATATGAGATTCAAGCTGGTCAGAGGAAAATACAGGATCGATGCCAGAGACTTTCGGGCGGCAGGCAGGATCGTCGATAACGTCCAGGAGTTGGCACTAACGGAAAGGCCTTTGGAGGTCGAAGCGAACTTCAGGCAGAAACCCCGGGGAAGAGTGATATTGGATGATGAGGTGCAGCCTTTCGGCCCCTCCGCAAGAATGGACGGCATGACCATAGGGAATGGGAAGTTCGAAAGGAATCTTGAAAAAAATTTCTACGATATCGACCTGAACGCAAACGGAGCGGTGATCAACGCTTACACGAACGGCACCCTCATCTCAGAGATACAGAAGGCGTTCTCCGTCGGCACCATGGGAGTGGAGAAAAGAAGACGTTTCGTGCCGACCAGATGGAGCATCACTGCTGTCGACGATATCATCGGGAAAGACCTTCTGAAAACGACAAAATACAACGGAACGATAGATGAGTTCAGGATCTACCAGTG
>Ga0123354_10003203_pt1 | contig 22423 bp, 11 predicted proteins | sample TergutLab28metaG_2_FD_97872 | JGI IMG/M metagenome (GOLD analysis project Ga0123354, IMG submission 97872) | Labiotermes labralis P4 segment gut microbial communities from Petit-Saut dam, French Guiana - Lab288 P4 | ecosystem: Host-associated > Arthropoda: Insects > Digestive system > Gut ... | reverse complement strand
TTTGGTAGTTTGGTGCTAACAGGAGTTTGGTAGTTTGGTGCTAACAGGAGTTTGGTAGTTTGGTGCTAACAGGAGTTTGGTAGTTTGGTGCTAACAGGAGTTTGGTAGTTTGGTGCTAACAGGTGTTCGGTAGTTTAACGAATTTAAAAAAAAAAATATGAAAAAACTAAGAAATTTAGAGCGGGAGTTTTGTGTAAATTTGTTTAATACGGAGGAAGTAATTAATAATAAAAATGCTACGATGTAATAACAAAGTTCTGATTATAGACTTAGGTAAATATATAGAGAAAGTTAAATATGTATTATTGGTTTAGTAAGTTAAAGGCATATAAATAATATATGGATTTAATGGTGACAACAAGGAGTTAAACTTTAAGTAACACTGAAGACTGAAAGATGAAATTATTATTATTATTATTATTATTATTACTATTTAGAACGCGGTAGCACAGTGGTTAAGGTGCTGTGCTACAAATCTGGAGGTCGCTGGTTCGATCCCAGCTGGTGTCAGTGGATTTTTCATTGACATAAAATCCCTTCGATCGCACTATAATTCTGGGGTCGACTCAGCCTCTAACACAAATGAGTACCAGGAGCATTTCCTGGGGGTAAAGGCGGCCGGTGCGTAAGGCTGACAACCTACCACCATCCTGTGCCGTTGTCACGAAATCTGGGAACCTTAACTTCCTGGAACCATCTGGGCCCCTCCGGGCCTGTAACGGGACTGCTTTACTATTTACAAGGGCTTATTTTTGAACCCTATCGTGAACTTCACCCTCTTGTAGCCTGTACCTTTACTGTCCGTGATACAGTAGTGCTATATCTACTACTGCCAGTGTTCAAACCTTGTTAACGCTAGTCACCATGTCACTGGAACTTTCGAACATCATAGGAGGTGGGAAATTTCTTGAGTACCCGATCGACGGTTGGTATCTCAAGAAAGATTTCGCTCCGTATAATTCAGTACATTATCCCTTACTATGCTGATTGCGTGAAACTTGGTACAGGCGCATGGATCCATACTGACATCCAGTGTCATAGGTTAGTTGTACCAAAACGAGGGACGCCAGCCGCATATTGTACAAGCATGGCGGCAGAATATCAGAGGCAGTGTAGGGAGATTATCGTGTGTTTACTTGATTCTGTTTGGTTATAGCTGCGTGTCGAGCGAGGGTTTTAGTATCTGATGGATGTTTGAAGAAGGGCGGCCTCAAAGGCGGTACAATTAAATGCAGTTTTACTGCCAGCAGCGCGGTTTGGCTTAGAATGTATCGGCGCATAACACTATGCCATGTCACATGTGATACGAGAAACAAGGGACTAAGTGTTTGGGCCTTATCGATAGCTAGTTGACGGAAGAGTGTGCGCCCGTTGCAGCCTTGTTCGTAGTTCGGGCCTCAGTTTCGCGGCCCGACACACTGGGGTGAAATGTGTGTGGAAAACAGAGCTGCAGAGCACAGCCCCAAATTACACACATCTGATAGTTACAGTGCAGTAACCTGCTGGAAGGTAAATTTGCATCATTAGTTTCTCGGTAGGGCTCTTGACGAAGACGATTCTTCCGGGATATGATGACTTATCGAATGGTAATTATTTTTCAACTCTTTTTGGACTACCCTGAGAACTGAGGCAGGAAACTCTTTCGAAAGCTCAGTCACTAATCGCCAATTGACGCGGCACCGCCAAGTCCCAAAGATTTTAATATTTAAACGAAATCTTTGAAAAACTGGCAACTAGATGACAGCACTCGTGCCGATTGCCTTCTTCGTTGGCAAGGTCGATACTGTAACAGTCTATGCTCCCACTTCACCCCCCCCCCCTCCCACACACACACACACACATTCAGAAGAGTATATTATTTTGCTGCATGCTGCCTTATTACTAGACGATGAAACGTATTAACTTCAACACTGAAGGCCTCGGAACATTCCTGCGTGTTTAACGTTCACCTGAATTATTGACACAAAAAAGGGAGGTAGAATAGGATGGTATTTTTGGTCTGAAGGAAGTAAGAAATGAGGAGATATGAGAGGATAGAAAGAAAGAAGATAGAATGCGAACATAGGTTAGAAAGAAAAAAACAGAAAAAAAGGATAAAAAATATAAATGGAACATTTTTGCGAAACATAAAAGAGGAAGGAAGTGAATACTGAAACGAAAACCGGAAAAGGAAACGTGAAAAGCAATGAGAAGATACGAAAAGAAAGAGATAAGAGTATAAATAACTAAGGGAATAGAGACAGGCAGCAAACATCTATAGACAAGTTGTGTATTTTCTAATATTTGCCGTCGTGTTACATTTAGTAATGACGGTGTATCAACTGCAAGGCTTTGTAGCACTGAATTATGTGAAATGATGACTGTGTGTTGTCACTGGATATGACTAGGGAGAGATCTCTGTGCTGAGGAAAGCCAGGAAGTGTTGTTTCCCTGAATATTAGGTTCTTGTCTGTTTACAATTTTGTTGCTAAATTACCATAGTATGCTAAAGGTAAACATAAATAACGGACCCTAGTAATAGCCCAGGGCTGTCGTAATAACAGGAATGTTACTGGTGTTGTCTTAGACGGTTGAGGCCCAAAATGTCCACAGTGGAAGCTCCTCCCTGATTGGCTTTTGTAGCAGACTGTGTACAAGTTGTGACGGGTAAAGCTGACAGTGGTGCAGGTATTTCCTCAAGTAGGTTGCTGCAGATTTTCCTTGTCAGTTCCAGTTTCTCGGCTCTTCCTATATTCGTCCGACACCTCCCGTGGCGCTTGCGACAACCGCGACCATTCGACATGCGACTGCTCCTTCTGTCGTAACCGCGGCCTCTACCGACCCGGCACGCGGCCATTCTCCTTTACCTCTCCAAAATCCTACTTTGACTAACCCTTAACCTTTAGACGCCTAATGTCAACTATAGTGGTCGTACCGCACCGCTAACCTCTAAAGTTGCATGTTATATATTTATTCAACAAATAACAGTACTGAATATTTTAAACATGGTATATACTCTCCGTTTTTTATCTCTTCAAAATGCAGTTTGTTTCATAATTCTAACGTATTTGGTTCCCGTATTATTCACATTTTATATACAGGGTGTGCTAAAATTTAAAAAAATAATTCCAGCGCCAAAAGGCTAAAGTTCCAGAATATAGGATACCATCGAGTTTAAAATTCAAAGATCCACATTTCACCAACACATTTTATTTAATTTATTTCGTAAGATTCTTGGAAGAGACGTATTCCGTAGACCTGGATAAGTATTAAACGTTTGGTCCTTGTATTAAAGAGGTAGTGTGCTTACTGTGCAGTACGAAATGAAATCTCTAATGTAATGCAGTCTTGGAAGGCTGTGCCTGGACTGAGGCGCCTAATAGACGTCTGTCGCCGTGGAGGCGAGAGTTCACTCCATATAGATTTGTGGTGGATTAGTCACCCTGGGACGGGTTTCTCTCCAGGGGCATCGGTTTTTCCCTGTCACCATCATTCTCAAATGCGCCATTCTTACTTTATCTTATCAACACTCTGATCAGAAAGACAAAAGGGCAAACGTTGTTAAACTTCAAACAAAGCAATGCTCTCGGATAATGAGTAGCATTGAACAGAAAAAAACTTACCATTTTTTAATACTTTAAAGGATGAAAAGTGTAAATATGGGCGATTGCATTAAAATGGGGCCGACATTTTTTACATGTGCATTTGTGGATTATAAGTTGTGTGCACTTCCTTGTGTTGGCATTGCTATTGTTGGGGCTCTGAATATTATGGGTGAGAAAATCAGCTGAGATGGAGACAGTCTTCGAATAAATTGCTACGTAAGATATTTGGTTTTAAGGAAGAGGAAATAACAGAAGGCTTGAAAAACTGGCTCCATTAGGGCATTCGTTATTTAATCCGCTGTAATATTTTCCTTTTCACTGGACCAGGTAATATATTTGCGTTTATACGTAGCTCGCATGAAGAACTGATAATTGGCCTCCACAGCTTTTATGATAAAAACTTAAAGAAATAGACCACCTGAAAGACTTAGATGTAGATGGGATAATTTAAAATTGACTGTTGGGTTTGGAGAAATTGCGTGTGAAGGGTTGTCTGGAATGGATTGGGACAGATTGCAGTGCATTTTGGCAAAAGCGGATACAATTATCAGTTCCGGGTTTTATAAAAGCAGGGGATTTTCTAATCACGTGACTGTAAACTACTGAAAGAAGGTTGCGCCGTGGCTTAGGTTCACAATTTGCGTAATCCTTCATTTTTTGTTTAGCAACAATGTTACCGATTTGCTGACATCATTATAGTTTGTTGCAACTAACGCTGGGGTCACGGAATATGTCACAGGTATAAGCCGTTGGGAATTTTCGTTATAATTTAACGTTTACGTTACAAGCAGCTACTCAACTGACTTCAGAAATATGAATCAAGTGCTGACTTCCGTCATGTTTACCATGTTTATCTTACATATCCACCATTTTTGTCTTGCTACTTGCAGCTGCCGCCTGGTGGCAAATTCGAGAAACTTCGGAAGAAATGGCGGTCCTCGTAATATATGACAACGGCATAACTCCAATTTAAAAACAAATATTCACACCATAATTGATAATTCTACAACTATTCAGATACATATTCTATAGAGGCCTGTGCAGAATCTTTGATAGTGGTTACTGAAAGTTGTAATATTCTGTGATAGCGGAAGCTGACAATGTAAAAGTATTTTAAGATAACAGTTCTGCTCCGAACAGTCTGAACAAAACAACCTATGTATGAACGCATAAGTCTGCCTCAAGAAAGAATCGCATAGGCCGCTGTTGCCCTGAGCAGGTCGTCTGTCTTTGTGTCTGTCTTGAGCGATTAGACTTCTTGTTTCTTCTTCACACGTCTCAAAACATCGCCACACACGGCGAGTTATTATTACGAGGGAGACTTTTCAAATCTCTCTCCCTTTAATCTCCCCTTAGACTACGTGTAGGGATGGTTGTGTCTCACTGCTGGCACCCCCAAAACCAAACTCGACCCCGAGCCCCCGTCTGTCTGCGTGTACACGTACGTCAATAATTAACGGTGAATTAATGACACGTGGTAATACATATCTCCCGTCTGACAGTACGTCTGTTCGTTCATCTCTCCTTGCTTTCATTTACCCATCTAGTCATTCGCCCTTTCTCCCAGCTTTTTCTTCATCCATTGACTCATCAACATATTCATCCTAGAATTCGTTCAGTCTTCCAATAAGTCGTTCATTAATATATCTTTTCAATCATCATTCCACGTATATTCCTTGTTCGATTTATCCATTCATTTATTTCTCGTTTATCCACTTACTAATATTTCTATCAATATATTGTTCTGTTTTTCTGTACATTTTTGTCTTAAATGCACTCATTCATCCGCGAAAAAAAATTATTGTACGAGACGTAATTACCGTTATGTTAAGTTACCCCAATATACATTTGGCTTCCCCCAAAACACAAGGCTTCCTTGCTGGATCCTAAACAGATCCATTCCAGTTCCTTTCCTACGCCGTTTGGTAATTATCCTATATTACATGCTAGATATGTCTTCTCGCATTTGGAATCACAGACTGGCGCTTGTCTTAAGGATTTAACAGATTAACTTTTGTACGGATTTCTTATTTCTGTCATTCATTAACAGTTGAACAGAACATATCTGGAAGCCCAAATCCCCCGGCTAGAGCTCGGTCACAACACTGGTTATTCCGCTTCAGTTCTCTGCTGCCGACCGCGAGGTTTTCTGCATTAGGGCACTGCTGCTTGCTTTGCGTAATGAAATAACTCTTCTGTTATGTCCGGTTAAGCGTGTTAGTAAGACTTTAGCTCTTCTGGGATGTTACGCAGCGTTGAAGACTTTTTGAACCGAGTGAACTGTGAAAATGGGACCGATTGGTTGTCCCGAAACCTCGCTAACAAACTACGTATCAATGTTACCTGACATCCCAGAAGAGCGAATATCTCATTTACACCGCCACGGATGTCTGCAATCACTTTGCTTTGTACTTAATTCTTTACTTTCTCATTTTTTACTAACTGTGCCTCCTTTCCTCGTTTTACTTCTATCTTTCCATTCATTCCTTCCCTTTCGTATACTTTTTCTTTATCATTTACATCCTCTTTTCTTCCTTGCGTCTTTGTCTCTGTTATGCCGGTTGCGCTAAATATTCTACACAGAAAGTCCTCCACAATTTGGCTAAAGAACAAGGTCAGTGGCGCAGAATGAAACCAGTTTAAGAAAGTTCGACCTGTCAGCTGGTCACTGCCGGTCTGCAGCGGCCGCTGGCCTCCTGAAGACAGGAAGGGCCTGTCAGGTCCAGGACCCTTTCACTGAGGATCATGAATCATGAGCGATGAAGAAAAACACAGGAGTTTCACTTTCAGAATATAAAGTGTATCGATTACAACATTTTGTAGCGTTAGTAAAATATGTTATTCTGATTTTGGTTTAAAAATGCTGTGAAGTCTATCGCTTTACCGATATATTTTTTCGTTTAAACCGAACTGTTGTATTCATTTGTGGTGCAGCATTGTTCAGCACTTGTGGAGAGTGAGCTGAGCGATTAAATTGTTCGAAGTCCCTATTGCAAACCACGTTCGTTAAGTAGGCCCAATATGGGGATTAGCAACGTTTTCTATACAACAACCCTCTGTGCACTTCTCTCCTCTGCCCTCTACGTGCCGTGTGCCCTACCAATCCTTGGTGTTAATGGAAGTAAAGTCTGAAATTGCGAAACGGAATAGACTGTTATCAGGCCAGGACAGCAAAATTCGTGTACACGCAAAACCATTCGGGTACCTACGGCTCAACATTTATGTCGGTTGCTTTAACAACCGACTGCTGACCGCTTGCGTTTGGTTACTTAGCCACATAGCTGGTTGCTAGCTCATTGAGTCAAACAACCAGCTAGTGAGTCCATTAACAGTCCATTAGTCAATCATCCAACCAGCTAGCCAACTAATTAGTCGGTCTTTTAGCAGCTAGGCCAGTCGGTCAGCCAGTGAGTTTGTTGATTGCTCAGTTAAACTGTCGTTCAATCAATCAGCCGGTGTCTTAGCCAGTAGCAGTTTGTGTCTACCTCAGCTTTGTTAGTGCGCTACAAGAAGCAGAAGTGGGCAGTTCACCGGGATACGATTTCCTGCTTCTCTTACGTCAACCAAATTGAGTAGCCGACTACTTCATAAGGTCGCCCTGTCTAGTCCGTAAAAATGTAAAGCTTCCTGCTCGGGGATAGATCTCTCTGTCTCTGTCTCTCTCTCAGTATCTAAACCTGCCCCATATCAGTCCAGTCCCTCTCGACACCATGCAATTTGCTATGATTTCTCTTTTGAGCAACCACGAAAGAGAGAGAGAGAGAGTATTACCCTTACAAACGCTTTTCCAACCTCCAGGTACACCCACTGGGTTACAGAAAGGGATGAGAGAGGGAGAGAGAGAGAGAGGGAAAATCGTAAAAGGACAGAGTTGGAGAAGGATAGGATGAGAGACAGCGTCCATCTCATTGCGACACGGAAGTAGCTGGTTCAGTACCTCTGAATGAGTGCGAGAGAGACAGGGCGACACTCCTGCCACCTCATGTGCTACTAATTACTCCCACTCCGTGTGTGTTTTAGCTATCACCATGGAAACGTACAAGGCAATTAGACGAGCAAGGGTCAGAGGGATTGGGGGTGGGATTTGGTTGGGACGAGGGAGGGTGGTTGGTGGATAAAATTGCCTGTTCTCTCTCTGTCTCTCTCTTACTATCAGAATGGCCAGCGGCAGTCACCTACTGTAGGCTACTGAAAATACCAGGCACAAGTGAAGAGCACTCCACTTGTACCTTCAAAGCCATCACCCCTCCATCCCTTTTCTCTTGTCTTGGGCGATACTACTGTACGGCTTCACATACATAAAAGACAATGCATATAGCTTCGCTTGGAATGAGGACGAAATTCTAAGAGAGATTATAACCGTACGTATGAAAGGAATAGATTTTTATAGGCGTTTGTGTTCTTCCATACACCCCAACTACCTTCCATCCACCCTTTTCCTCTCTTCACTACAAGGGTGAAATTATTGGCCTTTTGACCTTTTTTTTTTTACTCTTGTGACTGCAAAATTACCCCTTGCGTGCGAATAATGAAGGTCTAACACTTTGTGCTACCATGAGCAGAAGATTTAGAGAAATTAGTGTGCTGTGTGAGAAGCAGACTTTCGAAATGCAAAACAACAGATCGACGCCTTCACGTGTATCTTTTGCGATTTGTTTCAAACTGATTATTTATCTGAGAGCCAGATTCCCTCAAGTTCAATTATGACCATTTCCGGCTACCAGATGGCATTCCGATACGCATAACAGACATCGTGTACGGCAGTGTCAAGGGTGACCAGTTCCTGCGTGCGCCGTGGTAACATATTAGGCCTACGTTTTGCCTAAGTTGGGACGCTCTCCGCGACGTGAATCGGGTGTTAATGTCTGTCACTGCGGATTCTCGTGGTGGGTGGTTAGGTTTAGGCAGGCGTTGCACTGTGTGATGGTCAGTCGCACTGCAACTGTCAGCTCTTACTGCGGTAGGACGATGTAACAAATACTGATTGGTGTATCATACAAACTTCTGTCCAACATTTGTTATAATACAGCTACATGTTTCGGTCTATTTATAGGACCGTCATCGTACTGTCAAATAAAAACATTGAAGAAAGGCAAAATGCAGACAAATTGTTTTTGGCGGGAAGTCTGTATATTTATCAGCACTGCTAATATAACGCGGCGAGATGCCAAACATTAAATGAATGTAACATGGCCTTCCTTACTTTCGCTTCACACACACTTCTTCCCAGCCGGCACTGAAAAGACATATTTTTTTTTGTTTTTGTGATATTTTGTTACACCAAAGTGCAAATTATTGTCCCCTGGGCTCTAACACCCTGATTTCACATTTGTTGCGACTTTTCTGTAGAAAGTGCTACAGGATGACTGAATTAAGCACCCGCTATACAACTTAGAAAACGATCCTTTAAATAACTGTGAGCAGAGAAGTCAACGTGCTGATAATCAGTTCAACGAAGTCCACAGCAACTTATACTGTCCTAACCTCCATAATCTGACGGCGTAATCAGATCTGAGTTCTTATCTCCCATGTCTGCTCTTCACTGGTCAGGAAGATGGGATCGATTGGCTCTCTCGAAACGTCTGTATGTGACTAGCAAGCTACGCTGCGTAACATCCAAGAAGAATGAAGACCTAAATTATTCTCTTACCAATTCTGTCTTTACATGAAATACGAAGATAACATAATAGGAGGAGAAACGCGTCAGCTGAAGAAAGATCGACATTGAGGTTTTGAAGGAAATACAAGGAATGGGAATCGTCGTTACAAATGTCTTCGTCTTTTTCCATGACACCACGAAGTCTCGTATGGAGACTAAGTAAATCAGTCCCTTGACCTTGATGTAGGATGAACCATTTCGTGGTTCTCACGGAACTGTAACAGTGTCTGTCACTACAGCCGCTCGGGTGGCTGTAATCCTGTCCACAGAATATATTCATGTCTTCTTTGCAAAAGACTCATATTTCTACTCACAATTTCCACATTTCGTGATAAAAGAGCTGGGATAGGTCGGTCAGTATAGTCGCTAGGCTACGGGTTGGTCAACCGAGGAGTCATAGTTCGATTCCCGTTAGGTGCAAGACACATCTCATCTCGCAACCGTCTAGATGGGCTCTAAACCCACTCATCCTCCTATCCGGTGCATCCGGGGTTCCTTTCTGGGGGTAAAGCGGCTGGATGTAGAAGCCGACCGCTTACCTCATCTATTGGAGATGTAAAGAATGAATGGATTGACGTCTCCAGCCCCGTATTTAAGTTTATGAATTGCACAGGGAGGGCTTGAAATTTTACTTTTAACGACGTGTGAGATAATCGAGTAGGACTATTCCAAGTTCGAATTATCGAGTCGGAATATTGTCATGTCCGAACTACTTATTAATATTGTCATGTTACATTTATATATTTCGGTTTAGGGCCACATGTAAAGCGCGTTCAGTTAATTTGAACAATCCCAGTGCCCAGGGTTAGGAAGATGGATTGGCTCCATGGCGAGTCTGGACGTTTTGAACGGAAGAATCTCTTGCACCTCTAACAGTGGAACCCGACCACACGTTTGGCGCCCTTCAGTTGACATAATATACGATTATCCTTTCCCAGTTTTCATCTGTTCCTTAGACCAGTAATTGATAGACGCCTGCAAAGATGGCGTAGAAACTCAAACACTTCGAGCTAGGTTTGAACCCGACACACCAATGATTTTGAGCTGCTGGATCTTGCATTTCTTTAACCGCGTGCTGCTGGGATCAATAAGAGTACAAAAAAATCGTGTAGTTTATAAAAAGAGAAAGCTAATAGTGACGTGTCTTCTTCGGAAGAATTAAAATTTAAAACAAGGACTGTGCGCGTGGTTAGCGCTTGTAAGACATTTATACGTCTGATCGTCGCAGCCAATAACTGCCACACCAGTACTGATACTGACTGAACAGTCTGTAGTTGACTTTGACAGTTGTGTTGCGCCGGCGAGAGCAGACCGTCCCTTGTTTGTGAGGAGTAACCGATGTGTTCCAGTTTGTCTGAAGTGAAGTCACGTTTCCTGCATGTGAAATATATAACTTTTTTCTATGGTGTTCTGTGTGGTTAGAACTATGCATGAATTTGACTTTAGGATTTTTTACAAATTAAAAAAAAAATTACAAACGGCGATCAATGGGCAGAAGACCATGAAGACTCATGATTTTGACCGGGTCTGTTTTTTTCCCCGACCGTCGTCGCGAGTGTAAACAGATTCTATCCACGTTGTGTGGGTCGATGGCATTCCCTTGAGTAAAGATCTGTACTATATCTAAGCCATGTTTACTCATTTCATGTCGTGACTCTCTCTATTACTTTCTATTGTCCAACTGAAGGAAGGGTTGGGTATTTGGTCAATATTTGAAACCATATTGGGGGACCGAGACTAGTACAACGCCAACGATATTCAAACAAACCTGAAAACGGGAGTAAATAATTCCTGTTTTCGTACGTAACTGAATAAACAACTTAGCTTATACCTGCCCTGTGTTCAATATTCAGAACGCACACAAATGGAAGACGTCCAAATGAAATTACGAAATGCCGTCTGTAACTTTGTATCACTGAAGGTCCACAGAACGAATGCGCTGTGACAGATTGTTGCAAGGAAGTGGAACGATCGCGCTACAGTAGTTAGCTAACTAACTAACGAACAAACTGTCTCCAAGGGCTAGACACAGACTGAGAGATTCTCAGCTACTCAATAAATTACCCACGTGTCACAGAACACGATTCGTTTTACAAGGGACCCGTCCCTGTCCCACGCCAAATTAGTTCAGTCCATACGCTTCAATTATGTTTGTCTAATAACGGGTTTGAAATTATCCTACCAGCTACGCCTACATCTTCAAGTTTTCTTTTCCTCCAGGTTTCACACCAAAATCCTGTATGTTTTTCTGTTCTGTTCCATGCGTGCCACATGCCTCCTCTGTCTCATCTTTCTAGACTTGTTTATCGTGATTATATGTGCACGACGAACATCAGCACTGCGCAAATGTCTGCTGTTGCTCTCTCCCTCTTTTGTCTGAATAATTTCTCAATACAATAATTCTACAAGCAGATTTCCTGTTGCTCATGAATTCTTGTCATGTTTATGTACCTTTACAGGAGTCCTGCTTAACACTTCATGTTATGCGGGCAACTTCGGTAACATTTGGTCTGAATGCAAGCAACCTCAAATTCAGTACACAAAATGCATACGTAACCCTGTATGTATAATCGTATTGTGTATATTCTTATCAGAGTATTTTTCTGTACATCGTGCGGGGTAAAAATATACCGATAATGATAGGATAATTTATAAAAATTCAGTTTACTACCTAGACTAGTGTGCTGCTATCGTAACACATTCTTACAGAATGAATTAGCAGTGGAATATATTTCTACACAAACAACCAGCTCGCAAATTTTCATAATTGTTTCAGTGTTCTATAAGGGACTTCTTCCTCATTACAAAACTCTCCGCACTCAACAATGGTGAGACGGCTGCGCGCTGCAGGCCTGTCCTACGCAGGAGCACGACTGTATTTTCGTTTGTTAAGAATGACAATCATACACTGTACACGTGGTAAAGATACAGTCCCTGTACTTAATTTAACACTGCACTATGAAGGCTTATGCAGGGGTTTAATTGTAACTTCCCCAAGCCTTAACCCCGACTGTACCTGCAGTGTGATATCACTAGACCGTGGGGAGCGCAGGCTGATGTGGGGACCCAAAGCCTATCGAGACGGTTCTTGAAAAGAAATAGGGCCTGTCTCTTGCATCTGCTGGTAATCGAGGCACGACTACTATGTTTTATGGCCCATAGCGGCTCTACTGACTGCGGAGCTCCAACACTAATTTCTGAAAGTCATCAGCATAAGGCAGGATGCATTGAAGTGGTTAACCTTTTGGCGCCGGAATTATTTTTTTAATTTTAGCACACTCTGTATATAAAATGTGAATAATACAGGAACCAAATACGTTAGAATTATTAAAACGAACTGCATTTTGAAGAGGAAAAAAAAAAACGGAGAGTATGTACCATGTTTAAAATATTCAGTACCTATATTTTTTGAATAAATATATACAATGCAACTTTAGAGGTTAGCGGTGCGGTACGACCACTATAGTTGACATTAGGCGTCAAAAGGTTAATCAGTTTTACTTAGTTGTACACCAAGCCGCTGCACTTACTGGATTTTGTGCGAGGTTCCCGGGGTCCGTCCACAGTCACCTTGATGGCTTTGTTGTACGTGGCGACCTGGAAGGGTGTCGAACTGATGACTATAGTCAGTGAGAAGCTCTTCCCTGCAACAAGGAAACAACTCGAGATCAGTCTTGTGGACTGTGGGCAGTTGAAGATTCTTTGTGGTGGGAAAGGTGGCACGAGTTTGCCGTGGAAGAGTGGCAATGTGGGTACGCAGATAACGGTGTGTTGACAGCTTGAAGAACGGACAGGCGAACGGATCTTCAGCGTTCGCGAATTATTTTGGCCTATTCCCGATTTAGAATTTTGAAACTATATTTACGCAAGCTTTAGACATTTAATGGGGCTCCTCTGGTATTCTAGAAATCTTGTTAAGACCAGTCACATGTTTATAGTGTTCTAGTACACGCTTCAACCTAACAGTTGCTGAATTTGCAAGTGGAGAATGCAACAGAAACTGTACAGCTGAAGGGTAAGATTATCTGAATGTTTAAGAATGTGTTTTTTTAAAATACAGACGAAATCTGTTAGAGCTTCATAAAAGGAACTGAATATTTTGTGTCGTTGTAAACGGGTGTTGTTCTTAGGAGTGTAATGCTACGATTAACAGCGAAGAATTAATTGGTACCACAGAAAACCGAACGGAATTGAAGAGGTATAGCATAAACCGATGTCGTTATAACCGGGTTTTACTGTAATATTACAGAGTAAATTGGTCGTGGCGAACGGAGACAAGTAGCATATATTATGCGGTAATAATCTAATCCTGACACTAATTAGCTTTTTTTCTGTGGCGCTGCAGCCCAACGTGGACCAGGGCCTCCTCATTCTTGAGGTTTCCAGATCACACACAACGACGCATCACAGTCGGTAGCACTCCTCTGGACGAGTGATAGGCTCGTCGCGAAGACCTCTACCTGACAACACACAACACTTATAACAGACAGACATCCATGCCCCGGTGGGATTCGAACCTACTATCGCAGCAGGCGAGCGGCCTTAGGCCTACGCCTTAGACCGCTCGGCTACTGGGACCGGCACTAATTAGCAATTAATTACGTTTAAAGAAGAATACTGACATACAATTTACCGAATGAATTTGATTTTACGATTATTGTCGGTACTTCTGCTGTACTTTTCCAAATACTTCAGGTTTGATGGTTTCTTTGAAAGAGGAAATTGCAGAAGGCTATCTCAAATGTAGATAATTAATTGCGGTGCGGTGGTTTTATTTGGTGTAGTTTCGAACTCCGTCGTACTGCAAACTCACTTTTCCCTTAATGGGTCAGTCACTTCACCGTAGTCATCAACTGATACACATGTCGATGCTACACGTTACTTGTATCTGTGTTCACCGATAGACAGTATTTAAAGTAACCGAATGGCATAATCTACAAATGCCACAAAAGTTTCTTCATGTTTGCACCGTGCATCAAAGACAAACACTTCATTACCCAACTAATGCACAATATATAATTCGTAAAGGTAAAGTTATTCCCTTTACAGGCCCGGTGTGGCCCAGAGGGTGGGTAGAGGTGTAGCTCTATTCTTCCATGACCGCGGCACTAGAAGGGGGTGAGTGGTCAGCAGCACGTCCCGACCGCACTTTACCCCCGGGAAAGACCCAGTACCCATTTTACAGGAGGCTGGGTGGGCCCCAGGACCGGTTTGGAGGGGCGGAAAATCTCGTCCCCACCGGGATTCGATCCCGGACCGTCCAGCCCGTAGTCAGTCGCTATACCGACTGAGCTACCCGGCCCACACACACACACACACACACACACACACACACGCGCGCGCGCGCATATATATATATATATATAATTAGTAGATACGATTAAAATTGTGCCTTCGTATACAGTGAAACACACACACGCACAACGGGTCACAGTATGCTGCCATAACACCGACCATGTCCATGTCAACGGACACGATAGAACCATTCTAGTAATTTTTAGCCAAACACTGTTTAATTCTCCCTGATGATGGTTCGTCTGTGATCCGAAACATGTCGGAGCACTTTTAAATATTTTATCATTTTAATTGTATCTACGAATTATATATTTGTGCATTATTTGGATAATAAAGTGATTAATACAAAAGTTTCTGTTTACTGGAAGTTACCTTGCAGAGGTGTTTCTTCAAACATTGACACATGTTTCAGTACAATACTGCAGGGGGAGGGGAATTTACTCTTGAAAATGTCCACCTTACAATCTGATGTTTGTTGGACCGTGCATCATTGTAATAACTGAAAAAAAAAAACCAAACTAGATGCCACTTATTATTTTATTGTACTTCTTATAAGCTCAAAATATTTCGGGCATAGTAATGCCCTAAACATGTTGAGCCTATAAGAAGTACAATAAAATAATAAGTGGTATCTAGTTGGTTTTTTTTTCTTCAGTCCACCTTACACTTTACATATTAATTTTAAATATTCAGAGTTCGTCTGTCTGTGTAGAGCGGACCAAGCTAAATCACATAAGCCAGAGATGAATAAGGAAAAAGTTGTATCAGCGTGCGAATGGACGCCAGCAAGCAGTCGCACTGTGGCCCTGCGTGTAGCAGCACAGTCGAAATGCATTTTGGTGAGATCATAACGCAAAAATCCATAAGTAACAAGTTGTTCCTTGCGGATGGACAGGGTGACAGACAGACAGAAATGACGAAGCAAATATACTCTGTCGTAATTTTGCGAACGCTTCTAAAAATTGAGTTTTCCGTCAAACTTTCTATATGTGTGCCCTATTCTACTCCTACAACAACCAGAGGGCTTTGGAAACTTCTAAAGAAATTATAGTGGAAATTAAAAAGGATGTGTGCCGTAAGTGTAACACATGGAGCTGGCTTTGTGTGGTGCTGAAACTTTCATTTCGGAAAATACATCAGAAATACTTGGAAAGTTTTGAAACGTGGTACTGGATGATGCATAAGATCATTTGGACTGATCGTGTGAAACATAAAGAGGTGTTACTTAGAGTCGAGGGAGGAAATAACGTCCTACTTAGGATAAGAATGAAGAAGGCTAACTGGATTGGTCACATCTTGCATGGGAACTGCCTTGTAAAACAACACTTTATTAAAGGAAATATCTAAGGTAAGTGGCGGGAAGACGAGAAAGAGAAGTAAGCAGCTACTGGATGACCTTACGGAAACAAGAGGCTTCTAGAAATTTAAAGAGAAAGCACTAGTTCGCATTCTGTGGAGAACTCGCTTTGGCAGAATTTATGGACCTGGCGTAAGACTGACCACGGAGTGATGATGATGATGATGATTATTATTATTATTATCTGCCCCAAGCGGAAGACGTTGCTGGTCCGAATTCCCATGTTTATTTCGGTGGCCGTACCGAATTTGAAGGTGGCCGATTAATGCGTATCGCTGCCTTCAGTGGACCATCCACGTACGAAAAGTTTCGCGAACACGTGTCTCAATGTGTATGGAGCTCTTCGAATTGTCGTAAAGCCGCCTGTTTTCGCTTCACGCTCCTTCAGGAACGCCTCAAATACCTGGAAGTGGGCCACGACGTACTCAGGCAATTGATTTTGGATCTTCATAACTGCTCTGAAACTGGTAAGAATTTGCACCGTTCGCAATTCAGTCGTTAATGTGTGCAGGCTGCCACGTGGCTAACATTAAAAATATATCGAGTCTTCTGTACATTGTTCAAATTCAGTAGCGACTGTGTCCGCATACAGTAAACTTTTCTTTTATAATGAAGTCAAAATCTCTTCTCTTTGCGGTAGAAGCTGAATATTTATGTATAGTTTAGATTAATGTTGATCCTTAAAGGGTTTTTGTTGTATTAATCTCTCTCCTTCGATGACTGATTTGTGTAAACCTTCATTGTTCTCAAATTTGTCTTGCTCACTTTTAATTATCGCCATTTGTCAGTTGCGCAGATTAGGTCACATAACGCCAGTGACAGATGAATGAATCAGTATGGAGCGTTGGTGGAGTGACAATGACAAGAGGGAAAACGAAGTAATCGAAGAGAAATCTCTACCAATGACAATTTGCGCTCCACAGATCTCACTTGGGTTGGTCTGGAATTGCACCCGGGCCTCCGTGGTGACAGCCTGGCGACAATTCGATTTTTTGATATTTATGTCCATGCACAAACACAGGGCTCATATCAGGTTTGGGGGTTGTCCCTACCTGGCTTGTAACAAATTCGTAAAATGTAAATTTGCCTGTTTGAGATGGGTTCGGGGGTGTTGTTTCGGCTTATATGTCATGGTTTTAAAATATTCACGCTTGTGAATGTCGTGGGGTGACACCGGGACGTGTTGGGTAGCGTGTTATGCACCTGGATGTAGCTACGTGGCAGTAGAATTTTCATTCACTATTCTGGGCTGGTTAAACCGTCACAGTTTAACACGACATAAAACTTTGCCCTATAACTTGTTCAAATACGGGGTTTATGTATTCTATTTCTGCTTCCTGGAATTTATTCAATGAATTATTATTTTTGGTGAGGCTCAACCTGTGTCTTCTTGCTTCCAAGATCGCTGTCGGATTGTCTTTCTCGCGTCTTGCCAACTGCCAGTTATTTTTTTCGCGGTATCAGCCTGTGGGGCAGGTGACACTACCCTCTTGTGGTAGGTGCATTCATTCTAGGAAGTGATATGCCACTCGCTAAGTTCTGTGAGTTGCGTGTGTACGGTTGTGACTTTTATTGGCTGTTCAAATTCAGCAAGGAGGTGACGCTTAGAGAACTTCCTCAACGGATGCACGGCATTCAAGTGCAAAACCAAGAAACAGCAAATCGCCTTTCCGGTTATCTCTGCATGACATCCAGTCAGGATTGCCAAATTTTTATGTTCAAGTTTGGGAAGACGTTAATGCATTAAGCCATCTGTGTCATTCCGACAGCTGACAAATGCCGTCCGTTTCTTGGACAAAGAGTTGCGCCTTTCAGATTTGCCTCTACCCTAGTTCAGACACGTGCCTCGCCCACGTGTTAACCTTACCCGTCCACTAATAATGTTAACAGACATTTAATCACGGATTGTAGAGGGTGTGGGGCTGCCGATTTTATTGTCAGAGTTGGACTTCGGTAAGGGATAGCATTACGCTCTTAATTCTGTTAATACATTCAGGCCACGGTGTTTCTGACGGTGCCGTCAGCGGCGTTCGTTCGAAGATTTTACTGTTTATTCCTTCCACAAAGCAAAGGAACTGCGGATGAATTAAGAGATTACTAAAAAAATGAATGTAAATAATGTAGTCATTACGAGTCGAACAATTTAGATATCTGGGTGTCGCTGTGACAGTAGACGGAGCAACACTGCAAGACGTTCAGGCAGGGATCAAGAAGGCAAATGGAATCTTCGTAGAAATGTACCTGTTGTGGAAGAATAATAATGCAGACTACTCATGAAGACTAAAGTTCTTATTTTTGAGAGTTTTGTTAAATCGGAACTGCTGTATGGGTGCGAAACATGGGAAGTGACCACCCACAAACAAATAAATTAATGACTCTTGTTAATTGATGTTTGTGAAGAATAATGAGCATAAATGGCCTAAGATAAGTTATACCGACCTGTGGGAAGCTACTGGAGAGAACCCTATAACATTACAAAGTAGAGAGAGAAAATGGTGATCAATGGGTCATACTCTGAGGAAGGAGGATTAATCCACTGAAAAACAAGCAATGGACTCGAACCTCCAGGGAGCCAGAAGGAGAGCAAGACCGGAGAAACCCGAAAAAAGGACTGTTGTAGAGGAAGAAAAATATGCTGCAAAATGTGGAGCGAGATGTAGAGGTTGGCGGACGACAGAGTCAGATGGAGATGTTTCACAGACGCTTCATGTTCTAATGGAACGAGAGGATGTGCGACTACCACCACCACCACCACTACTACTACCACCACTACTACTATTACTGCTATTGCTACTACTACAACTACTACTGCTACTACTACCTTCCACAAAAAACCTTCGTTCAGGAACGCTGTTTTCTCTCTCACTTTTAGTGTAGGCTAATGAATTTCGATCCGTCCAGTGTGGCTGTTCCGGAGTCCGTGACGGCCAGCACGCACTGTACGGACGGTCCGCGGACATTTTCTTACGTAAGTGGACCCTTAAGGTGGAGGATCGGCTGTTCCGAAAGACCATAGGTTCACCTATCACAGTCACGCATGTTTATGGTGGGATTGAACCCCAAAATTCAACGTTCAGAAGGACAAAACCCCGAGATTAGTCAACTGTTGTAGTCGCCAGCAACAAAGTGACTAACTGGGTAAAGTCCTGCGGCAGGATCGGCCCCTACAAGCTGAATAGATAGTCTACTGCTTAGTTAGACAAATAAAAACAACAAGTGGTAAGGAATAAAGACGGAACAGATTAAGAATATGTAAGGAAAAGTGAAAGGTAATCAGGCATGTTAGGAAATGTTCTCAAAGGGCAATGTTTGGGGCGATTTCTTTCTATTGTTGTCTCCTAGCTATTAATTCGTGAATAATTTCGAGAACAGTAAAACGGAAGTACTTTGGAGGATGTCGTACTTGTAACATTTCTTCGTATTTAGGAACAGATGTATAATCGATCATAATCGATGTCTCGAAGACGTCGAGATATCGGAAATGAGTAGATAATTCACAGTATTTATGCATCGATCCTTAGTTGTTCATCAACCTCCGTTCGCACCTGGCAGAAAACACAGTTTGTCTTCTTCGTGAAAAACAATAAAAGAAAATATCATAAAACATAATCACCCTAGTACAGGACACGAAGGCCTAGAGGGAGAGTAGAGGTATAGCTCTTCTGTTTCTTTAACCTCGGCGCTAGATGAGGGTGGGTGGTTAACGCCACGCCCCGGCCGCATTACCTCCGGGAAAAACCCGGTATCCATTGTACAGTAGGCTCGGTGGGCCCCAGGGCCGGTGTGGTCGGGTGCGGAAAATCTCGCCATCACCGGGGTTCGATCCCCGGAACGTCCAGCCCGTAGCGAGTCGCTACACCGACTGAGCTATCCCGGCCCCGGTTGATGTATTTATGGAGGTCAGTTGATCGCGTAAATTTTCTCCATGTCGTGACGCATATTTTCGTCCACGTGCGTCAAAGGTTTTATGGGAACCGCTGCGATAAATTTAAATTTTGTTTCAGGAAAAGCGAATGTGCAGTTTCTGTGCTAGGTTATCAATCCGCGATGGCGTATGGAGGAGTGGAGGCAAGCGCTGTACACTAAGTCTTGCTCTGCTTACAAGTAAGGGGTGCGGGTTCGCTAATATTTAATAGTCTTGTGTAACATCAATAAATAATGACATGTATTTACAGTACGTTGGGATTAGTCACCGTAACGATTTATTTTTGCAGAATTACTAATCTTAACACGCTAAACGGTTAATTTTAATTACAGAGATTCTCCGACGTCCAGATATTAACGGGTATGAACGTGACATTCAGGTATTTCAATCTACTATAGAACTAAATTTTAACGATTTTTTTTGTGGGGCAGTATTTCGCAGATCCACTGCCTTCCCGATTTTGCACAGATTGGCCTGACTGCATCAGTACACTAGAAAGGCAGGCAAAGCATTGTTGACACAAGCATGGTATCCAGGGAACAGCGAGGAGAGGGCGAAAGAGGGGGAGAGTTGTGTATACACAGGGGGATGTTGAGAGTGGGGATAACCAGTGTACCTAGGCCGGCTGCTGAGTCATTTCGCAAGTAGAGTTCGGTTGATAAAAATCAATACGGATCAGCAGTGCATGGTACTGTGGATGCCTTGTGATTCTTTATTAACAGAAATTTTGTACGGGCGGTGCAAGGCGATAATGTACTTCACAAAACCTGTTGAACTCAAAACAATCCAAAGAACGATAAACACTTTTATTCGAAATTTATGTCGCTATTTCTAGTCCAGAGACTGGGATAGCTAATAAATACGTCAGATTTGGAAATGACGATCTGTATCAGGGTTGGCTGTATGCTAGGGGGTCCTTAGGAGACCGTCACAGTGTTCTGGATTACGATTAGGTGAGTTAACACTATAAACGCTTATTTAAATCCCACCTGGCATCTGTTGGCATTATTAGGAGCTCGCCATATTCACCACGTTAGCAGGGTAAGGGTTAAGACGTGAAACGCTACCAACTTTCATTGTTCAAATGAACTGGCTAATATGGAGAAATGAGAAATTGAAACCCAGCTGTCAGTTTTATTTTAGCCAACAGGATCATCAGAAAATTCTAGAGCAGGACTTTCGGACTGAAATATTACGCAGGAGAAAAGATTGATTTTGAAAATTATTGCTGACGGCGAGTCATTTTAAAGCAGGGGAGAATGGTATATTTTGTTTGAGATTTAACCCGCAATTTGTATTGTATTTTACTCTTAATGAAGTCATATAGGCAATGCATGTGGCCCGTTTGTGTAATCATTGTTGCTGTGGAAATGCAACAGAGCGTTGTGTAATTGTTGTCGGGCTGCGTGTCGCTGTCAACAATATAAACCTGCTGAGTGATGCTCGAAAAGTTTTAATGGCGAATTTGTATAGCCTGCAGCAACATAATGTTAGTCTGCGTAGGCCCAGTGGTAAAGTGCCCGATAATTTTGCCCGATTTTAACTAAATTTTGAGTTTTTCGACAGATTTTTATGTAAGCCCTCAGTATGAAGTTTCACGTAAATCCGTCCAGAGTGAGAGCCGCGCTGGTACTCTACATGCTGACAGACGGAAGGAGAGATTTGACGAAACTTCACAGACGCTTTTCTCTACTCTGCGAAAGCGCCTAAAAACTGAAATATCTATAATTATTGCATTTTAAACTCGATATCATTGTTATGTGTATGTTGACGTGTGTTATAGCAGTCACAATGCAGGGACAGCAAAACTTCTTGAGCCTTTACAGTCCATGACGAGAAAAGTTTTTAGTTAACAAACATGCCCTAAGCGAGTCAACAGTTGTAATTAGAAAGAGATTAACCTGGCGGACATAACATGAACTTGCGGGCCTCATACGGCCATTATGTGTGATATCCCTGGTTTAGAATAAGTGCAGGCTACATAGGCCTAAGGCGTACAGCACTGAACCACAGCATATGTTTGACACGCGTAGTTTCCACTTTTCAATCGATGATCTGCACTTTACCAGAGCGACGAAGAAAGGAATAATACCGGGTGCTCTTCTTAATAAATGTTTATTGGCTGCATACTTGATGAAAATAAAATAATTCTTCACGTGCAGTTATAGTCGACGGCAGGGTTGAACATCCGGTTCAGTTCTTGAATAAGGGACTAATCACATAATGTCTGCAACACACTTCGATTTAAAACGTCTGCACCAAATCTGAATTTCCACACTGGTCTCAAATTCGAGTGCACCTGTTCTCGTTCCGTCACCCCACGTTGCTTCGATCCAGGGCAACTTTCTCTTATTTAAATCCCTCACATAAACTCAGGTGTTGATAACGTCTGAGTGCCGTGTTACCGACTGTAAATAAATGCAGCGTTGAATCGCACTGTCTGTCGCCCTCTGTGGTGAAACTGCTCTGGGATAAATGTCAGAAGAACAGTCACGTCATTAAAACTTAAAAAGTGGGCTACTCCCCCCCCCCCCCCTTTGCGCGACTCATTCCCTTGGTTTTTGTTAAATTAGTAGCCCTTTTTTGGGGGAACCTTTAATTGC
>Ga0123354_10003202_pt1 | contig 22423 bp, 10 predicted proteins | sample TergutLab28metaG_2_FD_97872 | JGI IMG/M metagenome (GOLD analysis project Ga0123354, IMG submission 97872) | Labiotermes labralis P4 segment gut microbial communities from Petit-Saut dam, French Guiana - Lab288 P4 | ecosystem: Host-associated > Arthropoda: Insects > Digestive system > Gut ... | reverse complement strand
CGTGCGTGTGTATACATACATACATATACACATATATACAGAGTGGCCCAAAAAAATGTACACACTCTTTACTCATCAATATCTTTGGAATAAATGTAAATGAAATTTTTATTTCAGGGTGAGAGTGTAATATATTGTTTTCTCAGCAGATGGCACAGGCGCTGATGTCCTTAATCGTTAAGACAGTGACCCAACATGGCTGAAGCAAGACTGTCATTTGAAGAACGGAAGGCAGTGCTGAAGTGGTACTTTAAGTTTGAAAACATTAGCGAGGTACAGCGACAATGGCGGAATGAGTTTGGATCACAGCCATCAACACGTCTAACAATTGTGCGTATTCGGGATAAATTTGAAATCGACGGAACTGTTGGTGATGTGCACAAAGAAGGATCCAGTCGACCACGGACAGCAACAACTCTAGCTACCCCTGCTGCGGTGTTACAACAATTTACACGTTCACCACAAAAGTCTGTGAAACAGTGTTCACGCGAAACCAGAGTTGGTCGATCAAGTGTACAATGAATTTTGAAAAGTGCAGAGTGGAAAGTGTACATTCCAAGACTGCTGCTTGCTATGAATGACGACGACAGAGATCGACGACTTGAGTACTGTGAGTGGTTTGAAAGCATGATGCGTGATGATGAGGCATTTGCAGGGAAGGTTGTCTGGTCTGATGAGGCACAATTCAAACTGAATGGTACTGTAAACTGCCACAATTGTGTACTGGTCCTCTGAAAATCCGCACATTCATCTGGAAAAACACGTAAATTTACCGGGAGTTACTGTGTGTTGTGGTTTGTCATCCTGGGGTTTGATTGGACCATTCTTCTTTGAAGGCACTGTTACCGGTGCACTGTATCTTGATAAGCTTCAGACATCAATTTTACCCGCCATCCGAGAACTGTATGGGGACGAAAGCTTTTACCTACAACAAGATGGCGCTCCACCCCACTACCATCGAGATGTCAGGATGTACCTGGATGAAACTCTACCTGGATGATGGATAGGTCGAAGAGGTGCTGTTGAGTTTCCACCACCGTCCCCGGATCTATCACCTCTCGACTTCTACCTATGGGGGTCCCTAAGGGATGATGTTTATCGGAGTAAACCAGCTACACTGGATGATCTACGAGAAAGCATTGCAATGTCGTGTGCAGCTATCACGCTGGACACATTACAGAATGTAGTTCATGCAGAAGTTCGGCGGGTTCGACAGTGTTTGGATGCATGCCGATGGTGGCCACTTCGAACACCTACATTGAATCCAAAATTCAAGGACATCTCTCATATCAATTTTGCTTTTGCATAAAAAGAGTAGTTATGATTTTAGAGTAATATTTTTCATGTCAAAGTATGTATACATTTTTTTGGGCCACCCTGTATATACACACATACATACATACATACACACACACACACACCAAAATATATAGCATGTGTTGACAGGACTAATAAAATTGGTTGTGGTTTACAGCAAATGTATGTCAATTGTAATCTAAAACACAAACATCACAATTATCTGTTGTACTTAGCTTACACACTGCACAAAGTATATGTAGTGACTTGCAATTATGCTAACAATTTGAGCATCATTCACTCTTCAAAGCAATCCCTTTCCCTATTTCAAGACCTTCCATGCACCAGCTATCTGCTGGACCCTATCACGACTACTAGCCTACCAGCAACAGAAAACTTACACTGTATACAGATATAGACAAGAATGTCTACCCATATGAGCATGTTCCAGCATACACAGATCTCCATAGCCAGCATTGTCATGATGGCTGCAAGCATTACATTAGGAAGCATATTTAAAGAAGCTAATGGTTCTCCACTACTGAGCCTGGACACAGTTATCACACACTGCTATATGTAAAAACATTAACCCCAGCACAGCATACAATTTTAAAATGATTTCTGATGCAAGACTACACAAAGAAAATGTAAATGCAGTGTAGAGCTATTATTACACATTTGCACCTCTCAGCTGGTGCTCCACATAGCCTGTTTTCTGAATAGCCTAGCAGGAATGTCACAGCTGGGCATACAGGAACTGCACACATATATGAATGCTATGTAATGCATATACATATTCATGTCATGTGGGCATGACTACTGTCCAAGGGAAATGAAAATTGAATGGCTTGATGGGTGTGTGTAAAGTTTTCCAGTATAAAATGTTACAAATATCTATTCAGTGGCTCGTGATTTGTAATAACCGTACAAACACAGTGATTTTAATACATGCTCAGCAGGGATAAAAACAATTCTGTAAAGCTTTTTCAATCATAAGACAATGAAGTGCAGAAAGCTCCCACTATATATTCTGGTAAATACGGTGGCTTGTAGCACAAGTAACATACCTTGCCATCAGCTGCCAGCAATGCTGAATATGGTGGCTTGTACCACAAGTAAACATATCCTACCATCAGCTGCCAGCAATACAACTGTGGTGGTTGGTACCACAAGCAACATACCCTGCCATCAGCTGCCAGTAATATTGAATCACTCTTGATGTCCCTGTGTATAACGCCTTGTGAATGGAGGTATGCAAGTGCCTTAAGACACTGCTTGCAGACTGTGGCAATTTGTTCCTCATCCATCCTGGCATGTGTAACAATGTCTGTGAGTGCACCACCCTCTAGGAACTCCATCACAACCCACAGCTCATCCTGCACTAGGAAACTGTCATACATCTCAACAATATTTGGGTGGTGATAGTCTCGCATGATCACCACCTAAAAAAAGAGCAAATATCTTTCAGTGTTTGTTTCAAATGACCACACACATACCAATGAACCATTCAAGCAAAGCATTTGCAAGATAGTATGGAAGCATCACCAACAAACTCAGCAATTATACTTACAAATCAACAGTTATAAACATACCAAAAGTGCAAAATTCTGTGCTTATGTCTGGCAAACTTACCACTGGCAAAAATCTGTACTCAAGTAGTCAGTATGCCATAAACAAATTAACTCACTGAAGATTCAACTGTATGGCTATCTCTGCATCAGCCTATCATAGCAGCCCAAGAGATAAACTCCAATTTGATGTTCAGGTGACTGTGCATCATGATAAATTCTTATAATAAAACCAAACAGAAGCACTAATTTCTCAAATTAATTTTTTGAATAAAACTCTGCATGTTTTGGACAGTTCCTCTGTCCATCATCCGGAGTTTTTCACTGTACACACAACAATGGTATATGTCATACAGGTATGCTGACAGCGTGCTGTCAGCAAACCTGTATGACGTATACCACTGCTGTGTGTACAGTGAAAAACTCCTGATGATGGACAGAGGAACTGCAGTAAACATGTAGTTTTTTTTTCAATAAATTAATTTGAGAAATTAGTGCATCTAGTTGGTTTTATTATAAGAAGATAAACTCCATTTTATTGTCATATTATAAATTTATATTACCTAAGTAATGCATTAACAACACAAGTCTCATTGATACTGAAAATCCACCATAGGAAGGCAGGCTTTTTACCCAGAACACTGTAAAGTTAAGCCCTAATGTGAGACAAGAATTCATACTGAGATGTACACCGAGAGATGTGACTGCACATGAATATACCTCATGTCAATAACCATATGTTAAACACTACATGTTCTGAGACATATAATCATGCATGTTTGAACACAAAAAAGTACTACATTAAACCTCATAAATTCCAAGTGCTTGGGACAAAAAAGATTGTGCTTCCAATTGTGAGACCATGAATTATACAATTTTTCAATGCACACTCACCCATTAATTCATATTTGTCAACCATGATCATGTTTCACTGTTCTTCACAGTTTAAGACTCAACTGGCCTTCTTGCCAGGGAAGACTGGTGTTAAAAAAGTGAATGTTTATGTAAACCATCAAGTGTATGAAAGGATAAATTAAAGAGCTGCACAATGTTATTGAATTACAGTCTAAATACCTCAGATGCACAACAAATAGTCTACTGACATAGGACACTTAAAGAACTCAAACCAAACAGTATAACACAAAATCACAGTGAAGATTAGACAAGAAAGAAACTTCCTGGCATCATACCTCATTAAACAAGAGCTCTCGCCGCTGTTGCTTACGTAAATCCATCTTCTTTACTGCAACCTGTCTTCCTGTGGTGCGATCAACAGCAATACAAACAGTACCTGTAGACCCTTCTCCTATTTTCATAAACTGTTCCAAATTCTCACGTGGGTCACCCGGGCTGACCACCATTTGCAGAGCAGCACGAAACTGCAACAAAAATTAATTTTATAATAAATGCCTATTAGAAAAAGTAAATTTCAGCTACTAACTCTACAAAGCAGCAGTACCTAACAGTTAGAGTTCCTCACACGATCATAAACATTCTCAACCTCACGTAATACAAAACCATGGTAAGTGTGCAGACACTAAGAAGCCTGACACTGGTAGCAGATCAAGACAGCAAGGAGCAATGATGGGACTACCCACAGACTATACAGTTAAGAATCTGAAGAGGCAAAGAATAATGAACAACAGTTTACACTTTTTTCTGAATGCAGACATAGGCCTCGTAAATAGTGCACCCAAAAGGGTCTTTAGAATGGTCACAAGAGCCCACTGCCAGATCTTCAAATCCAGTCTACTTCATAACACCCCATTTATTTATGATCTATTTCAATACACCATTAATACAAAGCCCAAAAACAGACTAATACACTGCCCAAGAGTACACTTCACCAAAACTCTGTATGCAATACTTGTTTCCCTCCTTTATATTCGCATGACCCAACATGCTGTATCCACATATATTTCAATATTCTAATAATACTTGTTGGCCAGTATGAGTCACTGAGTTTCTGATTCTGTAATGTCTTACATCGTATCTAAATGTTATTCTGTACATTTTGCTATCAGACACTTTCAGTTCACATTGCGCCTTCACATGCTTCATACCCTTAGAAAACCTGATCTTCAGTGTTTAGACAAGTGGATGGAATAATAATAGCAAGTAATACAAAAACATTTACTATTTATGTCTTGAATTATTCAGTACTCCTGCCTCCACCAATCAAGACAAGCATCATGTCAAACATACTTGCTCGTGTGTAAGTCTTTGTTGTTCATGGTGCTGCTTGCTGGCCACGGCCTGACCGGCCGCAGTAACAACGGATGCTACTGAAGTTGCTGGCTTCACATTCACATTCTGATTCTGATCTGGCAATGAGTGGGCTGCAGCACGGGGGTGGTCTCCTCCCATCCCTGCTACAGGCTGCAACACAATAATGTCACGAGGCTCCTGTTCCAAACTCTTCCATACAATATTGGAAAAAAGGCAAGATTCTGAGAGTACGTTAACGGTGGGACCATTAGGCCATGGGCTGGGATAAAGTCATAGGCAAAGCCATTGCCTAAAAATATATGAATCGCGAAGCACTTCAGAATTTATACACGCAATATGTTCAACCAGGCGGCAACACACAACCTAAAGGTCCACATTTTAAGATACCACATTTTATGAACATACCACTCATCTTTCACATAACCATCTCTTTCATACGTATCAGTTATAAGACAGTCCCTTTCATGTACCCTTTATGTACAAACAAAATGACAACAATGCCCACAATGCTGGAAGTAGCTGCAACAACAAACACAGTGAGGAAAAACAGGAATATCATCCAACTTCTCCTTTAGGAGAATAATGAATTTGATTTCCTTGATTTGCAACTCAACCAACAGATTCAATGGTCACATGAGTTTAATCCATACTTTGTAACACTATATTTTCATTCAGATGTTAAAACTGAAAATAGTGGTCTGATTGGTGGGGAAAGCAATGGAGATACACACCTTGTTGATGTTGTGTGAAACTTGATGCACAAGTTGAGACATTGGGCGTTGCAGTTGGGCAGGCTGTGAACTTGGGGCTGTAGAATTTGGTACAGGGGTTACAGAGGTTGTCTGAAGATGGGGTCTCATATTTGGGTATGCTGGTCCCATACTGTATGGGCCTGGACCTTCTGAGACAGGTGGTCCAATATTGTTGTGAGGAGTCTGTAATTTGAAACACCTCAAGAGAATTCTGACCATATGTAGTAACTTATTTTAAACATATAAGTGTACCACAAACACTAACAGTATTATTAAAAAAAAAAAAACATAATTTAATGCAAGAAACTTTAACAATGTGTATTCCAATCAATATGTTGTTTAACTAAACGTATCACTATTCTAAGATGCAAAATATAAACCACACCACGAGACATTACCCCTAATCCAAATCTTGCCACTTTTTGCAACTGCTTCATAAACACAAGTAAAAAGCACCAGCAATGGCATGATGTTCATATCATATTTTACTACAAAACTTACACACACAGCCGAATAAGGTGATAAGCTACTTCACAAACATTCACTAATAAATTTCTGATGAAAACAGTTCTTGCAGAATCCTAAAGACACAGGTGTTCACTCCTTCCAAACATGACACTAAATAATATCAATGTGCATTCATTCTAACTAGTATTTAAATGAACAAGACAAAGCCAATAATTTAACAATTCAGATGCTGTTTGCATACTGAGCACACACACCTCTTCAGAAAGTCCAGTTCCTTACCTGTTGAGGCAGACTGCCATTAACTATGTGACTCTGATGGTAAGGAGGCAGACTTCTGTAATCAACCATTTCCTGTCCTGGTGGACCCATGGGTGGCCTCACTTCATGACCATGATTCCAGTCTCCTGGAGACCCATCTCGAATGCCTGACTTCACCTGATATGAATATGAATGAACACTACTTCTTATACTTGCTCATGCATGTAGGTTTTCAGAAACATTTTTTTTTTTAAATTTCACAAACACTTATTTTCATTAATCAAGACAGCTGGCCTTAACTACTGAACACAACCCTATGCAGAGAACAGTTAACCCTTTGACACCGGAATTAAACCCCTCCAAGCAACGTTGCCTGCTGGAATTTTTACTGGGGATTTTAAATTTTAATGCTTACTCTTAAAAAAAAAAAAGGCATATCTTGTAGACTTTTGCTTCAAATTTAATGAAATAAAATTTTGCTGTCTGCTTATGAATTGGTTAATCCGGAAAAAAATGTTCACCTATTTCTATAATAAATTTAGGCCTGTGAATCGCATACATTATATAAAATGTGGTGTAAATAGTTCATTACTCACATAATTCTGGCTGCCGCATAAGGTCTGTGGCACCTTGGATCACTGTTTTACCACGACACACAATATTCACAACGAGGGTGATTTACAAATTTACTTTTATGTGATATTCCTTGAAATAAGGCACCTTGCACAGGCCCACATCACATCTGGTGCACTTATAGACTGTGTGCTTTCTTTGGCTGCGAGAAGAACACAGCCGGCAGTGGAGATGGGTTGAAGATTTCACTGGCCAGTGTTTGTTATGATGACTCTTGAATGGTTGCAGCCACACTTGGTCTTCCAACCAATCTGGGGGTGGGGCGATCTTGGCTCTTTCCAGCTTCCTCAATCAAATTCCTCGAGAGAAGGAGCCTGAAATCTTAGTGGGTATATTTAGCCCCACATGAAGATAACAGTATCCAACTGTTGAGTACTGTTAGGTCCAGAAGGTGGAAAAATAGCTTCGTGGTCCACTTGAAGGTACATTGAATAGCTGTTAGCCATATGATCAGAACTGTCGACGTAACCCATGTGCCAGTTGTACGGTTCCACGATGTGAGGTTTCATGCGGCGGTTGCTGTCGTCACAAAAATTTCCTTCTGCTGGTTGTGGGTTCATGTTAGTCAGCATGTAAACTTCTCGCCTGTCCTTCCAAACTAATGCGGTCAAACCTCCCCTAGTCCTCACCCTTACGTCACCCCCCCTTAATTTCAGTTGTTTTGGTCCAAAGTCACTGGGCATGTCTCTTCTGTTGGGCTGCACTGTCCTGCAAGAATTTATTTTGTCTGTCCCAATCATCAAAAAGTCTTGGGGATGAAAAGAAATTGTCCATAAATATTTTGTGTCCTAAGTCTTCAACTCTGCTAGTCAAATGTCTAACAGTTACGTGTGTTGCAGTCATCTCGTCAGTGGCGGAGTGTGAGTCTCTACCCAAGTACACTCTCATGTCATACGTATACCCTGATTCATGGCAGAGTTTGTAAATTTTGATACCGAAACGTTTTCTTTATTTTGGAATGTACTGCCTGAAGATAACCCTTCCCTTGAATTTTACAATTACCTCATCCACTGCCAAATGCTCCGAGGGGTTACAGAATTTAGCATAAGCCTCATTCAGCTTGTCAAAGACAGCCCTTAGTTTCCATAGTCGGTCATATTCTTCGTCTTCGTCAGGTCTCTGTGAATTGTCTGCAAAATGTAGAAAATGCAGTATGTGTAAAAATCTGTCTCGTGCCATGGTCTTGCCGTAAAATGGATTGTGTAGCTGTCTAAGTCTCAACCAGAAGTCATGTAGTGTGTCTTTCAATTCGTGTCCCATCTGCAGAGCTAAGGCAACGAAAGTCATCATGTCTGACAACATAATGTCAGGCAGTCGGCAGATAGGTCTGGCTTGTCTGTCTAAGTGTTGCTGGTAGTAAACGTTGATCTGTTCAACCAGCAGATGAAAAATTTCTGTGAAAAACATCAACATAGACAGTGGTGAGCTGTCTTTGTTGATGTGTGGAGCCTCACTTTTTTTCACACCTTTCACTGGACTGACAAAAGGATGAATATTTGTGTTCCTTCCTTGAGGTGGTCCCCAGGTTGGTAATCCACCACTTGTTGCAGCCTGTATTTCGATTTCTGCTGAGGCTTGCTGTTGTTGTTGACCCTCTTCTTCTTCCTCCTCTTCAAAATCATTTTCAAAATTGCTAGCCTCAGAACACGATTCAGAGTCGGTGTCAGCAACCAGAATTTCACTGATAGCTTCCTCGTCAAGTGTTATTTTTCCCAGCCATTGCAATAGACACCTACAACAGTCTGCCTTGTTTATACTCCTGTGCAGGACTGGCACAATTCAGGAACCTAATGTGGCTTTGACATAAATGTCTTCTACAGTGACAGCAAAACAGATCTAAAGCTACGATGTAACTGCATATGAATTTCCAGCTATTTAAGGGTGTCCAAGATGGTATTACTAGATTGATGGCTGTATGTTGCATGTTACTACTTCACAACCCCTGAAGATTACCCCAGCACTACAAGAGGCATGCCTGTGGGCTCTTCTGTAGCTGTAAACATCGAGTTTTGTGGATATCTCCGATTTTTGAGCATTGGTTTTGTCTGAATTATATGGGTACAGTACACCACTGACAACCCTTCTGGTCAACAACTAGAGTTTGCTTCATAGGCCAGTGTTGATATTTCAACCCACAGTGAACCCCAGAGCAAGTGACAGTGAAAACAAGTGTGTCAGAACCATATTAGTCAGCTGGGAAAAAGACGCAGTTATGAGAAGTGTCGACATATGTATCGGTGTTTGCAGAGGGGTTTAGGAGGTGGAGGGGGTACATTCTGGCCCTTGAATGAAAGCCTGACCTTCAAGAGTCCAGATGCATAGCCATCCACAGCAGTTAATCGAACAGGAGTGAACAAAATTCCTCCAAACTTCGACACATTGTTTGCGACAATTTTAGTGGCCATTTGGCTATTTAAAGGGCTCACTATGCGGCCACTTTAGTGGCCGTTCAGCATTAAAGGGTTAATTGTTAAAACTCCTTCCAAATGAGAAAAATCCAAGCCTAGCAAACTAAGTATTGTTTTTGGCCACAACTGCATGTATACTCAGGCTAGTTTGTTATTCATCAAACATATTATGTACCCCTCTTAAAGATTATATTCCACACTTTACAGTAAAATGAAAAATGAAAGGTGATTTAATACAAAACTAAACAGTTACTATAAAACAAAAATTGGGTCACAAATATTTATGTCACAGTTTTCTGCAGTATGCATCAACATTATTTATGAATTCCATTTATGCCTACTTCAAATGTAAATTCCTATTTCCAATATACATCAAACATAAATATACTACCACCCAAAACTGCATTTTGTGTAAAGTTGTACAAATGCTGCTCAGGCACACAAAAATATTCTACTCACATAGGCAGAATCTCGAGGGTCACGCCGATTACTAGGATACTGATGTGATGGGATGCTTATCACCTCGCCTTCAGGAACAGCAGGTGGAACATTTGCATTGGATCTGTAGTCCCTTCGTAACCTTGGTGGACTTGATGACCGTAATGAATTCGAGCGTGCGACATTTGATGTTTTTGGGATGCCATTAAGCCTTGGGTCTCCTCTGACTATAGTCTGGCCAAGAGCACAAATTTATAATTATAAATGAAACTGTTTACATTCATCTAAATGAAAGCCATTCTGTTATTTAAACCATACTCCAGAACTCATGTTACATTTCTAAATAAACACCAACGAGTACAGCCTTTATTTTGAGGCCAACCATCACTCAAATAGTCAAGCCCCCAGCTTTTACAGAAGCTGGAAGCATGTGCTGAAGTCTGCCACTACACCCAGGCCTCAATAAGCTAAATCTAGTCCACACAGTTACATTCTTAGCTTCAGATACTAATACAATTTCTTCTCTACTTCATCATGATTGAAGAATCGAGTCTTCTGTAATCTGATGCTGCACCAACAGGCAAAGGGTGAGGTCCAAGCAGTCCAGGACTGCTTGACCTTGAAAATAAAGGCACTATAATCCTTGAAACTGTCACCCAAAGACACAGCATCACATCTGAAAACTTGAACCTTCAGCAAAACTACTGTAAAAACCTAAAGTCTTGCATTCCCCATTGCTAGTTATCTTATTTTCACTTTACCTTCAAGTCCAAAATTTCTGTTGGTGTGATTTCTGATGGATCCACTAATGGCAATGGACGATTTGTACTCTTCAGGATTTGATTGTTTCCGACAATGCTTGCCCACTGCAGAGGAAGACCAACATAACGTCCCTCACGCTTATCAAAGCCAGTATGAACTCGGTGTTCAAAGTTTGTTGGAGGAGAAATCTGTGGCTTCTTCTTTTTTTTTGAAAACATGGCTACAGGAACTGAAAACAAATTTTTCATGTTTTTTTTACCAAGCTTTCATTAAAATACAACTCGTATGTAGATTCTGATACTGTTTGTTCTGTGCAACATACAATTATTTGATTGCAAGCAGTTGGCTTGTTTGTAATAAAATTAGTATGCAGATGTTACTTTATACCATAACTTTGCCACACTGCTTCAGAAGTAGCTGTCATCATCAGGTAAATATCTTTCTAAATCTACTGTGGTAGCAACACATAAATTAACTTAGATTAAAATAAAATGTTATACAACATGCAAATAAGCAACAATCATACATAAAAATGTCACTTGTGTTGCTATGTTGCGTTTTTTATGCATATTATTTGTTGCCTCATTGTCACTTGCATAAAAACATCAGACATAACAAATAACATCACAATATACAGAAATTTAATTCATACTAAGACTAAATACATGGTCTACAACTGTGTTTTCATCCAATACTTACAAGAATAGCAGCATAACACATCTAATGAACTATATTCAGCAGTATGAAATAGCATGAACTACCTCAACAAGAGTAGAAGTGGACTTCATATGCAATACATCATGTGAATCAACAAGTAGCAAGAAATACAAAAAGCACAACTCAAGTAACACTCTCCCTACTTTCTTACTTTTAATATTCAAATTTTACAACAAATTATTTTAATTGAGGATAAGATATGTAATGCCAACGCACTATTTATTAGAACGATAGGACTGCTGGTACCCACTGCTGACACTCATAGCAAATGTATCGCATAACACCCACATACTAAAGAGAGTACTTTCATCACTGATATCAGCACCATGCCTTTATGAAATGTAGCAACTAATGCAGGGTTTATATGCAATAAAGCCACTATGCTTTGGTGACAAGAGATAAGCTCCGTCACTGTATTCGACCGAACATGTATTTAAAATTCATACACAGACAACATGACACTAAAATTCACAAAGTTTTACACATGATCATACCAGCAATTTTCTTACAGGTGTTCTACTCACCTAGATGAAAGACTGGAAGGTACATTTTATAACGTAATCTCAACCATTTCTGAATCTGGGACTTCTTACAGTTACTAACCCCACATAACTTATCTTGGGCATATTCCCCAACGTGTTACCAAGCTTGGGGTTCATTTGTGGCTAACGGCTGAAATAGCAACAAATTCATCTCTCCCAGGTAAACGGTCACCTGGTCACCTTGCTGTAACATTCTATTCCCGGAAATTTTGTTCAAATATAAAGGTCACATGAACTTGTTATAAAGGACACAGTAACAGTTTAACATATGTAAACTCTAAATGGTTTTTCATAACAACAAAAACGTTAATGGGCAGTGGCACACCTGAGATTTCTGCTGTCCTAAAAATGTTAAATGAAAATGTATACTTATTCTGTCAACCAGGAATTAAAATGAATACACATTTCAAACACCAATCTGTGTCAGTGGTGGTCATGACATAAGACAAGAGATATACAGACCGAAACACAATCCAATTAACCTCACATTTCGATAAACCTCAATTTCAAAACAACGTTGTTACGAAAACAAAACAAAAAAACTTCACATCCTCCTTACAATATGTGTATACAGCTAATTTGGTTGCGGAAAATCCAGAAATTTGCAAGAAAATTTACAGCTGAACATTCCATTCCTGAAATTAACTGTTCTATTTAGTGGGTACCAAATGACAGCCTGACAGAGCAGTTCGTATTAAATACACATATAATGTTCAGCAAGTGCGAAATTTTCGATACTCGTAGTATATGTATATTTAGCAACAAGGATATACTCACAAACAAGGAATTAAACTGTTTCAAAGTAAATAACGGATTCTGCGACAACGCCGTACAGAATAACAATTACGCACCATGTTGCTTCCCTGATTCTCAGGCCTCTAGTGGCAACCTTCTGCAACTCAGGAATGTGATGTTAGATGACGTCATGTAGGTGTTGCCAGGAATCAGAGAGATATTCTGATATCTGTGTTACAGAGCACGACGAAAGGGTGATGGTCTGTGGTGATAAAGAAGGTAACGAAGTAGGAGGTAAAGCGCTGTGGTAATTGATACTGTGATACTGTTGGTGCCTTAGACCGTTGTAGAGTCATGCTGCCCGGTCTCAATGTGCGTATATTGCGAACACATCAAACGACAAATAGCTTAAGGAATTATATTCCTTTCTTCGAGTAACATTTTTGAGGGCACACAGCTGTAAAAATCAACTCATCCTCCAATTGCACAATTCACCTCCTCGGTCGTGCACTAATTGAAGTAGACTATACATCAATGACATTATTATTCAACACGTCTCCAAGGGCGCCTAACCAACAAATTAAAAATGCTAAGAAATAAAAATACATTTACCACCCAAAATTCAACATCCCTACTGTTATCATTATCATGTCCACCTGCTACTTGGTCACCAACCCCACACCCACCTTTACCTCCACCTTCCCACAATGCTGCAATGTTGCTATTACAGACGACCCAAGAAATATTACATTTATGAAATGGCACACTTGATCCTCATAGGCTCAACTCAGCTTCAACCAATACGAAAATGAACCTGAGGAGCTAAAATAGTTGAGAACACCGCAGATCAGTTGGTAAGGGGAATAATATGGTCATCTGAGGATTCCATGGACTATTGTCAAAAGAAATATTCTCTTAGCAGTCCCAATATATGCCATCAGCCACAACCAATGCAGAATCTGATACCATCAATAAAAACAAAAAACAACAGAAAAGTAGGTGAGGCCACATGATATATATATATATCTTACATCCAGGGAACACATTCCATGGTCAGGCCACTCAAGGAAACAAGAGAAGAGAATTAAAAAAGGTGCTTGGGGGCTCATTAAAAAAAGCAGTGACCTGTCTCAAAGCATCTAAGTAGCAAGAACTCTCATCAAAAGAACTTAATGTTCCTGTAACATAGTGTACAATCCATGTGTTCCAGTGGTGGCAAATGTGCCATTAACCCTTGCTACTTCACTGTTGGAGATGCTCCACCATTTCGAACATGACTGCATCCCCCACCCAATCCACATGATAAATGAGTAGCAGTGCTAGAGCAGTTTAAAATGCACAGGAAATGGAACTGGGCTACAAACTGTACTTGGATTTCGTAAGTACCCACAAACATGCACAATAAATACTTCACGTAAGGAATGTACGATTCAATTGCACCAAAAATTAGCACAGTTAGTTACATTTAATTTTGCACTCTAAATAGTGTTACATAAAATTAACTTTTGTAATGTGGATGACACTTAGCCTTTATACCCTGTGATTCAAAACATTACATATGCAACAGGCCGACCACTATTTAGGTACCAATCATGACTAAGGAAATGCAATTCAATTGTTATTTCCAGAACACACATCATCACAGCTGCACATCCTAATCAGGAATGGACAAATATCCATCTCTTAATCTAAATACTACACTATCTGCAGTTATCAACCAGTTTCAAACCATTTCTGATTGGTACCCACCATGTCTAAATAAGTGCATCCTCACCACATACACCAAGCCCTTGTTTTACACTCTAGTCTTGAAAATGTGGGCATAAATAAAAATGACTTTCTTGTAAGAAATAATGGATTGGGCAGGGTTTAGCATAATAAAGCACAGCCAGTCAAGGGGCATTAAAACTGAAAATGAGAGGGCATAAATTATGTGGTGTACACTAGCAAGGGGGAACTAAAGCAAAAACAAGGGCTATGTGTAATACAAATCAGTCACCATACATACTAATGACAGCAAGTCACCTAGCACATATGAATTCTGAAGCCACTTCTGGAAAGCGTGTCATTTTATCATTAATGTGTATGATAAATGTATGTATCAAAAAGCACAAGTTTCTCAAAATTGTAAGAAGCCTGAACTGCTGGGGCTGCAGATGAAGTACTTTAATAATTCCTGCATAGACACCAGTATTAAATCCAATACTAGCATGTCTTGCTGTGTACGATGAGCAGAATCCAGAACCAAAATGGAAATAAAAAACAGCTCAAAATGTATACTGTTTATTTATTCCACTTTTAACAAACAGATTAAAGAAACTTACAGCTCTCGGTGAAAATCAAATTTCTAAAACCAAGGTAATTTATGCCATTTTGTGTTCTGTTCCATATACAAGGCCTTCTAATCAAGGGTTTCAATTTTAATTTACTAAAATTCTTGTTTTTTATTTACTAATTTCAAGACATTTAAAAGTAAGCACTTTCACACCATTTTGGGATAATTAGCTGCACTCCACCCCATGCGGTGGGATATCTTGGCAGGTAACTAACATCTTGTTCACTCTCATATTTTATATCTGTCTGCCTCACCAGATTCTGTTTCATAACTTTTATCCACACAGTACATATAAAAATACATAACTGTATGAATCAATAACAGGACTATAGATTTTAAAGGTATTAGAATGTTGCCACCTATTAACTAACATATCCGTTTGCCACACAATTCAGATAAATACAATAAATGTTATCAACAATCTGGGTATCATAACAAATCTTGCCATGATTTTCCTCAGTCTGTTTATTAACATATTAGGACATTATCTCATACACACACTTTTCAATCCATTATTCACTAGTCATCCTACCTTTAAATGATATATTCTGAAATACTGACCTTTTTCAAAATAAACTACAAAAAAATTGATGAAAAAAGTATGGGTGTGAGGTTAATACACTGCCTGTATGTTGTCTCCCTCATTAAAAGTTGAAAACGTTTAAGCCAGTTAATTTTCATAAAACATTATATAAAATTCATGCCACTTAAGGCCATCCCAATTCCCAACATGCAATATTAACAGTACGATGGACTCGCAAGGCGGGAGTGAAAGTCGTTCCAGTTAATTTACGGTATGTGTAGTAGAATGTAAAATGGCAACACAGCAAAAATTCAAAAATTTTCTTTAACTTTCACTTTCATGGTTACAAATAATGACGCCAGAAATTTGGTACAAAAACAGATCAGTCAACATATCTATGCACTGTATTATGTATGAAAGATCATTTTGTGAGTCAACAGTTGCAACATGGTGGTGACGTGAAAATATGACATGTGAGAAATTTCATGTAGACAAAATCGGTTCTTAACTGTCTTACGTACAATTTCTTTAAAAAAATAAAATGAAATATCAATAATAATGGGAGTACGCGGTGGCACAGTTGGTTGAGGCACTGCGCTACAAACAGGAATGTTACGGGTTTGATTCCCGATGGTTTCATTGGAATTTTTGATTGGCATAATCCTGCCAGCCGCACTATAGCCCTGGGGTTGACTCAGCCTCTAACAGAAATGAGTACCAGGAATATTTCCTGGGGGGTAAAGGTGGCCGGTGCATAGGGCTGACCTTACCACCTTCATGTGCCGACTGTTTTGAAATCTGGGAGCCTCAACCTCCTAGAACCCTCAGGGCCTGTCCAGGCCTGTAATGGGATTGCTTTACCTATAAATAATAATGGGAACAGACATGCAGGACTAGAAATGTAAGCATTAGAAAAGAATACTTTACAATTTATGCTCGTAATTCCCTGTTTTTACCATGACTCCACTTCATCACTCCTTTATGTACACTTTTGTATATAGATGTGACTACATTCCATTTATAAACAAACATCTGGTGATACAATAACTTCAATAATTTCAGGCAGGTGTACCAAAAGATATTTTCATAGTGTTTCAGTGTACAATGGCATTGAATCTGATGCAAGACATACATCCTACTTCTAAATACACAAATTTGCTATTTCAGAAGACCACATTACTTTAAGAATACAAAAATCAACAAACTGTTAATTCTAACTCATGATATTTAATTACAATATCCATTATTAATTTCACTGGTGCACTGGTCATTATAGCAAATAGGTTATGGGCCAGGCAGTCCAGGATATGAATCCCAGGAGGAGGACAAGATTTTTCTCTTCCCCAGAACATCCAGACCAGCTTTGGAGCCCACCTAACCTCCTATTCAGTGGGCACCAGCTTCTTTCTGGAGGTAAAGCAGGAGGGGCACAAAGTTAACCACCCACTTCCATCTAGTGCCAAGGTTAAGAACATGTACAGCCACACCTCTACTCCACCTATGTGCCTTCTTGGCATAGAAAAGGACAACTGTACCTTTTTATCTTTTGTTAATTGAATGACCAGATACAGCGATTCTAAATGCATACTTATTAAAAGCTGTATCTCACTGTCACAGAAATGAGTAAAAAAAAGTGAAAATACCAAATTCCATACAAGTTACATTTTCTGAATGATCAAGAAACCTACTTGCTCTTTGATCTCCAGAGCTAAGTTCAAGTATCAAACATTATGAATGAACATTAAAGTCCTTATTTTGGGAAAGTCAAAAATTCTATTGTTAATTATAGATGTGCAGGAATTTCTGTGAAACTTATTTTTGTAACAGTGAACCAGAGGGGGAAAGCAGTTGTTTTGCAATTCCAGAAATGTTATTTTTATGTTACGTGTATCAAAAAAGTGGTGTAAAAACACATTCTAAACTAGCTGAACACTTTAAAAGTGTATTAAAGCACTGTTTCCCAATTTAATTTGGGTATGGAACCCTGCTGAACTTTAAAAATTTCTACCAAACCTTTAATAAAATACTTGGCTACATATATAACATAAAACATCTGAAACATAACATAAAAGAAAACACAGAAACAGTTAGAAGCAAAATATGAAATTAAAAAAATGTTTTAAATAAGTAACCTTCCACAGGTCCTATGAAATTTCACATTAATATACTGTAACAACAACAAAAAAATAACAACTATATGTGACAACAAACAATGCCTACATTTGGATAAGATCCATAACAAAAAAATCACCTGAAGATGCAATTAATACCAAAGTCCACAGGAACAAACAGTACAGATTTAAATTTACATGTCATGATTCAGGTTGTTATTACAATGATGTAAAATACATGTAGGTATGAGGATTTACAATGTTGTACACAAACTCACAACAGTTCAATGGAGTACTGATGACTACAGATATGACATGCCCCGTGCGAATCAGTTGCTACTGTAGTATCACAGTAACAACTGATTGTGGGCAACTATTTACATAACAGCATACTTATATAAACAAAATCTATTTTCAAAATATTATATTTACTATAGTATTGCAACAATTCAAAACTACTGAACAAACAAAAATGAAAGTGATTTTAATGAAGTTTATAATAATAAAAATATTTAAATTATTACTTTTCTATTTTAAAGGAACTTTATTTTCACTTCAGGAAAACCTGGAATTTGGTGGAACACCATTTTGAAACCAGTGGATTAAAGAACTGTAATGCAGTAAAATTCACAACACAGAAATTATCATAGTGAGAAGTTCCTGATGGCTTTGGTAACCTACTGTACACATTTATATAAATTTAGCACTATATACTTCTATTTTATGATTTCTTTATATATAAGCATAACTGACAAATAATTCTGAAATCCATTCATATAATTCTTTCCCTGCCATGCATTAGGAAGACATACAATCTTACCTGAAAATTGCACAACATTTTTCTTTAACCTTTACAGTCAAGAACACAGTATTTTTAATATGGGGCTGACAGCCCAGTTCTACCTGGAGGGTGACAGTGTTCGCATTGCAAAAATGCACCATTTAACCACCTGGACTACATGTACGTGCCACTACAGTACTGTAATACATGGCAAGTAAGGGTTAATTACTGATCTGATCCATGTGGCCTAAAATAAGTGTTTATTTGTGGTCCAGTTACAGTAAGATTAGTGCCATCAGCCCTGTCATGCTGCAACATTCAGTGCAGGTCACACCAAATGCCCAGACAAGCAGATAACATATTAAAAAAATGAGTAACAGTAGCACTCAATGTAGCAAATGTTCCAGCAGTAGCAGCACCTCAATTATGCTCCTCCTACATTAGACACATAATTACATCCGCTATGTAAGATGGAGAAGAAGCACGACTCTATGCTCGACTCGCATGACACCAGCCCACCAGGGACTTCATGAGCTAATCCTGCTGTATGTCACAGGGTTACTCCATGACTGACTCATTCTCTTATTACAATCTATTCTAGCCCACTGACCATTGAAGTCTAGGTGCACTTTTAAGGAAAGCTCAAGGAGTTTTACTTCTTAAGATTGTAGAGTGTGAATGAAGGGCATGTATGCAATAAACCATGGGTAAAATTGCAATCTGAAAGTATAAAATACTCTATCTATCTATCTATATATATATATATACACACACACACACACACACACAATAAAAACACAATGTCATTCAACCATGACTACTCTACTAATATTAAGTTTATAGGTTTCCAAGGTGGGTGTTACTCAAATGATGGTTGTCTGGGTGTCTATGTGCTGTATGATGAGCATATACAACAGTGTAAAAAACCAAGGAGACCATCATTTGAGATCTATACTCACATTCTAATGTACACACCACTGTAATCTAATGTCAGAAGTAACTACATTCATACTCTAACATTTAAATGAGTAAATGAAAGACTCAAACAGTAAACATTCCAATATAACTCAAAACCATGAGTGCAAATTCTAAAAAATTCAACCTTTAACAATGCACACTTCTTGTTTCCATTATAAAAATTGAATTTAAAAGCACAATCAGCAAAATGCCTACAAAATTCATGAAAGTATGTAACACAATCTTGTACATAAATGGAATCTGACTGGACTTTTTCGCCAAACTTTGATTTAAAAAATGATTCAGCCTCACATTCAAAGAACATATGGTGTCTCTGACCATGGAATTTATTTTTCCACAACAGATAATCAGCATAATGAATGCCATTACTAGCTGCTGAAGTTGTTTACTAAAAACATAAACAAGAAATCCGAGGTTCTATTCATTATACAGTTGTCCTACACCACACAACACATGCATGTACTTAAACCCTGAGAAGCATAAACTGGACATAAAAAGACAGCTTTTCCCTCAGATTCAATTAGCATTATTTAATTGATACCACTACAGTACTAAGGTCACAATTTAAAACCGAGTCTAATAATTATAAATTACTTTTTTCATTGTAAAGTCACTCATCAATTTGTATGATAAAAGCTACACATTTAGGAAAAACATTACGTCGCATTGTTACCTTTTTCCTGGCCCCTGCACTCATTTTCCTGACACTTTGAATTGTGTATATTATAAATTTTCTGACTTTTAACTATAAATGGTCACAACATGGGGTAACTCTCCAACAAAGAGGCTAATATCACTTTCAGTGATGGTCAGGAATTTCTTTTTCAAATTTTTACACCAGTCCCAGTCAGAATTTCACAGGCACAAAAAAGTTCTAACATGTCTAAATAGTACAGCTCAGAGTAATTCAATGCTATTTATTTGTTACACAATTCATGATAAAAACGTGGTAAAAATGTTCACCACACATCCAAAAAGAAAGCTTAAAAGCTTTACTTTATCATTAATAATAAATGATGTTTCAATGCCACCTCCAGGTCTTTACGGGGTGCCACTATCTTGAAAAGGCCATGAATATCCATTGAGTACACTACTGGACTGTTCTTCTAACGCATATGTTATAAATGAATATTATAAAATGTGTAAAGCATTATAAATTATCTTCACTGTATGTAACAGGTAAAATTAAACATCAGCAACAAATATAAAACCAACTAAATTGTAGGCACTTGACGATTTAAGTCCTCTAGCATGTTATGCCATGTTAACTGGAAAATAGCTGCTGACATTTTGGGGGCATGTGCTGCCTCCAACTTCAGGGTCCAGCATTTCATGAAGAGTGATATTATTTACCAGTTCACATGGTATACCATCTCAGGCAATGTCAATCTTCGTCAATCTTCAACAACACTGCTGAAATAACCTCAGATTTTATTGTACAGGCACTTGTTGGCAGAGTCAATAAAGGAATCTTATCTTGCAGTAGATCAGCCACTTCAAGTGCTGTTTCAACGAATGTATGATAAGATTCATCTAATCTGGAAAATGGGCAGCCAGATATTGGTATACATAATCATATACTACCAACATTATCGCACCACCTGGACCAAGGCGCAAGACCTTTGGCAGTAGACCCTTATACAACGCACGCCACCTAGAACAGTAATATAATGCAATGTTATAAACTGAAGGTGCATAGTGAAAATATACAGACAGAACAACAAATCAGAATTGCAAGTTTTCAGGTTTCCACCCTGAAGACAGAAGCGATACATTCCTAACAAAAGTCAGAACATTTAACCCCTACAGTGGGCAGCAACCCAAAAGAAGACTATCATTAAATCACAATTATATTCATGAAGTAATTATAAGAAGGTAAAATCTGGGGACATTTGCTACCATTCAGTACAAAATCCTTTGTTGTCATGTTTTCTGTCTAAAAACACAACGATTAAAAAACATACAAAACTGTACTTACTGCATCAATGTAAAATTTCAGTCTCATCGTAAAGGAAAAATCAAGGGTGTTTCCATACAGGATGTGGAAGAGAATACTTGAACCCACAGATGAGGATGTAACAAAAGGGGGGAAAAAAATTCAATAATGAAGGACTTCATAAATTGTTCTCCTCAGCAAGTATTAGTACATTTATCATGTCAAGGAAGGGATGGGTGGGTCGTATAGCATGAACCAAAGCAATGAGAAGTGCATACAGAATTTTGGTCACAAAACGCAAAAGGAAAGGACTACATGGCAGACCTAAATCCTTAGATTAGGTTAATATTAAAATGTAATGGTAAAGGCAAAGGTACTCTTATAAACACCATACAGGCATGTGGGGTGGGGGGTGTAGTGTCTCACATTCTTAACTTCAGCAGCAGATGGAGGTGAGTGATCACCTTCAAACCTGGCCACTTCACTCCCAACTACCTGTTTTGGCTACAAGTATCCATTATCAGGCTGTATATATCAGTACACAAGGAAATTACCGTATTTACCCAAATGCAATATGACTCTAATCTAAGATGACCCCCAACAAAAAAATATGTCTGCCAAGGGAAGATGTATTTATCCAAATCTGAGATAACCCCCCCAACAGTGGCGTACCGAAGGGGGGTTTCAACCCCCCCCCCGCCCTGAAATTCCGAAGGCCCTCCAAAATTGTGCCAAACTCAACCTGATTGTGAAAACTGTTAAAAATTGCTGAATTTACGATGCCAACACCCCCAGATGTTTGGAAAAAAGGCAGTAAAATTCTAAAACTAACTGGGTTCGCAATTGTTTTACATTAGCAATAACAACTAAATTGGTTGTCATCATAAATAGTCTTAAAGTACCAAAAATTAAGAAAATTTTACTATATGAAATGAAATTTCTTGTACCAAATT
>Ga0123354_10003201_pt1 | contig 22425 bp, 7 predicted proteins | sample TergutLab28metaG_2_FD_97872 | JGI IMG/M metagenome (GOLD analysis project Ga0123354, IMG submission 97872) | Labiotermes labralis P4 segment gut microbial communities from Petit-Saut dam, French Guiana - Lab288 P4 | ecosystem: Host-associated > Arthropoda: Insects > Digestive system > Gut ... | reverse complement strand
TTAAAAATAAACATCTGTTGCATCTTGTTGGTTTTCTCTCTCATTTCACAATTTGCTCACGATGCACGGTCACAGAAACCTAAAAAAAATTTATTATTATTATGTATAGTCGTCACATGTACTTTCGATGTCGTGTGTAGGACTATATCGTGTATAAGAATTATCTGTAAACTTCTATTTCGTTGTTCTGTGTATGGACACTAATTTTTATTTTTTATTTTTTTGTTATACTACATTTGTTGAACTATATAACAGTCGCAGTACTGTATCCCGGCATGTTTACTGCTTCTTCTCACACCAAGCAATCCATATTTTAAACAGAGAAATTTCGGTTACAAAATTGTTTTCGACTCTGTCCTTATTCCAGTACTATAACATGAGTCCTATATGTACGTGAACCCTATTTCTCTTCAAAGAAAGAGAGACAGTGACGGTGATGAATGGACGTTAGATGTCTGCGGATTGAAAGCACATGTTGTTTTTAGCTCAAGTTGGAAAGGGGTTTTGGATGTGGGTGTTTTATAAGCGTGCTTTATATCGCTCCACTTAATTAGGAATTGAGGATTAGATCTGACATAGACCCCTTATAACGAATATTCGTCAGATAGTGCACAGCGAAATGATACAAGCTTTCATACAGTGGCAATAAGCCTGCTGGTTGCTGTGGAGACAGAGAATGGACACGACAAATATTTATACTGAAATCGACACCCACATCACGCGGGCGTATAAAGTGACACAGAGAAACCGGCATTGGGGATTAGAGCCAGCGTGTTCATTTTGCTGTGTAACAAGCTGCTTCTATTCTGCTGGCGCAAAATAATAGAAACGACAAAATTGGTTAAGCTTTCTTTTACGAAATTTAAAATTTCAGATTCGTTTTTGATGCGGTTAAGTAAAAGAATATGTTTATTTCGAAAAATAGTATGAAATTGTAGCATTATTCGGCCATGTACCCGAAGTGTTACCTAGGAATCAAATTTCGATTTCCGGTAAAGTTGGGGGATTTTCTCTTTTCCACAACAACTGGTCCAACTGTGGGGCCTGCACAGTCTGCTGTCTGATGTTCAGACGTATTTACTGCTTAACGTAGGAATGCATGAAGCTTTATCTCAACTCGTCTACGTGCCTTAATTGCGTAATGCTTAATTAAGCACAGACATAAAGTAAGTGAGACTCCGGTGGTCGCGCCGTCCTAGGCGTAGGTTTGCCGTCGCTGGCTTACTGTAAATGCGGTTCGAATGCCGCCGGGAGCATGTCTGTCTGTCTGTTGTGAGTCCCGTGTGTTGTCAGGTAGAGGTCTGCGGTGGTCCGATCCATCAACCACGAGAGACCTACTGAGTGTGGTCAGGCGCAATAATAACCCTCTACACCGACAGTGATTAGGTAGAAGAAGTCAGAATAAAATACATACATGTATATAATTATATATGTGTTAATTTGTAACGGACAGTAGCTAAAATTTTAGATTCACGAATTCGTGCGTTGTACAGCATTTAATGAATCAGGTCATATTTGACGCGGGCTTACAATAGAACCTTAACTGTTTTTAGCGTGACTATACGGAATTCCGAGATTTTTATAAGTAAATTAGACCAAAAAGTTTAGATAAAATAAGAAGACATAACTTCATTCAGTGTTTTTTTGACGTTTTGTTGACCGTGCATCTCAGTATATTTATCTCAGTATTTAACCAACTTGATGCACAAAATTTGTTTCACAATAAGTTTTTATTTCGTACCTCTACAGGTTTCGAGCTCACGTGCTCATCATCAGGAGGTCAAAATTGCATTACACAGCCTCTGGTATCATCACACTTATAAGTGTGATGATACCTGATGATGAGCACATGTGCTGGAAACATGTAGAAGTATGAAATAAAAACTTATTGTGAAACAAATTTTGTGCATAAAGTTGGTTAAATACTGAGGTAACTGCATTCAATGTTTCTCAGTTTTGCACCAAATTCTTAATGTTAATATTGTATGAACGTAACAGTCCTAACTGGTTATAGTCTTTTACAAAATATAAAGTGTTTTCTTAGTGGTTACTAATTTAATTATGCCAGGTAATTTTCAAACCAGTGGTTTTTTCTCAAGGGTTCACTATGTGGACAATAACTGAGGACTGGCAGCATCCGCACATAAAAACATATAAAACTTAATCTAATGTGGAATATGTTATATGATTAGATTTATTCAATTGATAAAATTTCTTAACTATATTTTATATATCAAAATATATACAATATATTTTGCTTAATTTTTAAAATTTAAATTGTGTCAGCTATCGTGCGTACATTTGGCTGTCTATCCTCACCAAAATTCTAAACACGGGACCCATTAAATTGAACTAACTGGCTCGAAACAGGAGGGTTAAAAATAAATTATGAGACAAAAAACTTTTGCCATTTGAAGGAACACCATAATCAGTTTTGACTAGTAAAATTGAGAATTTTGAAAATGAAAACAGTGTTACACAGACTGGCACAATGGTAATAGGACGTGGAGATGATAACGGTTTTAGAGTGACACATTGGTTATAGGACGTGGAAATGATAAGAGTGTTAGAGTGACACATTGGTAATAGGACGTGAAGATGATAACAGTGTTAGAGTGACACACTGGTAATAGGACGTGGAGATGATAAGAGTGTTAGAGTGACACATTGGTAATAGGACGTGGAGATGATAAGAGTGTTAGAGTGACACATTGGTAACAGGACTTGAAGATGATAACAGTGTTAGAGTGACACACTAGTAATAGGACGTGGAGATGATAAGAGTGTTAGAGTGACACACTGGTAATAGGACGTGGAGATGATAATAGTGGTACTTAGAGTGACACGCTGATAAGAGAGCGTGGAAATGAGTGACAGGAATGTCAACACGACAAAAAGTTACTTAATCGCTAAGTGTGGTTTTATTTAACGTCGGAAGGAATATTAAATAAAATGTTGAAAGATATGCATGGCATCGTAGGCGACATGATAAATGGGTAAAACTACTGGTTAGGGAACTGTCGTCCGAAAAGACCAATGCAGAGACGTAGGTTAAAGATGGGGCATAATAGGGCAGACCGGTGTTTCCAGCGGTCTGTTTTATGAAGCAATCAGTATTTGAGGCCGTCTAACTTCGAGTGTTAAGATGATCTTCGAGTGATGGATAGTAAATAATTTGGAAGGAAATACTGTTGCCTGTTCAAGGTACTATAACAGTACTGGCCGGGAAGGCCTGAGTAAATCTACAATATCAGTCGTCTTACCTGATCTCCTTGAGGTATATGAAACAGGTACCTCCTGAATACAATCATAGCTTTCCACCTATAGTAATCTTTTAGGTAAAATTAATTTTAGAGAAACAGCGTGAACAGTGATGAATGGGCCCAAATTTTCACATGGGTACTAATATTCAAATAATTTTAGACGATGCTTCATTCGTATTACAAATTCTCCAGCACAGGATTTTTCTTTCAGAGCACGGTTTTCTGTTAATAAATTACACTGTATTAGAATAATAATTTTTGAATGTAAATACCTTAACTTCAAAATTTGTAAGGAGTCCATTACATCTCATTGCATTTTATTACATGTAAGGAGTTAAAAATTGAAAATTAATGCAGATAACTCTTAGGAATTTGAGTAAGTAGAAATGGACAGTTAAAGAAAGTGCGAGAAATGTGTAGAAATTGCTAGGAATCTTCGGAAACATGTGACTGGTACAGCCCCATTTCCGGGGCACTCACGTATTCGCAAGCCGTAACTTAATATGTACTTAAATGACAAAACTTTTTCATTCAGTTCTTTTCTTATTCTCTGTTCTCCGCTTGTCCCTTCAGTGCAGGTGGCTGTGAGAGTCAGATGATTCTTCTGTTCTTCTTGCTGTGTTTTCTACGTCCAACGCAATTTAAACAAGCTCTTAGTGTCAATAATACAGTGAAATCTTACCTCGTGTATTGCGGTTCAGCGTGCCTTTTACCTATTTATTTTTATGCAAACTTTGGTAAAGTAATGAATATCAAGACAAGAGCTAGAACTAACCTTTATAGCCCAGAACAATTTAATATTTACCTCCTCCCCATTTTAAAGTTCTAGAACCAAAAGAACAAGTTCTAAAGCGTAGTTTTTTGTTTCAGAAATAGCTTGAACTTATATTTCCATTTCAGCGGAAGTAATTTGAAATTGGAAAGTGAGGTGTAAATATTTAAGAAGACGCACATTGAAAGGGTGGAAGCAATGCAAATGAGTTTCTAAAAATTTTGCTGGGTATTTGAAAGTCATATTAGCTTCAGCCTCCTCATTCGTTGTCCGTGGGAATGTAATTCACGATACTGAATTGATAAAGCAGCCGAATGAGCCGCTGGGTCTTTTTAAACTTGCCGTCGTAGGCCAGACTCCCGCCTCTTCCCATGAATCGAAACAGCCTGGGAGAAGTTTTGAAAATGAGACCAGAAAAATCTTCTGCAAGAAACCTTTGGTTCTTTCACACTACATGGTGTCAGAAGCAGGGAGACTGTAACCCATATTTCACGCAAATTCATATACTTGCAGGGCACAAGAAAGATTTTCTTTGTATTACCGTTGTTCTCTCTATAGGTCTAACTACATACAGTAGGATTTAAACGTTAATTCTGGGTTACGCTTCTCGCAATTAACAAGCTCTCGCTACTCGTCCGTCGGAGTTCTGCATCCTCTCCGGCTTTTCTTGACATTTCCCCATGGAGTATTGCTTTTTGTTTAATTTTGTTTTGGCCTTTGTAGATTTCACAATAACCTACAGTAATTTCGTCACTTCAAAGAAGGCACAAAGCAAATAACCATGGATGGTGGTTTTCAGTTTTGACTCTCTCAGTGCTCCTTATTAATTGTTCAAATAATGCCCGTTGAAAATTGAACACGAAGTCTCTTCGTTAGTTATGTATTCTTCGATGTTATTATTTATCCTTCCGATAACATTCCATTGTATTATTAAATAGAGAACGCAGACAGAAAGGTACACAATTTCGAGAAAGCTTTAATGTTTGCGTTGAGAGAGGTTCGTATGTATTTTAGCGCGCAGTTCAACCTGCAGGGAAAGTGCTCAGACACCGAACTTTATATACGTCATGATCCTGACGACTTAGGGTTTTCAGTGCATCCACTCAGTTACGTCAAATATGGCACTTATGTCGGATGAGATGATCAGATTCCACCAAAAATTTGAATTTTGAAATGGCCAAGTAACAAGAAAATATCGTGCAAACAAAACAAGATATTCACATTTTGTTAGGGACTGATTAAACTAGTGATTGTGGACTTAATTTAGAGTGTTTTCCCAACCTTTTCTCGACATTTATAATAAGTGTTTCCGTCTAAAATATGCATGTATTCTTTTTCTTCCTTACTGAAAAGAAATAATGTGGTGATTTTACGAACTTCTGATGTGGGTACATTAAGAGCGCCACTTACGGATTTAAGGGTTAATTATACAAAAGTTGTAACAATTAGATGTTCGCAATCACAGTTTTTATGTTCCTGTGAAAGTGTGACACCAATCATGGCAGATTTCTTTACTGATTTTATCTTATAACTTTTTAGATACTTCATGGTAATGGGTAGGATACAGTTGGAATTTCAACATTTTACGCACAATACGTCAGACACTGTAGAACTGTTCGCTGTCATGTGCGTTTAATGTCTGTTTACTTGATGTTGGAAATTGAGGGCTCCTTAGAAAGAAAATGTGAAGAGAGTGTCTGGAAGCATCGAAGATGACGTAACAGAGAAAACTTAAAATTATGTTTAAGGAGGGTTTCAGATTATAGATCATTAAATATTACTTTTATAAAACCAAGAAAAATGAAATACTGAAAATTTCTAAAGCGGAGATGGCGGTAATAAATTCATACACAATTTTAGCATGCAAATATGAAAGTAAGAGACCATTTTCCAAACCTAGACCACGATGACAAGTTAACATTAAATTGGCTTATGAATTTGTGTCTTGGATTGGATTAGGTTGAAATGATTCGGGGCCACACCAAGTGATGTGATTTTATACACGCAGTATTGAAGCACTGCAGTTTCATGTGGATTTTGTTGTTGGCAAAGTGGCACTGGGGCCGGTTTTTCTCTGAATATTTCGGTTTTGCCCAGTCAAAATCATTTCGCATATTCTCATTACTCACTCAATTATCTCTCACTGATGTTATAGAAGTTTTGCGACTGACAGCGTCGTTAAATAGAGAATATATATCTCACTTTCTATCACTTTGTCGTCATATTGGTGAACGTTTTTACTTGATGATCAGCTGTCAAGAGTATTGAAATATTTTCTGTCATAATGCTGAGTATGTAACTAGATATCAAACAAACTGGTTGAGGTTTCACCATTATGACTTGTACTGAGGACGTATCCGGGTCGAGTCTCGTTCAGAAGATAGAATATCTTGATTGATATTCTTTGTGTTTACATTGAGAAAACATCCAGTCTTATTTATCTCAGTAATTAACGAACTTGATGCACAAAATTTTTGTTTTACAATAAGTTTATTTCATGCCTCTACGTGTTTCGAGCACATGTGCTCATCATCAGGAGGTCAAAATTGCATTACGCAGCCTCTGGTATCATCGCACCTATAGGTGTGATGATACCAGAGGCTTTGGAATGAAAATTTGAACTTCTGGTGATGAGCACATGTGCTCGAAACATGTAGAGGCATGAAATAAACGTATTGTAAAACAAAAAGTTTGTACATCAATTTGGTTAATTACTGAGGTAAATATACTGAGATGCACGGTCAGCAAAACGTCAAAAAAAATCCAGTCATATGTTCACATAGTACCTTAAATTATGTAACGTCTTTCTCCATTCATATCCTATCCAGTGCATTATCATTGTGCCGCTCGACTTAGTATGTTCTCACATACTGAGAGTGTCGTCACTTATACGACGAAAAAATGCAATCCATGCAATTTAAAGCAAAACTCCATCAGTTCGGGGAACAGAATTACCAAACAGTTATCTAATTTGCACTTAATGTTTGACTACATGTAGGGGGTCTTTTTGGCTACTGTTCCTTCCAAAAAAGAGAGGACAAACGCCTTGCTTCGGCACTGCATCCCTTCACACTTTGGTATGCTCGAATCCACAGATCTCTTGCCACTAATATGTAGTTGAAATGTTAGGACGTACTGAGCGTGAAGCAAAATATCTGGTGCCACTGACTTGCTCCTGCAGTTTTTAATGTTTGCAATCCCGAAGTGTTTAACACATATATAAATATACAATGATGTGTCAGTCAAACACAGCAAAACTTTATTATGTTTATTATTGTACTAGGGCAACATGTTTCGATTCTTATAGAATCATTTTCAGGGCCTACTAAGAAAACGCTTAGCGTTTGGGAACCCACAGGGCATTTTTAAACAGTTTAAGTAAGGATCTATTTTCTTAGAAGGGCCTGAAGATGATTCTATAAGAATCGAAACATGTCGCCCTAGTACAATAATAAACATAATAAAGTTTTGTTGTGTTTGACTGACACGTCATTGTATATTTATATATGCTCATGCAGTGCTCATTTTGAGACTCGCTCAACGGAGTCTGTGAGGACTCAAATCTGCTGGGGCATAATACCTTCTTTATCGGGAAATGTTTGCCAATGTTTCTTTCTGTTCAAGCAGTCCAAGAAGAGGCGTTTCTTGACCTTCTTGCTCCTGAAGATGAAAACAGCTCAGCCTAACGTCACGCAACTCTTTAATATTCTAGAACGTAACGCCTTAGTAAGAGAATTTATCGGTAGTAATTTATTTTGCTCGCACGCATTGAAGACAAGCAATTTAATAACTACTGCTAGTCAGCCTCTCTGTGAAGCTTATGTGTATATAAAGCCTTTCTCGCGGTTTATTATCAAACGTGTCCTTGCTGATTAGATTCACATTAAATGTGATATTGCCGATATATGTTAAATTTGATGAGTAATGTACAGTTTGTAGACCATTTATTGTTTCGTGTGTTATACCGTATATTTTGGTAGAATGGTCCACAGTTTCGGAGAAACTAGTGCCCCCCCCCCCCCCTGTGCAGTAGATACATCCTATCCTGGTGATGGTATTTTTTTTACCAACTTGATGCACAAATTCTTTATTTTAATACATTTATTACATTCCTCTACATGTTTCGAGCACTATTGTGCTCATCTTCATGAGGACAGACTGTATTAGTACAGCATCTGGTATCGTCACTCTCTTTAGGTGAATGTTCAGACCACAGGTGACGAGAGTCCTCTCGTAACCTGTGTACTGAACAGTCACCTAACGAGAATGACGATAACAGATGCTGGGTTAATACAATTTGTCCTCCAGAAGATGAGCACAATAGTGCTCGAAACATGTAGAGGAATGTAATAAATGTATTAAAATAAAGAATTTGTGCATCAAGTTGTTAAAAAAAGACTATCATTATATTAGGATGCATGGTCAGCGAAACGTAAAAATCCTATCCTGATGTTTAGGTTCTCACATATTCCTTAATTTACTTGCGGTTCTCGGGGAAAGTGACACTAGGACAGGTTTCTCTGAGTACTTCGGTTTTCGCCTGTCAGCTTGCCACCAATGTTTGTACTCACACTTCAATGGTCCACCATCGACGCTAATTAATATTAGCTACTGACAGCGCACTTATATGAACCACAAACACCTTACGTCTCAAATAATTATTTATTCTTTTAAAATGATAATTTTTTATAAATTTTAATTGTAAAATATGGAGGGCAGTGATTATTTTCGAGATCTAGGAGCAGATGGAAGGTATAAAAACGTTTCTTGGATGTAAAATATATTGTGAGATATTGTGTACAGGGTGTCGCTGTCCCAAGTAGCGACCTGGTGACTTTGTATTGGGCATGACAGTTAAACACTCACTTTCTTAAAAGGCTTGGAATTCTTCGATCAGCAGAGCGACTGTTCCTGTTCAAGAAAGTCTGTAAGTTCCATGCAATTAAATCCATTGTGTATTGAAAAGCTGTGTTACTTTATCTATAGTCATTCCATTTCCTTTCAGTTGGATACACCGCTCTTCCTGCGTTCCACACAGCCGTGTTCCGCGTGGCTTATGGTGTTTCTCTTTTCCATACCAACATTTCGCCAGTTCATCAGGTGTACGGCGTGTGGTCGTTGTCAATACTCGTCTGCGGCTTTGTGCATTGTGTAGCGTTTGCAGCGTCACTTGCTTTAAATCTTGTAATGAAATACATTGTTAATTTCAGTGTAATGCAATTACAATCACCGCTGAAGCGACATGAACTTAAAATGATCGATATATCGCAAGCTATGCATAATGATTTGTTTAGCGTAGGGTAAATCTTTGTGAAACAAGAATAGAAATAACCTTTTGGACGAGCACAAAAGAATAAAAACCAGCTCGACCAAATTTTTATAACTATTTTCGATTATTTACTTTTGAATCAGCACTCATCTAAAACGTATGTGCTTTAGGGAGCAATTTTTTATGCTTCGGTGCTGAGGACATCTGTGGCAAATGTTTGGTTGAGTGCAAATTTTCACGCTGAGCAACGCCAGTCCATGGTCTTCTGAGCCGCTTACACGGATTGACTGATGTCGAAATCAATGATAACCTAAATGAAATTTCGAATAGAAGTGAAACGTATTAAAATCAATGGGTATGAATTAATTGAATTCGCAAAATGCAATTTTTGTGAAAAAGCAATTACGTATTATAAAACGTATAAAAATAATAATAATAATTCTTCTCACAAAACAGACTTATAAACATTTTAATACAGTAGTGTTCAAATCGATAGCGTAGTCGGTATAGAGACTCTACGAGGTGGACGGTCCGAGGATCGAATCCCGGTAGGGGTGGGATTTTCCGCGCCAGTTCAGACAGTCAGTGGGGTTCACCCAGCCCTCTCTACAGTGGGTGCCAAGTGTCTTTCCCAGGGGAAAAGCGGCTGGGGAGTGGCGTTGTCACCCCCCCCCCCTATTCTAGAGTCGAGGTTACATAAAAAGTACAGTTATACATCTACGCCCCTCTGGGTCTTCATGGGCAATTCGAGGGTGAAATTTACTTTGACGTTTGTGTTCAAGTTTATTCATTAATTTACGCATATAACCCTTTATAATTATATCATTTTATTACCCTGACAAGCGGGCCCGGTAGCTCAGTCGGTATAGCGACTGACTACTGGCTGGACGGTCCGGGATCGAATCCCGGTGAGGACGAGATTTTCCGTCCTTCCAGACCGACCCTGGGGCCCACCCAGCCTCCTGCACAATGGGTACCTGGTCTTTCCCGGGGGTAAAGTGCGGTCGGTGCGTGCTGATGACCACTCACCCCTTCTAGTGCCGCGGTCATGGAAGAGTAGAGCTGTACCTCTACCCACCCTCTGGGCCACACCGGGCCTGTAACGGGATCACTTTACCTTTACCGTTACCCTGATACTACAACACTTGAACTCTGGACTTTCATTGATTTACATTTTTACAGCATGTTTCGGCAGTTCCAGTCTGCCATCATCTGGCAGAAACACAAGTACGTAATCTGAAAAGTATGTTATGGAAGTTGATGTTACCAAACTTTCCTATATTCGTATGTTTCGGCAATATTCTGCCAACATTCACGAAACACGGAAGCAGGATTACCGCACCTGGGTTGCTGTCATGAATAAACCAGCACGGCTGGCCATCAAGGCAACAGCACATCAGACGGTGTATCGATTTTTTCCTTGTCCTCATAAGAACGTAAACAGAAGGGAAGGATTCAAAGTAGTATATTATTGTGATAATTTTTATTTCTAAATCTTAAACCAGAGATAGAACGAGAGTGTGAGGTACACTCAATCGTCCAATTTCTTTAGAGAAAAGACGTCATCTCCTTCTAGCCTCCAAAGACATGCGGGGCTACACACCCTTTCAATATCTCGTTGTAAAGCGAAACTTGAAAGATAAATGTGCCCTTTATTACATTTTGTGCATAACGCACATCATTTCGACGGGCAATCTGCAATAGGACAATTACGTTTATCTATTTTTTTAGTCTAGAAAAGTCGTTAATATTTGCAGAGAATTAACGTAGTACCGCGGCCTCTCAAATGTCGTTTTTCCATTCTGTATTTTACCTTCTTAGCGCTAATATTGCCATTGAAAAATGGGGCAGTTACAGAATCACTTCAAAGTACTGTCATGCCAGGAGGACATACCCAGAAATATCCAACTCTTCAGCAGCAGTAAAGCAGGATATTCTACAAGACCTTTCCTTCTTGTTTTCTGGTAACAGTTTAACTGCTACGGATAATCTAGATAAGGGTTCACCGTCATTTTTAATCTTCTTAAACTGCAACAAAAATAGATATAATATTAAATTATTCTTTTCCGAAATTGGCAGTTTTCTGTAATTAGGAAAGCACGTAAGTAAGAACTGCGTAAAATGGAAAGCCGAGTGTTTGAGAGCCTTTGGATACTGAAGGAACTACACACTTCTCATATACACGAAGTAATTATTGCAGCCAATGGTTATTGTCCCATGTTAAATTACACATAAAAATATCCCGTGAGACAGGAAATGTTTCAGGGTATTACTTCTTTACAGAGGAAAAACAATGGACCAGAAGCTATAATTCTTTTACAAGCACCTCTTTTCTAGTAGCAGCTCCATACTTTCCTGTGCGGAGCTGCTAAAGCAATTTGGATAATTCAGCATCAGCTCACAGCAGTAGGTCTGACCATATGGCTGGATATTGAACAGCTGCTCGGAGCAGCGCACGGTACTGAAATTATGGCAGCGGTGTCGCTGTTCGTCTTATTGCAAACTTAATTGTCCTCTTATTGAGGTGTGATAATTTCGGGTCGACCGCTGCCTGTCCCCATGTCTCCCGTGTAACATTCTCACGATATATACATTCTCTGATGCATTAAATATTTATATCTTGAAAGCGAATACTTCAGATTCGTTGTAGCATTGAAAACATCTTCATCTGTGCCTCATAAGATCCACTTTCTTTCACTGGCTTTCAGTTTAAAAGGTTACAAGATTTTTCGGCGAAGTCATTGGATGTGTTCCTGTTATTATAAATAATGATTTACAACATATCTGTTAAAAGGCTGATATAATCTATTCATGGATATTATGTTTTAATATTGTCTTTAACATCAGCAGTCTTTTCGTAGTTCAGTTGCAAAATTAAGTACGGTTTTAGTACATGTGTTAGGGTCAAGAAGTTTGGTTTCGTTATTTAACGTAGTATTTTGGTATTTCACTCATCGTATCAACCTCCCGTTTAAGCTTTTAGTGAAGGTGCTTATAGACTTTAACTAGGTAATCCATTGAATATTTAATGTAGTTTCGGTTGTGAAAAATAGGTTATGGAATACTCGAGGTTTCTACTTACGATGTATGTTATGTATATTGGACCGTGTATCATCGTGATAGTTGAAGAATAAGAGACCAACTTGACGTCACTAGTTATTATGTTTTATTTCACTTCTTCTATGCTCAACATGTTTCGGACATTAATACATCCATCATCAGGAACCTGCGACTTTTCTATTGAATCACCACATTGGTCGTGTATTTTCGTTTCTCCAACTCCAACACACATCGAAACAGGAACACACGACCAATGTGATGAGTCAATAGAAAAGTCGCAGGCTCTTGATGATGGACGTATTAATGTCCGAAACATGTTGAGCATAGAAGAAGTGAAGTAAAACATAATAACTAGTGACATCAAGTTGGTCTCTTATTCTTCAACTATCACGATGAACGTTGTTCAAGTTATTCTTATCACGTGTCTAACCAAAACACTTACTTTGTGTAAAGAAAGAGATTTTGTGCCATATCGATGGCACATATATGACAATTACATATGGAATAATTGCGTATTGGGATTTAAGAAATTTAAAGCAAGTGAGCGATTCAGGATGCTGTGTAACAAGGAAATTCATGATTTACACTTCCAATTGTTATTTTGGTAATCGATTTAGGGATCGAGATTGGATGGGAGTTGCTGTTTGATGGAGAGCGGTTTGTGTTTAGCCGACACATGTTGCTGTGTTAATTTAAGAAAATATTTTTGCTCGACTGAAGTGGATACTGTTTTTATTCACAATAACACACAGCTGGATGAATAGTGTAAAAAACACTGAAAGTTGCTTATTCGTCAGTTTTTGCAGCAGAATTCAGGGTTTATGCTCTGAACAGAATAACGTCATCTTCATTCCACGCCAATCACAGTTTAGTTTTCACTAATCGTAAGATGACAATTCTTCCCAGGTTTTCGGGGCCAGTCCACGAAATAATACATATATTTCGGATTAACTTTGTCGCAGATTTTGTCCTGTGTTTTTTTCTTTGGTCCTCCTTTTCATATTCTTCAGCATGGAGATTTTTTTGGACCTCATTAGCGACTTTTCCTTAGAGGAGATGACGACAGTGGTAAGCATGGAGCAGTTAACACGCAGGATGTGTGTAAGTTGTGTAGGAACAATACTGTAACTTGTGTTTCAATTTAATTTGTATTTCAGCGCTGTCACAGTCCCCGAAAACGTGAAACAATTGTTACTTCAACTAATCACCTTTTAGTCGACTACGGAAAATACGAGAATGTTAAAGCGTTCCTAAATAAATCAAATATAGGAAGAAGATTTAAGAATTCACAGTCGCAAAACGAAGTTTATGGTTCGAATGTTATGCTGGTGCTTCTTAACGGAACCCAAGTCTTTCCCAATTTGGTAACACTGCCTCTCCTTTTGTGGTATGTCCAGTATTCATATCTCGAATCGCGGGCTGTATGTCCTGAATATTTGTGGTCTTTCTCGGCTCCTGTAGGCACATTCTGGAGTATTACATATTAGACAACAGTCCCTTCGTTCCACACCCGTCCCGCATTTTTATTCAGTACTCAGCCAACAAATCAACGGTATGTTGTTTCTGATGCTGACAGCAACTTAGTAAACATACCAAAGGACAGCTTTTCGCCTTTGACAGCTACAATGTATCCCACGAGGTTTGAGGATCTCGCGGCGGAGTTGATAAAAATCGAAACTTTCTGGGTTGATAAGCCATGTCAACTGGTAAACAATTAACCGAAGTTTCGAAAGATCTGATCGCTTCGACCGCTTCAACCTGAAGGTGGAGACATTACGATCATTCGAAGGGTCGGTAAGTTTTTGTCAGTTTCTATGGCACAACGTCTCAGAAAACTTGATTGCTCAGCTCTAAAGTTTAAGGAAATTATAAGTAAAAAAAGGCTCTTATGAAATTTTAATAACGTGGTCGTACACAATGCGCCACTGAATTCGCCCGTTTTCAGCCCAAAGAATCTCCAGCAAAACCCTAGATATTCTGATTCTACGTAATTTTCGCGTGAAATGTAAAGTCAAGTAGCAAATGTCACACTTTTTGCAGAAGTGTGATGCGAATCGCGTTTCATCCGTAAGATCCTAAAGAGTTGTTAAATAAAATTTAATTTTGATGCGTAGAACCAGTGACGCAAGAGGAGAGTTTCGCTTTGGGAGTAATATGAATGAAAACGAATGTCTAGAAAACGAAAAGTGGAGAACTAAAACATCTGAGTTTAAAAGTTATAAAACTTGCTCAACTGATCAAGGAATTCATTCCCTTTGTGAAACCCGAACTCTCATCTCCTTTTTTTACCAGCTCAGATTGTAGTCAGCTCGACGCTGTCCACGTTCTCACATGATTATGCGTTTAAGAGACTTGAAGGTGTCTCTGCGGCTTGTATTCTGTTTAATATGAAGACGGGAGTTGAGGGTTGCGTCCGTCTTGGAGCTGGGAAAAGGAAAGATGCAGATTGCAAGTTCCTCGTTGTCGTCATTACTGGATATGTACTAAACTATAATGCATCATACCCCAGAAGACTAAAACATTAGGGACTGTCTCACTGTCTTCCCGGCTGCTCCTTTTCCACAAGTAAATTACTTCATGGTTAGAGAATTTTACTGGAAACCTGATAATTAAAGGCGCCTATCAATACGTCCCCTGGACTATGCGAACAGCGATATTCATGCCCTGTCCTGGATGAGCTGCATTCACTTAACACCATCAGACCAGTCTTTTTAAGGTGTGTTTTAATATCGTTCTGTCATGTATTCTTAGACATCCCACACGTTTCATATTCTTAGCGGGCTTATGTCAGGTTTGTAACATTTCTGGTTCAGTCATTTGATATTAAATAATTTTGTCGAATTATTTCCGACCAGGCGGACTAGTTGTCCAAGTGATCAGCTCGTAACTCAGTGAGGTTCTGACGAAAGTGACTAAGAATTTATTGCCCTCGCATTACCTTGAAAATGGAGGTAGTACTCCCCTCCGTAACATCTGTACATTGCCACTGAACAACATGATGACATCACCACAAAGTGTCAAATCTCGTTTCTCCCTGCTTGTAGCCTTACAACCAGTTTACTGCGTGATTACAATTTCCGCTGAGAATGTAAAAGAAATGTGGTGCCACAGAATAGAGACCAATAAACTCTTACAGTGCATCACTCTAACACTGATTTGTGTTAGTGTTCCTGGTTGCCGGACTCGACTTTACGAGTTCTCTGTTTCACCGATTTGTCTCCTAAATTCTCGTTTCTTGTTACACGGAGATGTTGCTTAGGGATTTCAGCTCCCTAGCGAGAAGCTTGTGTTATCGGACAGCAAATGTTTTCACTGTTGCAGCAACTTTTCACTGTGATTTAGATTTATTGCTTACACTCCTCGACTGAGATATGCTGTTTAACTCTTGACAAACGCTATTTAACCGTTGAAACACGATAGTTTTGACAATAACATGTAGCAATTCAAACCGTGCTTCTCAGAAAGCACACAGCTGTTTCCTGAGTTTTAAAATAACAGGAGATGTGTTTATAATGATTAGGATTTCTTACGGATGTGAGTCGCTGATATTTGGAGACATTTTCAGACGTTTCGGAGGAACGAGCTGGTTGCCTTTCTATACTCTTCAGCGTACCTGGTGTCAGATCCTAGACGATAGTGCTCTTCATGATGAATCCATATTACATTAACAAACCGTTCACTTCTTAATGAGGCAATAGCTGTTTGTTCTGACCAGTATCTGAAGACCGTACGTAAATATGCACTACTTTGCCAGCATGTAGAAGTATATTTTTGTTTAAGCTAGTTGTACAAAATCCTGTGCTGCGTGTGTTTAATGGTGACTTTAAATTACATTTTTATAGTAGACATTGATGATGATCAGTTGTGTGTATTAATTAATTTAAACGGAATACATGGAATTTGACTTCTGATTCATAGTTTTCCTTTCGGCGTTTTAACCAAATACCGTCTGTCCTGTTACGGATTTTGGTGACTACCTCGGGTCCTCAAATGTTGAATAATACCTTAAGGTTGGTTAAGGACGCTTTCTTTTTCTTTTAAACCACCATTTCTTCCAGGTGATGATATTTAACTAATAACTTGGACATTATTAATACTCAAATAACAGGCTTGTTTATTTGTGATGCAGTTTATATTTTATGGAGTGCCTTGGCTGTGCTTTAGTACAGGCCGTTAATTGTTTTCTGCGTTTTCGGTTTCAAGTCCGGGACAGTGCGTGTGGAATTTATTGGCAACCTAATGGCACAAATCTTTTACCGAGCGCGTCATTTTTGCCATGTCAGTTATTATAGAAGTAATGCCCCATATTTATTGATCTATTACCCGGAATTGGACAGTGGGCCCACTACAGACGAAAGGTTCTCTCAGTCCGTCCAACAGAACGAAGAATATACTGAAGACTCTTTAGAGGGAAAAAATAAATTTTAATTAGAAAAAAAATTGAGGAAGATGTGTTTCCCTCATCCACTTCATATCTTCTTTCACTTTCACTTTGCATCCGATTTCTTGTTTCCTTTTCTCTATCTGTTCTAACTTTCTGGTATTTTCCTTGTTTTTCATTGTCTTCCTCTTTTCTGGTTTCCTGTTTCTTTTCATGCTATTTCTCGTGTCTGTCAGTGTCATATATCCGTTGATGCCCTGAATGGCTTTCTAAAATTATGCCATTATCGCGGCTTCTAAAATCTGCAGCATACGTTCTCTAGCCTCTTGTAATTCTCATATGACACAACTCTTGCTATATGTGTAAGTGGATTGTGTTGTTACTATTCCGGAGCCAAAAAATGATTGGGTCACATCATAATTCCAAATATGTGATCAATCTGTGACGTTAGTGCCATGGGCCTTTAAGCTGTAAGCAGTGTAGGGTCAATGTTATAGCACTGCGATGTCCGAACACCCCGGTTGCCAAATCCACTTAGGCAATTCCGAAATGGATTACTTGTCAAGTTTAACAATCGACGTATGACAGATGAGAAGAAAAAACTGTGTCTGAAAATTCGCATTGTGGAGATAAAAAGGGGCTAGCAGTAGTGATTGATTTCTTGATGCGGAAAATCATCTAAACCGAGCTTTGAACCAAGGCCTCAGTGACATATCGGTGAAAGAAAGTCCTTTTTGAGACATGCCCACATCACTCCACAAAATAAATCTAAAGGCTGTGACTTTGTTATGTTACTATCCGGTGCCCCGAAACAAACGGGTTTCTCATAAATTCAGCATCCTAATTTGTTGTGTTTTTACATAAGAATCAAAAGTTTCATATTATCGAGTCACTTCAGATGCGTTCTTAAGTTTGAAAATGAGACTGTTAGGTTCTATATATCTGTCTGTCTGTCTGTCTGTATATCCGCCTGTCTCTCAATCCTACCTCGTGGAACAACTCCACTTACACTAGACTAATTTTCGTGATATTTTAAGTTGGAAACTTTTTTTATTATCTATCGAGAATAGTGTCGGTTAAGATCGGGCAAAATTATTGGGTGCTTTATATGAATTCGCACGTTCGTTTGTGGTTAGTATCTCTCTGAATTCTTCTCCAAATAAAAAAAATGTTTCACATAAAATTTCATAGAAAATCGAAACAGGTCTTACTGTAGGTATATTTAATCAGTAAATTATGCCGTTTACAAGATAATTATGAAAAATTAAGCACAGCCAGACACGCCGTTTATCGTGGAACACAGTGTGGCACGAAAAATATTAGATTTGCATGCCGATTAATTAAGAAAGCAATTAATAGGCTTAAAATATTTAATGCTTAAAATTAAAATAGCGTATAATGTAACTCCTTTTGTAGCGCGTATGGGGGAGAGGGGGAGAGTAGGGGTATATGCAGGGTTTTGGTGAGGAAATCTGAGGGAAAGAGACTACTTGGAAGATCCAGACATACATGGGAGGATAATATTAAGATGGAGATATGAGAAGTGTGATGTTAGGGCACGGACTCAATTGATCTGACTGAGGGTAGGGACAGGTGGCGGGCTTTTGTGAATACGGTAATGAACCGTCGGGTTCCATACAATGCGGGGAATTTCTTGACAAGGTGAGAACCAATTAGCTTCTCAAGAAGGACTCTGCTGTATGGGCTAAGTAAGTAAGTAAGTAAGTTACTCCTTTTTAACTTGTTTTCGCTGTACTTTATAAACCAAACTTTGTATAATGGGGTGATTTGTGGTTTGCATTTTTCTATAAATATTCTTAGAACATTACACGAAACATTAATGTAAGGGAAACATGCGTCAGAAATGTTTGTAATTGGAAGTGTATTTAAAGTGTTGGTCAAGCAGCCCTAACTAACGTATCGACTTGAGAATTTTGAGGAGACCATGTCAGGATAATATTAAGTTGAACCTTGTATAGATAGGATGTGGGAGTGTGGACTCAACTAGCTCAAAGTAAGGTTCATAGGCCGATTTATTTGACCACTGTAATGAGCCTTCGCCTTCATAAGAGTGGGAACAAAAAAGGAAAATAATTTATTGGCTTAATTTACTCTCACTTTTTTTATGGCTCGACAGTCCTTGTGAGTCTAGGTCTCCACATTGTCTAGGTTCGGGAAAAAATTTAAAAACCACACTGGGTAGGACTCATCTGGACGAGTGATCAGCCCGTCGCAGAGACTTCTACCTGAAAACACACAAGAGGCAGACATCCAAGCCGCAGTCCCAGCAAACCAAAGGCTGCAGACAAATGCCTTAGACCGCGCGGCCGCCGGGATTGGCCTTTACTCCGAACTGCCAAAGAAAAATTCTGGGTTAAATAGTTACTCATTAAGTTAGGCCAAAAAAATGAAAAAATCAAGTATTTATTTATCCCAACTAATGCACACAAATTATTTTAATTGTTAAACTGTTTAAAACATTTAAAACTATAACATTTGTTCCAACATGTTTCTGTTTACATAAATCATCACCAGGGAGCTACAACCTGCGCGTTGCCACAGTTACAATGTTGATTGCAATATACAAGTCGTTGTTGAAGTATTCGGTATTATGGCTGCATATTTCGTTCAGCCTTCAATAAAGAGACCCCGTATTAAAATACAGGGTGATTAAAAAGATGGACTCAGTTGAACAGTAAACGGCGCCTCAACACACGTCAGACAGTTGGTTGCGGTATTCCAAGTTCTCTGCTCGCTCTACGGGTTGACTTGCGTGGGCTACGCTCAAAACTCTCTTGAATTAGTCTCACGTTCTCCTCTGATACACGTCGTCGGCCGGAGCTTTTGCCTTTACACAGACAGCCTATTTGCTCAAATTGGTGATTCCAACGACAAATGCTCTTTCTCGTTGGAGGTTGAATGTTGAAACGAAGACGAAACTCACGCTGCACAGCAGTCGCCGACACAGTTTTAATGAACTCACGAACGCAAAAAATCTTGTGCTGTATAGTAGACATTTTGCTCTCAACTGACGCTGCTGCACGGCTATGCGCTAGACGATCGCTCTAGCGGTGATATTTGAAAACTTAGGACCTCCTCTTTTAAATGTTATGTAGATCATTCACATACCATGTATAGTTCAGGAAATATAGACGTACAAAATTGAGTCCATCTGTTTGAATCACGCTGTATATGAATAAGTTAAAATGAGATCAAAATATAGAAAAATGAATACATAGAAACGAGAAGTTGCACTTACCCTATTGTGCATGTGTATTATGCACTGGCCATAATGAAATTGTGTTACGGTATGCGTTGAAGGTCACGTGAGTTACGGGTAAACTCGAATAGTGGTTTTGTGACACAAAACCACTATTCGAGTTTATGTATTCATTTTACTATATTTTGATCTCATTTTAACTTATTCATTTATTTTAACACAAGTCTCTTTATTGCATGCTGAACGAAATATGCAGCCATAATACTGAATACTTCAACAACGACTCGTATATTGCAATCAATATTGTAACTGTGGCAAAGCGCAGGCTGTAGCTCCCTGATGATCGTTTATGTAAACCAAAACATGTTGGGGCAAATGTTATAGTTTTAAATGTTTTAAACAGTTTAACAATTAAAATTTTTTGTATGTATTAGTTGGGATAAATGAAGGACTTGACGTTATTAATGCACGGAACTACCGTGATGAAAAGAATGAGCAGAATATACTTTACCGTGATGTGTTACAACACATGTGTTAACGTTTCAAATCCCTTGCCTTGTCACGTACAGCAAAGTGAAATCGTTGCGAAGGATAGCCTCAGATCAATATATTTGTTTTATTTACTGTGGAGGCATTAAAAAGTTTAAATGGGTTCCGCCCGAAGGTGATTTAGAATCGGGTTTGAATGTTTTCATTGAATCCGGACAGCGGCCAGTAGGAAACAACTTTGCGCGCGAACATTGTGCTCTGTGTTGATAGGGAATTCCCCTTCCCTGTTGAATTCTTGTGTTATCCAACCCATTATCTTTCCGACAGAACTCTATATGGCAACATCCAACAGTACCACTGGGTGAGGATCTTCGAGGAAAGAGGTGAAAATCGACTGCTGATACAACAGTTACTGCAAGAAGTTACTGTCAGAGGATCGGTACACAGTGCATTTCCTACACTTTTTCTTTTCTTTCTTTTCTCCTCTTTTTGTTTTTGTCTCTCCTCCCTTCTTGTCTGTTTTTATTTTCATTTATGTCTGTCTAGTTTTATTTACATTTTTATTTATTTTCTTTCTTCATACCTTTCCTCTTCGATTATTCTATCTTTCTTTTCCTTTTCCACTTTTTTTGGGGGGAGGGGTGGGGGTGGGGGAATGAAGCACAATTCGTTTCCCGCTCAAGCGGAACCCAAAATTGCTACGGCAAAGGAAATACTATGGGATGTGGATTTTTGAAAACCGACTGCCGAGAAACTAAAGTAACTTTTTTTCTACCACTTTTGATGTAAAGTGTGTGACTATATTAAAGGTCTGCGCTTACATGATTGAAATTTATGAGCATGCTTACAAAACGACAGACATTTCTGTGTTCGTTGAAGAATAAAAGACCAACTTGATGTCACTTGCTATTTTATTTCACTTCTTATGTACTCAACATGTTTCGGACATTAATATATCCATCATCGGGAGCTTGCGACTGTGCTTTTGAATTACCACATCAGTCGTTTTATTCTCGGTTCGTTGTGAGTTGGAGATTTGGTGTACAGTCGCAAGCTCCTGATGATGGATATATTAATGTCCGAAACATGTTGAGCACAGAAGAAGTGAAATAAAATAGCAAGTGACATCAAGTTGGTCTTTTATTCTTCAACTGTTACAATGATGCATGGTCCAATAAACGTAAGATTTCTGTGTTCGTTCGAGTAGAAATTAGCGTCTGTGAATTATACCCATATACCCGAATCATTATATATGCCAATACAGTCATTAAGCATAATTTCCTTCAGTGATGCTTTCAATGGATGGGCTTCATATATCGTTATTTGTGTTTTATGTAAGAAACAGGAACACTCGCAAGATATCTGGATGTTCCACTGTGTTTTGTTGGTAATGTTTGTCAAATAGGCTGCTGGGATGCTGGAATCCAGTCGGGTCAAATTGAGTCTACCTGACTGAAGTGTTGCAAAGTCTGGGCCACCAGTTTTGTTTATCAGTAATGCGTTATGTTTTTCCGCTGCGTTATTTGAGACGAGAGAAGGGGTATGTGTTCCATTGTGCTATCACTTTGGGTGCCCCTCGGTCGCCTGTATTGGACTCAGTTCGGTAAATCCGTAATGGTTTTGACGGTCGTAAAACACATGAAGTTCCTTGGAGCCCTGACGACTTACCTTGGGTACCAACAAGCATTGACGAAAATATTTTCTGGTCAAATAGTACGATCTGTACTGTAATTACGTAAAGCAATCCCGTTACTGGCTGAGGGTGTTTGAGAACATGGTGTTGAGGAGAATATTTGGACCTAGGAGGGACGAGGTAACGGGGGAATGGAGGAGACTGCACAACGAGGAGCTAAGTGATCTGTACTGCTCACCCAATATTGTGCGGGTGATAAAATCGAGAAGAATGAGATGGGCAGGGCATGTGGCGCGTATGGGGGAGGAGAGGGGGGGGGCGTATAGGGTCTTGGTGGG
>Ga0123354_10003200_pt1 | contig 22425 bp, 6 predicted proteins | sample TergutLab28metaG_2_FD_97872 | JGI IMG/M metagenome (GOLD analysis project Ga0123354, IMG submission 97872) | Labiotermes labralis P4 segment gut microbial communities from Petit-Saut dam, French Guiana - Lab288 P4 | ecosystem: Host-associated > Arthropoda: Insects > Digestive system > Gut ... | reverse complement strand
GATGATCCCGTATGGGGATCGAAACATGTAGGAGGAATATAAATATGTTTTACTGTGAAACTTAAAAATGTGATTTTAATGTTTTACGTATATTGTGCAATTTGTTGGTTTTAAACAAGTATTAGCACACGTTAGTTGGTTGTGACCGAAAAGTGTTGGAGATGTAACTGAATATGACAGGCAAGGTACGTATGACGTAAAATGAAGCGCATTCGTGCAACCATTCTTGCAGTGGAAAAGCAGTAAGAATTGCATATTACGAGTGTGTTTGTAACCTTCGGTATTCAGCATGCAATGCACGTGCGCCATATTATATTAACTTATGTGGCCTGCCCAGCTCTACTACATTTTCTTCACATTATCCAATAAAAGGTAAGACTTGCGAAAAAAAAAGTTTTTTGGAAAAAATATATGTTTTGATTTTCTCTGAATCTTTTGTTTGAAACATTTCTCATTGTAAGAAGACATGAGCGAGATATGAAAAATATGCATAATGGTCTTCACGGGAGAGTAGCCGTTATTCTTGTTAGAGTTTATTGAAAAGTTTATTCATTACTTCGTGTTCATTTTAGTGCTTGTCGAGTTAAATGCATATACGAGTAGTTCCTTCCCTTGAAAAGAACGTAAAATTAGTTATGAATATTTACAGCGTACGTTTACAGACTGAAGTTGTTGAACTGAATATATGCAAGCACTGACGTAATTTTACATGTCTGTAATTTCTTAGTAAGTGCAATTTTTAGATTTTGCAGGATACGGAAATGTTTAAAACATATAGGCGCATTGAAACAAAATGCGAAAAGTATAGCTGTAAAAATACATGGAAAAGTATTGTCGGAGTAAGACATATCATGCACCTACATGAAAATAAGGACAGAAAAACAGTTCTCCTTATACGTCACTAATCTGATCTTCCCTGTGAAGTCAAAATTCCGTCTGCAGGTACCAACGTGTAGGAGACCAGTATCACAAGAAGCAGGCACAAATCGGAACAGAGCAGCGCATGAAGCAGGATGAACAGATAGATCACTGTCGGCGTCGTAACCCTTTTCTATCCCATGCCAATTTTTGGGAAATTGCTTCCCCTATTGTTCTGTTTCACGGCCCACTAGACTCAATACGCCTGGTGTTAGGCATTCCAGCGAAACACAGACTCCATCGGCTGCTCAGATACTGCCGATATCTTTGGTCAAGGAGGTTGTTGATGGAGTGGCTTAGCTTCGCGAAAGCGAAGCCTTCGATCAGCTTTCAACGAACGTTTTGACATATGACTAAATTTGCATCCAAATCGCATATACGGAAAGAATACACAGATCGAATCGTAATCATTAAGGTAGTGGGCTTTTGAAAGTAAGTTATTTTGCTGCTTAACTAAGCACCACGTCGTGAAGACGTACTGGGAATTGGAGTTACAGCTGCACGAATTCCTAGATGGAACCAAGTGGCCAGCTTCACTCACAGTTCGGTTTCTCTCCACAGAAAAGGCCACAGATAGGACGCTGGTAGAGCTCCAGGCCCAGTGTGAAAACTGTGGCGAAAAGAGAATAAGTTAGGATATGTAAGCAGCAGATAAAAAATTATGTGCTATGGCTCACTTTAATTGACCTTGAAAACCGAAACAGTTTCACTGTTTACTCCGATATTAGGCTGCCAATTACGATTAGATGTAAATGTAAATGTAGGGTTATAAGTGGTGTCCGTTATTGTTGTTCGACTGTAACCAAAGCTGGAGTGCGAAAACGTGTTTTAAAATTCCCGAACGTCAAGTTTCATGCAAGTGTCTTCAGCGGTTCTTGAATAACTGCACGCGGACAGACGGAAAGAAGGATAGAGACAGACAGACAGAGACAGATAGAACGAAGTTGCCTTATATCGAAATTGTAAAACTGCCACGTTGAGTAGTGTCTTCTTCCTTTCTGACATTTTGGCCTCTGTCTACCCACTCATTGTAGGTGTAGAGATTGTTGTGGCCCTTGACCGCACTCAGTAACGAACGAACGAACGAACAAACAAACAAACAAACACACACACACACAAACACACACGCTCGGTAGGACTCCTCTGCACTAGTGATCAGTCCGATGCAGAGACCTCTACATGACAACACACAACATTCACAAGAGACAGACAACCATGTCCCCGGCAGGATTGGAACCCGCAACCCCAGCATCCGCAGACCCACGCCTTAGACCACGCGGCCACCAGGATTGGCGCTTAGTAAGCATCACTGAATAATAATTAACATCTTGCTATCATTTCGTTTGTTGTATTGGGGCACTGTGGACCTAAATGACGAAGTCGGCTGATGGCAGCCAAGAACTCTTTTTTTCTGCCGTAAAAATGTTCTACTGGGAAGCAGGTGCCTTCGTTCAATGAGAGCGTGCTGGTTTCACTGCCGCTCTTTTGTTTCGTTGTTTGTGCACTGTGGACTGAACAGTTTCCTCTTATGTATTCAGAGCTTCAGCTACTCTGTAGGAAGCACGACATTAAGTTCGAAAGTTTGCAAATGTATTACGCAAATATTTAGCTTAATTTTATTACATGCTATTGAAAGATTGTAAAGAAACAAAATATTTGTGTTCTACTTCATCGACTTTGTACCTCATACGCTTCTTTATTTAAATATTTGTGTAAATCATAAATGAAGTCAGAATAAGGAAAACAAAATAACAATCGTCCTTTATATGCTGTTGTTTCAAAATGAAGCTTTCAAGACAACTGAGAACATTTTGCTTAGGAGACAGTATAGACGTAATGGGAATGGAGATAAATACATAAAGAGGAGTTGTTTCTTTTGTATTCTTTCTAGAATGCTATTAGGGTAATTACGTAGATAAAAAAAACTGAGATTGGAATGATATGTAGATCGAATGACAAACAATAAAAATGCATGAAATTATCAGAAAACTTGGGAGAGAATTTTCGATTGTAATGGTTTAAGATACGATCAAACAGCAGGAACGTATAAACGTGACAAACTGCCTACGGGGATCATAGAAGATTCGGACTTCCATTACTGGCTGAAAGTACATCACTTTCGAAGTACGGACTGTCTTGCACCTGAAGGTAATCGGCAGTTTCTCTGGGAAAAATTGATAGGGGTATCTCCTGTGCCAATTTAACACACATCATCAGATCTTTCGAAGTCAACAACATATATGTAACAAGAGGAAAGCAATATAAAAGCGTATGAAAATAAATTAAAATATGTGGCAAGGAGTTTACGACCAGATTTTTACAAACTTCAGAGCGAACTGTTGTATCGTGCAAATATTGTTACGAAGAAGAAAAATAGCACCAGTAATATACCAAATGGCACTGGAAAATATTAAATAAAAGCTCGGTACTCTGTCAATTATGAAAAATACTCACAATTAATTTAATAAAGAACGTGGGTTAATTCCGTTTTCTTAAAAAATGTACAAATATCGAAAACTAGAACAATCAAAGCTAAGCGCAATGTAACAACTTACATTTCTTTCGTAGACAAGCAGAAGGACTCGTCCTTGGCCAGGATTTCGGTGAAATTTTTGTCAACATCGTTACGTACCGCGGGTAAAGCAGTACAGAAAGCAGAAGTAACACCTGAATGCTCAAAAAACTGAAGTTTACTAATGCCAAGAAAACTTTCCTGGGATGTGGATTTATATCACACCTAAGAATTACGTGATATTTATATCCTTTTAAAGAGCGGTGGGCGATTTACTGAAGGGCGTGTGTTCTGAACACATGTCAGTAATCAGAAAGTGTTTGGTGCTACCTGTTAGGTTCACGTTGCGGAAAAAAAGAAAAAAAATCTGTGTTTATTTGCAATAAACCTACATTAGATGAAGTATTACGAAGAAAGGCCAAAAATAACTTCGCAAAATATAACAAGGAAAATAGAGAAACAACTAAGACAATCAGTATTTGAAACTGATCAATGTTTTACTCGTTTAAAGGCAGGTTTCATGTAATAATTATTGAATACGTCCACAAGAATACGTCTCATATTACACATTTGGGCCTGAAATGCATATATAAATAACTAAATAATGACCGCTTATTGTAATAACTGAAATTAAACCATGAATATGCAGTGTGGGAAAGACGCGGACTTTTAAGTTAAAGTAGACGGTAAATATAAAAAATATGTTATAAATGTTTAAACGTGGAAAGACTGAAAAGGTCTGGGCCGATATTTGAGACATGTTTTTTTGGAAAGTATGGTTGGAGAAGCAGAAAAAAATCCAACAAAGTCTGTAACTTTTCACATTTTGCAGAGGTCGTAATTCACCTTCTTATGTTCCAGATCGTGACCCCCGTGTGGCCTTGTAGGTAGAGGGCAAATTTTCGTTTAACAGACCCCCTCCTTCTTGTTGTCCTGAAGACGACTACTCTTCTTCTCTCTCCGCTCTGACATCTAATTAACCATCTTTCACGTTAATCTGATACACCTCCTGACCGAGTTTTCATTTTATCACTTCAGTTTTCAAGAAGAAAATAACATTATGTCCCGAAATATTTTTATCCATCCAGCAGACTTCAATGTATTGCGATCCCGCACTAGCTTCCTCTCTTCTAGAGGCCAACAGCAGACAGAGAAGGAAAAAAATACAGATTCATATTGTTAGTGCAGGATTGAGGTTTATTGCATGGGATTTCTTTATACTCTGGCCCTCTGGAGGGCAGTGGGGATGACAGAGTCGCACATGTTAATCTTTATCACCACTTCTCACAGAAATACAGAGTTACTCTCCGCACTTAAAGCTTGGCTCAGACTTTTACATTGCAGACACTAGCTGAGCCGGAAAGAAAGATTTTGGGAAGGAAGAAGAAAAAGTTGAAATTATGGGGAGAGACCTCGTAAAACGTTGAGTGCAGAGAATTCCGTCGTAAAGCTGCGTGTGTCCTGCTTAACTACCAAGGACCATTATGATGGCACACTCTGTTTAAGAGGAGATATAACATGGGATTTGGACGACTTTAAGTTAGAAGCTTCTTGTTAGAATCGAAGTGTATGGCTAAAATTTCATGAGATAAACTTTGTTCAAACTTAAGTCATAAATGGTACGTGATACTACACGTTGTGCGCGTAGGCAACACGTTGTAAACCAGTGCAAAGAAGTTGCCTCGCCATGAGAGTAACTATGTTCCAGAGGATTGTGTTTAGTTTTATTGTTTCGGTGTCATTCAGCCTGAATGTCTTCCGTCTGCTATGCCACGTGAAGATAATTTAAACTGACGTTAAATGCTTTCATGAAGACAAGTTTACGTGTTACGGCACGGGGAACAATATCTACACACATGTGTGCAATATGACTACAGCACCATGCATAGATTTTATGTTTGGTATATTTATTTTTCACTGTTACAGTAAACGATCCTACTTCTCCGCTTTTTTAAAATTAAATACTGAAGTTCTCAAGCCGGATATTATGACGATTTATCGTTGTGTGACTTCGTGTAGTCTGGTGAAGATTCACCGATGTATCTTAGGAACATGGAGTCTGTCGTACAGTAAGGATACATTTCTATAAAATTCATGGCATCATATTACAAAACATGGCAATATTCTGTACAGATATTGTTTAATAAACATTGTAGTGTTAAGATAGTCCAGCAGGTATTGTAACTAGATTGGATTACCGAAAAATCGAGCTTGGATTCCGGCATGGTCAAACACTTTTCCTCTCTCGAACAACATTCCTACAATAACACTCACTCTGGGATCAATCATCTTTCTCTCCACTGGTTAGCAGGGGCCTGTTTCGCTGTGCTGAAGCTGCCGAGCCTGGAAGATGACCACTTACTTCCATTTAGTGCCAACCTGAAGAAAATCTACAGCGGTATTCTTCATAGCTCATACGTCCTCAAAGTGTGCTGATTAAACCGTTTCGAAGGAACTGAGCAGGGGCGGAGAAATCTAACTTCGCACTATGAAACTGGTTAGAGAAATCGTACAAGGAAAGCTGAAAAACAAAGATATAAACACAGGACAATAAGCGAAAAAATTTTATGTACGACGAATGAATTCATACTATAAAACCCATATCTGGAATAAGATGACCATCAGTAAAGATCCAAAAACAAATTTGAATGGAAGTGAAATGCATATGGGAAGGATGACATTCACATTAAGATGAGTTATACGGTATAACCCAAAGCTGATGCACATATGGAAACTAGTATTCCCTTCTCCAATAAATGTTTTTCTTACCTAATGGTTCTGAGATAAGTGAGAAACTTGCTGTCTCGTGTTAAAGGAAGAAGAAACACAGGCGCTGTTAATTACAGAATGTCGGGGGGGGGGGGCATATTTCCACTTAGAAAGGAGGAAAAGACTGGAGGCTGATGAAACTGCACAACGAGGTACAGCATAGTTTCTAGTTTTCATCATAAAAATTAGGACGGTCAGGTAGACAACGATGTTTGGCTGTGGTGATATGAACGAAAGTTTGATACAATATTAAGTTATACGACCTCTTCGGAGATCCGGGCGATGTGAGAATAATATTAAAACTTATTTAAAGAAATGTGGTTAGGAGGTATGGACTGAATTAGGTTAGCTCAAAATATGAATCAGCGGTGGGCTTTGTGAACACAACAATGAAAGCTGGCTTTCTTCAAAAAGGGAAACTTTTTGCATAGATGGGCTACTCAGGAAGGACGCTGCAGCAAGGAGTCAGTTTATTTCGTTTGATCACATTTTCTGTGCATTACGGATACGAAGGCAAACACCCATAAAGCAACAATTGTTAATATTATGTAAATATTACCGCTAGCCGAATTATATATAATGCGGCCCACGCCTTGACCACCTATGCTGGAGTCGTATTTTCTGATTTTGTGTGTGGGAACATTTAGACGCGACGCATGTAGAGAGCGATTCAAAGTAATGAAATAAGCCGGCTCATTAACGCAGAGTAAACTCACCTGACAGTGTTATATGCCGATAGAGAGACCGTCTGATGTTGTCTGTGTGAGTGTGTGTCCCATTTAATTCATGTCATATGAAGCTTAACTGAAAATTAACCAACACAAAGTTTAAGCACCACATACGACACGTGCGTTTTGGCTGTTTAATCCTATTAAGCTTGAAATTCATCTACATAACATATAAAATTTTACATTTCCACATCACATTACACACACTGCTTTTCCATCATTATTCAACAAATCAGTTATACAATTTAAGGAAATAATGGCTGTTTACTGACAGAATGAAACAAAATATATAAATATGCCTTGTGGTAATTTAGAAATTCTTAACGTTTTAACAGATAATGTAGCTAATTGCGTGTTACAAAGGGTCGACAGATTATTTTAAAATTATTTTACGACACAACTTTACACCCCACTGCTTTTACCGATGGACTTACGTAGTATGGCTAATTCATTCTAGGCTAACTCTTGTGTACCGACTGTTTGTACGCCAAGTCAAATCCATTCGTCCTGTTTTCTGAAGTGCTTATACAAGTCGGGTAACAAATCTAATATTTGTTAATACTAAAATTTTAGGGCTGTACTGAAGCGCTGCCCATCGCTAAATGAATTTCTTTAAAACAGTTTAATTATAATACTGCCCATTTAAACTAGCAACAGGTGATATGAAAAGCACACTTACTGTAGATTATGTTACTGCGCAACAATGTTCAAGAACGAAATGACGCTGATCGCAGTTTCAGACTACCGGTACTTAAAAACATTTTGTAGCTGTAAGCTCAGTCAACACTATCTAAAGTTTTAGCTGTCATTTAACATTCAATATACTCCCAAAATACGGAACAGCTACGTATAATATTCACTCAGAAAACATTGCCTCCACTGCTGAATCAACAAAGGGAAAGAACGTGAGACACGCCCTGACAGGGGGGCTGCGCTTTCAAAACCTACACAAGCGATTCATTTGCCCATGGTCGCAACAGGCATAAGTGAATTTTTTCCATTAAGATTCCGTTTTGATAATTAATAAAGTTAGATTTCAGTTTCTAGTAGAAGAGGGGGGTTTTCGACTGATTCGGTGATAAATTATTCGACAATCCACATAGTGCCGATATCAAAAGGAAAAGTTTCCGAATCCGCTCATGGTATACACTCTCGTCCCTTGACCAAATGTGATGTGCAGTTTGCATCTACTCGGTGTGAGCTACATTAACCGGTCGCTGCTGTTGCCGCCGCTGCCAGCTGCAGCAGCCACAGCCACAGCCACAGCCACATGTGAGCGCTAATCTTAAACTTAAAATTAAATGTTGCTTCATTAAGACACATATATTTATTTTACATTTATTTACTTAGAAATTTCATAATTATTGTAACTGCACACGGCGCATAAAACAAGCATTTTTTTAGTACTTTCATAGCAGTGTACCGGACATCCGCTTTAACCTAGGAGCTGCGTGAGCATACATCAGACACCACAGATAGTTTTTACTTACTGTTCTGGCTGTTATGAATCTTTTCCGAACAGAACATATTCTGTCAAACCGGCACCTTTCGGTAAGATACAATTTAACTGTTCACGTGTAATAAGGGCGTAAGTGGACAAATACGAGCTCGAGAAATTCCCATGTTGGGAGAACCAGAAGTCTGATAAGTTTAAACAATTGAGCAATAAGTGCCTTGAGCTCAGAGCCGTGTTCAGCATTTACTTAATAAACTACCCCTTTGATTCACCAAGCTGGGATACTCGAAGTCGCTGCCAGCCGCCGGACGGCTGACTACATGTGTGTGGTGGAGGTTAAAGCATTCACCACGTAATTTGCAGGCTGTCTGGAAATCCTCAGAGCCCACCAGAGACCAGCTAGATACGCGGACAAGCAAAGTTAGGAACAGAAATATCTTCTTCAACCAGCAATGCTTTCGTAACGAATTAGTTGTTAATGAAGCCAAACTTAACGTTCCCAATAATTCCCCAGCTTAAATGGTTACATTAAGGTTAAAAAGGTAAAGCAATCCCATTACAGGCCTGGACAGGCCCAGAGGATTCCAGGAGACTGAGGCTCCCAGACTTCATGACAATCGGCACGTGAAGATGGTAAGGTTGTCAAACTTACACACCGCCTGCCTTCACCCCCAAGAAATATTCCTGGTACTCATTTCTGTTAGAGGATGAGTCAACCCCAGGGCCATAGTGCAGCCGGAAGGATTATGTCAATGGAAAATTCCAATGACACCATCGAACCCGGGACCTTCCGACTTGTAGCGCAGTGCCTCAACCAACTACGCCACCGCGTACCCCCTAGGTGGTTACATACATATCTTATTTCACTAAGTGTGGTTTCAGATTTCCGCCGCGGGATGAGAACTGCGTTCTTATGGTTTACTACGCAGCGAGTAGTGGTAATTCCTGAGCGATGTTTCGGGGCAACCTATCGGTCCCATTTTCAAGGCAAGAAACTTCGGTCCCATCTTTAAGGCGAGAAAATTCGGTCCTATTCTCAAGGTAAGAATCTTGAAGATGAGACCGATAGGTTGTCCCGAAACGTCGGTGTGGAATTACCACTACTCGCTGCGTAATAACGCAGAAGAACACAGTTCTTATTTAACTAATGTTGCTTTTGATCCTATTAACTGACTTGGCTTCTTTGTCTGTTGCAACTGAACTTTTGTGACAGAAACAATCAGCTACCGGACTGCCATCAGAGCTGCTTAATGATAAAGCATCTCCACTTCAATAATGTGTCTTTGTTGCTTAGACGTATTTTATTTCTGGATTTAACAGTATATATGTTTTAAGGCTGATAAAGCCTCACCATTGAGTCTCGACGGCTCGGTTCTCTGCTTGACGGGAATGAAGAAGTCTCCGTGTCCTTAGAATCAGTTCAGGAATCAGTATCGGAGAATCTCCAAACCCACTGGCCTTTCCTCACTCCTTCCTTAAGAACTAAAAATAACAACTATAATTGTGATATCACCGTTTTTCCTGTAACCGAACATAAACAAATCAAGTATATATTAAAACAGGCTTCCAAATCCCCTATGGTGATAAACGTAACCCAAATCCACTCCGATCAATAATCTGTACTTCTGCAACGCCATGACAGACGCTACTTACCGCACTTTCGATTTTAATCAAAGATCACAAATTATAAAACTTCAAATAAGCCTGCGACTGAAATTGTTAAATATACATTCAATATATCGGAACTTTCTGGCAACTTTGTATCTTTCATCACACACGTAATATGTCTAAAAAATTAAGAAAACTTTGCCGAACGCGTAAATGTAATTCACCAAACGATACAGCGAGAGGAAACAGTTTACCTTGCTTCAGAGGCAAAGCACCATTATGCTGTGCGGGCCGCTTAGTCTCTCTATGCGGCGTGACTTCCACTTCTGCTGATGTGACGTTACATGCTGCAGATGCGACTTCCTCTACGGCCCTAGTGCTGCCCCAACTCCCGTCGCTTATGGTCCACTAATGCTCAAATGTTCTCCATACACTTGCCATGTACCGCAGCTTTACCAGCACACAATGCTCGTTTTGACCGTGGGATTCGCCGCTTAATTCACGTCCGATAGAGCTGGTACACTAATACTCAAATCTCTTGCAGGCCAACTATCCTATTAAACTACCTAAGCCGAGCACTATTTTCCATAGCGTGAATAGGTAGTGACTGAAGGAGGGAAATCTTCTATACATTTTAATATGATGTGTACCGTACAACTTATGATGAATTATTTTGCAGAACCAGCTTAACATTCACTAAATGTATTCTTCACAATTATCAGTTCTTCCGGCCCACCACAGTACCACTATCAGTGAGTCTTCATACTTGTCATAACGCTATCAAATTGTCCGTTGATGACAAATGAATACATTCACAGTAAAACACTTGCACACTTACCAAAATTAAGTTCTAACACACAAGTATTTAAAACATAAATTTTAAAACACTAGAAAAAGAGCATTATTTAGACTGAGGTTGGTGGCTTTATAATCCTCACTGGAGCCAGTAATAATCCATAGATAAGAATGAAGTCCAGTAATGGTTGGGTCCTTAGTGTAGTCATGTGTGTGTTCCGTGTGCTGAGCAGAAGTGTAATATCGTGGACGTTATGATTTAACGCCATATAATACCTTGGCGTAATTTAATCCCTGAAGATGGCTAACATAAATAGTCGAAACATGTTGGAGTAATAATCTTACACATGTTAACTAGTGCAGTTACTTGTAATAGATGTAACTTGCATATCTCTTGCACGGAAAATGTACCTACCACTCAAAGAAATGTTCCATTCAAGTCCGCACAAGTCATCAAATGACGCAACTACAGACAGCAGTTACCTCCCTTCAGTTGCTAACAGTCAATACGCTGTGCGGTCCGCTTAGTGTCCTAATGCGGCCAGACTTCCATTTTTGCTTCCGCTGATGTGAGGTTATAGACTGTTGATGAGCACATTTTAGAAGTCTACGGTGCTGTTGTTTAGGTGACGGTTTCCTGGGTTAATACAGGTTGTATGAGAAATTTCTTCTGACGTTTCGAAGGAACGTGCTGCCTTAATCTTCAGTGTTCTGCTGAGACAGAATCCTTACCAGCGTTGCTGCTGCACCCACATCCGGCCCTCATATTCCACTAATTCATCTGTAGCGACTGCTTATTATTTGCTTATTTATTTTACAGAACTGTATTACTGTGAATGCGATTCTATTATCTTTTCAGCAAAACTTAGTAGTCACTTCTTCCTTGAATAGCCTTTTATTTGGCGAAGGGTGGAAAAGACAGGTTTATAACTTCTGTTCTTAGGAGTAAGATACATTTAGGTAAGATTATAAGTTGCATCCGCCACCATGAGAAAAGCACAATAACATTTAAGAGGAGGGATACATGGCATACACAAAGGGAGTAAAAAGGGAGTAAATGGTATAAGTAATTATGTTTTTAGATACCTGCCACTATTTTAACACTAGTTGTATGTGACTGAGTCAAAATAACTTGGTGCGGCAAGATGGACGATTTCTCTTTTAGGATCAAATGGTGGATAAAATTTACTTTCAGGAAAGCCTGCAATAGGAAACTTAGTTTCAGGGATACAAGAGGGGAGCATTAAAAATTCCTGAACGGGTAGGAGAGAAAACGAAAAGAAACTGAGGAAAGGAAACCCTTCCAGTTAAACTAGCACAGTGCTATGGCACAGATATTTAAAGCAGCTTTTCCCACCCGGGTAAACTGAGCGTATCCCTTAATCTTTTTTCTGAAGAAGGGAAATGATGACTCCTGCAAAGTTTTTCTTTATTTTTATTTCAAACACAGGACACTGTACAAAGCTCGAAGGCTGAATGATTGCAGTTATAAACTTAATTTTTAGCGCCGTGCGAGTTTCAGCCCTCATAAATAGAACATTTATAAAACTCTAAACTTTTAATCTTCATACTTTCGGATCCAACACAAGAACGTAAAGGATTTTAAAATTAACTACAGTGACAACTAAAAATAATTAACTGTAATTAAAAACCAATAAGGGATCATAATATTAAAAATGAAACTCAATAAACAGACTTGAAATTTGTTTCCTGTACCAGGTGCAGCTGGTTGCCATCTGGTTTCCATGGCAACAGGCAGCTTATTGTATAGCTGGAGCGTACAGTTCAATAATTTAGTTCAATAGTGTCATGAGCTGTGACCAGGTGGGAACTGTAATATCATGCATTTTATTCTGCAGTGACACTATTTGTTTTGCTTCTCTGCGTCTTCATCCAATTCTTCCTATTTCCCGTTTTAGATTCCTTCATTCTTTGAGCACTTCCTTCATTTCTTCATTCTTGCTATACTCATTTCCGTCTCCATTTTTTCTTCAAGCCTTACTTTCTTCCTTGGTTTTTCCCTCCATACTTGTCTCCATTTCCTCCTCATTTATTACTCCACACATCCTTCATGTCCTCCTGGCTTCCTTTCTTAACTTGTCATTACAATTCTTCTCTATTCTTTTTTTCATTCCTCACTTTCTTCCATCGACCATCACCACGGTACAATCAGCATTCATACTTCGCTTTCAGGAGCCCCACATTTGAACCTCGCCCCGAAAATTAAAAATCCCGACGTTTTCTAGTTCGATTTGTAAGTTCCATTCTTAAGATGCTCGAATAGTAATATTTCAATCGCTATTTTAATTTCTGTCACGTTAAATAGGCTGCCAGGTTAGCCTACTAATACCATGAATCTTGAAGCTTCCAGCTGCGCGTTATTTACTTTATTTAGCTAATGCTGGTACACTTAACCACGTCATCAGTATCTGGAACTTAAACCATAGGATGAGTAATGTGCAATAAATAGTAAAATGTGTAAGGAAAGGCAATGGTTAAAGCACTAAAATTTATCAGCCTGCGGAGACTAAAGATTTGAAGTCTGAACTTCCGGAACATGAAACAAGATTGTTAACCATTCTACCGCTCTATACTATAGAAGGCCAGTATTTAAATATACAGTGGAAAATGCTGAAGTTTCAGTACGCTGGGAGGTCTGACTTCACAATTTCTCTAAGCAAAAATAAACAGACTATTACTCTAACCAACGGCTGAAATAGCCAATGTTAATTGTGCAGCATGACCAGCAAACCAGGCAATTTGTATCTGAATGTTGGCAGCCCTGTAATCAGGCCATAGTGGGTGAATATCATTATTTCCATTCGATTATGTAGAGTCAGTAATTTTACACGCTCTCCTTTGAACATGCGAAATATATTTCAATCTAATTTTCTCCCTGTAAACTGGTGTAAATCGATTTGGATTAGTATCGAATTGTCACAGCGATTTGAATATGTTCACGCAGTGCGACGGAAGGTGAAATTCCCAAAACAGAGCTGCACACACACATTGTACGAAACTCCTGAATTCTAATAAATAAAGTCCCTAACTCACTGCCTGTATGGATTATGGTATTGTTGAGAAACTAATAGTAGCGCAACTGGGATATATATTCCTTAGAAATCCCGTTATTAAATCCCTCACATATTTACGTATTATGTCTGTAGTAAGATTTACACACTTACGTTATCCTTAGATTTTGAAGCAAAAAGATGCTGCAAAATTAGTAAAAAAAAAAGTATTTGAAAAATTACTGTCTAATTTGCTTCAAATTCTTTGGTCTGAATCCCGACATTAACAACGACTGTAAATAATTACTGATTATAGGCTAATGAAGACAGCACACAATTAGATAACATAGTAGGGATGACTGTACATAATTATGCCATACTCTAGCCAGTTTCAGAGAACACTCTTCAAAACTATAAATTCCGAATATTTTAAAAACACCAGACAATATTTCAGTGTTACATAAAACAGTCATATTTGTATGTAATTCTTAACAATATTGAACCCTGCTTTAGGTACCTCATAATTATTTCTACGATCTATCATCCAACAAAATACCTCATGACTCGCTCCAAAAGTTAATTAGTTACTCTCATAAGATTCGAAAAGTAAACACAAATTTCGTGTTGTTGCAGTATTTTGTTTGCACTAAAACAATTAAAAACATCCCCACATTCCGTATGACACAAAATTTCATAAGCCTGTATTAAGTATCGGTGTTATTATGCATCTACCTAGAAAAATTCATTGTCATAGTAATAATATTTTTATGGTAACAAAATAAATATCTACAAGCCCAGTACTACTAACAGTTGGTAGATTTCCAAATGTATCAGGAGGGAAGATACACAGACACAAAATCTTGAAGATGTCTTAAGTCAGTTTTTGGCAGTTTCGAAATAAGGAGTTGCTAAAACGATTCTATTAGATACGCCATGTTTGTCAGTCTGCCTCTAACAACTCGAGAATCTCTAAAGGGATTTTCATGGAAGTTTTTTGGAGACAGTTGTTGACATACTGTGACACACATCAGTTTTGCTGACAACAGTGATAGCACGGTGAGTTTAATGACGGACTTAAGGGGTGGTGTTCGACTGCAGACAGAGGAAAAAAGATGCTTCCCCCTCCCTCTCCCCCCAAATTGTCCAGACCGAATCTGCAGTCGCCCTAGCCTCCTCTACAACGGGTAGAGAAGAATATTTCTCTGAGCATAAATGCGGCCGGAGTGATATTATCACCTGGCGATAACGTTTCTTGCTGGAACTTGTAACGATGCCTCAGTGATGGAGTATTAGAAGTTAAGTGCGTCTGAAGAAAGCAAATAGCAAATCTGAATAGATGGCTTAAACGTGATAAAAAATAGGTTATTTAATTTTCGTTTTCATGCCAATTTCGCTTACAATCTGACAAGTACGTAAAATTTACATGGATACATAAACGATTATTAGCGCGAACAAATTAAAAATTAAAAATGTTGTCCCTGCAAAGAGCATGAAAGAATAAATATAAATTAGTCTTATGTCCCACTTATTCTTAAACTCGCCACTAGATGGATGTGAGTGTTCACCTTCAAGCCCTAGCTGTTTTACCCCCGGAAAAGGACCTGATATCCCTTGAATATGATGCTGGATATGGCCCTAGAGCTAGTCTAGATATCTTCTGAGGAAGATAAAATTTCTTGCTTCTCACGGGATTCGAACCCTGGACCGTCTAATAATATTTAGAACAGAACCTGTTAAAAAAAGTGGTATGTAAACTTTATGTCCAATACAGGTGAACCGCCGTATCCGCGGTTGGCCGCGGCCCGAAAAAATGTGAAAAATTAAAGAAATAAAGTTCATAAGTTTCAAAACGCGCGCCAAGCAAGAACGAGCCGTAACACGGTGAAATCCATCAGCCAAACGCGCCCAATACTTGACTAATTTTCCTTTGTCCCCGTACCCATGCTTCCACACAAACTTGTCACCATTTTACTTCTAGCGTTTTCGCTGTTCGAATTAGTGGCCGCGTTGTCGCTGTGTTTATGTTCAGAGAGCCAAAAGAAAACTGGAGAAGTCGATGAATATCCACAATAGGCTAAAATAATTTTTAACAAATAGAAGTTTCTTATTACAATTTATGTACAGGTACGTACGTATGATTTTCGTTGTAAAATGTGTAACAATAACATGTTTTTTTCATTTCTTGTGCAGCGCTTTGATGGAAAAGCATGGTTTTTATTGTTCTATCATCCCTTGAAACTGTACAGGTATTGTATTTTTCATTGCTCAATCGTCTCTAGAGGATTAGGCTAAAGTGTCAGAATCCCTTACTTTCATACGTACGAGAGACAGAGAGAGAAAGTACACTGTAAATATACAATGTAGTGTACAGTAATTTTATTATTCCTTTATTCAATGTTGATAATGTCTTACTGGGCGTAATTTATCAATTAAACTTTTCCGTATTTATGCTAGTTACATGAATATCACGATATATGACGTTATAGATAGCGTTCGGTATTATCCGCGGTTTTCCGTAACCGCGGTAGGTCTTCGAACGTATTAGTCGCGGATACGGCGGTTCACTTGTATATCTTTCAACAAAGCCGAAAGAAAGTTCCGCAGTTGTTCGAGATGTTATCCTTTATGGTACGGGCATTTAATTCAGTCTTCGTAACTGAGGAATGGAGTTTTTCTGCGAAGGCCCTTTAAATTGTTTGCGCTTGTTTGAAAATGAACATTTATATCTTATGAACCAAAGACGATGAAACAATGAAATAATTTGCATTGTGTTGGGAACAAATCAGGAATATTTCAGTTAAAAAATGCAGTAGAAATGTTTAGTGCCTACATGCAGGAAGCTAATTAAAAAACTAGTATAATTTTCAGCTAAATTTTACTTACATTTCTGTTTCGGGCCCACGTTTGCATAGGAAAATCCAGCCTCAGAATATTTGGAGTTGTACCTGGGCGCGGTAGTGTCAGAAACATGTTATTACACACACACACACACACACACACACACAAACAAACAAACACACTCACTCACCACACACACACACACACAAACACACACACACACACACAAACAAACACACACACACCACACACACAAACAAACACCCACACACACACACACATCATAGTTCCGCCACACTTCTCTAAAAACGTTCCTCTTCCCAACACTCGCAGTTCACACTCGACATTTTGGCTGCAATACCGTCACAGACCGAGACAGTCCAAGCTTTTTTGAGTGTTATTTGTGTCTTCCGACTTGCGCCATCGTATCCACTATATCATTCACGAGGATGAATCGAGAATCTCTATATGAAATTTCCTCGCCCCCGTGAAAGAAATAATAAATAGACCTGGCCCACTCTGAAGAATTTCCTCTTCATCAATGGCATTTGAAGAAAACGAACTGCTGGACGCGTGACCTCTGGATGCTCCTCGGTCCGGCTGCAGTTGTGACACCCCTCGCTCGACTTCAAAACCTCCCTCGTCCTCACAGCTGCTGTCGCTCGGGGCCCCTGCTTCGCAATTCTCGCTGTCCCAAACCAGTTCAGATATCGGGTTTAGCAACGTTTTCCGAACCGTAGAATACCAACCCGAAGACTGTTAACTCGAGTTTACCAGACATTGCAAGATACCAGTACACTTCCCGGCGTTCGCATTGCAGCCGAGCGTGATGTTAATGAAGGCGTCGATGAAGAAGATGGTACAGAGCAGTCCACGTGCGAGTACGCGAAGAATTGCAAGACTTCTTCGTGTTCCTCATACGTGAGTGTGGAGAACACTGCATGCAGACCTAAAAAAAATCACCTCCTGCAGTAATGTCCACAAGTCGTGAAACACCCTGTGTGTGTCACCGACATTACATAGTTATATTTCAGCGGGATACACAGCAAGAAAATTCTGCTACAACACACGCCGTCCTTACACGTGCCCCTGACTGCAACGCTTGGCAGAGTGAATGAGGGTTCGTTCCCAGTAATGTTGATCTGTTGCTACAACGAACTGCGTCGCATTGCTAGACGTATCTTGGGAAGGAAACGAAAGGCTTGCCGTTGTATAGCAAACAAGAAACATACTACGTTTCTTACTGCTATTCATGAGTACATAGGTTCTTAATTTAGTAAAGTGGCCGGAGCGTGAATCTGACCACAAACCATAATCTAATGTGGAGTTAACTAGTGGGGCTTTAATTCTATGCCTCTACGTGTGTTTACAGTACATTTAAATGGCCGCAGCTTACCCCCAAAAGTACCTTCGTAACTGACGGATTTATATCACCTTACCACACACGGTGCGACAGTATGATAAAGGTAAATCTAAAAACAAATTTGTTCGGCGTAGTAAGGCAAAAGTACTTCAGAAAATGGCTGACGTCTTTCAGTGGTATGGGAACACAGAAAAGCAACGTGTAATTACTGTCTGGGCTCTTTGGCGTATGTTAGAAGCTGTGCTATTGTGTATGTAAGCTGAAAGATGGCGACGCCGCTGTGTAAGAGAAACAGGAGAGCGTCATAACGATTTTGCTGTGCGCTGATCCCATGCACATGCAAGGTTTCACACCGTATCGACCGAAATCTGTAAGATCACTTCTATGTATCCTCTCGTCTGGAAATCAGATTTATTTCTTCCAAATCCTTAAAAGAGGGGGAAAGGGGGTGCTAAGATAATGCAATGTGTTCTGTCAAGGAACAAGGAATTCGATATGACGTCACAAATAGAAATGTTTCCCAGCGGCGAGCAGTAGATTGGCCACCCACTTATCGCGCCGTTTGTAGGATTTCTCAAAATTCCCTTCGTTTCGTAGTGTCAGTACTAAAGATCTTGCATCTTATGTCGTTCCGACTAAACAGATCAAAGTTCATATTTCGAGTCTGTAATGAGGTGTGTGAATAGTATCCATTCCACTACATAGTGGAGAAAATTTATTAGTAAAGGCGAAGCAATCCCCGTACAGGCCTGGACAGGCTCTGAGGGTTCCAGAAGGTTGAGGAACCCAGGTTTCAAGACAATCGACAGATGAAGGTTGTCAGCTCTGCGCACTGACCGCTTTTACTCCCCAGGAAGTATTCCTGGTATTCATTTCCCTTAGAGGCTGATTCGATCCCAGAACCATGGTGCGGCCGGAAGGATTATGTCAATAAAAATTCCGAACCCATGACCTTCCGGCTTGTAGCGCAGTGTCTTAACAAACTGATCCACCGCGTGCCCGTAATACTTATTAGTATGAAGATTTTGTTACGGCATATGACACCGCCAGGTCTCGAAAAGTGACAGATTTTCGGGAGGAACTTGCGGCCCACCCCTTTTTTTAAACGTCTGTTAGCACACGTGTACATTCTGTTATGGGCTGACTAAAGGATGTTGCAACTCTGCTGATTAAAAACGTTAAAAATCTGATACACTTGAAATTAATTTCTATTATGCAAAATCATTACATGTTTTTGTCAATGCGACAGAGAATTTGAGAATATTATACTTACATAATGGAGAGCTTGATAACATCAATAAGTATTACTAAATACTTTGAAGACGAAAAAAAAGCAAGAGAACGGGACTGGAGGAGACGTTTTAGCATGTATGGGTGAGATGAAAACTGGATATAACAATCTGTGGTACCTGAGAGAGGATCAATTCGGAAATTCAAATGTGGGAGAGAAAATATTAGAAAAAACAGCACACCAAGAATGCGTGGATTGATTTTTAGCCAGCCCAGGAAATAAAGAAGTCTGAACGGATTCTTGCGAATTTTCTGATAATACAACAAGGGATAAAATAGTTAGATCAGATAAGCGACTATTGGCTTGTAAAGAACTACTATTGGATAGGCAGTTATTTAAACATTTAAATCGCAGGGTTTGTCGTGTATGTGGTGTGCTTTAACATGAAAGCAGAACCAGAAGTTCTGCATGTGTTGAAACTTCAAGAACATTTTGGTCTCTCGTACCTTTTGAAATTACAGTGTCAAACTTCTCATAATTCTGCAACTGTACTTCTACTCCAAACCGTCTGTTAGATTTTGAACGATCGTTAAAATGAACTGTGAATACTTTTCTATAAGCGGCATTTAACAATTCTTCTTTGGAGTGGAGGTGAAATTTGTTTTCTATGAGGTAAGAAGTGGATTGTTGTGTGTTAATAAGATTAATTTTGAGGCTTCAGGAACTTACAAAGTGCAGCACAAAACCTGTTTTATAACTCGGACACCGGCAAGTGCTGTTACATATATAATGCACCTAATTTAACACAAGGCAAGTGTTTATTTGCATACTTCACCGTGTAATGAAGAAGTTAGACCATTTGAAATTAGAATACTTTTGAACCTACGGGTACAGGCTGCCGTGTAAATTAAATAGCCACACAAAACAGTGGCCCCCATACCACGTCATCACAAAATTCTCTTTCTAACACATAGGCAATAAGTTCTCTATTTTCCCATCTACTCTTATTTGCGTTTCACACCCTCACGCAGGGTGAAAAACAGCTAAGCTCTAACAGATCCAATCCGTCTAGAAATCGTAGTTTCATCTGGCTTGGGGTTCAGATCGAAACCCCCCGCAATTTCCTGCAAGGACAGCAGAACACAACAGATTCCTCATCCCTACAGCATCAATTTGTGGCTCACAAACATCTCTCTTCTCAACTTGCCCTCCCCCATCCCTCCGACCAAACTACTGTCATCACTGCTACACTACAGAACTCCCTCGGAAGTACATATCGAATACGAGTATAATCCACTTACTAAATAAGAAACTGAAAAGCCCTGGATGTTCCTATTTCCAAGTCCAAAACTGCCGAATTTATTTAATGACGCCAACAAATCATTCATAATCGTTATACTAGTCGTCATGGAGCTCAGCAGAGAGCACCTGGGTCTGTTTGAGTCGACAGGATACAATAAAAAAAATCTGCATTGTCAAGCTGATTCGATTTAGTCACCTCTATCAAATTGATTATTTAAGTTAATAGCTTTAAGATGAGGTTCTCAGGTTCGGTGTATAATTTCAGGATTCAGCGAAAGATAAAGCTAGTTCCCAGTTGTAGTACACGGCTTCTGGTTCTGTTGATAGAAAGTCGAAAACAATTTATTCGTAAACTTCCGGTTCCAACCGACCTCTAAAATGAGGGAAAGCGTACTTCTGGGCGGTAAAATAAGTAGATAAATTCTATGAATAAAATTGGAAGTACCACCATTTCAAAACCTGGAAAATTTGAAACACAGCAAAATTAATTGTTTTATTTCGATAGGATGTCTTGTCACTTGCCAGGTACTTAATGAAGTACAAATATAAGACAAATTAACGTGCAATTCCAAACAAATAGCGCCTGCCTCCCAGCATTTCGAGTATCATCTCGATGCAGTGTAGACAATAGAACAAATGTAACTTAAAATAATGTGTGAACGGAGAGTGAAGATTGCTGTTGGGGGAAGTTATTAGTTTCCTACATTAAGCCTGGACTAAGTGCTTGCCCAGAGGATAGGCCCTAGACGAACTCTATAAGAACACCCGGTCTTCAGTGTCGACGGCTTAATTTTACAGTTCTATAATGATTGTTATCAAACGTTTCTTAACATTATCGATCCGTAGGATTTCATAAAAAGGGGAAAATTGTTTTGAGTAGCTTATCAGATATTAGGTAGTCTGTCCAAGGGCACTTCGATCCATGAAGTTACATACGTATTTGAGGCTCATTGAGAAATGGAGATAAAGAAATTGTCAAGAAAGGGAAACGTCTGTGGCTTACTTCAAGATATTCCGTGGGGGCGAATGGAACAATACATGAAAGACTCATTCAGAAGAGCAGGCCGAAAATAAGGTGTGAAGTGCAGGTAGATTTGAGATGGGTTTCTGAAAAATGAAGGCAGGACAGAATTCACTGCAGGGCTCTTACATACACAGTAACCAAATTTCAGGCTCCACGAACGTGGCTGATTTCTTAACAAGATGAGTGACTATCAGTTTCTCTTCAGCGTTCCAATATTATACAGTATAGTAACATCCTGTAATCGTTTCGCGGTCGGGATCCGAACCAAGTGTTTTCCAGACGGAAGTTGAGTGCATTTCCATCTTGTCAACCCTCTCAGTTCTTAGTGTATTAGCACGATATCCCGTCACAGGTTTGAAATTCTTGCCTTCCGTCAAACAAGGTATTTCAATTCAACCTACTGGCTTTCAGTGTATGCGGTGCCACAAGTCATAAAGCACCCAGTGATTAAGAAATGGCGGCGGTGTTTAGGGGTGGAGGAAGTTAAAGGCAAGAAATATGCACACTTGATATTCCCACAGACCGAAAGCAGCTCAGCTGCTTCACAACAGAAATAGATGAGGGTCTGAGTGGCAGAAAGAGAAAGTTGTAACGCGGTATAAAACCATATTTCAGGATATTTGTAACTTAGCAACTGAACTTCTTGGAAACACAAACTCCAATTCCTCGTCACTAAGAACATACTGCGTCTCATTACAAAGATGAGCGGATATGCTATTTAGGGAAATAACTGTTCTATTCTTTTTCAATAAAGGTTGACCAACTTGATGACACTTGCTTTATTATCTACTGCTCAACATGTTTCGGATGTTAATACATCCATCTTCAGGAGCTTGCGACTACTTGGTGCGTTATTGTGTAGGCTGTAAT